>Ga0070699_100006237_pt1 | contig 10404 bp, 5 predicted proteins | sample KBSK1503metaG_FD_65473 | JGI IMG/M metagenome (GOLD analysis project Ga0070699, IMG submission 65473) | Corn, switchgrass and miscanthus rhizosphere microbial communities from Kellogg Biological Station, Michigan, USA - KBS K1-50-3 metaG | ecosystem: Host-associated > Plants > Roots >... | reverse complement strand
TGCTCGGCCATCTCCCCGGCCGAACCGAACCTGCGCTCGGGGTCCCGGTGCGTGGCCCGGCGCAGCAGCCGGGCGAACGACTCCTGCTGCCTGAGCAGCGGCACCTCGTCCGGGAAGGTGAACTTGTAGCTGCTCTGGTAGCCCTTGAACTCGAACGTGAGCACCGCCAGCGCCCGCGCCACCGTGAACAGGTCAGAGGACACCGACGGCCCGTCGGTCCCGATCTCGGGCGCCTGGTAGCCGACCGTGCCGTAGATCGGCCCTTCGCTGTCCACGCCCCGCACGCCGCCCATGTCGATGAGCTTGAGCTGCTCCTCGGTCTGGATCACGTTGTCCGGCTTGAAGTCGCAGTACACCAGCCCGCGGTCATGCAGGTAACCCAGCGCGGGCAGCACCTCGACCGCGTAGGCGATCGCGTGCGCAAGCGGCACCGAGCCGCCGTCGCGCCGGACGTCCTGGAGGATCTGCTTGAGCGACTTGCCGCCCACGTACTCCATCACGATGTACCCGGCCGACTCCCCCGTCCGCCGGTCCGCGTGCTGCACGAAGTTGTAGATCCGCACGATGTTCGGGTGTTCCACCTGGGCGAGGAACTGGCGCTCGGCGACCGCGGCGGCCATCGCGTCCGCGTCGCCGGTATTCAGCAGGCCTTTCAAGACCACCCAGCGATCGCTGACGTTGTGGTCCCGGGCCAGGTAGATCCAGCCGAGCCCGCCGAAGGCGAGGCAGCCGAGCACCTCGTACTGGCCCGCGACCAGATCGCCCTGCTCCAGCTTCGGGCTGAACGAGAACCTGGTGCCGCAGTTGCGGCAGAAGCCTTCGCTCAGCCCCGCCCGGCCGTCATGGCCTCGCCCGACGGGCTGCTCGCAGTTCGCGCAGAAGCGACGGCTCTCCGGGACCTGCGGGTCGGCGAGGATAGCGCTGGCCGGGTCGCGGTAGGGCACCGGCGGGATCTCCACCAGCCCCGCGCCCAGCCGCCCCCGCGCCGACCGCCCGCTGGTACGCCGGGACCCCCTGGTTCCCCGGGTGCCCGAGGTCCGGCGGCTGCCGGCCGTCCCGGATCCTGCCGTCCCGGATCCTGCCATTCCCGATCCGGCGGACACGGAGGCTCCGGACGCTGATCCGGCGGCCTGGGCGGCGGATGGGGCCGGTGCCGGTGCCGGGGCGGCGGCCAGGCCGCAGACGTTGCAGTAACCGTCCTCGATCGTCCCGCCGCAGCTCGTGCACGTGCTCATGACTACCCCGCTCCCCTCAGCCCGCGTAGTGCGCCGGCGGAATGCTAGCCACCGGGGTGCCGATCCACTGCCGGTAGCTGGCGACCCACTGGCCGTTGGTCCGCAGTTGCTGCAGGACCGCGTTCACGAACCGGACGAACTCCGGGTGCTGCTTGGAGATCGCCAGGCCGTAAGGCTCGTCGGTGAGCTGCGGGCCGACCAGCTTGGTCCACGGGTCCTGCGCGGCCAGCCCGTCCAGGATCGAGTCGTCGGTGGAGATCGCGGCCACGTCGCCCTGCTGCAGCAGCACCAGGCAGTCGGTCCAGTACGGCACCCGCACCGCGATGGCCTTGTGCGCCTGGATGCGGGCCACCGAGTCGGACCCGTAGGTCGCGCAGACCTTCTGGCCGTGCAGGTCATCCAGGCTGGTCGCGCTGGAGTTCTTCAGCACCAGGACCCGCTGGTGCGCGTCGAAGTAGACGCTGGAGAAGTCGATATTCTGCAGCCGGTCGCAGGTGATCGTCATGGTGTGCGCCACGATGTCCACGGTGCCCGACATGACATCGGGGATCCGCTGCTGGTCCGAGATCGCCTTGAACTGCACCTTGCCGGGGTCGCCGAAGATGGCCTTGGCCACCGCCCGGATCATGTCGATGTCGAAGCCCTCGATCTGACCGCTGAGCGGGTTGAGGAAGCCGAAGTGGTAGGTGCTCTGGTCCACGCCGGCGATGAGGTAGCCGCGGGTGCGGATCTTGGCCATGAACGAGCCGGCTGTCACCTGCGGCGGACCGGACGGGCGCAGGCTGCTGGCCTTCGGATCGCAGGTACTCGCGGCGGGCGCGCTCACTGCCCGGGGCCCCTGGACGCCGGCCGGCTGACCGGGTGCGGCGGTCGCCGCCACGGCTCCCAGCGCCAGCCCGGACGCCGCCAGCACCACCAGGAGTGCCCGCCGCCAGGGCACGCCGGGACGCGGCCGCGCGTTCACCGGTACTCCGCCAGCCGGCGGCTCAGGCCCCAGGCGCAGCCGGCCACCATCACGAGCGAGGCCACGATCATGCCCACTGCCAGCCCGGTGAACGCGTCCCGGCCACCGCGGGCGCTGGCGGCGAAGACGGCCTGGTGGGTGCCGATCCCGTCGCTGAGGGTCGCGGACAGCCGCGCGAAACTGGTGGCGGCATCACCGCTCAGTGCGGACTTCACCGCGTCGGCATGATTCCCGGCGTCGTCCTTCGCGCGCAGCTCCGTGTGCGCCTGGTACCAGGCCCGGGCCTCGGCCGCGACGTCGCGCCCCGGCCCCCCGCTTCCCGCCGCCGTCTGTACCGCCGCCAGCAGCGTGCCGGGTCCCGGCCCGAGGAGCTTCTGCTGCGCCACGTAGTCCTTCTGGTAGGAATCCTCGCCGCCGTTGTCGATCAAGGTGAGGCTCTCGTCCGCGTGCGCCCGCAGCGCCGCCACCTCCGCCCGGGCGAACGCCTGAGCCGGCGCGGATCCCTGCTGCTGCGCGTGCAGCAGGTCGCCCCGGCCGACCACGAACGCACCGGCCAGCCACACCAGCGAAACGAGCCCGGCCACCGTCGCCAGCAGCAGCCCGTAGTTGACGACCCGGTGGGTGTGCCGGGACAGCCACCGGGACGAGCGGAAGAGCACGTAACCGAGACCCAGCCCGGCCAGCACCGCTATCACGATGAGCGGTAGCCCGGTGGCCTGCGCGCTGGCCGAGGTCAGCAGGGCACTCTCCCGGGTGTAGATGTCGCTGGCGGCGGGGAGCAGCGTGTCGCGCAGCAGCGCCGAAGCCTCCCTGAGGTAGGCCGCGCCGAGCGGCAGGCCGAGCCGGTTGTCGGCCCGGGCCGTGCCCACCTCGTCGGTGTAGGCGGGCAGCTGACCGGACAAGATGGCCAGGTCGTCGCCGACGGCCACGTTGACTGCCGACGCCGACTTGGCCAGGTGACCGGGCAGCTGGGTCCGGGCGGCGGACGACCCGACCAGGGCGCTGGCCGCCTCGATCCGGATGGCTGCCTGGGTGATGTCGGCCTGATAGCGCAGCCTGGCCGCGGTGGGCTCCAGGCCGCCGGCCAGGAACGCGCTGGCCGCGGTGGCGTCGGCGTCCGACAGGCTGGTGTAGATCTGCTCCGCGTCCAGGCTCAGCGGCTCGCTGACCGCGACCACGTCCGCCGCCGCCGAGGCGTGCTGGTCGGCCGTCAGCGCGGCGAGCACGCCCCAGGCCAGGCTGAGCACGATCAGCACGGCGAGCAGCAGCCGGAGTCTCGCGGGCGTGGTCGCCCCGTCCAGGCGAGACCGCCACCAGGCGCGGTGTACCGCCGGCGCGGGGGTTACCTGGCCGGGCGAAACGCCGACACTCGTTGTCATGGGCCGACCGCCAAAACCGCTCCCGTCGCACCGGTTGCCCGGTGCTGTCTGGCTTTAAGTAAGTTCATACCAGAGGACGGCGGCGCGCGGGATAGCCGCACGCGGTTCGCTTGTGTCGGCCTGGTCCGCGGGCCGTGCGCGGCCTAGCCGCGGTGCACCGTGATGACGGTCCACGCGCCCAGGTTGATCCGGTCACCCTCGTGCAGGGTGACTGTTTCTCCGATCGCGATTTCACGGCCGTTGACCAGCGTGCCGTTGGCCGATCCTGGGTCGCTGATGGACCAGGTGCCGTTCGGCGCGGCGGTAAGGACCGCGTGCAGACGGCTGACGCCCGGGTCTACCGGCCGGTCAGCCAGGTCAATCTCGGGTACCAGATCGCGGGCTGCACTCCGCCGCCCGATTCGCATCTGCTTGCCGATGAGCCGGATGCGCCGTTCGGAGATGTGCGCCGGAAACCCGACGCCGGCGCCGAGGTCGCCGCGCTCCATCCTGATCCTGTCGTAGTAGACGCGGTCCGAGGCAACCAGCACGGTCCAGGTGACGCTGGTGAGGGATGGTATAGGAGTTGTGGGCGGGGCTGAGGGGACGAACTTGGCGGCGGGCCTAGCCGGGTCTGGCCTCGACGCGACCGGCGGCGGCTCAGACCAGGGTTGAGGCGCGGGCGGCTCAAAACGGACCGGAGGCACAGGCTCGACACGGGCCGCGGACGCGGGCGGCGGGGGTTCGGGCGGAGCAGGCGAGAATAGCGATTCCAGCAGGCCCACCGCCCCGGGATCCTCGGGAGGTTGTGGTGTGCGGGGCACGCTGGGGGCTTCCGGCGGGACGGACGGTCGCCCGGACTGGCCAGCGGGCGCGGTCGGTGGCCGCGGCGGGCTGGACGGGGAAGGTGGCGGCTCTGAACGGCTCCAGGCCGAGAAGGGCGGCGACTCGGGCTTGGGGACCGGAGGGAACAGCGATTCGGGCGGGCCGGACGATGCCATGCCGGACGGCGACGTCTCCCGCGGCTCGGCGGGGCCTGCCGGGGCGGGGGAAGAAGACTCCGCCGGATGGCCGAGAGGGGCGAAAGGCCGCCGGGCGGACACCCGGAAGCCGCACGCCTCACAGAACTGACCTGCCACGGCCGACCCGCAGCGCGGGCAGGTCTCGCCACCACTGGCCACGAACCGTCCGGGCGCGTGGTGCTTCCCGGTCAAGCCGCCCGCACGGGACGGCGAACTAATGATCTTCGTCCCGCAAACGTCGCAGAAGTCACTGCTCGCCGAGTCGTGGCCTTGTGGGCACACTGTCCCCATACCCGCCCCTTTGAACCGACGATTCCTTTAGGTTCACCCAGAGCAGGATATGTGCCGCGTGCGTGTTTTACTGGTCTTTCTCTACCCGTGACGTGAGACTCAGGTCAGCGGCCGCGCCATGGGCGGGATCGGCGCAGGCAGTTCGCTGATACCGCCCAGGTAGCGGTCGGCGGCCGCGGCGGCGCTGCGCCCCTCGGCGATGGCCCAGACGATCAGCGACTGGCCCCGGCCCATGTCTCCGGCCACGAAGACCCCGGGCACCGAGGTGGCGTACGAGCTGTCCCTGGCGACGTTGCCCCGCTGGTCGAAATCGACGCCGAGGCCGTCGAGCAACCCAGGCCGTTCGGCACCTGTAAAGCCCATGGCCAGCAGCACGAGATCACAGGGCAGGTCCCGCTCGGTACCGGGGACCGGGTCGAACCTGGCCGCGTCGGCCAGCCGCAGCGCCCGGACCCGTCCGCCTTCGTCGCCCAGGAACTCCAGCGTGGTCACCGCGTAGGTGCGCTCGCCGCCTTCCTCGTGCGCGCTCGAGACCCGGTAGATCATCGGGTACGTCGGCCACGGCTGGTGATCTGGCCGGGCCGCGGGCGGCCGGGGCAGGATCTCGAGCTGGGTCACCGAGGCCGCGCCCTGCCGGTGCGCGGTGCCCAGGCAGTCCGCGCCGGTGTCGCCGCCGCCGATGATGACCACGTGCCGGCCGCGCGCGCTGATGGCCGGATCGTCCGGGGCGGCCGGGTCCGCGGCGACCACGCGGTTGGCCAGCGGCAGGTACTCCATGGCCTGGTGGATGCCGTCCAGCTCACGCCCTGGCATCGGCAGGTCGCGCGGCACCCGGGCGCCGCCCGCCAGCACGATGGCGTCAAAGGAATCGCGGAGCGTTTCCGCGGAAACGTCGGTGCCCGCGTCCACGCCGCAGCGGAACCCGGTGCCCTCGGCCCGCATCTGGTCGAGCCGCCGGTCCAGGTGCCGCTTCTCCAGCTTGAACGCGGGGATGCCGTAGCGCAGCAGGCCGCCGGGGGCGTCGTCGCGCTCGAAGACGGTTACCGCGTGCCCGGCCCTGGTGAGCTGCTGGGCGGCGGCAAGCCCGGCCGGGCCGGAGCCGACCACCGCGACCGTCCGCCCGGTCCGCACCACCGGGGGCACCGGCACCACCCACCCGGACGCGAACGCCCGGTCGATGATCTCGACCTCGACCTGCTTGATCGTGACCGGGTCCGCGTTGATCCCGAGCACGCAGGCGGCTTCGCACGGCGCTGGGCAAAGCCGCCCGGTGAACTCGGGGAAATTGTTGGTGGCATGCAGCCGGTCGGAGGCATCGCGCCAGTCGTGCCGCCAGACCAGGTCGTTCCACTCGGGGATCAGGTTCCCCAGCGGGCAGCCGTTGTGGCAGAACGGGATGCCGCAGTCCATGCACCGGCCCGCCTGCCGCTCCAGGCGGCTGGGCGGGAACGGCTCGTACACCTCGCGCCAGTCCAGCAGCCGCAGGTCGACCGGACGCCGGACCGGGGTCTCGCGGGGCGTGGAGAGGAAACCCTTCGGATCAGCCATGGCTCGATTCTCCTTAGCCGTGCGCCGCGGCCATGACGGCCTCATTGACGTCGCGGCCCTCGCGCTCGGCCTGCGAGGCGGCGGACAGCACCCGCTTGTAGTCCTTCGGCATGACCTTGGTGAACCGGCCGGGATCCCAGTCCGCGAGCAGCCGGACCGCCACCGCGGAGCCGGTTTCCGCGTGGTGGCGCTCCACCACCTCGCGCAGGAACTTGACGTCGTCCTCATCGACCTGGTCCAGGTCGACCATCTCCATGTTCACCCTGATCTCGGGCAGGTCGAGCACGTAGGCGACGCCGCCGGACATGCCGGCCGCGAAGTTCCGGCCGACCGGGCCGAGGATCACCACCCGGCCGCCGGTCATGTACTCGCAGCCGTGGTCGCCGGTGCCCTCGGCGACCGCGAGCGCGCCCGAGTTCCGTACGCAGAACCGCTCGCCCACCAGGCCGCGCAGGAAGATCTCGCCGGCCGTGGCGCCGTAGCCGATCACGTTACCCGCTATGACCTGCTCCTCGGCGGTGAAGGAGGCCTCCCTCGGCGGCCTGACGATCAGCCGGCCGCCGGACAGCCCCTTGCCCAGGTAGTCGTTGACGTCGCCGTCCAGCCGCAGCGTGACGCCGCGCGGCAGGAAGGCGCCGAACGACTGGCCGGCCGAACCGAGGAACGAGATGTCGATCGTGTCCTCGGGCAGCCCCTCGCCGCCCCAGCGCCGGGTCACCTCGTAGCCGAGCATGGTCCCGACGGTCCGGTTCACGTTCCTGATCGGCAGGTCGAGGCGGACCGGGCGGCCTTCCTCGAGTGCGCCCTCGGCAAGCTGGATGAGCGTGTTGTCCAGCGCCTTGTCAAGGCCGTGGTCCTGGCTGGTGACGCAGCTTCGCGCGGCACCCTCGGGCAGCGGCGGGGTGTACAGGATGGGCGAGAGGTCCAGGCCGGAGGCCTTCCAGTGCTCCACCGCGAGCACCGTGTCGAGCAGGTCGACCCGGCCGATGATCTCCTCCAGGGTGCGGAACCCCAGCCGGGCTAGGTACTCCCTGACCTCCTCGGCGATGAACTCGAAGAAGTTGACCACGAACTCAGGTTTCCCGGTGAACCTGGCGCGCAGCTCCGGATTCTGGGTGGCCACGCCGACCGGGCAGGTGTCCAGGTGGCAGACGCGCATCATGATGCACCCCGACACGACCAGCGGGGCGCTGGCGAAGCCGAACTCCTCCGCGCCGAGCAGCGCGGCGATGATCACGTCCCGGCCGGTCTTGAGCTGCCCGTCGGCCTGCACCACGATCCGGTCCCGCAGCTTGTTGCGGAGCAACGTCTGCTGGGTCTCGGCCAGGCCGAGCTCCCACGGCGCGCCCGCGTGCTTGATCGAGGTCAGCGGGGCCGCGCCGGTGCCGCCGTCGTGCCCGCTGATCAGCACCACGTCGGCGTGCGCCTTCGACACCCCGGCGGCCACCGTGCCCACGCCGACCTCGGACACCAGCTTGACGTGCACCCGGGCGGCCGGGTTGGCGTTCTTCAGGTCGTGGATCAGCTGGGCCAGGTCCTCGATCGAGTAGATGTCGTGATGCGGCGGCGGCGAGATCAGGCCGACACCGGGCGTGGAGTACCGCGTCTTGGCGATCCACGGGTACACCTTGTGCCCGGGCAGCTGGCCGCCCTCGCCGGGCTTGGCTCCCTGCGCCATCTTGATCTGGAGGTCGTCGGCGTTGACCAGGTACTCACTGGTGACGCCGAACCGCCCGCTGGCCACCTGCTTGACCGCCGAGCGGCGCAGGTCGCCGTTGGCGTCGGGGATGAACCGGTCCGGATCCTCGCCGCCCTCACCGGTGTTGGACCGGCCGCCCAGCCGGTTCATGGCGATGGCGAGGGTCTGGTGGGCTTCGGCCGAGATGGAGCCGTAGGACATGGCTCCGGTGGCGAACCGCCGCACGATGCTGGCCACCGGCTCAACTTCTTCGACCCGAACGGGCCCGAGTGCCTGCTCATCCGTAGCCTCGTCCACACCGCGGATGCGGAGCAGCCCGCGCAGCGTCATCAGCCGCCGCGACTGGTCATCAACCAGGTTGGTGTACTCCTTGAAGATCTCGTACCGGCGGCTGCGGGTGGCGTGCTGCAGCTTGAAGACCACCTCGGGGCCGAACAGGTGCGGCTCGCCGTCGCGCCGCCACTGGTACTCGCCGCCGGTGTCCAGCCGCCGGAAGTCCATCCCGGCGCCCGCGCCGGTGGCATGGCGGGTCCGCTGGCTGATCTCCCCGGCGAGCTGGTCGAAGCCGACGCCGGACAGCCGCGACGTGGTGCCGGCGAAGCAGGTCTCGATCACCTCCGGGCCGAGTCCGATGGCCTCGAAGATCTGCGCGCCGGTATAGGAGGCGACGGTGGACACGCCCATCTTGGACATGATCTTCAGCAGGCCCTTGCCGAGGGCCTTGAGCAGGTTGGCCTCGGCCTTCTTCTCCGAGACGTTCTGGATGACTCCGCGCCGGACCAGGTCCCTGACCGACTCGATGGCCAGGTACGGGTTGACGGCGGCGGCGCCGTACCCGACGAGCAGCGCCACGTGATGGCACTCGCGCACGTCCCCGGCTTCCACCACGAGGCCGACCCGGGTACGCGACTTCTGCTTGATCAGGTGGTGATGCACCGCGCCGGTCAGCAGCAGCGAGGGAATGGGAATGAGTGTTGCCCCGGGGGGACGATCCCCCCCAGACCCCCCCTGCTCCTGGGGGGACTGCCCGTCCCCCCAGACCCCCCTGGGGCGGTCGGAGAGGATGATAAGGCGCGCGCCGGCGTCGATGGCGGCCGAGACCTCGGCGCAGATGGCCGCGAGCCGGGCGCGCAGGCCCTGGCCGCCGCCGGCCGGGTCGTAGCGGCCGTCCACCAGGTGCGAGGCGAACCCGGGCAGGTTGCCCTCGTCGTTGATGTGCACGATCTTGGCCAGGTCGTTGTCGTTGATCACCGGGTAGGGCAGCACGATCTGGCGGCAGGAGGCCGGGATCGGGTGGAGCAGATTCTGCTCGGGCCCGGTGATCGTGCCCAGCGAGGTGACGAGCTCTTCCCTGATCGCGTCCAGCGGCGGGTTCGTGACCTGGGCGAACAGCTGGCTGAAATAGTCGAACATCAGCCGCGGCCGCCCGGAGAGCACCGCTAGCGGGGTGTCCGTGCCCATGGATCCAATCGGCTCGGCTCCGGCCCGCGCCATCGGGGCCAGGATGACCCGCAGCTCTTCCTCGGTGTACCCGTGCACCCTCTGCCGGGTCACCAGGCCTGGCTCGTCCGCGCGCGGCCCGCGGGCGGGCTCCGAGTCCGGCAGGTCGTCCAGGTAGACGAGCCCGGCGTGCAGCCAGTCCTCATACGGGTGCTCGGCGGCCAGTGCCGCCTTGACCTCCTCGTCCTCGACGATGCGCCCGGCCGCCGTGTCGGCCAGGAAGACGCGGCCCGGCTGCAGCCGCCCCTTCCTGATCACCGTAGCCGGGTCGATGTCCAGCACGCCCACCTCGCTGGCCAGCACGACCAGGCCGTCGCTGGTCACCCAGTACCGCCCGGGACGCAGGCCGTTGCGGTCGAGCACCGCGCCGATCACCGAGCCGTCGGTGAACGCGATCAGCGCCGGGCCGTCCCACGGCTCCATCAGCGCGGCGTGGTACCGGTAGAAGGCGCTCCGCTCCGGCGTCATCTCCTCGTGGTTCTCCCACGGCTCCGGGATCATCATCAGCACGGCGTGCGGCAGCGACCGGCCGCCCATGTGCAGCAGCTCCAGGCACTCGTCGAAGCTGGCCGAGTCGCTGGCGTCCTCGTCCAGGATCGGGAAGAGCCGCTCGATCCCCTGGCCGTCCCTTGAGGCCGGGATGAGCTCGCTGGCCAGCATCGCCTCCCGGGCGCGCATCCAGTTGCGGTTGCCCCGGACGGTGTTGATCTCGCCGTTGTGCGCCACGTACCGGTACGGGTGGGCCAGCGGCCAGGACGGGAACGTGTTGGTGGAGAACCTGGAGTGC
>Ga0070699_100006236_pt1 | contig 10406 bp, 11 predicted proteins | sample KBSK1503metaG_FD_65473 | JGI IMG/M metagenome (GOLD analysis project Ga0070699, IMG submission 65473) | Corn, switchgrass and miscanthus rhizosphere microbial communities from Kellogg Biological Station, Michigan, USA - KBS K1-50-3 metaG | ecosystem: Host-associated > Plants > Roots >... | reverse complement strand
GAGGGCGGGGAAACGGTCGAACAGGCCATCCAGGATCAAGGTGCCGAGGAAGATCTCCGGCGAGTGGTGAATGGCGAGGAAGTCCTTTGAGCGGATGTTCTCGCCGCCGCCCAGGTGGTCGGTGACCGGCATGGCGTTGTTGTGGAAGGCCCGGTGGAGCAGCCGCCCGCCGCCGCCTACGTGCAGCACGAACGGGATACTGGCGCGGCTGAGTACGGCCCAGAACTCATCGAGGTCAGGATGGGTCGGCGCACGTTCGCCCGCCGCCGTCGACGGGACCATCACCGCCGCGCACCCGTCGGCGACCGCCTGCTCAGCGAGCATGACGGCCCGCGCCGGATCTGCCAGCGGGACGAACGCGACCGGGAGCAGGCGGGAGTCGGCGGCGCAGAATCTGGCGACAGCCTTGTTCTGCGCGGCGCTGCCGGCGTACAGGCGGTCCAGGTCGGGGCCGAGGAACATGGCCGGGGCGAACGTAGCGAACACCAGCTGACCGTCGAAGCCGAGCAAATCCAGCACGCTGCTGCGCTCAGCGGGATCAAACGCCCCCATCGCGCGCCAGCCCTTGTCCAGCAGGACGCGCTCCCGCGCCCGGGCGGCACGCTCGGGGTAGACGCTGCGCGCCCGTGCCTCGGCTACCGCCTCGTCGATCATTGCGATCCGGCCGCGCAGGCCATCGCGGTTTAGCCGGCCTCGCTGGGCCGGCTCGAGGAAATCGTCGAGGAAGCCTGGCAGCTCCATCACGTGGCTATCGGCATCCAGAATGGTCCGCTGCCCGGCGTAGGTCATCGTGGCTCCCCAGGTTCGTGCGGCAGCACCGGATCCAGCCGCTGGTGACACAATGTCACCGACGGTTGGTGACATAATGTCACCGTGGTCAGCGAGCCGGCAAGACTGCCCCGCTACGTTCCGGTTCCTGCCCGCACGCCCGGGCCAGCGCGCCTGAGCCGCGTGGACCGGCGGCACGCCCTCCTGGCAGCGGCCGCCGCGATGCTCACCGACAAGTCCGTCGAAGCGGTCACCATGGAAGCCGTCGCGGAGCGAGCGGGTGTCAGCCGACCCTTGGTGTACAAGCATTTCGCCAACCGCGGCGAGCTGCTCGCCGCGGTTTACCAGCGCGAGGCAGCGGTCCTGCACGACGAGCTTGCCACCGCTGTCCGCCAGGCCACGACCGTCACAGATATGTTCCGTGCCCTCATCCATGGCGCCCTGAAAGCCCAGGCCGACCGCGGGACCGCCCTGGCGGCCCTGCGCGCCGCCGGCGGCTGGAACCACGCTCTTCGCGAAGAACAGCGGCAACGGGACCAGACCACCGTGCGATACTTCGCCGCCCACGTCAGCGAGGAGCTCGGCGTCGGGGAGCGGGAGGCCACGCTGGCCGTAGCGATCCTCCTCGGAGCCATTGAGACGGTCCTGGCGCAGTGGCGCAGGCGCCCAACCCGCCGGTACGCCACCCAGCTGGAGGACGCCTACATCACGCTGGTCACCGGCGGGCTGGCACAGCTGGCCAAAGACCCTGCCTGAAGCGCCGCCGGGCGCTCCGGCGACCGCGGTCTGATTGCTCATCCATGCGGTTACGAACGCCGCGGCCCGGTGCGGTGCGTATCCTTCTCCCGTGGCGCTGCGGTTCGATAAACGCGCGTCTGACTCGTCGTGGGTCGAGACCGTGTGGACCTGTACGAGCGAGCAGGTCGCGGAGATGACCTCCGTTGCGGCGGTGTGCTGGGGCCTGGTGTTCTCGGAGCGCGGGGGCAGGGCGCACGCGGGCATTTCCGGCCCCGAGACCAGGACCGGCACGGCGCCGGTGCCGGAGGGCGCAACGTTCGTCGGCATCGAGTTCGCCGTGGGCACGTCGCTCCGGGCCGTGCCCACCCCGGCCCTGGTCGACGGGGGCGCCGAGCTGCCCGACGCCACGCGCAGGACCTTTCGGCTGGACGGCGTCCGCTGGGAGACGCCCGGCCCCGACGACGCTGAGGCCCTGGTCGACCGTCTCGTCCGCTCCGAGGCCGTGGTCCGTGACCCGCTCGTCACCGAGGTCCGCCTAGGCCACCGTCCAGGGGTCTCGGGACGTACCGTCGAACGCCGCTTCCGAGCGGCGACCGGGCTCACCCAAGGCGCCGTACGGCAGATCGAACGCGCACGCAAGGCCTCGGCGCTCCTGGCCGCCGGCGTCCCGGTCGCCGACGTCGTCTCCGGGCTCGAGTACTTCGACGAGCCGCACCTGGCCCGTGCGCTGCGCCGCTACGTCGGGCGTACGGCGCGGCAACTCCGCGATGGCACCGGCGGCGCGATCGCCCTGGATCTGGATCAGCCGACGACGTCGTAGATCAGCTTTACGATACCGTTCGGGTAGGCCGCGGACGCCCGGAGGCTCAGTACCTGCTTGCCCTTGTCCGCCTTGCTGAACAGGCCCTTCCCGGCTCCGAGCAGCACTGGGAAGACGAGAAGGTTGTACCGGTCGATCAGGCCCGCGTCCGACAGGCGTCGGGCGAGCTCCGCACTCCCGTGGATGAAGATCGCGCCACCCTCGCTCTTTTTGAGCTCGACGACGTCGTCGGCCGAGCGCAGGATCGTCGTCGGACCCCATCCCTCGACGATGGCGTCACCGGGCAGCGTGGTCGAGACCACGTACTTGGGCAGCTCCTTGTAGGCGGCGTGGTCGTCCGAGTCGCGCCAGACCGGCGCGAACGCCTCGTAGCTCCGGCGGCCGAACATCAGCGCCGTCGTATCCTCAAGCTCCTCGCCCTTCAGCGAGAAGGCCTCGGGCAGGAATTCGATGTCCTTGACCACCCAGCCACCGCCGCGGTGCTCCTCGCCCGGCCCACCGCCTGGGGAGTCCACGACGCCGTCGAGCGAAATGAACCCGGTATAGACCAGGTCACGCATGTGCTGTTCTCCTCATAGTCAGCGCGGCGAGGTCGCCAGGCAGGTCGACAAGCGGGCCGCAGCGCCACGCTGACGCATAGTGGCGGAGCGCCCGCGCCCATGCTATGAAGCGGCCACCCGGCCGTCTTGTACGGAAACGACGGCAGCGCTGACGACAGAGCCGGCACGGTCATAGCGCGATGCGGACAGCCGCCTCGGCGGGCGCGCGGGCTCGTTGCCGTTGATCGTCACAAATCAGGATCTTCGGGCCCGCGCCAGCATTTCCGGCGCACCGGCACGCACCATCACGTAACCATAAGATCACGATCCGCCGACCATCTTCGCCCCCGGAGTGCTGTCGCCCGATCCCCGAACCGGTCACGCACCGTGAACAAGTCCCGTGTCGGATTCGCCTCCGAAGTTGCGGCCGGGGGTTTCGCCGGTGACCTCGGTGATGGCGGACTCCCAGGCGTCCAGTTCGCGCTCTACCGGGCCGCGGCCCGCCGACGGCAGATAGTGGACCACGCGGTCGAACCCGGCGGCCTCGTACGCCTCGATTGCCTTCGGGTCGGCTGGCATGGAATGGGCCTGCAGCGACACGGGCCGCTCGGCGCGGGCGCGAAGTTCGGCCGCGCGTTCCAAGATGCCGTCGGGCGCGTAGTTCGGGAACCAGCCATCCCCGTACGCCAGCACCCGGTCCAACACCGTCGGACCGCTCCCGCCGACGAGGACCGGCGGGTAGGGGCGCTGCGCGGGCTTCGGCCAGGACCAGATCCGCTCGAAGTTCACGAACTCCCCGGAGTAGGAGGCCTCGTCCTGCGTCCAGATCGTCTTCATCGCTTCGATCCGCTCGCGTAGCACCGCCATCCGACGCCGCGGGTCGGTGCCGTGGTTGGCCATCTCCGGCCGGTTCCAGCCCGCGCCGACGCCGAACTCGAACCGCCCGCCGGACAGGTGGTCGACGCTCGCCACCTCCTTGGCGGTGATGATCGGGTCCCGCTCGATCACCAGGCGCGCGACCCCCGGTGCTCTCCAAAGCACGGGCGCGTCACGAATGGCGGATATGGCTGAGCATTTGCGCTCCAAGCCTTGACACGGGCCATTCGCGCGTGCATGGATCGATCCGTAGGGGCCATTTTCGCGCGGATCTTGCAGGGGATTAAATGATGTTGCCACGACTTCGCATGCTTGCGCTCGCGGTCACGATTGGGACGGCTGCCGTGGCGGCAGCGCTGCTGAGTCTCGCGGCCCCAGCCTAAGCGGCGGCGGGGGGGAACGGCAGTGTCCGCTGGCTCGCGAGCGCCCGTGCCAGCGCACCATCTGTGATCAACAGCCCGGCCTTCGCGGGCTACCTGGCTTCGGTGGCCCGGGGATCGGCGACCTCCTCGGCGGCGCGGTTCACGGTGCCGAGGGTCTCCTGTACCCGCACCCCCGTGGATCGCTTCATTACGATCGAGGCCAGAGTGGATGTAAACAACTTCAGGTCTCACTCGTCGGCCGCGCTATTCGCCGGATGTCACGCTGGCCGCGTGGTGTATTTCCCTGCGCTGGTCATCAACGGGAACGAGGTCAACTACACGACCACGCGCGTCCGCGCGGGCGATCTCATCGAGGTCTCTGTCAAGGTGACTACCAGGGGCACCACGGTCCAGGTCACCGACGTGACCAGGCGCGTCACGAAGAGGCGCACGGGGCCGGGCGCGAGGTCCGGCGACGCGCTCATAGGCAACGTTAACGTGCTGCTCGAACCCGCAGGGACTCGCCTGGGCGTGCCCGCCTTCGGGACCATCGTCTTTACCGGCCTCATCGACGGGCGAGCTCTCGGTCGCGCGCATGCTGTGCGGGTCCAGCGCGTGAGCGGCAGAACCGTCCAGATCGCCACGGGGCCGCTGTCGCCGAGGGGCCTGGTGTTCGCTACGCACTATAAGCACTTCTAAAAGCCAGGCAGCTTGGCGAACCACTGCGTTTCGTCGCCGGCTAAAGCCTCGCTGACGTCCCACCTCGGCTGACCGGCGTCGAGTCAACGGAGATCACGGAGCGCGGTACCCTCGACCGCCGGGTCAGGCGGCCTGGCTTGGCGGGCCGTGGCTGCGAAGGATCCGGCTCCGGTTGGGGCTGGTGGCGGTCACCGTCCCGTCGGGCAGCAGCACGATGCCCCAGCCCCACCGGTGGACCGCGATCAGGTGGTGGAACGTACACAGCAGCAGGAGGTTGGTCAGGCAGGTGGGGCCGCCTGTGGACCTGGGGATGATGTGGTGTGGGTGGCAGGCGGCCGGGGGCTGGGCGCAGCCCGGGAAGCGGCAGTGCCGGTCGCGGGCGGTCACCAGGCGGCGCAGGTGGGCGGGGATGGTCTCGGTGGCGGCGCCGGTGTCGAGGGGAAGGCTGACCGAGGCGGCCGGGCCGCCCATCAGGCCCGTGCGCAGGTAGGCGGCCAGGCCGGTCGGGCCGGAGAGCAGGTCGGCGGCGCGGGCGATGAGGATCTGCCGCAGCGCGCGGTCGGCCAGCTCGCGCCGGGCCTCGTCCGCCTCGCGGTCGCGTTCATCGCGGTCAGGCCGGCCGGACTGGCCGCGCGGCGGGTGCCAGCCGGCTGGGTTCAGGCGTGCCAGCAGCGCGGCGGTGAGCTGGCCGAGAATCTGTGCGTCGATATGACCGGTCACCACCGGGACGATGGTGGCGTCACAGTCATAGCCGGGCCCGGCCATCGCCGCGGCCCAGGCCGCCTCGACTGCGCCCGCTCCGGGCAGGCCGCGTAGCTGGTCCAAGGTCATGCTGAGCTGGATCTGGGTGGGCTGGCCGGCCCGCTCGGGCAGGCCGCCCGCCGCGATCAGCCGGCGGCAGGCTTCTTCGAGCGCGTCGTGGTCGCGCTGCCACTTACTGCGCAGGTCCTCGGGCCCGGCCCGCTTGCCGAGCGCCTCCAGCACGGCCGCCAGCGCGGCGGCGCACTGCGGGGTCAGGTCACCGCGCAGCGTCCCCGCACCCTGGAAGGTTCGGGCCAGATGCAGGCTGCGGTCGTCGAACCCGTCATCCTCATCGGGGTCGGGCCGGGCGGTCTGCCTGCGGATCTCCTCGGCCAGGCGCGCCAGGTCGCCCAGCTCCGCTCCGCCCGCCGCTGCGGCCAGCAAGATCTGGTCGGCGCCGTCGCGGTGCCCGGCGGGCAGGAGGTCGGTCCACTCGCACACCTGCCGGGCAAACGACTCGGAGATCTCCGCCTGAGCCAGCGCGCTGGCGACGGCGGGGTGGACCGACAGCCGCCGCATCCACCCGATCGCGTCCGAAGCGGCGCCGCCGCCGATCCGGGTCTGCCATTTCAGCCAGGTCCGGGTCGACCCGTGGCCGTCGCTGGCGGACCCGTCCTGGGCGTGGAACGCGGCCAGGACCCGGGACCGGGCGGCCGTGTGCACCGACCGCGCCCGCTCGAGGGAGCGCAGGCAGTCGGCCTGCTCAGCGGTGGTCAGCGACGCCGCGTCGGCCTCGGCCAGCCAGCCGAGCCCGGCCTGCGCCATCGCCATCGCCTCGGCGGCATTGGCGGGCGCGGCGGGCGGCTGGCCACCTAAGCACATGCTCTGCGGGCCTCCTTCGGCACGGTCATCGGATGCGGCTCGATTGTTAGTTCGATGCTATCGGGAGGGTCCGACAATTCTGGTTCCCCTGTTCCATCCGTGGGTCATGAATGGTCATATTCCGGGCAAAGGTGGCCGGTAGCCGCCGAGGGAGAGCATGGCCAGGGCGATGAGGGCGGCGGGGTCGTTGAACCCGAAGGCGACGCGGGTGATGACCCGGATCTTGGTGCTGGCCGACTCGATGAGGGCGCTGGACAGGCCGTGCTCGAGGGCTGCGTCGATGGCCGGGCGGTGGCGGGCCACCGCCAGCCAGGCCACCTGTTCGTCGAAGAACCGGGTGTGCCCGGCGGCGTGCCGGGCCCAGGGCACCGCCGCGACCACCACCCCGTGATCAGGGCAGCGGACCCCGCGGCGCGTCCGCCTCCAGCACCGCGCGGACCGCGCCCAGATCCAGCGCCCGCCACCGCCGCCGCCCCGCGCCGGCGTCATACCCGCCGCAGCGCCGCCGGCAGATCCCGCACCGCCGCCGCGCCTCATCTAAAGATCTTCAATGGCGGGGGTTACGGCCTGGTGACGGCTGGCCTGTCCTGCGGTGTGCCGGTGTCAGGAGGTACCCCCATTTTGGTGGGCTGGACGCGGCTGGGCGGGCCTGCCGGGAGCAGATGCGGCTGGCGGCCGCGGTTTTGATCGAGGCGGGGGCCAGCGACCGGGAGGTGGCCCGGCGGTTCCGCGTGTCGCGGATGTCGGCGAACCGGTGGCGGCGGGCGCTGGCCGCCGAACTCATCACATGCCAGCCGGATGACCTGGCCCAGAAAGTCGCCGATCTCGCGCTCGACAAGATCGCTGCTGCCTTCCCGGCCGGGTACGAGTCCTCCTAAGCGCACCGAATCTGCACCTCGCCCAGCTGGTTGGTCGGTGGGTGGTCGAGATCAGCTCGAGCCGGACGTCATCCGAACTGTGTGGCGCGAGCCGGACGGGTACCGGCGGCGCGTGATGTCGTGACGCCGGGCTCTGCCTGTCATGGCATCCGGATAGTCCCTGAAGCGGCCCTGGCTAGGCTGGCACTATGGATCTCAAGGCCGTGAAAGCTGCCAGCAGGCCCGCGCTCCTCGCCTGCGTCGCTGCGGCGGCAGAGAACGCGCAAGGCCTGCTTGATGATGCCGAGCGGCTGGCGGGGGCGGGGGCGTGTGCGCGCGCATACTCTCTTTCGGCGCTGGCGGTCGAGGAGTTCGGTAAGGCCACTAGCCTGCTGACCTTGGCGGCGATGCCGCGAAACATGCGGGCGCAGGCGCCGGTCGGGCGGATGCTGGAGTGGCATCAGCTGAAGCTGGTCGGGGGCATGCTGATGGCCGTCCTTGGTTTCGGTCCGCCGGGCGCGGCGGCCAGGCTCGCTGCCATGCCGATCACCCAGCTGGAGCAGATCCTCGATACCACGGGTGCGTTCGCTGATGATGCAGACATCCTGAAGCGGCGGGGGCTGTACGTGGACATGGATCGCCACGGGCGGATCCGGCGGCCGTCAGAGATTACCGAGACGGAGGTCTCAGGTCAGCTCGCCCGGGCCCGGCAGGTGGCCTCGTCGGCCAGGCTGCTACGCGATCCCGGCGTGCAACCCAGGTTCGCCGATCCGCCGGCCGAGGCGGTCGAGCTCTCGCGCGCCCTGGTACGCGCGTTCGCCGAATCGGGGAACGTTCGCACACCCAAGGCCGCTGCCGCCGTGGCGCTGAATGCAATCAGGAAACTTCAACATCAGATGGCGGGATCCGGAGCCGGATGAGCTGACCTGGCGCTAAAGATCTTTAACGCGGGGGTTAAGGGTTCTGCTGTCAGTTGCGGCGTGGTGCGGTATGCCGGGGTCGGCGTCCAGGACCGCCTCCAGCTCCCGCAACTGGGCCGGGCTGAGCTTGCAGCGCGCGCCGCCTGCTCCCTTGGAGGCCAGCGCCGCCCGGCCGTCTGCGGCCAGCGCCCGCCGCCACCGGTTCGCCGACATCCGCGTCACCCGGAAGCGTTTCGCCACCTCCCGGTCGCTGGCTCCGGCCTCGATTAGCTCCGCCGCCGCTAACCGCACCTGCTCACGGCGGGCCCGCTCCTCGGCAGTCAGCCCGCCACCATCGGGATACCTCATGCTCCGGCATACCGCACGACGGGCCAGCCGTCACGGGCCATAACCCCCGCAATTAAAGATCTTTAGTGCCCTGCGGAGACCAGCGGGCGCGCGACATAAATGTCTGCCCCGGCAAGGATCATCGGCAGGGCCGAGGAACTAGGCAGGGCAGGTCCGAGGCCATCATCGCGGACCGGGCGAGCCTGCACGCCGTAAGCCCCGAGCGTGAGCGCCAGCGGGACCGCAGCCCGCTTCCTGCGACGGGACGGCGCGGGAAAGCACCATGTCCACGGGCCTTCGGGTGTCACGAAGCACAACTCGATGTACTCGGGCCGAGCCGCGCAGCGGCGGGCGCGTTCCAGCGTGGCCGGAAGGAATGAACCTTCCACGGGCGGACCAGCAACGCAGGAAGCCAGGGCCATGCCTCACCCCAAACAAGTAAGTATTTACTCAATATCTTAGATTAGCATAGCCAGCGCGCAGGCAGCTCACGACCGGGGAAACCAGAAGGCTGTCGCGAAACTCGCTGCGCCACAGCCTCCCAGTACTACAAAGTGAGCGTACACTCAGCTGTGGCTCACCTGTTCCCTGTCAGGAGGGGTGTCAGTGGGATCGATGGAAGGCCGGGTCGCGATCATCACCGGGGCCAGCCGCGGGATCGGCGCGCACATCGCAGAGCGCTTCGCCGCCGAGGGGGCGGCCGTTGCCCTGGTCGCCCGGACCGCGGAGCCGGGCACGTCCCGGCTGCCTGGCTCGCTCGAGGAGGTCGCCGGCCGCATCCAGGGGCGCGGGGGCCGGGCGGTTGCCGTGCGGGCCGACCTGACCGATCCCGACGACCTCGAGTCGATCGCGGTGCGGTCGGCTGAGGCGCTCGGGCCCGTCGACACCCTGGTCAATAACGCGGGAGTCAACTTTTACGGCCCGGCGCTTGAGGTCACGGCGCGCCGTTACGAAGTGATGTTCAAGATCAACGTCCACGCCCCGTTCCGCCTCTGCCAGGTCCTGATTCCCGGGATGGTGGAACGGGGCCGGGGCTGGGTGCTCAACATCACCTCGAAGCAGGCGCGGAGTCCCAAGGGCCCGCCGTACCCCGACTGGGCACGCGACGGTTCCGTGCCGTACGGGATGTGCAAGACGGCGCTCGAGCGGCTCACCACCGGCCTGGCCGCGGAGCTCGAGGGCACCGGCGTCAGCGTCAACGCCCTCGGCACGTCCGGGCTGGTGGTGACGCCCGGCGTGGCGGCGGTGGCGCCGCATACGCCGGACAGCGTCCCGGTCGAGCCGGACGACGCCATGCCCGACGCGGCGCTGCGGCTCTGCAGCGCGCCCCCGGGCGCGATCACCGGCCGTATCGCCTACAGCATGGAGCTGCTCGGCAGGCCGTTCACCGAGGGGCCCTGGTCGCTGGCGGGCACGTTCTGAGGGTTCCGCCAGCGCGAGGCGCGATGCGGAGGGCGCGGCGTTGCGCGGGGGAGCCCCCGACCGTAGAGTCGTACCGACAACATTAACGAGTGCTCACTCTCATAGCGAGCGCGCTTCGCGGAGGGGACGGGCGGATGACGTCGAGGCTGGCTGAGGAAGTCCGGGTGATCGACGCCGACACCCACATGACCGAGCGTCATGACCTGTTCACCTCGCGGGCGCCGGCGAAGTACGCCGACCTCGTGCCCCACGTCGTCCAGGTTGACGGCAAGCCCCACTGGATCGTCGGCGAGAAGAACTACGACATGGGCCCGGCCCGCGCGGGCGGGGTCATTGACCGGCAGGGCAACAAGTACGCGTTCGAGGAGTGCAAGCTCAACCCGATCGAGTGGGTGCACGAGGCCGCCTGGGACCCGGAGAAGCGGCTGGCCCTGATGGACGAGTGCGGCGTCTAC
>Ga0070699_100006234_pt1 | contig 10407 bp, 15 predicted proteins | sample KBSK1503metaG_FD_65473 | JGI IMG/M metagenome (GOLD analysis project Ga0070699, IMG submission 65473) | Corn, switchgrass and miscanthus rhizosphere microbial communities from Kellogg Biological Station, Michigan, USA - KBS K1-50-3 metaG | ecosystem: Host-associated > Plants > Roots >... | reverse complement strand
CGCCGCAGGCTCCCTTACGACACATCCATCGGAATCCCAGCCTCCAGGGTTGGCTCGCCACTTGGAGATGGCGTCTCTAAAGGGCCCGACTTGCCTCCCACCGCCTGACGGATCCCGCGCACGATCGCGTACAGAAGCGCCGGATCCACGTTCGCGCCGATCGCCTTCGGGGTGATCTCCACGGGTGCCCCGTTGTGGTCCTCGAAGTTCCACGACAGAAGCCGCGAAGCCAGCAGTTCCTTGACGGCCTCGAGGGTTTCGGCGTCGGGCTTGTCGCCGAAAGAGGACAGCAGCACCACATCATCGATCGAGAACCGCAGAGAGCGGGCCTCGAGACCCTCAAACTCGGGGTCGTCGAAGATGAGCTTCAAGGTGGGGCGTTGGTAGCCCATCTAGGCCTCCGTCTCATGTGGACACGTGCAGTCGGGCGGACCGGTGGGATGAGACCCGGTCGCCACACTCACGGCATCATCTACTACGGCGACCATGTGGGTACCGTGCCGTCAGAAAGGACTCCCGGAGCACTCCAAGTGAGCTCGCCGGACTGCGCCCGTGTGAGCGCGTAGTCGGTGAACAGACACTCCGGTGCGAGCGTGTTACCCGACACCGTCAACGTCACGGTCCGCGCGACGCTCGTGCTCGGCACCGTCTTGAACACGTCGTGGGAAAAGTCCGTGGCGTCATTGAAGACACCGTTGAGCGTGATGGAGAAATCGGCCAGCAGAAGCAGCCGCTCCATCGCCGACTTGTCGATGCCGGTCGTGTCCTGAACCCCACGCGGCGTGGAAAAGTTCAGGTTGGTCACATCGTTTTTGATCACTTTTACGGCCCCGGCAGACGAATCCACACTGAGTGTCGTCCACCCCAGGCCAGCCTCTTTGCTGATGGCTACTTCCCTCCTTCATCTCGTGTGATCTCAACGCCTTGGAGGGTTTGGACCACGTTCAAAAGCTGTTCATCGCCGAACCGTTCGATGTAGACGACCGGCAGATGCCCGGCCTGGATGTCGATGACAACCCGCCGGGTGTTGTTGTCCGCGATGCCGGCCGCATGGAGCGCACCGAACACCGGATCCGCCGAAACCTTCGCCATCAGCCACGCTCCAATGTGGTCTTGAGCCGATCTTGATGCTCAGCGAAGTCCTCGACCCAGTCCGCCGGACGGGCATGCACGCGGATTACCGTGCTGCGGCGCCAGTCGCCGTGCTTGACGTCGTACTTCTCCGGCCGCGTGCGATGGTCGGCGAAGCAACGCTGACGGGAGTCAAACGTGAACACTGTGACCCCATCCGCGGTGTGCTGCTCGCGGAACGTGCGCCCCGACTGGGTGCGGATGTAGTCGGCCTGCGTCCTGCCGAGGTCGGTGGATTCGTCTATCTGCGACTGCCAGCCGTGCAGCCACATCTGGCATCCGACCTGTTCGCATGCGGCCTTCACCAACACGTCGTGCGGCGACGTGATCGAGTACGTGTTGTACGCCTCGGGGCGCATCTGCGGCTGAATGCGGGACATGGGGCGCATCAGAAGACCGTCAATGACTCGTTGCGGTTGACGGTGACCTGGAACGACACCGACGTGAACCCGCCCGACGTGGTCGTCACCACCCGCAGATACCGTTCCACCGTCTGCACGTTCGAGGTGGCGATCCGTTGCGCCGTAATCCCCGAGACGACAGTGAACCCGCCGCCGGTCACGTCGGCGAACGCGTCGCCGCCGCCGTTGTCGGACGACTCCTGCAACTTGATCGTCACGTCCGTGCCGGTAAAGGCGGTCACGTGCAGGTAGGCCTGCAGGCCGAACGCGGTTGATCCGGTGCCGTAATCCACTCCGGTGCCGTTCGTGGCGCCCGTGTCCGTGCGCACGCCCGCGGTGACGCTCTTGCCCCACTCAAGGCCGTAACTGTTGCCCAGCGCACTGACCGCGATCGCCAGCGCCCCATCCTGCCCGCGGGTCGGATCGTAGTTGGACTGCTTCGCGTTCAAACACGCCCCAGAACTGGCCAGCGAGGTACCCACCAGAAACGTCAGGATCACATCCGTTGTCGGCAGCGGCGACAGACGCGGATGCGCCCGGCCGGCCGCATCGTTGAGGAACGCCGACAAGCTCATCCGCCCATCGCGGACACCACCCTGGCGTTCGTACGCCGACTTGTCGATGCCGGTCATCACCAGCGGCGCCGGTCCTCCGCCGATGTCCGTGACGGCGCCGATGTCGTTGGAGATGTCGTAGCCGTGCACGAGAAGCGCCGCACCGAGGCCAGTTGTTTTGCTCACGTCAATTCACCTGCGTCCACACGTTTTGGAAGACCAGCGGGACGGTGACGACCATGACCCGGTAGGTCGTCGAGTCCTGTTTCATGTAGCCCGCGCGGGCGGTCAGCGGTGTGCCGTAGGCGCCTAGGAGGTCTACGTGCGAGACGGTCGAGCCGAGGTCGAAGTCGCCGGTGAAGGCGTTCATGACGGTGTCGGTGGCGTCGGCCATGTCGCGGTCGATCTGGTCCTGCGGTTCGGTTTGCATGCTGCGTTGGATGCGGATGGTCAGTTGTACGAGTGCGCTGGTGGCGGCAAGGCCGGACGTTTTCGCGATGGGCCGGATCTCTTCGACCCACACCGATGCGGCGATGCCCGCACCGGGTGCGTTGGCGGGCTCGTGCATGTTGATTTGGTCGAACACGCCGAGGGTCCCCAGTAGCGATTCGACGGCGGAGAGGGCGGGTCCGCAGCTCAGTGTCATGGTTTGCCGCCTCCCATCCGGGCGATGAATGGCGGGAGGTGACGTTCGGCGATGTCGGCGGCCTTGCGTTGCAGCGCTTCGGAGACTTTCTTGAACGACCAGTAGCCCTTGAAGCGGGTGACCGGGAAGTTTCGGGAGCCTAGGCCTTCCAACCACGGACCATAAACAACTAGGTTGTCGTGGATCCAGCCGAACTTGTCAAGATGATCGGCCTCGACGTGGGCCTCGTAGTAGCCCGTCGGCTCCTTGAACACCCTGATGAACTGCACCCCGAGGTCGCCGCGGCCCTCCTTGGTGATCTCCCAAACCGCGGTCTTGCAAAACTCGTCGACCTCATGCTCGAAGCGGCCGTCAAAGACGGGGCCTGATCTGGTGACGTACACGGTGTTGGCCATCACACGGCCGCCAATCGTGCTTTACGCCCGAACGCGTTGTAGCAGTCTTCGCGGATGGCTTTGAGGCCACGGCCGGAGGCTTCGCGGGCGTTGTCGCCGGAGCCGATCTCGCGGGCGTAGCCGGATTGGCGCTGTCCCATGGTGTTGAGCGTTTCGGCGATGTTGAGTTCGCCGCACAGTCCGGGCGGGTCGTGGCGCCACACCGCCGCAGCGGAGGTGTGGGTGGCCGCGGTAGTGCCCAGGGCTGCGCGGACCACGGTCAAAGTGCGGGGTGCATAAATGTCGGCGTTGAGTGCGTGTACGGCCAGCGTGGTGCCGTCCCATTTACGTTTCACCGTCAGGGTGGTTCCGGCGACGTCGACGACAAGCATCCGTTCGGAGTCGACAAGGATGACCTCATCCACGTTGACGGTGCCGGCGGTGACACCGGTGATCGACTGGTCTGCTTCGGATGCGGTGAGGGCGGAGGCGTTCTGTCCGGTTTCGGCCATCGCCTTGCCGGTGACAACAAAGCGTTCGGAGTCGACGCGGATGGTGTTGCCGACACCGACGGCCGCCGAGTTGGAGATGGAGGCTGTCGTCGCGGTGGTGGTGGTGATGTTGGCGGTGATCGTGCCCGCAGCAACCTCATTCAGGCTGTGCCCGTAGACGCCGGTGATCGCAATGGCCCGCTGCCTCGTGTCACCCGCAGCGAACGCGGCCGAGGAGGCGAGGTCGATTTCGATGTGCGTGTACGGCGGCTCGTCGACATCATCACTGCGGCGCAGGAAGTAGTCCGACGCTGCGATCGTCGTGCCGCCCGCAACGACCAGGCTGGCGGAAATGAGCTCGTTGCGGCCCAGCCACAGCTTCCACGACGGAGCGCGGTCGTGTGCGGGCCAGTCGAAGTAGCGTGTGCCCGTCCACGGGAAGAAGCTTCGATGGGTCAGCGATTCGACGGCGTTGCTGCCCGATTCGAGGGCGCGTTTGAGCTGCCCGTCCATGCGAGCCGTGTACTTGGTGTCGGTGGCCAGTTTGAGGTCCTCGAGGGAGGCGTGAAACAGTCCGGGCTGAGAGAGTGTCATCGGCTCACCCACCCCGAGAATCGGCAGTGCAGCTCACCGTGCGGGCCGGTCTCCAACGGTTCACCACAGTCGGGGCATGCGACCAGCGGCCTTGACGCCTGCTCGGCGAGGCTGTCGCGGTATTCCTCGCCGAGGGCCAGCAGCTGGTTCCAGCCGCCCTGCGACCACACGATCCGTCCACCCATGCCACAGCCGACCGGCGGGAGGGTGATGGCCAGGCGGCCGGATGCGACAGCGGCACCGGTCAACGCGACCGCGGGTGCGGGCAGTGTGATGTTCAGGCTGGCCGTGATCGGTGTTGCGACGGAGAAGTCGAAGCCGGGCGGGTTCGCGCCGACGCCGACGGTTCCGGTGATGCCAGTCTGTGTCGACGTCCCGACAACTGCCGTGCAGCCGGTTGTCCCGTTCCAGTTCTCAAGCGAGATCAGCTCTGAGGGGCCGAGGGCTGCCCAGGCCGAAAGGTTCCCGCTCTTGAGTGTGTTGAGCTGCCCGTCGGTGGGCTCAAAGTTGTAGACACCAACCACGGCGATCAGGCCGTTGCCGCGTGTGTCGCCGCGCCCGACACGGATTTCCGTGATCGCCGAACCATCTCCGTGGTTCGCCGCCGTCCCGGACTCGCCATGGTCCATGACACCAGACCCGTCCGAGGCATACGGCCACAGATGGCAGCGGTAGTGTGCGCTGCCAGCCGGTTTGCTGATGACGCCGACATACCAGGTGTTGGCAGCAATCGCGTTGGGGGGATAGCCGGAACTGAAATCGCCCGTCCCGAACAGCTCCCCACCGTCGGTGATGAGCTGGCGAACCTGCGTCGAGCTCGCGTACAGCGAAGCCAAACCGCTGTTGATGCCGAGGGTGGGGTCCGACCGCCACAAGACCGCGAGAGCATGGGCTCCGGTACCGGCTGGCCCGGCGTCTCCCGCTGACATCAGAATCGCCGCATCAGCGGCCGGAGCGAAGCTCCCGCTCATTGCGTCACATCCTCCCTTCTGCTGCTCGATCCGGTGTCCGCTTAGGACGCTGTGGTGGTGATGGTCCCGACGGTCAGGTTGACGGTTTGACCGACGGCGACGACCGCGTTGTCGAGGCTCAACTCCGTGCCGACCGCGATGTCCAGAACCGTCGCGCCGGTGGAGTCTTTGATCCGCGCCCAACCGGCCGTGCCTGCGGCGAGGCCGGTGGTGGTGATGACCGGCGTCGCGTCGAGTTCGGCGATACCTGCCGTTGGTGCGCCGAAGCTTGCTGTCGCGTCGAGGGTCCACGTCAGCAGCAGGGTGCCGGTCGCTGCGTCGTTGGCCGTCAGCGGCTGGGTGCCGGTGCGCACGTCGATGGTGCCGCCGGCTGGGCCGGCGTCGATGGCGGCTGTTGCTGCGGCGGTTAGCGCGTTGCGGGTTGCTGTGGCGAGGCGGACGGTCATCGGCTGCCGCCTCGCCACAGCCTTGCGGTGTTACGCATCGGACGTCTTCTTGGGCGCAGCCCTGGCGGGCGCAGCTGCTGCTGCCGTGGTGGTCGCCTTCTTGGCGTCTGCTTTGGCTTCGGCAGCCTCGGCTTTCTTGTCCGCCTTCTCTTCCTTGGCCGTCTTGCCGTCGTCGGGAACCACGGCGGCATCGGCGGCCGGTTTGCTCTTCGCGGCGGCATCGTCTACTTCGGACACCGACTCGTCAGGCACGTCGGCGGCAGGCTGTTCGGCCTGTTCGCGTGCAGCGGCGAGCGCGGCACCGAACGAGAGCGGGGTTGCGTCGGAAGCTCCGCCGTGGACGGTGATCTTAGGCATGGTCGGGTTCCTCTCGTGTGATCGCGACCCCTGCACCCGCGGCGGGTGGGTCCGCCTTCACGGCGGTGTGCGGCTTGCCCACGGGTTTGGCTGCGGCGGCAAGGAACGCCTCATGCTCAGGCGTGCCCTGCTCCACGTAGTCACGGCCGCCGCAGTGGGGACACTTAGGTGCCCCCACTGAGTAGGCCGTCGTGCATGCTGTGCAAATCCACAACATGACTACGCCGCAACCAACGTCGCGCCGACATCGACCGGCACCCACGACACGTACCAGGTGATGACACCGTCGGTCCCAGCCGAAACCGACTCGATCTGCCCGATCGGCAGCACCAGGTAGCCGTGCCAAAACCCGCCCCGCAGCAAAGCCGGTGCGGCCGTCGTGCCCTGCCCGAAGCCGAGGATGGTCCCGGCGGCGGTGTCGGTGGTGCCGATGTCTGTCGCGGCGTTGATGTCGGTGGTGTCGCCGGTGGTCGGATTGTTTTGCAGCTTGTAGCTGTTGGCCACCGTGATCGTGGTGGTCACCAGCCCGAATATGCAGGTCACCATGACCTGGCCGCCGGCGATGGTGAACAGCGGAACCGTCGTCGCCGCAAGGGTGCCGGTCGACTTTGAGACGGGTGCGCCGCCCAACAGCAGGTTGCGGTAGGAGATGGCCGAAGTGGGAGATGCGCTCATCAGTCAGCCCCCGTCAGCTCAATGCCGCGGCGAGGTTGGCGGGTGTGCGCTGCACGGCCAGGTCGCCCAGGATGTAGAGGACGCAGCCGAGTTGGGCGTTTCCGCCGACGTCGGCGACGTCGAGGGAGATGTACTTGTAGCCGTCGGACAACGCGGTGCCGAGCACCGGAATGGCGACGATCATCGACGACTCAGCGGATGTGCCCAAGCCGCCCGGGTCGGTGATGGTCTGCGAGGCGGTCTGCGCGACCCGCGTCCACGTCTCCGTCCCGGCGAGAGCGCCGGAGACAGCGGCCTTGTAGTAGTAGTGGTCGATCGACGCCAGGTTCGCCGTCGTCCCCGAGCTGGATGCGGTGTGCTGCTTGAGGGTCAGGACCGGGTCGTCCGCGGCCGTGCCGACCGCCTTGAACAGCACGACGAGCGCTGACGCCGAACGTTGCAGCGATACCCGCTTGCCGGTGTTCGCGGCGGTTTGCATGTCGACGGGGATGAATCCGACGGACAGGTCGATGAGTCGACCCAAAAGTTCTTGTGCCACGTGCTTTCTCTCTTCCTTCGGGTTGGCCCGCCGGGGCGGAACTGCCGGTCGGGGTGGTGCACCGTGGGCGGGGGCTTATTGCCGCCCACGGCTTCGTGTCTGTTACGCCCTGGTGGCGACCTCGACGAAAGGCGACAAGGTGGCGCCGCTGTTGGCGGGAGTGATCGGGGACTGGATCCAAGGTCGTCCATCTACCCGCTGCAGGATCCGGAACGCGGTCTGGTCGTTGGCGAACCGGTAATCCGTTGACTGGTCGGCGGACATCATCTGCCGGTCACCGACCAGGTAGTAGGTCAGGTCCACAAAGGACACGTCGGTGCGGGTGCCGACCCGGCCGGCCTTCTCCGAGATGATGATCGGACGGCCGAGCATGGTCGCCGGGCCTGGGCCGGCCGCGTTGACGAGCATCACCGGGGCGCCACCGGTACCCACCGAGAGGGCCATCGTGTACAGCTCGGGAATGCATTCGGGGGAGACGATCCACACCGCCCGGTTCAGGCTGGCGGGCAGCATCCGCGAGTACATCTTGATGATGTTCTCCACGACGATCGTCGAGGCGGCCTGACCGGTCTCCTTGTCGACGGCGATCGCGGCCGGGTTGCCTGCGCCGAGGAACCCGAGCGGCTCACCGACACCGGATCCTGACATGAACGCGACGTCCTCGAAGAAGGCGAGGGCCTTGGGCCACATCGTTTCGAGCAGGGCCGTGAAGGAGGTGTAGGAGTCGCGCAGGAGCTCGTTGGGCACCAGTGCGAAGCCGGTGAGTTTCTTGGCGTCCAGGACGACGCGGCCGAACTTCGGCGAGCTCTCGGTGAATGCCGCGGACTCCTCGGCCCAGTAGGCGATCATGCCGCCGAAGACAGACCCGGCGTTGGTCGTCGAATCGATCATCGGGAAGGGCACGCGTGGCGCCTCCATCGGCACCACCGTCGCCCGCGGCCGCACCACCGAATCCTCGAGCGCCAACTGCAGCAACTGCGCCCGGAACACTTCCGGGACAAGGAAGCCGCCCTCGGCCGGGACCGTCGAGGACGAGGCGTTCTTCAGCTTGCCAAGCTTTTCGGCCACCGAAGGGTCGTTGTTGAGATGCCACGTCGCGCGCAGGAAGTTTTCCATGCTGGCGAACTCGCGGTCCAGGTACGCGCCGATGGCCTGCGGGTTGTGTGCGGTGGCCTGACGGTGCGAGGACAGCATCCCGGACGGGCGGGTTTGCGGGTCGAGGTTGAGCCGCTTGATGCCCTCGGTGGCGTCCTTGGACTGGTCGGCGTCCTTCAACCACTGGGCGAAGATCCGCTGCGCCTCAACTTCGACGGTCTTGCGCAGTTCGGTGCCATCACCCTGCTGGGCGGTGGCGTACTTGTTGATGAACTTCCCGAGCGCCTCACGCGACGCGACGACAGCGCCGAGGCGCTCGTCGTCGGCAAGCATTTCGGCCAACTCTTCCGAACCTTTCGGCACGGGCAGGTCGTCGACGTCGGGGACGGTGGCCGCCTTGTTGGTGATGCGGCCGAGCATGGACGGGTGGATGCCAAGCGAGCGCAGCTTGACGGCCGCCCCCGGCAGTAGCAGTGTGCTGGTCACAGTTTCTCCCTGAGGGCAGCAAATACGTCATCCCGGTTGGATGGCGTGGTGAGAAGTGGACCGGTTAGTGCGGTCCACGAGTCATCGGGTTCGTGCACGGGCTCCGCATGGCGGGCGGCTGGCTTCATCTGCTTGAGCCGCTCAAACCGACGCCGCAGGTCTTCCTTGTGGGCATTGGTTTCGATGTCGCGCAGAATCTCTGCATAGGCCGAGTTGCCGCCGTTGCCGGAGCGTTTCAGCTCGGTTTTGGCGTGGTCCCAGGCTGCGTCCTGGTCGTCCTTGCTGAGCTTGTTCCAGTCGTCGACCGTGAGGTCGTTGAACCACTGGTCGATCTGATCTGGATCCATGCGCCCGAAGTCGGGGCCGCGGCGCTCGAGTGCGGGTTCGGGGCGGCGGGCGGGCGTTGTGCGCTTCGCTGGCGAAGCCTTGGTTGCGTTGGGTGCCTTGGGCGCAGCGGGGGTGCTCCGCTTTCCACGGCCGGGCTTGTCCGGCAGGTTTGGAACATCGGGAACGTGCGGGCCGGGCATGCCCACGCCACGTTTGTGCCTGCGCCCATGCGTCGACTGGTCCGGATGGCCGGGATGGTTGTAGATGTCAATGTCCGGGGCGGGCGCATACTCGCGGCCCGCGTAGTTGAACACCGACAGATCCCACGACGCTTTCAGCCCGCGTGCTGGCGTCGGTGCGACCTCGTCGGCGAGTCCGGCCTGGACGGCTTCGTCAGCGGAGTACCACGTTTCGGCGCGCATCCGCTCCCGCCACAGCTCGACGGTTCCGCCGGCGCGGTCGGCATAAAACGCGGCAATGTTGTCCGAGCACTTGTTGAGCAACTCGCTGGTGCGGGCCATGTCCGCGGCGGTACCGGCGGCGGCCGTATGCCCTTCGTGGATCATCATCTGCGAGCCGCGGGCCATGGAGATGTGGTCACCCGCCATCGCAATCACGCTGGCGATCGAAGCCGCGAGACCGTCGACGTGGATGTTCACCTGTGCGGGATGGTTTTTGAGCGCATTGAAGATGGCGATGCCGTCGAACACATCCCCACCCGGAGAGTTCAGCCGCACATCAATCGACGACGCATCGATGCCAGCGACTTCCTGACAGAACGCCTCTGCCTTGATCCCGGCCCCGTGTGCCGGGCCACCGATCTCCGCATAGATGTGGACCTGCGCGGCGTCGGCAAGATTCGTAATGCGGAACCAGTGCGACGGGTCTTCACCGTCCGGAAACACCGGACGCTGCGCGCGGGCACGTGGAAGCAACTGATTGCGTCTGGTCATGGGCTGTCCTCAAGCTCGGTCTCGTTGCTGATCTCCGCATCGCGCAGCACATCGGCCGGGAGCCGGTTTCGAACCGGCTCCTCGGCGTGCTCAAACTCGCGGTCCCACGAGTCGGCGGTCTCACGCAGCGCCTCAGCGAACTCCAGCGCCTGATCGTTCGACAGATCCATGTAGGACTCTTTGCCACCGTCCGGGCCGTACAGCCGGACGTCGCCCGTGTCATATAGGCCGACGTAGAAATCGTGTGAAGACCAGCCGGTTTCCTCGACGACAATCCCGTCGGCATCTGGCTCGTCAACGTCCGGGTCGGTTTGCGCGACGTTCTCGATGTCATCGGCAAGCTTGCGCATGTTCTCGGCGTCTATGTC
>Ga0070699_100006233_pt1 | contig 10407 bp, 6 predicted proteins | sample KBSK1503metaG_FD_65473 | JGI IMG/M metagenome (GOLD analysis project Ga0070699, IMG submission 65473) | Corn, switchgrass and miscanthus rhizosphere microbial communities from Kellogg Biological Station, Michigan, USA - KBS K1-50-3 metaG | ecosystem: Host-associated > Plants > Roots >... | reverse complement strand
TTGGCTGCCAAGCGAAAAATCAACCCGTGTTTCAGCGGTTCGCGGGAGCGCCACGGCGAATCTCAGCCGATAGTTGTAGCGAACTAACCCCTTGAACGGCCGTGCGCCGGTTTCGTCCTCATTGATGATGGAGAGGCGAGGGGAGGGTGGGGTAGGGGAGCCGACGCAGCTCTGTAAGGATTTAATTACTGCTCAAGTTTCGACCACTTGGACGAGATCTTCTGGCATGAAACGTTGTTGCGATATGCGGTTGCCATTTAAAAGAAAAAGGCAACAAAGTTTCGCAACATCTTCTTCCCAGGAAGAGAAGGTGGCGCCCGTGTTGTTGCGAAACCGGTCGTTTTCGCAACACACTAAATTTGTGGCCTAAGCGGTGTACTAGGCGTTACCAAGAGGTAGTCGGAATCCAAGTCCTCCTGACGCGCTCGCTTTTGCTTGCGGTATTCTACGTAGGTTGCTTCCGCGCGTTTCGCTAGCGAAACCGACTTCTGCTCCTTTGCGATTCTGATGGCATTGTGGAACGAAGCCTCAATTTGGACCTCGTCCGAACCAATAGCCGCGTGAAACACACCGCGGAGCCGGTACAGCTCCGCACAGCACCAGCGCTCTTCAGATCTTTCGGCCAGAATTGCCGCCTCCGTTATTGCCTCGAGAGCTTCCGAGGTGCGACCTGCAATGTGCAAAGCTTCAGCCTTTAGTGCGAGCCAATACGGCATCATCAGCGTTGAGCCGGTTGCCCGGTAGTCTCCTATTCCGTTTTCGATCCACGAGATGCCTTCGGTTGTTTTACCCGAAGCGCTGCGCACCCAACCGCGAAGTATGGATCCAATAGCCAGCCAAAATGCAAAATTCTCGCGCGTTGACAGTTCAATTAACTCCGATGCCAAGCGTTCCACTTCAGCAGGATTACGCTCATAGTGACCGAGGCACGCTGCAAAAAATAGTGCTTCGGCTACTCCGTGCATATTATTCAGCTCCTTCGCTAAAGAGATCGCTTCCGCGATGCTCGCTCGGGAAGAGGAGATTTCTCCTAAATGCCACTCAGATAGGGCCTTATCAATCAAACAAGCAACGACGGGTGGGTCGACCTCTTCGACTGGAGATCGTACGCCTCCCGAGCGCCAGACCTGAAGAGCGCTCATTGCGTATTGTCGTGTGGGCTCGAAATCCCCCAAGAAGTAGGACGTGCATGCCAATGTACGATTGGCACTTGTCAACAGCGCAGAGTCATTCTGCTCCTTTGCGAGCGAGTAAACTCGTTTCGCAATCTGCATTGTGGCCGCCAGCTTGTCAGTCACGAGGGAACAGATCCACTGACCCCTCAGCGCGGAATAGAGGAGCAGAGGACGATTGCGCGAATGACACAAAGACTCCGCACGCTCGTAACAAATTCGCGCCTCCGGTGCTCCCAATCCTCGCGTGGCCGTTAGATATAGCGCCGCCTGCATGAGAATGAGGAGCTGATCTTCCGCTGTGAGACCCTGCCCCTCGACGCCCGGTTCCACGGGTGAGTCCCAGCGCAAGCTTTCAAAGAAATGGACTAAAACCGAAAGCAATGCTCCTCGGGCTCCGAGGACGTTAGCAGCGAATGAGGCATCTCCCCGCTGGATCCGCAGAATGTAAACTTCATGTAGCGTTTCGCGATATAAACCGGCATTGCAGCCATAGATTGCAGCTGAGAAAAGCGGCTCCATCTCCCTAAAACTATCTGGCAACTGGGGCGCAAGCGTTCGATAATAATTATAGAGCCGCCTATTGCATTCCTTCCAGGCCTCAGTCCGTTGGCTGCGCAACTGTTCTCCAAAATACTCACGGACAAGAGGATGCGTATCCAGATGTCCAGGATTATGCGGATCTTCCCCAGCGAGGAGTCTTGCTCTTCTTAACTTCGCAAAAATAGTTCGCCACTCGGTTGGGCGCGAGTGAGCTAATGACTCTGTAAGGCCCTGGACAACGGGTGGCTTCAGCAGGGCTCCAAGGGCTTTTTCGTCAGCTGGCCGATCAAATAGACCCAACATGCGGAGAACGGACAGCTCGGGACCCTCGCCAAGCCAGGTCTGGTAAGATTCCATTACTTTTCGGGCATGGACTCCCTCTCGCACGTCGTGCGCAAGACATTCCGACACTTCATTGCGACAACGAATATCTCCATCATAGGCATCGGTCAGATAGCTGCCCAGCAGCGTGAGAGCAAGACAATGGCCACTGAACTCCTGGCTAGCACTTCGCAATTTCTCTTCATCACCGTTAACACCGAGCGCTCGGAGCAGCTTCGCGCCCGCATCGCTGGATAGATGTTCCAGGTCACTGCGCAGGGCTGAAGTGCCCTCGTGATCGGCAATATCAGCGACCGGCAACCGCGTGGTAATCACACAAAGTCCCGTATTGATATTGAAAGCAGCGAGCTCGCGCAGAAGAGCCTGGAGGGAAGGCTCACGTCATGTTTATTAAAATCGGTGACCTCAAAGGGGAAGCCCAAGATCACAGGCTTTATAGCGGTCTCCAGCTCTATCAACTCAATTCGCCCAATGTGATCTCGGTGCCGAATCAAAACCTGCCGTGCGGGTTTCCCTTCGAGGGCTCGACAACTGTTCAGGGCATTCTGAAGGACGCCCTCGCAAAGCACAAGGCGAAAGCTGTCCCCTCGAACGAACATCTTGCTCAAACCGCGAAGGCCGCATAGCCTTCATGTCAGCGACGCCCGCTTCGCGCAATGGAGGATAAATATGACGTTCTTACCGCCACCTGGAGATGGAAATGCCGGAGGAGGAGGATCTGGCGATTGCGATCAACTGAAGCGCGATCTCCAAAATCTTGAGAATTCTTTGGCCTTGTTTCAAAACAAGCTGAACAGCACGCCCGGACCTGATGGTCCAGGAACACAACGGGGTAGCCTCAGCCACGTTATTTCTCTTCTCAATGATGAAATTGCGACTACTGAGACTCGGCTTCGCGATTGTCTCAGCCCCGTGGGCCCTCCTCCCTTTAAGGTTGATCCGTGGGAGCTCGTTAGTCCTTTTGGCATTGTCAACCAAACAAATCAGACGTGGACCACCGGATCAATCTGGACTGTACTGCCACTCGACCAACAGAGGCTCCTTGTTGGCACAGAAAACGGTGGTTTATGGCTAAGCGAACCGGATGGTTCGGGTGGATACAAGAGCACTTGTCTCAGCAACGCCTGGAAACATTATAGCGTCCGGGCGATGGTGGCAGATCCCAAAGAACCGAATCGCATTTTCGTTGGCTGCTTTGGCGGAGGCCTTTATGTCGGCGACGTTAGTCCAGGTTCCACACTCTACCCAGATTGGGCTGAAGAAATTCCGATTCCCAGTTGGATGTCGGCAGCAGACGTCTACTCCATGATTATTCTCGCAGGTTCGCGCCTCTTGGTCCTCGGTACCAACTCAGGATTGGCTTGGTCGTCGATCGATTCCTCTTCTTTCGCTTGGCAGGGCGAAACTGATTTGGCGATAAGCGATATCACGAACCTGGAGTCAGACAAATTTCTTTTTGCATCTGCTGCGGGTATAAGCGTTGCGTCAATTAACCAGGGAAGCGTCGTCACTGCGCCCGTACCGGCAAATGCAATTCAGTGGGCCAAGGCACCGACCTCATTTAGCCCTTCTCGTCTCGCGTCATGCAAAACCCAGCCCCGACACGTGTATTGTGCCGGGACATATGCGGGCGGGTCGACTACCAGGGGGCTCTTTATCATACGTTCAGCGGATAACGGTAGCAGTTGGCATGAGTGTCAGTATGGCGGTTCTTTCGGAACGCTCGCAGGTGACCTTTCAGTCGTGCTGAACCTCGCGGATCCCAACGACATCGTGAAGAGCCGCATGGGAGTGTCTGTTCATTCCACGCGACCTGCGGTCGTAGCGATCGGCTATAAGACTGCAGCGATCTCCGTCGATTCGGGGGACACATGGGATGCCACAATCTATGGTGGCCATGATGATGTTCATGAAATCCTGTTTGATAGCCAATCAGATGTAGTCCACATCCCGAACGATGGCGGTCTCATGAGTATTTCCCGGTGGGAGAATAGGGCGACAGCGCAAAAGGATACCCTCCGAAACAAAACCCTACCTGTGGTTATGCTCTACACCCCGGAGAATTGGCGGACTTTCTACGGGAATCTAAGCGTTAGTGATGAGGTCGGCTTCATTTCAGCCGGCTCCCAGGACAATGCGAATCTTTGGTGCACACCCGGCTCCCCATGGATGGTGGGACCAGCTGGGACTACTAGCGGCGATGGTGGAGCTGTTGCGGTGGGGTATGCGGGCAAAACCGCGATTCTAATCAGTAGCCTGAACTCTAACAGTGTGCCGGCGATCTGGGCGACCTGGGAGAACGGCTCCTGGAAAAATCATGGGACCATACCTATTCGCCTATCGGATAAGGCGCTCGACAGTAAGGGGCTCATTCCTTTAATCCGCCCAGTTTCTTCGCAAAATCCTGTACTTATTTACATGAGTGTTGATGAGTCGATAGGCTTTCGAAAATTCTTAATACGTGTGGGTCCGATTCCAATACTTGCTTTGGCTTACCATCTGAACCCTGGGCGAAACGTCATATATGGCGCGGCATATAATTCTATATCGAAGCAAGTCGAATGGATCGAGTTAGGCAGAATCTCGCCGTTGGAGGAAATCAATGCATTGGAGCCTTACTCTTCTTATCAGGTGATTGCCGGGACCGTTAGCGGCCGCCTCTTTGTCGTTAACGTCGGCGGTACCTTTACGGAAATCCCATTCCCGCAGGACAATGTGCCTGGGCCGGTGGGTGGCATCGCCTCGTCTGGAGGCTCAATTCTAGTATTTCGGGGAAACGGAGGAAACGTTCTTTACTATCGATATGCGGAAAACGCCCCGCTGAAACAAATTCCCGCGTCAATCTTTCCTCCAAATGGTCGACAAAGTCAATTTGGCGGCATTGCCATCAATCGCAACCCCGTATTCCAGCGTTTTAACTATGCGATCGCGGTATACGACAATGAGGTGTGGGTGAGCAACTCTCCGACAGCAAGCGTCTGGCACAAGATCGTCGATGGTCTGCCACTGGCAGTTCGATCCGCAGACGTTGCCTTTTCCAATAGCGCACAACAAGGGGAACTGTTTTTGAGCACTTACGGCCGCGGCGTCTACAGGCTAACCTTCTGATAGTCTGTTACGGGGCGTCCGCGTAGTGGCTTATTGCGTTGTCCCAGGCGTGTCCATATCTAGCGGTTGCGCTGTCTCCCGCGCCTGGTTTTGGTCGTCGGTCTGTTGAGCGGTCCAGCCTGGGAATCCGCTCGACCGGCTGTTTGCAGATCCTCGGGCCATTCTCTGTCGGCTGCCAGAACCCTCTTTCGGATCTTGGCATCGCGTAACTCTGAGGCTCGCCGCAGCGGTAGGATTGCGGCGAAGCTGGCCAGCAGCTGAAGGAGCGCTGGATCGTCTTGCCACGGCGGCAGTTCCCAAGCTTCAAACCGGTCCGCCAACTGTTGGTCAGTCATGAGGGCTTGTTTGGCTTCGTGAGTCCCGACGCAGACTAGAGGAATGCGTAGGTCATTGGCCAAAAAACGGATCGCGTTCAGAACGATCCGCTGTTCGCGGAACGTGCCGGCCAAAATGGAATGGATCTCATCGATAACGAGCATGCGCACTTCGAGCTGTCGCGCCGTGAGCCGAGTCCGTTGCCGTAAGGTCGTCACGCCTTGGTGCGCTGGTAGAACAGCACCCATGCTAACCAGCAGTTCTTCATAAAGGTCGCGCTCACTGGGGGCCGGCGGCATCTGAACGGCGACGACGGGCAGCCGCGTTCTTCCGGTGACGTCGTCAAAGCCTGATCGATGCTCGCGAGCTCGTGATACACATCTGGAACCGTATGATGGTGACTTTTTAGTGAATCACTTTCAAATGTTCCAGGGTTCCGTCCACCGTCTACATTCCTGCTGCCTTTAGCGGTGCCCATATTGTCTGCGCCTCGCAGAAACTCACCGCGTAAATCGGGTAATGGAGCCCCGTTCAGAGGAGACTCGGGATCGCTGACTACAGAGCCATCACAAATTCCGGAACTCGGAATATCGGAAAATAAAGTACGCTTAGGCGTTCCAGGGATTATTCAACGAAAAGAAAACGCTCCAGAATTCGATTACAGCTCGTTTTACGCGAAAACTGGTGCTGGAGACCCGCTGCTTTTTGGTGGAAGTCCAGCGTTCCTCATGACGTGCCCTCAACTGCCGCCCACGAGGAGACAGAGCTCCATACTTAAAATTCCGTTTCGTGTGCGGACCCCGTACGTCAAAGTACGTATAGACGAGGTTTCACATTGATGTTAGCATCGGAGAGATAGGAACTTTCTTCGTCCGATTTCTTGGTTCCTGGCGCTGCTAATCTTAAGGCACGCGGCGCTTGGTCCACGAGTCGCTCGACTGGAACTTTTTTTATGCCGGCGGGTAACGAGCCAAAATCATTCTCCTACCGAGGTCGACAGATAACACTGCTCGACCCCGGTGAACCGGATATGCCGATGCTATCAGTTGATGGTCTCGACATCATGGTCCGGCGCGAGGAAACCGGCGGCTACTCGGCACCTATGCTCAACATGTTCGCCACCTACGCAACTCTTGAAGAGTTGGCCCGCCAGCTAATCGATATCTCTCCAGTATTTCAGCGCCAGAAAGAGGACTAGCCCAGCAACTAGGAGGTCGTCGACCATGCTTCGTCTACGCAAGAACGTCAATAGCTTAACGGCGGCAGAGAAGGCTAACCTAGTCGCCGCCATAAAGGCTTTGAAGGCAAGCGGCAAATACGATCAGTACGTCAAAGAGCACCGCGACGCCATGAACCAGGCGACGCTGATGCCGGGCGAGAATCCTCCTCCGCCTCAGTCTTTTTTTCGCAACGTAGCGCACCGAGGCCCGGCATTCGGCCCCTGGCATCGCGAGATGCTACAGCGGTTCGAACTGGACCTGCAGGCGGAGGTCCCCGGAGTTGCCCTTCCGTACTGGGACTGGGCCGCCGACAGCCAGCTTGCGGACCCGAAGACCGCGCCCATCTGGGGTGCAGACCTTATGGGTGGCGATGGCGATCCCAACAATACGAATCTCGTTGGCACCGGGCCCTTCCGCTACGACCCCAATGATCCCAATACCTGGCGCGTAGTCACCGATCCCGGAGATCCTGGCCCGGGGCTGACGCGCCTCCTAGGACAAGGAGCACCGCAACTGCCGTCGCAGTCCAACATCGACTCGGTGTTGCCGATTACTCCGTACGATTCATCTCCTTGGCGGACTGTGAGTGATCCGAGCTTCCGCAATCAGCTGGAGGGTTGGCTCGGACCTAACCTCCACAACAGGGTCCATGTCTGGGTCGGCGGATCAATGCTTCCCGGAACATCTCCCAACGATCCAGTCTTCTTCTTGCATCACTGCAACGTCGACCGGCTTTGGTGGCAGTGGCAAATCCAGCATCCTGGTGCGGGCTATGTTCCGACGAGTGGCGGTCCGCCGGGCCATAACTTGAACGACCAGATGAGCCCCTTTGGCGCCGCCACCACTCCTGCGAGCACGCTCAACATTCATCAACTCGGTTACTATTACGACACTGATCCGCCACTGGCGGTGGCCTTCATCCTTAATCGCAACCCGATTGGTCAGAACGAAGTCGATGCGCGGCGCAATCAGCCGCACGGTTCGCTTCGCGGGTTGCCCATCCAGGACGCATTTCGAGTCGTAGTCGATGGATTCACGGCAGTCGAACTCGGGCTCACCGGGCCTAGCTCGACCCTGCCGACCCTGCCGGTGGTATCGCCCGCAACGGGCATAATCATCAGCCCAAGCACGCCTATCGCGAACACATCGGATAACGGCGATTATGGGCCGGAAATCCAGCGCTTTACCTTTTATTACGACATCGATTTCTCTGATGGCACAGACCCCGCCTTCAGTTTCGGTGGGCAGACCGAGGATCTCACGTTGAGCTTAACAGTTGGCGGGGTACCGGCCTCTGCACTGCTTACCCTGATTAAACAGCCCGACCCCTTCCTGCTGCATGGCGACCCGGCCTGGCTTAGCGTCGATCTGCGGGACTTTGTGGTGCGGGCCGGAGCAGACATGTTTGGCGTGCCTGGAGTAACCGGTGCATCAGATGCCCCAAGGTTTATCCAGCAGTTGATGGCTACAATAACGCCTGCACAATTCGACAGCCTCTCGCCGGTCGAAGACCAGTCAAAGCTCTACCTCCAGCCTAAGGACGAGAATCAGGTCCCTGTCTTCAATTTCGCGCTGGCCAAGGTGCACTACATCGGCCTCATCGGCGCCACTAACGTGCGCGTCTTCTTCCGACTTCGCCAGACCCAAGTGACATACGCGGCCTACGATTATCCACCCGGTGCGCAGTACAGGCGCGCGACTTCCCATGGGCAGCCGATTGCGCTTGCGGGGATCGTGGGCAACGAATATGTCACCGTCCCATGCTTTGCAGAAGGGCGCGTTGATTCAACCACAGTGGGTATGGACCAGCAGCCCGATGATCACAATGTTCGTACGATCACGGCCCATGCGGATGGCTCTGAGGTAGACACGATCTTTGGCTGTTGGATCGACATCAATCAGCCTGATCCCCGCCTTCCGGTTGAGGTGCCACCCAAGCAGGACGGTCCGTTCGATGTGAACGACCCCAACCCGAATTTTCGGCCCGTGTCGCTCAAGGAGGCGCTTGCGCGCAATCTGCATCTGTGTCTCATAGCTGAGATCAATTTTGATCCCACTCCGATTCCATTAGGTAAGGATCCATCCAACTGGGACAAGCTTGCACAGCGCAATATTGCGTGGAGCGACTCGGGCTCCGCGCAATCGGTGACCACGTTTGAAATCCGGCCCACGCCGATGGGACTGCCTGCAGGCCAGACTCCCGATGAGTTGATGATCGATTGGGGAAACACACCCAAGGATAGGGTCGCGTCGATCCACTTGCCCGCGGTCAGCGTCGATGACATCTTGGCGATGGCTACCCGGATGTACACCTCCCATCGGCTGGTGCGCGCCGACGACCATACCCTGCAATGCAAGACTGGCGGCATCACCTATGTCCCGATTCCGCCTGGCTCCAACATCAACTATGCCGGCCTGCTGTCGGTCGATCTGCCCGACCACTTGCGCCGGGGCGAGGTCTATACCGTTGCCGTCCGGCAAGTGACCAACGCCTTCGGCGAAGTGATACCCCCGCCGAAGATCGCAGCACGTGCAGCCGCCGCAGGGGCAGCAGTAGCGGCGCCGGCAGAGATCGAATGGCGGCAGGTTTTGGGTGCCTTCCAGCTCACCATCCCGGTGCATGCCAAGGCGTCGCTGTTATTGCGGGAAGAGCGGGACCTTTCGGTCTTGCTCTGGATCGCCGAAGCGATTCCCCACCACAGCCGCTGGTATCCGGTGTTCCGCCGCTACCTGGAACTGATCAAGGGCCGGGTGAAATCGTTTGGCGGCGATCCGGGGCAGATTCTGCCGTCGCCGACTGGCGAAGGCCGCGTGAAGCCCCGGCCGCCCGAAAGACCCGGCGAGGAGCGGGTGGCCTACACCGGCAAGATCGCCGGGCTGATCTTCGACCGCTTCGGCGATTTCGAAGGCTTCCTGCTGGACACCGAAGACGGCGAGCGCAAATACCTCAGCCGCGAGAAAGAGATCGAACTACTGGCTGAGCGCGCCTGGCGCGAGCGGCTGCGCATCACCGTCTGCGCCGAGCGCCACTGCCCGCATCGGCCGGAATGTATCATCGTCCGCGAGCCGCCTGCGCCGTTTGAGCACTAATGTACACCATGCGAGCATGCGGCACGGGTCGCGCTCCCTCTCGCTACTCTAGGAGATTTCCATGCCACGCTATCGCATCACGATCACGAGCAAAGACAGAGAAGCGATGCTGGATCTCGTGCGCAAATACAAAATCCAGGTCTTCGATCACGGCAGCTGATACACCGAATCCACTGGCTTGTGGCCGGCTGGATCTGGGCCGGGAAAGGAGATGTAAGCGGCGCCGATCCATAATGACGTACTGGTCGTGGAATATCTTAATAGACCGACACCTATCACGGTGGACGGTCACGCGCAGTCGAACCGGTGTCAATTCGGAAATTATTTGCGAGTGACCGAGGGCTATTTGCGAATGGCGGAAAGTCCATTATGATGGGAACGCATTGCCTCCACTGTCAGTCGCAAAGAAGAGCCGATGGCAGCTAAGCTCAAGTTGATACCCGGAAGCACGATTCGCTGGGGTGCCAGGCGATTCGTCGTAGTCGACTACGTCGGTTTGGACACCGTCTTGCCAGGGAAGTGGGCAAGCGGATTCGTTTCGCCGGCGGGAAGCTGCGCAAGGCAAATCTCGATTTGTGGGTCACTCGGAACACTGGTGTTGTAACCAACGCCGCCTA
>Ga0070699_100006230_pt1 | contig 10414 bp, 21 predicted proteins | sample KBSK1503metaG_FD_65473 | JGI IMG/M metagenome (GOLD analysis project Ga0070699, IMG submission 65473) | Corn, switchgrass and miscanthus rhizosphere microbial communities from Kellogg Biological Station, Michigan, USA - KBS K1-50-3 metaG | ecosystem: Host-associated > Plants > Roots >... | reverse complement strand
TCCGCCGAGAACCGGGCCTCGCAGGGAGCGGCCTGGACGGGTGCCGACGTGGTCTCGACCTACGGCGATACGGGCGACCTCTGGGGGATCACCTGGGCAGCCGAGGACCTCAACCGCTTCGACTTCGGCGTGGCCTTCTCGTGCTCCGAGACGGCAGGGGCGGCGGCAACGGCCGGCATTGACTATATCTCGGTTGCCATCACCTACGAGCCTGGTTACGTGGCGAGCCCGCGGGTGGTCGAGCCGGGGGAAGTCTTCCTGTTCGGCCAGCGTTACAAGCTGCTGCCGGAGGGGGAGAAGGGTGAGAAGCCGGGGAAGGTCCGCACCACGCTGGCAACGGTGCTGCCGCCGAAGTATGTCACCAACCAGGAGTACTCCCGGTCATCCAACCCGGCCGTCTCATCGGCCGGCTACGACGACTTGCGCGGCGGGATGGGCCTCTGGAAGCATCTCTACGACGAGCACGGCAACTGCCTGACCAAGGACCGTTATTGGACCGGGCAGAACATCGACCCGATGTGGCAGGGTGCTATCACGCTAGGCCCGGTGGTATCGACTACTTCTCCTGTCACGACAAGTTACGTCGGCGGCGCGGTGCTGAGCAATACCGCCGTCACCGTCTTCGGCGCGACGCTCTATACGTGGGACAGCGTCAATTACACGTTGCGCGATACCCTTCCGGGCGTGCTGTGGTCGCAGCCCGAAGCCTTCAACTCCCGGCTCTTCTATCCGCAGGGCAACAACGGCTACTCCTATCACTCCGACCCGACCGCGGCAGCAACCGATGTGGCAACGCCCACCGCCATTTCCATGAAGCAGTGGGACAACAAGATTTTTGCGCTGGACACTGCTGGCATCCTCTACTCGTCCACCACGGGGCTGACTGGCGGGACATGGAAAACACTCGCCACAGTCCCAAAGGTCGAGAGTCAGACCACCTTCGTCGGCAGCTTCCTGACCACCTTTGACGACGCCAGCGGCAATCCCATCCTCTACTGCGTCTCGGCCTGGGGCATCTATGGCTACGACGCTGAGAATGATAAGTGGTTCCCCAGCCGGTTTCAGTACCCCTTCAGCTCCCCGGCCAATGTCTGGAAGAACCTGGTCGGGAAGTTTCGAGAGTCGCTCATGGTGTCACCGGGGCTGCGGGAGGTCTTCAAGCTGACCTACGGCGGGGGGAACCTGAACGTAGAGGATCAAAGCTTTGGGAAGGGCGGCCTGCCTACCGAGTTCCGCCTGGAGATAGCAGACTGGGCGTGGACCAATGACGTCCTCTTTGTGTTGTTGTCCAGCGACCTGCTCGATGTAGCTCAGGGCGGGACCGAGGGAGAGTTACTGCTAGCCTACAACGGCAAGGGATTCCACCCGATCCGTTATCGGGCTGCCACCGGAGGCTCTGCGGCTCGCCGCATGACAGTTCTTTCAACATCGACATTTCGCTATCTGCTTTTCGGTATGAGAACGACCGGCGACGCTAACATCGCCGAATATATTGACCTTCAGCGGTGGGTACAGCACCCGCTGCACAGCGCTGCAAGAGTTTACAACACGGCCGGTCAGGTCGAACTGCCGGTGGACGACATGGGCACCCCTGAGCGGAAGAAGACCGCGCAGCAGTTCAGGATTAAGCTGAACGGCGCCTCTTCGACCGAGACGGTGCAGGTAGCCTATCGCATCAATGACTCAACGGGCTCCTATACCAACCTTGGCTCAGCGGTCGCGGTCAACGAAGAGGTGATACTGCCGTTCGGCACTTCGAATGTCGGGCTGGAGTTTAGGAGCATTCAGTACCGCCTGACCTTTGCGCGCGCTGGGCTGTCCACGCTGGCGCCTAAGGTGGCCTACTGGGTCACGGATTTCATCCCGCAGCTCGAGGTGCAGCGGGGCTATACCGTGGCCATCGACCTCTCGGCCGAGCGCTGGGGCGTGACGCCGCAGATGGCGGCCGACCGGATTTGGCAGCACATGAAGGCTGGTCTGTTCGGGACGTTCGCCTGGCACGACGATACTGGCAACGTGCGGTCCTCGCTGGTGAAGGTCATGAAGCCGGACGGGATTGAGGAGACCGGGCTCGACGGCCGGTCCTCGTACACCCTGCAGCTCCTGGAGACTGGTTACAACTAAGTGTTCCGCTTCTCGCTGACGCCAACGGTGACCAGTGGCGGCGGGGGCTACGCCGCTAACGATGTCATCGGCGGCCGGCTCTTCCTGCCCAGCCTGGCGCCGCCGCCGGGGATCTGGCTCAGGACCATCGTGATTGCGGACAAGGCGGCGCAGAACGTCGACTACGTGCTGACCTTCTTCGATGCGGCGCCGACCACCATCGCGGACAACGACGCCATCACCACGCTGAATGATGCCGACCCGAGCAAGATTATCCATGAGCAGATTATCGACGCTGCCACCTACCGCCGGACCTATACCGCTAACTCCATCCACCGGGTAAGCGGGCTGGACGTGCCGTTGTTGAGCAACGCTTCAGGTGATTTGTACGCGTTCTTGTGGACAACCTCTACGCCGACCTACGGGTCAGTTGGGGACATCAACCTCTACCTGCTGTACGATCTGGCCTGATGAAGATTCCCTTCCACGTTCACCTGAAGATTGGCCCGTGGGACCTGGTGTTGGGCACGCTGGCCGATGGTGACGTGCTGACCTATAACGCGACGAATAAGACGTTTCGTAACCAGACGTTGGCGGGAGCGGGAGTAGCGCCCTCGAGCGCCGATTATCTGGTGGGGACGGCTCAGTCCGGCCTCTCAGCGGAGATCGTCGTCGGCACCACGCCGGGCGGCGAGCTCGGGAACACGTGGCCTTCACCGACCGTGGATACGACGCACTCGGGGTCATCGCACGCAAGCCTCCCGACGCAGGCCGCCAATCTGGACATGGGGAACAACCTGGTGCTGAACATCGGCGCTGCGGGGACAGACTTCACGGCGGGCGGCGGGCTGACGCTGGCGGGTACACAGACCGACAACGACGTTCTGATGGTCAGGGGAGGCGCAAGTACCCCGCCCGCTGGTTCTGGTTTAGAGCTTCTCTACGCTGGCGGTGTTGGCTACCTTCGGTCTTACAACCGGACAGGCGGCGCATACCTTCAGCTAAACATCAACGACATCATCACCATTGCTGCCGCCAATGCGTCCGTTGCCGTGGCGGCGCCGCTGACGGTCATACTTGGTAGCGCCACGGCTAGTGCTCAGCCAGTAGTTGCAGCTAACGTGCAGACCTCTGCTACTGGCGTGGGCAATACGGCGGACACCAACGACGACACCCTGTTTACCTACTCCCTGCCCTCAAATTCAATGTCGGGAAACGGGAAGAGCGTGCGCGTGCTGGCCTCCGGGCACTTTGCGACGACAGCGAACGCCAAGCGGGTGAAGCTGTGGTTCGCTGGCGCAGTGATTGCAGACTCGGGGGCGGTGACGCTCTCGAACGTGGACTGGCGAGCCGATATGGAGGTCACGCGGATCGACGCAACGCACGTCTCCTGCGTGGGGACGTTCATGGGGTCGAACGTGGCGGCAGTGGTGACAGTGACGCCGAACCAGGCGGTATCAGACCTGACGGCAAATGCCTCAATTGTTAAGGTGTCTGGAAGTAGTACGATTGCGGGCGCAGCGAACGATATTCTCGGCTATCTTATGAGAACGGACTTCGGGAACTAGGGAAAGTGTCTATCCCTGACGTGGTGCTGGTAGCCCTCGTGATGGCGGTGCCGCAGGTCATCACGGCGATCGCCGCCTGGCGGAACGGCCGGCGGATTGAGACGAAGCTGGCTGATTCGGACATCGCGCGGGAGCAGGCGGTCGCAGACCTGGCGTTAAAGGTCCAGGTCACAGCTGATGTGCTGGCTCAGAAGGTCGAGGCAACGGCTACTGATGTGGCGGCCGTGGCGCAGCAAGCGGCATCAGAGGTCGCTGCGAAGGTCGAGGTGGTGACGGCGAAGACAGAGGATATTCACGGGCTGGTGAACTCTTCGGCAACTGCGATGAAGGCGGACCTCGCCATTGCCAACGAGCGGATAGAGACATTGGAGGCGCTGGTGATTAAACTGACTGCGAAGGCGGAGATACCATGAGCATCTCGGAGTGGATAATCCGTGTCCTTGGAGTCTGCCTCGCCATCGTCGGTGTGCTGCTGATCCTGAGCATCGTAGTGCCCGCCATCGGCATCGGCGGGCCATTCCCGTGGTGGGGGGACTTCCTCATGGGGCTGCTCCTCGTGGCCATCGGCGTCGTGCTGGTGCGCGGCGGGCATGTGACCGCATGAAGATCTGGTGGTGGTTCTGCGAGCGGCGGCGGACGGCCCGGCTGCTGCGCGAGGTCGGCAGCGGCCCCGCACACTACGGGCGGCCGGTGCTCGATGACCGGGAGCGCTGGATTCGGGAGCGGCTGGGGCCATGAGCAAGCCGCCGCCGCCCTGCGCTAAGGATGACTGCGAGAAACCAGCGGTCGGGGTCTGGGTCTGGAAGGCTGTGGACATGAACATCGGCGTCCCATATTGTGACGAACACGCCGCGCTCATCAAAGAGTACCTCGCCACGGCGGGCCGGATGGCGGGCGGCACCGTGCTAGAGGATTTGAGGAACTGAGATGGGACTGACAACCGACCAACACGACGGATGCCTTCACGAAATCCTCCCCAATGGTCAGCAGCAGTGCTACCTCATCCTTCCTGACGGCGAGCGCAAGAACCTGGTGCGCCCGGTGCGAAAGAGCTACCAGCACGTAGGGCCAGCATTTTTCGGTGAACTCCGAAGCCTCACTCCAGAAGAGAAAGAGCGTTACAGCAATGTCGGCTACGTCAAGTTCGAGGCGTATGGGCCGGAACGTGCCCCGGTGATCGGTAGGTTCTGGACGCAGGCCGACTTAGATCGCGTTGGTCGTTGCGGAGCCGTGACGACGATGGGCGCTGCCATCGCTGAGACCTACGCCGCGCAGCCGGACTTCTACACCGGGACGTTCTGCGTGGCCTGCGGCAAACATTACCCGGTCGGCGCCGAGGGCGAGTTCGTGTGGCTGGACGGCTCGAAAGTGGGAACATAGGAGGAATGATGGATCGACCTGTACTGGACAAGCCCATCTCGTTGGGCGATGGCCTAAAGCCGGAGCCCAAGACCATCCGAGTGGAGTGCACCGTCTGCGGGCTACCGTGGGACGCGCATGGGGCGGACCCTACGCTGGAAGATTGCGTACGGTTGTTGAAGGCGGAACTGTCGAAGCGGCCAACCCCGCGACTGCCGAACTTCGGTGAACCGCCGTTTATTCCAGCCGACCCGAACCCTTGGCCACGTCATAGGCCTCACTACAACGACCATACCATCATCGACTGAAAAACATGATCTACCGCCTGCGCTGGTGGCTGGCCGATGTGCTCGAAGGGCTGAGCATCTGGCTCGAACAGCGCGCGGATGCGGTGCGACCGGCGTGGCGGTTCGATGACGACGTGCCGCGCTGGGAAATCTTCAGGATTCTTGGGAGGGACCGATGATGGACAAACCAACACAGCGGCAGTTGTTCCAGGGGGTGTTCCAGTTCGCCACGGTGCTGGTGACGGCGCTGCTGGTGTATCAGAAGCCGCCTGAGTCGGTGGCCGACCTCTGGCAGCCGGTGCTCCAGGCGCTATCGGCCGCGCTGGTGATCTGGGGCGGGAGCAAGATTCCGGTCGGCGGACGTGAGGTGCACGAGGATTCGGTGGGGCCGTGAGCCCCGTACCGTCGTGGATTCCGGCCACCGTCGGCGTCCTGTGGGCGCTGTGGGCGCTTTGGGCCGTGTGCCCGAAGCGCGAAAGGAAGTAGCATGAGTCATGAGGTTATTTTGTGTGCGATAACGATTAACGGTGAGCCGGTGTTCATCCTCCGAGCCCAGGACAAAATTGCTCCGAGCATCATTCGTGATTGGGCTCGATCCGCGAGCGAAGCCGGAACGCCCAAAGAGCGGACCGATGATGCGTGCACCGTGGCGGATCGTTTCGAACAGTGGCAGCGGGATAACCCGGATCGCGTTAAGGTGCCCGATTAGGCATGAAGAAACCCCGGTCGTTGCGATGATACCGTAGGGGCCGGGGCCTGCCAAGTTCACTGCCGATTGGTTACGGCTAGCGTTGCCTTAGCTAGGAGGATTCTACCATGACAACGATGGTGCAGGCACCAACGACTCCTGCTCCCGTCAGGACGTGGCCCGCGGTCTACCCGAACGAGACGCCGGGGCCTGACCGAAGGGCGCACCCGGGTGAGCTTTGCCCAAGCCAAACCCAGCGGGTTGTCAGGCGCATCGTGCGGGAGTTGGGCGGGTGAACACCAACGAGTTCGTTTGCATCGCCTGCGGCCAGTATTTGCTCTCCTACGCCGTGTATGCGACGCGGAAGTGCTGAAGGAGATCCCACTTGGCTGACATTCACCTACTCTGGCCGGTGCCTGATGACGTGCCCCTGAACGATCAGAACCCCTTCGGCGCGAGTCCCGAATTGTACGCCCCCATCGGTTACGCCGGTCATCCTGGCTGCGACTTTTCGGCTACCAAGGGCACCGATGTGACGGCTTGCGATGGCGGACCCGTGGTGCTGGCCCGCTTGTTCGGGACTGCGGGCAATGCCGTCAGGATTCACCACGAGTACGGCGACACCCGGTATTGCCACCTCTCCGAGCTACTGGTGGCCGAGGGCGATACCGTCGAGCGGGGCCAGCTTATCGGTCGCTCGGGCGGGCGCCCAGGCGAACCCGGCTCAGGCTACACGACCGGCGAACACCTTCACTTGGATTTCTGGCTAGATGGCGAGCCCGCCGACAACGGCTATGGCGGCAGGGAGGACCCCGCGCCGTACCTGGTACATCGGGAATCGGAGACGCCGGCCGAACCCTCGGAGCCTGACTGACGTGGACCACGCACTGGAAGTTGCTCTCAAGGCCAACTTAGCGGGCTATGCGGACGAGATCGCCGCCATCACCGATCAGACGACGCTGAAGAAGGCCCGGCTGGTGCTCACCAAGGAGAAGAAGGCTCGGCTGGCGGACGTGGCCCGCGAGATGCGGGGGTTCAGCGAGCGGCTGGCGGGTTAGTTGTGGTGTGGCCTGCCGCGAAACGGTGGGCTTTGTGAAGCCTCCACGCGGAGCAGGCCGTCGTTCACATCAAGCTAGCGCTGTTGGCCGCACTTGATGCAAACGTGGTAGATGTGTCCAGGGCCAGCAGATCGCTCGACCCAGACATGATCACAGAACATCGGCTCTCACCTCCTTTCCCGCTCACGTCCCCGCTCCCTCGGCGCTGACCTCGGCGGCCTGCATCCGGTCACGGATGGCCGCGAGTAGGCTTATGGGGTCGCTAGTGTAGACGCAAAACCCCAGCGACTCACTTTTGTGGGCGTGCCACGGTTGAGGTAGACAGTTTGAGCCTTCATAGGTGATCTGGACCCCAAGCGTCTCCACGAACCCCAGGGCACCGTACTCCGGGTGCTCCGGGTCGGGCGACAGCAGCGGGGGAGCGGCGAGCCAGTCTCCCCATTGCTCAGCGGGCGGGTGGCGGTAATACGCCTCGCCCCAATAGTCTCCATCCGCTGCTATGAGGTGCACCATCTGCGGCCATCCGTCCTGCCGCATGCCCATGTCCCGAAGCCACTGGCACAGGTCCAGCTGGATGGCGGCGGCGGTCATTGATGCACCCGAAACAGCGACGGGACTGGGCAGCCATCTCTAGCAAACACAGCTAACACCTGAGTATTAGGCCCCCATTTCTCAGCCTCCTCCCAGAGAGACGCCCCCGTGGTAGCAACGTCATCGACCACCAGCGTGTTCTCCCGGCCGGTGCAGTACTGTTGCAGGGCCGCGGCCAATTTTAGCCCACCAGTCGGGACGCCAATCACACGGTTGAAGCTGTGGTTCTGAGCTATCATCCAAGCCAGCGTCTCCCAGTCGGTATCGGTGAGCGCCTCGCACTCTATTTTCCAGGTAGCCTTCTGACCACTATGGAGCGTGAAGTCCCCCATTTGAAAGAGGTTAGTCATCGTGTCGGCGTTGCGCAGCGAGCGCATATTTCGTACCTGATTGGGTTCGGGAACCCAAGGACGGCGAGTGGGGGCACACCAGCACCGCAACGGGCTTCGCTGGATTCATCGACACCACGCGCAGCCCCACAGTCGCCACCAGAGCCTCAGCACCCGCCGCCACAGGCTTGGGGCGGGCGTCGCGACGGCGACAGGCCCCCACGGGCGGGACGTGCGCTCGCGGTCGGTCATGATGCCCGCTCCTGCGCCCGACGCTGTGCCACGGTTGGGCCATCCTCTCGGTAGCCGCAAGTGCGACAGGCGTAGACCAGTGCTTCTGGCTTAAACTCGCCCCTCGGCCTGTAGGTAGGGCCCGCGATGTTAGTACTTCCGCACTTCGGACAACGAATCATGCTCTCCTCCCGGTCCAGCGTGCCATTGTGTGTTGTCTCCTAGCGCGGTGAGCACGTCGCCTAGGGTCGGGGTCATGCCGTCCTCTGCGCTATCCATCATGTCCGTCCCTCCAGCGCCGCCAGCGCTTCTTCTATCGTCTCTACCCGCTCGCCAACACCGCCGGCCGCTCGGATCCGCTCCAGGTGCAGGGCCTGCATCGGCTCGAGCTTCTCACCCGGCTCCTTGACCTCGAAGCCGAAGCCACGGCCCTCCCACACGCCGACCAGGTCGGGGGCCCCTTTGTTGCCGAAAATGCTGCCGTGCGTCTTAATGACCCAGCAGCCGGCGGCTTCCAGCGCCTTTCGTATGCGGAGCTGCCTCGTGCTTTCAGGCATCGGGGTACTCCCGCACCCGCAAGTCCTTGGGCCATTCGTCGGGGTTCCCGCCCTTCGGGTCATGGAGCTTCAGCCAGCCAGGGTCGCAATCGGGATGGGTGCAGGCAGGGTCAGCGCAAGAGGGCGAGCACGGCCGAGCACCGAGTTGCTTCACGAACACCGGTACCGCTGCCTGCTGGCAGTCTCGGACAATGCGCCGAACATCCCGCAGGCTGCACGGCCTCGCGCCGGGACCGCTCTCCCCGCCGACGATGACCCAATGCAGGGCGGACTTCTGCTCGACGATATCGCCGTCCCAGTCGGGTTCATCATGGACGACGTTTTCACAACGGAAGGCGTAGTCCTTAAGATTCAGCGGCCCGAGCAGCGGCTCGCACGACAGGAACCGGACGGCTGCCGGCGTCTCTAGCAGCAACGGGATACGCTCATCGGCCCGGCGCTGGTCCTCGACGCTGACGCCTAGCCAGACGTTCGGCAGTATTCCCGTGCGGGCCCATCCCGCGTCGAAGCTCTGATCGTAGAGCGCCGTCATGAACCCCCTCATCCGGTCCGCCCGTTTGGTCAGTATCTGGAACATCACATCCGGCCTAGCGAACAAGACCGCGAAGAGGCTGGCGAGCATCTCGTCCGGCACCCACTCCCCAAAAACGTCGGTCATGTCGCCCAGGAATACCCTTTTGCCGGTGAGCTTAGACGACGTGAGGAGGATACGCATCTCCTTCTCGTCTAGAAACGGCGTTACCTTGGCTGTGACGTTAGCAGTGAACGGCCCACCCTTCCCATAGCGGTGCGCCAGCGTCTCGGCATAGCAGTGGATACATCCGTCGCTAGCATGGACGCAGGCCCATACTACCCTCCCGGTGGCATCTCGGTAACGGATGGGGTTGCTTGAGAAGTCGGTCCAGGATATTTCAGTTGCTTGCATGGCCCCTCGCCTTGCTGTTATCGCCCATCACTTCCCTCCCCGGGTCCGGAGTACGCTCTCAAGGACATCAGCTCGCTGCACTAGCGCCGGCATGACCTCTTCCGCTACCGTCCCCTTCGCCACAATGTGCGTGAAGTTTACCGGCCTTGTCTGCTCTGGGCGTACCAGCCGCCAGCGCATCTGGTCGTAGTTCGTCACCGACCAGCCCAGCGAGAAAAAACAGGCATAGCAGGCGCGAGTCAGGTTGATAGAGTCGCCGCCAACCTGGTCCTGCACTGCCAATATCGGTGCCTCGCCTGCAATCCAGCGGGCTAGCTCCTTCTTCTGACCCGACAATTCCAGCACCTTGCGCCCCACATCTACCCCCGCGGCCTGTATCATCGCCAGGTCCGCCGTGTAATGCCCGAACACCACGACCGGCTCATCGTCGGGTAGCTCACTGAAATACTCGGCTAACTCTCGCTGCGGAGCGAGCGAGACGATCTGAATCTTGCCGTCTTCGTCATGCACACTGCCCGCCGCCATTTCCAGTAGCCGCCCAATCTTTACCCCGGCGTTGGATGCAGTCACGCGCCCGTTCGCTAATTGCACCATGAAATCGCGCTCCATCTTGCGATACAATGCCTGCGCCTCGGGCTCCAATGTCACCGTCCGCACGGTGTCCATTTCAGGCGGCAGGTCGAGGTAATCTCGGGTGTTGCAGAAATAGGATATCGAA
>Ga0070699_100006229_pt1 | contig 10414 bp, 11 predicted proteins | sample KBSK1503metaG_FD_65473 | JGI IMG/M metagenome (GOLD analysis project Ga0070699, IMG submission 65473) | Corn, switchgrass and miscanthus rhizosphere microbial communities from Kellogg Biological Station, Michigan, USA - KBS K1-50-3 metaG | ecosystem: Host-associated > Plants > Roots >... | reverse complement strand
TTTCTTCGGCGCCTCGATCTGAATAGTCCGCCAAGACCACGGCGTGCGCGCAATGGCTCCGGCCCGGCTTTGGAACAATCGCCACATCGCCCAGCAGGAGACTGCATGAAACACATTCTCGATTCCGACTTCCGCTATCGTCCCAGCTTCGATACGGACGTGAAGAAGACGTTTGAGAAGATTCGCCGGCAGCAGCAGCAGGCGAGAGAGCAGGCGAAGGACCGCGAGAACAAGGCGCGTCCCGAGGTCCAGGTGAAGGTGCTCAAGCTCGAGCAGTTGAAGAAGGCCACGACTAGCGTCTAGAGCGCCGCGGCAGCCCCGCGGGCCTATCGGCTATAGTGCCCCGCGGTGATCTACGATCTGCTGGTCATCGGCGGCGGCATCAACGGCGCCGGCATCGCGCGCGATGCCGCGGGCCGCGGGCTGGCGACGATTCTGGTCGAGCGCGGTGACCTCGCCGGCGCGACTTCGTCCGCCTCATCGAAGCTGATCCACGGCGGCCTGCGCTACCTCGAGCAATTCGAGTGGCGCCTGGTCGCAGAAGCGCTCGCCGAGCGCGAAATCCTGCTTCGCACCGCGGGACACCTCGCCTGGCCGGTGCGGTTCGTGATACCCCACGTGCCGGAGCTGCGGCCGCGCTGGATGATCCGCCTCGGCCTCTTCCTTTATGACCATCTTGCGCGTCGTTCCCTGTTGCCCGCCTCGCAGGCCGTGCGGCTCGATAAAGGGCCGTACGGCTCGGGCTTGCAGCCGCGGCTGAAGCGCGGCTTTGTCTATTCCGACTGCCGGGTCGACGATGCGCGGCTCGTGGTCGCGAATGCACTCGACGCGCGACGTCGCGGCGCGCGCATCGTCGTGCGCAGCGAATGCCTAATGGCACGCCGGGACGGCGCCGTATGGCGCGCCAGGCTCTCGAGCGGCGAGGAAATCAACGCGCGCGCCATCGTCAACGCGGCCGGGCCGTGGGTCAAGCACGTGCTCAACGAACGCCTGGGCCAGGCGACTGGCGACGCCGTGCGCCTCGTGAAGGGAAGCCATATCGTCCTGCCGCGCCTCTACGAGGGTGAGCACGCCTTCATCCTGCAGAACGATGATCGACGTGTCGTCTTCATCATCCCGTTCGAGGACGACTTCACCCTCATCGGCACGACCGATGTCCCGGTCACCGACGCAGATGCTCCCGCAGCGACCAGCGAAGAGGTGCGCTATCTCTGCGCCGCGGCGAGCCGCTATCTCGCGCGTCCACTCGAGGCGGCACAGGTGCGCTGGCGCTACGCCGGCGTCCGGCCGCTTTACGACGACGGCAGTGCGGACCCGTCGGCTGTGACGCGCGACTACACGCTGCGCATCGATGATGCGGAGCGACGCGCACCTGTGCTTTCGGTGTTTGGCGGCAAGATCACCACGTACCGCCATCTCGCCGAGCAGGCGCTGAAGAAGCTGGGGCCGTACTTTCCGGGCATGAAGGGCGCTTGGACGGCCGGCGTGGCGCTTCCCGGTAGCGCGTTTGCGGACCGAGGCGCCGCGCGCGACGAGTTGCTGCAACGCTATCGCCTGCTGCCGGCGGCAATCGTGCGCGGCGTGTTCAGGCGCCACGGCTCGGAAAGCGCCGCGGTGTTGGGGGAGGGCCATTTGGGCGAGCACTTTGGCGGCGGTCTCACCGAGCGCGAAATGCACTACCTCTGCGAGCATGAGTGGGCGAGCTGCGCCGAGGACGTGCTCTGGCGGCGTACCAAGTGCGGCCTGCATATGACGGCGACGCAGCACCGGCGCGTCGCCGAGGTAATGGGGCGGTGAAGCCGCTCGCCGAACTCGATGCGCGCGATGTGCGCGCGTTGCTCTTCGACATCGATGACACGCTGACGACCGGTGGGAAGCTCACCGCCGCTGCGTATGCGGCGCTCGAGCACTTGCACGCACGGGGTATGCACACGGTCGCGGTCACCGGACGCCCCGCCGGCTGGTGCGACCACATCGCGCGCATGTGGCCCCTGGATGCGGTGGTCGGCGAGAACGGCGCCTTTTATTTCCGCTTCGCGCAACGACGGCTACACAAGCATTACCGCGAGGCCGCCGAAATGCGCGCGCGTAACCGCATCCGGCTCATCGCGATCGGCCAGCAAATCGTCGCCGCCGTGCCGGGATGCGCGATCGCCGCGGATCAGCCCTACCGCGAGACCGACCTTGCGATCGATTACTGCGAAGACGTGCCGCCCCTGCCGTTGCAAGCGGCGGAGCGCATCGCCGCGCTCATGCGCCACGCGGGATTGCATGCCAAGCTGAGCTCGATCCATGTCAACGGGTGGTTCGGCGACTACGACAAGCTCGTGATGGCGCGCGAGCTGCTCGGCATCGAGCTCAATATTGCCGATCCGGCGAGCGCGGTCTACGTCGGCGATTCGCCGAACGACGCGCCGATGTTCGACTTCTTCGCGAAGTCCGTCGGCGTGGCGAATCTGCGTCGCTTCGCGGCGGTGCTCGACAAGCCGCCGAAATACATCACGCGCGCGAGCGCGGGCGCCGGCTTCGTCGAGCTCGCGGAGCATCTGCTGGGGACATGATGCAATGGCTCGAATACCTCGGCATCGGCGCGCTCGTCGGTTTTGCGGCCGGTCTCCTCGGCATCGGCGGGGGCGTGGTGATGGTGCCGCTTCTCGTGCTGGTGTTCGCAGCGCAAGGATTGCCTCAGGAGCACGTGGTGCATCTCGCACTCGGCACGGCGATCGCCGCCATCGGCTTCACCTCGGTGGCGAGCATGCGCACGCACCACGCGCACGGAGCGGTCGACTGGCGCATCGCGCGCGCCATGGCTCCCGGCATGCTTGCCGGTTCTTTCGCGGCCGCGTTCATCGCCGGACTGATTCCGACGCGGCCGCTCGCGTTTATCTTTACCGCGCTGGTATTCATCGCCGCGACGCAGATCCTCCTCGACTTGAAGCCCGCGACGACGCGCGAGCTGCCCGGGGCGATCGGCCTTTTTGCCGCCGGCGGCGTGATCGGCGCGCTTTCCAGCCTTCTCGCCGCCGGTGGCGCCTTCCTCACGATCCCGCTTCTTGCCTGGTGCAAGGTGCCGCTGCGTCGGGCGATCGGCACCGCCTCGGCCAATGGCCTGCCGATTGCGATCGCCGGCACGGGCGGCTATGTGCTGCACGGGCTGCGCGTGCCCGGACTGCCGCCGACGACGCTAGGCTTTGTCTATCTCCCGGCACTCGCGCTCGTCGTGATTACGAGCATGCTGACCGCCCCGCTTGGCGCCCGTCTCACGCATCGCCTTCCCGTGCAGCAATTGCGCCGGATCTTCGCCGTCGTGCTTTACGCGTTCGCCGTGCGCATGCTGGTCGGCGTCTGGTGATTCAGGCCTCGTAATCCGCGATCCAATGCTCGGCCACGAAGGGATCGACCACCGTGCGCGTCGCGAGGTGCGCCGGATGGCGGTGATAGGCGGCGAGCGCCTCACGGCTGTCGAAGTCGCAGACAAGCGCGAAATCGACGCCACGCGCTCCGCTGTTGAACGCGCGCCCGATTTCCACCTTCGTCAGCCCCGGGATGCGGCCAAGCTGCGCACGCAGCGCCTGTTCGATGGTGGCGAAATCCGCCGACGCGGGCGATTTCAACCGCCACAGCACGATATGCCGGATCATCGGCGCTAAACTCCGCCCTTTGCGCCCGCAAGGCAAGTGGCCGGTCCTCTCTCCCACATCCGCGTCCTCGATCTGTCGCGCGTGCTCGCCGGGCCTTGGGCGAGCCAGAACATGGCCGATCTCGGCGCCGAAGTAATCAAGATCGAGCGTCCCGGAAGCGGCGACGACTCGCGCGCCTTCGGTCCGCCGTGGATTCGCGACGGCAAAGGCGGCGAGACCAAGGACTCCGCGTACTTCAGTTCTGCAAACCGCGGCAAGAAATCGATGACGCTCAACATCGCGGTGCCGGAGGGTCAGGCGATCGCGCGCGAGCTCGCAAAGAGCTGCGACGTGCTCATCGAGAACTACAAGTACGGCGATCTTGCGCGCCACGGCCTGGGCTACGAGGAGCTGCGTGCCCTGAACGCGCGCCTCGTGTACTGCTCGGTCACCGGCTTCGGACATAGCGGCCCGTATCGCGAGCGCCCGGGTTACGACTTCATGATCCAGGGCATGGGCGGCATGATGAGCGTGACCGGCGAGCCGGACGGCGCGCCCGGCGGCGGACCCCAGCGTGCGGGCGTGCCGATCGCCGACATCATCACCGGGATGTATGCGTCAATCGCGATCTGCGCGGCGCTCGCCCATCGCGAGCGATCCGGCAAGGGCCAGCATCTCGACCTCGCGCTCCTCGACTCGCAGATCGCGCTCCTTGCGTACCAGAACACGAACTACTTCGCGACGGGCGTGCCGCCGAAGCGCATCGGCAACCTGCATCCGAACATCGTGCCGTACCAGCCGTTTCGCGCGGCCGATGGCGACGTGATCCTCGCTTGCGGCAACGACAATCTGTATCGCAAGTTCTGCGAAGCCGCGGGCTGCCCGGAGCTCGCGCGCGATGCGCGCTTCGTCACGAACGGCAAGCGCGTGGAGAACCGCGTCGAGCTGACGCGCCTGCTCGCCGAAGTATTCCGCAAGCGCACAAAGCGCGAATGGCTCGAGCTGCTCGAGGCGGCCGGTGTGGCTAATGGGCCGATCAACGATGTGGCGCAGGTCTTCGAAGAGCCACAGGTCAAGGCGCGCGGCGTGCGCATCGAACTTAAGCATGGCGCGGGCGCCAACCTTCCGCTGGTGGCGAGCCCCATGCGCTTCTCCGAAACGCCCATCGACTACCGGCTCGCTCCGCCGCTGCTCGGCGAACACACGGAGGAGGTGCTGCGTGGCCTGCTCGGCAAGAGCGAGAACGACATTGCCCGGCTACGCGCAGCCAAGGTGATATAGCTTAGGATACGCGCCCAATTAACTAGGAGGAGGAGCCTTATGAAGCGCATCAATTCGCTGCTCTTTGCAAGCGCGCTCGGTGCTGCCATCAGCACGGCCGCATTCGGCGCCACCACGCTGCGCGCCTCGCACCAGTTCCCCGGCGGCCGCGGCGACGTACGCGATGAGATGGTTCAGATCATCGCGCGCGAAGCCAAGGCAGCAAACGTCGATCTGGAAATCCAGGTCTATCCCGGCGCATCGCTCTTCAAGCCGAACGAGCAGTGGAACGCGCTCGTCAACGGCCAGCTCGACATCTCGTCCTTCCCGCTCGACTACGCGAGCGGCAAGGTGCGCGCTTTCGGCGCTACGCTAATGCCCGGTCTCGTCAAGAGCCATGACCGGGCGCAGCGGCTCAATAACTCGCCGTTCATGAAGGACATCAAGGCACAGATCGACAAGGCTGGCGTGATCGTTCTCGCCGACGCATGGCTCGCCGGTGCCATGGCGTCGAAGAAGAGTTGCATACGTAAGCCAGAGGACGTGAAGGGCCTCAAGTTCCGCTCGGCCGGTCCGACCTTCGCCGCGATGTGGCAATCGGCGGGAGCGACGATCGTGTCGGTACCGAGCAACGAGGTGTACAACGCGTTGCAGACCGGCGTAGCCGAGGGGACCGATACGAGCTCCGGCAGCTTCGTCTCCTTCCGCATCTACGAGCAGGTGAAGTGCCTCACCGCGCCGGGCGACAACGCGCTGTGGTTCATGTACGAGCCGGTATTGATGTCGAAGAAGACGTTCAACCGGCTGAACAAGAAGCAGCAGGACGTGCTGATGCAGGCCGGCAAGAAATCGCAGGAATTCTTCGCGCAGAAGGCGAAGGGCTTGGACGACGACATGGTCAAGATCTTCAAGGACCACAACGTCGAGGTCATCACGCTGACGCCGCAGGAGTACGACCGGTGGATCGGCGTTGCGCGCAAAAGCTCCTACGAGGAATTCGCCAAGGAAGTGCCGAACGGCAAGAAGCTGATCGACGAGGCGCTCTCGGTCAAATAGGGACCGGGGCGGGAAGGGCGGCACAGGCCGCCCTTTTTTCCATCCGCGAGGGAGGCAGGCGATGCAAGGCTACGTGCGCGCCATGCGGGCGATCTCGCAGCTGTGCGGCTTCATCGCCGCCGGCATGATCGCGGCAGGCGTGATCGTCGTGTGCGAGATGGTGATCCTGCGCTACGTCTTCGGCCAGAGCACGATCTGGCAGACCGATTTCACGACCTACTGCCTGATCGCCGCGACGTTCGTCGGCAGCCCGTACGTGCTGATGACGCGTGGCCACGTCAACGTCGACATCCTGCCGCATTACATGGGACCGAAGGCGCGGCGGCGGCTCGCGTTCGCCTCGAGCTTTGTCACGATCGCCTTCGCCGTCATGCTCGCCGTCCTTACGTTCAATTTCTGGATAGAGGCCTGGGAGCAGCGCTGGGTCTCCGACACGATGTGGCGCGCGCGGCTGTGGATCCCGTACTCGTCGATGCCGATCGGCCTCACGCTGCTCACGCTGCAGGCGATCGCCGAGCTGATCCAGCTCGCGAAGGGAGAGTCGACGCCCTTTGGCATGCCCGATGCCGAGCACATGGAATGAGCCCGACCCACCAAGGACTGCTTGTCCTCGTCGTTACCCTGGCGATGCTTCTCTCGGGCGTGCCCGTCGCCTTCGGCCTGGGCGCACTCTCGATCGCGTTTCTCGTGCTGTTCCAAGGCTTCGACTCGCTGCGCGTGGTCGCCGAGACCTTCTATGCAGGCCTGAACGACTTCACGCTGGTATCGATCCCGATGTTCGTCATGATGGGAGCGGCGATCGGCTCCTCGCCCGCGGGCAAGGACCTGTACGAGGCCCTCGACCGCTGGCTCTACCGGCTGCCGGGCGGCCTCGTCATCTCCAATCTCGGCGCGTGCGCGATCTTCGCCGCGCTCACCGGATCCTCGCCCGCTTGCTGCGCGGCGATCGGCAAGATGGGCATCCCGGAGATGCGCCGCCGCGGCTACCCCGACGACGTCGCCACCGGCTCGATCTGCGCGGGCGGCACGCTCGGCATCCTGATCCCGCCGTCGATCACGTTCATCCTCTACGGCATCGCCACCGAGACCTCGATCGGGCGCCTCTTCCTCGCCGGCGTGATGCCCGGGCTGCTGCTCACCGGCCTCTTCATGGTGTGGACGCTGTTCATCATCTGGAAGCGCGGCTTCCGCTCGCATGCCCTCGACTTCCGCTATAGCTGGAAGGAGAAGTTCGGCTCGGTTCCCAAGATCGCGCCGTTCATCGCGATCATCGTCGGCGTGATGTACGTGCTGTACGGAGGTGTCGCCACGCCGTCGGAAGCCGCCGGCGTCGGGGCGGCGCTGTGCGTGGTCTGCGCCGTAGTCATCTATCGCATGTGGGACACCAAAAGCTGGTGGCAGATCCTGCGCGACACGACGCGCGAGTCGGTGATGATCCTCACCATCATCGCCGCCGCGGTGCTCTTCGGCTACATGCTGACGTCGCTCTATCTCACGCAGACGCTCGCACAGACCATCGCCGAGATGCACGTGAACAAGTGGGTGCTGATGCTGCTCATCAACATCTTCCTGCTCGTGTGCGGGTTCTTCATTCCGCCCGCGGCGATCATCCTGATGACGAGCCCCATCCTGCTGCCGATCATCACCGCGGCGGGCTTCGATCCGGTATGGTTCGGCGTGATCCTCACGATCAACATGGAGGTCGGCCTGATTCACCCGCCCGTGGGACTCAACATCTACATCGTGCAGGCAATCGCCCCGGATGTGCCTGTGACGCGGGTGATGCTGGGGACGATCCCGTACGTGCTGTGCATGTTCCTCGCCATCGTCATCTTGTGCGTGTTTCCCGAGATCGCCACCTGGCTGCCCGACCACATGATGGGCGCCATCCGCACAAAGTAATCAGCCGTAAAAGAGCTGGACCAAGCCCATGCCGGTGACCGGCACATAGGTCACCAGCAGCAGCACGGCGAGCAGCACGCCGATGAACCAGATGTTCACTCGCGTTACCTCCCAAACGCTCGACTTCGAGATCGAGCAGGCGACCATCAGTACGCTCGCCACGGGGGGCGTCTGCTGGCCGATGCCGAGGTTCACGGTCACGATGAGGCCGAAATGCACTGGGTCGATGCCCACGGCGCGCACGAGCGGCATGACCACCGGCACGACGAGAATGATCGCCGCCGCCGAATGCAGAAACATGCCGAGAATCAGGAACAGCACGTTGAGCAGCGCGAGCACGAGCCATTTGTTCGTCGTTAGGTCGGCGACCGCCTGCGCGAGCTTCTGCGGCGCTTGCACCTCGCTCAGGTAAGTGCCGAGCAGAGCCGAGGTGGCGACGAGCAGCATGACCACGGCAGTCTGTACGCCGCCGTCAATCATCGCTTTCTTCAGCTCGCGCATGTCGAGCTCGCGATAAACCACAAGGCCGATGAAGAGCGCGGCGACCACCGCCATCGCCGCACCCTCGGTCGCGGTGACGATGCCGCCGAAGATGGCGCCGAGGATGATCATCGGCAGCGTGAAGGCCCAGAACGCTTCGCGGAAGGTCTGCCGTACGCGCGCCCACTGCAGCTTCTCCTCGACCGGCAGGTTGTAGCGGCGGGCGAACCAGTAGGCCATGCCCATGAGCCCGAGTCCGCCGATGATGCCGGGAACGACGCCGGCGACGAACAGCTTGACGACCGACGTCTCCGCCATGACGGCATACAGGATCATGGGTATCGAAGGCGGGATGATGACGGCGAGCGTCGCTGCCGATGACATGATCGCGGCGGCGAGCGGGCTCGGGTAGCCCTTGCTCTTCATCGCCGGGATAAGAATCGAGCCGAGCGCCGACACGTCGGCCACGGCGGAGCCCGAGATCTCGGCGAAGAATAGCGATGTGCCGATGGAGACCATGGCGAGCCCCCCGCGGATGAAGCCGAGGAGCGCCGTGGCGAAGGCGATCAGGCGCTGCGAGATGCCGGAAGCGTTCATGATTGCGCCGGCAAGGATGAAGAGCGGAATGGCGATCAGCGGGAAATTCAGCGCGCCGTTGTAGAGCACGACCGGCAGGTTGGGCAGCGAGTCGGTGCCTTGCGTGACCAGCATCGCCGCGACGGCGACGATGCCGAGCGCGACGGCGATCGGCACGTCGATGATGATCAGCGCGAGCACGCACGCAAAGATGATGAAGATGGCCATGTTTACTGCGTCGCCTGGCCGGTTTGCGCCGCGTGGCCGGCGCGCGCCTGCCGCAGCGCGAATGGCAGCGACAGCAGCTCACCCGCGATGATGAGCACCGCGCTGATCGGGATCACCGATTGCACCCAGGCCACGGGTACGTCCGGAAGGCTGACAAGGTGGTCGCTCTCGAGGATGCCGAGGATGTCGTAGCCAATCCAGCCGAGCAGGCCGAAAAACGCGATGACGAGCGCCGAGGCGACGAACCGCGCCGCGACGCGCGCTGCGGGCCCGAGGAATGCAATGACCTCCGGGCAGCCGATGTGCGCGCGCTTCACCGCGGCAAGCGCCGAGCCGTAGAACGTGAGCCACGCAAGGAGAATCGACGCCACTTCGTCGTACCAGGCAAGCGAAGCGCCGATCGTGCGGTACACGACGCCGAAGCCCACCTCGACGAAGAGGATCGCCATCAAGGCGATGATGATCCATTCCAGGAGGCGCTCGTAGCGCCGACGCAGCTCGTCCAGCATCGGCGCCTACTGCTTGCCCAGGGCGATGGCGCGGTCGATGATTTGCTTCGCGCCCGGCACTTCCTTCTCGAATTCCTCGTACACCGGCTTCGACGCGGCGATGAAGGCGTCCTTGTTCGCTTGGTTCACCTGGATGCTGCCGCTCGCCTTCATCTTCTCGAGAAGCACGTCGTCGTCCTTGGCCGCCTTCTCGTACACCCAGGACTGGACGTCCTTGGCCGTCGTCTCCAGGGTCTTGCGCACTTCGGCAGGCAACCGATCCCACTTCTTCATCCCGACTGCCAAGTAGGCCGGCGAATACACGTGGCCAGTAAGCGAGAGGTACTTCTGGACCTCATAGAACTTGGCGCTATAGATCTGCGCGAACGGGTTTTCTTCGCCGTCCATGACGCCCGTCTGTAGCGCGGTGAACACCTCCGAAAACTTCATCGGCGAGGGATTGGCGCCGTAGGCCTGGAACATCTTTACGCGCCACTTGCCTTCGGGCACGCGCAGCTTGATGCCCTGCAGGTCCGCAGGCGTCACGATCGGACGCTTGTTGTTCGTGATATGGCGAAAGCCGTTCTCCCACACCGCGAGGAGCTTGAGGCCCTTTTTTTCCGCCGCGGGCTCGATCTTCGACCAGAAGAGCTCCTTCTCGATGCGTTTCATGTGTTCCCTGTCCTTCACGAGGTAGGGCATCTCGAAGACGCCGAAGATGTCGGCCTCGGAAGACATGACGGTCGAGGGCTCGGCGAATTCCACGGTGCCGAGCTTCAGCTTCTGCAGCAGCTCCTTGTCGCC
>Ga0070699_100006228_pt1 | contig 10415 bp, 6 predicted proteins | sample KBSK1503metaG_FD_65473 | JGI IMG/M metagenome (GOLD analysis project Ga0070699, IMG submission 65473) | Corn, switchgrass and miscanthus rhizosphere microbial communities from Kellogg Biological Station, Michigan, USA - KBS K1-50-3 metaG | ecosystem: Host-associated > Plants > Roots >... | reverse complement strand
GTCCCGTTCATGAACAGGACGCCGTTGAACGTGTTGCCCCCCTCCCGCGGGATCACGTTCACCCTCACACCACCGCCGCTGGTGTCGGCGCCGGCGCCCGAATAGTCGACCGCGATCTCCTGCGACGCGGCCATATTGAACGTGATCTGGGAATTGGCCGGCGAAATCAGCGCGGCTGTCGACAGGCCGTTTTCCATGAGCGATTGGGAGGTGCCCGTGGAGCCGTGGACCTGCATGGCGATCGCCCCGGAGAGCTGCGTCGCGCCTCCCACGTCCTGATTGGCGGCATTGACGGTGACGCCCGGGATGAGCGCGATCTGCGCAAACGGCGACCGGCCGGCCGGCAGGCTGTCAATGAGCTCGCGGTCGATAACGCGCTGCCTGGCGGCGCTCTGCACGTCCACGATCGGCGTCTCGCCGGCCACAGTGATGGTTTCCTCGAGGGAGCTCAAGCGGAGATCGGCATCGATCGTCGCGGTAAACGTTCCGGTTAGCTGAATACCTTCGCGCTTCACCGTGCTGAAGCCGGGCAGCGCAAATGTCACCGTGTAAGCGCCCGGAGGCAGAATCTCGATTCGGTACTGACCGCTACCGCCGGTCACCACCGACCGCACCTTTTCGATCAGCGCGGGGCTCGAGGCCTCAACCGTCACGCCCGGCAACACCGCCCCGGTAGCGTCCTTCACTTGCCCGGCGATCGACGCCTGGGCGCTCACAATCGCAGGGACGCCTCCGAGAACAACTACGACAGATATGACGACTCGCGATCCACGCATGAATACCCTCCACGTTGGGACGGCGTTTTCCCGACCCGGGACCGAACAGGTCCGCCTGAAGGCGGACACGACCGACGTGCCCGTTAGAAATCGAACTGCATTCCAATCTTCGCGAATCGTGCGAGCAGGATCGACGTCGGCCGCTGCCAGGTGGCAAATGCATTGTTCACAGTCAGCACCGTGTTGGCGTTGAACAAGTTGTAGATGTCGAGATTGAGTGACGTCTTCGTGCGCCCGAACCGCAGGATCTTCCCCACACGCATGTCCACCTGGTTCAATCGCTCCCCGTAGAGGGTTCCGGGCTCCGCGATTGTCACGGGAAGGTTCGCGGTGCCGCCCGAGAGACTTCGACCCAGCGACGGTGCGATCACCGCGTTCGTCGCCACGTAGTTGGCGTAGATTTCAGGCCCCGGAATGCTGCGGAATGTTCCGCTCACGAGCACGTCGACGCGTGGGACGGTGTAGCTGCCGGAGAATTTCACGTTGGTGAGGTAGGCCGACTGCTGGCGGCAATACTGCGCAGGTATCCACTGATTGGCGATCGACGCGGCGATCGACGCCATGTTGCCGGTGGAGACAGCCAGCACCTGTGGCGTCGTCGCGGTCACCGTGGTGCCCAGCAGGATTTCCGGGACCTTCTCGGCGACATCGCAGATGTCGGTCAGCGTGCTCCCGGTGCTGAGCCCGCCCTGCAGCATCAGTCCGGCCTGGAGCCGCATGGTCAGGTTCACATCGGCACCCTGCCAGCGCTCGATCTGCTTGCCGTAGTTCTTCGACAGCGTCACGAAATTATCGGCGGCCCTTCCGAAGCTGCCCGGCTTCAGATCGTAAAGTCCCGACACGGTGTTGCCGCCTCCGCCAGGCAGGCGCGGATCCGATGGCGCGGTGATGCTGAACCGGTCGAAGTCGACCGCGCTGACCGCCCGATTGTCGGTGATGACGAAGTTGTGATAGGCACGGCGGAAATAGGCCACGTCGATCGAGGTCCGCGGCAGCAGCTCGTGCTGCACGCCTGCGGAAAATTCCCAGTTCGCATTGCGCTTGCCCCATCCGCGGAGCAGATCGGGATCGAAAGTCGTGCCGGGACGTGCGCTGCCGAATGCGGCGTTGGCCATCGCGCCGCATTCCCCATTCAGCAGCGGGCTGAGGAGATCGCACTGGGGAACAAAGTCGCGGTTCGCGTCGTTCCAGGACCGTGTGGTACTTGTGACCAGCAGGTTGAGCGGACTCGGATCGACGGCGAGCGGCGAGCCGGCAGCCTCGTTCTGGAGATACTTGTTCATGCTCACCTTGAGCGCGGTCTTGCCCTTGCCGGACGGGTCGAAGCTGAGGCCGAGGCGCGGACTGATGTCGTGCCAGGCGAGGTCCTTCTGCGCAGGGAACGTCAGATTGCGCGTGGGCGCCAAGACTGCCGGTCCCGCGTGTTGCTCGGGAAAACCTGTCGCGAAGTAGTCGTAGCGGATCCCGTAGCTGGCCGTGACGCGCCGCGCGGTCCACTTATCCTGAGCGTAGAGCGCGAGGTTGTGATCCACGTTGACCTGCCCGAACAGCGGCAGCGCGCGCTGGGTGATCAGGTTCGGCAGGCCGTTATTGAACCGGTACGTCAGCGGCTGACCTCCGTCGTTGGTGTCGCGCGCTTCAAACCCGTGACTGTGCGTGAAGCCTGTCTTGTAGGCATGCGCACCCGTGATGTACGACGCAGAGAACCGCAGATGGATCGCGTGATTCGGGCCGTTGCGAAAGTTATCCGCCGCCCGGTACCGCAAACCGGTCGACTGCTCGTTGACCGTGATCATCTGCGGGCCCGCCTGGATCGACGGCAGGCGAACGCTGCGACCGAAGTGGTTCGCCCCGCCGGCCTCGAGCAGGAACCGGCTCGTCACGGGCGAGGTCCAGTCGAGCAACTGACGCCGTTGAATCGGGAACCGCTCGCGGATGTCGGCCTCCGGAGCGACAGTCGCCGACACGACGCCCACGCATGTGCAGCCGGTCTGGTCGGCGACAAGAATTCCGAGCTTGTGTCGTGGGCTGACCTGCCACGTCAGACGTGCGTCCCCACCCTGGTAATGCGTGTCCTTGAATGCCGGCCGCGTCAAATCCGGGTCAAAGGTCCACGCATTCGGATTGTTCGCGTTCTTATTGAAGAACATATCCGCGACGTTCAGCTGCGACCCTGAGTACAGTGCCGACACGTAGAACCAGATCTTGTTCCTCCGCACCGGACCGCCAAATCCCGGATTGACGTCGAAGAGCTTCTTGATGGAGTCGGGCGTCCGAAGGCCCTGACTTCGCAGATCGTCAGTGAAATTGCTGGCCTGCATCGCGCTCGTGGCGATGCTCGCGAAGAAGGTCCCGTTGAACGTATTGCCGCCTTCGCGGGGGATGATGTTGATGCGCACGCCGCCGGTCGGGACTTCTGCCGTGTTCGCGGAGTAATCCAGCGTGACTTCCTGCAGGCTCGCCATGCTGTAGATGAGCCGCGTGGTGAAGCCCTGTGAGGCCATCGCGTTCATCGTGATCCCGGACATCGACGTCCAGCCATCGTTGCTGCGGCTGCCATGCGACGACATCCCGGTGGTCGCGTTGATGACGGCACCGCCCACGTCCTGCGGAACATTCGTGGTGATTCCCGGGTTGAGCGCACCCAGCGCCCAGATATTGCGGCCGGCCGGAATGTTCTCGATGATCTCGCGACCGACGATCTGCTGCCGCGCCGTATTCTGCACGTCTACCGTGGGAGCCTCGCCCGTGACGGTGATTGTTTCCTCGAGCGAGCCGACACGAAGGTCCCCATTGACCGTGGCGGTGAAGCTGCCCGTCAGCTCGATGCCTTCACGCTTGAGCGTGTTGAAGCCGGCCAACGTGAAGGTCACCGTGTAGCCGCCGGGCGGCAGGTTGACGATCTGATACTGCCCGGTGCCGTCGGTGATCACCGAACGAACCTTCTCGATCAGCGCGGGACTGGCCGCCTCGATGGTGACCCCCGGCAACACCGCGCCCGAGGCATCCTTCACGATGCCAGCGATCGCGCCCTGCGCAGAGGCGATGGCCGGGATCAAGACTGCGCACGCGAGCAGCGTGAGAACCTTCGCAAATCTGCCCATGGGTGGCTCCTTCGACTGGTTGCAGAAGGGTAACCGGGTGTGAGGTGGCGAGACAGTACGAGACGGGTGATGCCGTGTCAAGCAGCGGCGCCAAGTGCGCGGGCGGGTGCGGTAAGCTGTGCGCCGGCCCGCCTGTTCCTGTGGTAACGTGTCGGCGCACCAGCATGGAGGTGGGCGATGACGAAGCTGCTAGCACTCGCGGGCATCGCGTTACTCTGGGCGGTTCCTACTGCCGCGCACCATTCCTTTGCGGCTGAATTCGACCAGAATCAGCCGGTGACGTTGAAGGGCAAGCTCACCCAGATGGAGTGGCTCAATCCTCACGGATGGCTGCACATCGACGTCACCGGGCCGGACGGCAAGGTGGTCAACTGGGCTATCGAGGCGGGCGCGCCGAATGCGCTCGTGCGGCGCGGTCTGCGAAAGACGGACTTCCCGATCGGCAGCGAGGTTATCGTCGAAGGGTACCGCGCCAAGAATGGATCGCCGACGGCCAACGGCACGAACGTGAAATTCGGAGACGGCCGGAGCTTTTTCCTTGGGGCGTCTGATCCCCCACAGAGCACTCCCGCTCGATAGCACCGGCCAACGTCAGGGCGCTTGTATGACGACCCGGCTGATCGGAATTGTCGTTGCGACGGTGGCCATCGCGGCGTTCGCGAAGCCCGCGGCGGGCCAGGCGCTGCCGCGCACGGCCGATGGGAAACCCGACTTGTCAGGAATCTGGCAGGCCGTGAATACGGCCAACTGGAACATCCTGGCGCACACCGCCGAAAAGGACGTGCCGGCCGGCCTGGGAGTGGTCGAGGGCAACGAGATCCCGTACCAGCCGTCGGCCGCAGCCAAGCAGAAAGAAAACTTCGCCAACCGCGCCACCGCGGATCCGGAGTCGAAGTGTTATCTCCCGGGAGTGCCCCGTATCACCTACATGCCCTATCCGTTCCAGATTTTTCAGACGCCGGGGCACATTGCGATCACCTACGAGTACGTCCATGCCGTCCGCCGCATCTTCATGAAGGAGTCGCATCCCGACGGCGTCGAGTGGTTCATGGGTGACTCACGCGGCCGCTGGGAGGGCGACACGCTGGTTGTCGACGTCGCGAACTTCACCGACCAGACCTGGTTCGACCGAAGCGGCAACTTTCACAGCGCGGACCTTCACGTGATCGAGCGCTACACGCCGATCAGCGCCAATCAGATCAATTACGAAGCGACGATCGAAGACCCGAAGGTGTTTACCAGACCCTGGAAGATGAGCATGCCGCTCTATCGCCGTCTGGATAAGGGCATGCGGATCCTGGAGAACGAATGCTACGCATTTGGCCTCGAACACACGTGGCTCAAGCCCCCGCAATGAAGTGTTGCATGCGCGCGTCGATCGGCCTCGCCGTCATGGTGGTGCTGGCGCAGAGCCCGCGCGCGATCGGTGCCGCAGACGAGGGCGCTCAGCGCCCGGCGGCCCCAGCGCCAGCTGGCGGGTACACGCCGGCGCGGACGTCCGACGGCCAGCCGGACATCCAGGGCATCTGGAACCCCATCGGCACGTTCTACAACATCCAGGACCTGGGGTTTCAAGCGCGCTATCAGAATTTCAAGGACGACCCGGCGCAGCGTGGCAAAAGTCTCATCATCGATCCGCCGGACGGAAAGATCCCCTATCAGCCGTGGGCGGCGGAAAAAGTGAAGCTGGTGCTCGAACACCACGCCGATCCGACGCCGCAATTTCTCGATCCGAATGCACGGTGCTTCATGCAGGGCGTACCGCGCCACCTCAATAATCGCGAATTCGAGATCTTCCAGCCGCCCGGCTACGTCGTCGTCTTCAACATGGCGCACCACACGTATCGAGCGATCCCTCTCAATGGCGGTCCGCATATTCCGGAGCCCATCAAGCTGTGGATGGGCGATTCACGGGGGCGCTGGGACGGCAACACGCTGGTCGTGGACGTCACCAACAACAACGATCAGCCGTGGTTCGACGTCGTCGGCTCGTTCCACAGCGATGCCATGCGCGTGGCGGAACGCTTCGTCCCCATCAACGCCGATACGATCGAGTACACCTCCGTCATCACCGATCCAAAGGTGTACACGAGGCCGTGGACGATGAAGCTGACGTTCGTGCGCAACAAGGATTACGGGGCCGAGCTCTACGAAGAGGCGTGTCTCGAGAGCAACGAGCGCACGCTCGAGCTCATGCTGAGCAGGCCGGGACGCTAGCGATTTTCAGTTCGACGGGCAACAAAGACACAGAGGCACAGAGATTATTTTCAAACGATTTCTCCGTGTCTCGGTGACTCCGTGGCTGTGTCTACCATTCAGTTCCATGGCGCCGGTTCCCAGTTCCATGACGCCGCTTTGATTTGACATGCATTCGCATCCTGATGCCATGTTGAAACTGTCGTCCCGACGGCATCACTGCCCGGATGCCATGTTGCAGCGGTCGATACGCCGGCATCAGCCTGGTGTTCAATCACCGATTGATCCGCGATGGATCCTGACGGAGTGCACCATCGTGTTGTGCGCGTCCATCGTCGCGACCGCGCTGTTATAGAGCACCAGCTCCTGGCACGCGCCGGTCTGGGCCTGCGCGTACGCGGGCGCGTTGAGCAGAAGGAAGGAGGAGGCGAGGAGTCGCAGCTCAAAAGGTCGAAGGTCCAAGGTCAAAGGTATGTGCCAAGGTGGCAGGATGGGACGCGGCCGTGCAATGTCAACCGGATGGCTCGAGTTGCTTGACCGTCTCGGGGGCCGGGAGTAAGGTCTGCCTCAACGGAGGCCACGATGCGTGAATTTGCGAAATACGTGCTGGGAATCGCGTTCGTCGTGTTCGCTCCCGCTGCGGCGTATGCTCAAGGCTCGATTGTGGGCCTGGTGAAGGATGCGTCAGGGGCCGTCCTCCCCGGTGTCACCGTCGAGGCGTCCAGCCCCGTGTTGATTGAAAAGGTGCGGTCGGTCGTCACCGACGGCACCGGTCGGTACCGCATCGAGACGCTGCGGCCCGGCACGTACACCGTGACATTCACGCTGCCCGGCTTCTCCACCGTCAAGCGCGCGGGCATCGAGCTCACCGGAGCGTTCGTCGCGACGGTCAATGGCGACTTACGGATCGGCTCGATCGAAGAAACCGTCACCGTCACCGGAGAGACCCCGATCGTCGACGTCCAGAGCACGACGCGACAGCGCGTCATGGATCGCGAGATCCTCGACACAATCCCGTCAGGCCGCACCCAGTACAACCTGGGCGTCCTCATCCCCGGCGTCGTGCTGACCGGCGGTCAGGACGTCGGCGGGTCCGGGGGCCAGTCGGCGTTTCCCGCTCTCGAGATCCACGGCAGCAAGGGGTCGGATTCGGTGGAGACGATGGGAGGGATGTCGATCTCGGTGCTGAATACCGGGACGCATCAGCCCGTACGGGTGAATCCGGCGGGGACACAGGAGATCGTGCTCGACACGGCGTCGGGCGACGCGGAGTTTACGGTTGGCGGCGTACGGATCAACCGCATACCGCGCGAAGGTAGCAATACGTTCAATGCCACCTTCTTCAGCGCTTTCGCCAACGGCAATATGCAGGGCGACAACCTCACGCAGAAGCTGCGCGATCGCGGGCTGCAGACTCCGGATTCAATCAGGACGAACTGGGAGATGAACGTCGGCTTTGGCGGCCCGATCAAGCGCGACAAGTTTTGGTACTACTTCGCTGCGCGGGAGACGCGGTCGTCCATGTATGCAGCGGGGCTGTATTGGAACAAGAACCTCAACAACCCCAACGCCTGGACGTACGAGCCTGACTTGAGTCGGCCGGCGACGAACGAACGCACACAGAAGGACGGCCAAATTCGCCTCACCTGGCAGGCGACGCCGCGAAACAAGGTCGGGGCGACGTGGCAGGAGGCGGTCCTGTGCTGGTGTCCGCAGGCCGCGCGGCTCACATCCGCGCTCGAAGCCGAATCCCAGCGGGCGTACCCCAAACGGCGCATTACGCAGCTGGAGTGGACGAATCCCTTCACCAATCGACTACTGTTCGAGATCGGCGGCGGCGTCATGTGGGGCGTCAGCAACGACTTCCCGCTGTCGATCCTGTCTCCGGACACGATTGGCGTCGTCGAACAGTCGACCGGGATGGCGTATCGGGCGCCGATGGATTTTTCACGCGGCCGGCCCGAGCGCGTCAAGAGCGTCCGCGGCATCGTGTCGTATATCACCGGTGCGCATGCCGTCAAGGTCGGTCTGACGCATCGAAGCGGCAGCCAACGCGAGTATCGTTTCGATCTGTCGCCGCTGACCTTCCGACTCAACGACGGGGTACCCAATCAGTTGACGCAGCGAGCCTATCCCGTCAACTTCGAGTCATACGTCGACCACGACATGGGCGTGTTCGCGCAGGATCGATGGACGGTCCGGGGCCTCACGCTGACGGCGGGCGTGCGCTACGACTACTTCGCCAACAGCTTCCCCGAACAGCACGTGGGTCCGGCGCAGTTGGCGCCGACGCGCGACATCACGCTCCCGAAGCAGCAGGGGACCGGTTACCACGACATCACGCCGCGGTTCGGGGCCTCCTACGATCTGTTCGGCACCGGGAAGACGGCCATCAAAGTCAGCCTCAACAAGTACCTCGGCGCGCTGGGAGCTGGGGGACTGACCGCTACCGACACCATCAACCCCGCCGCGAATCTCGTCGTCAGCACGACCCGTTCGTGGAACGATCTCAACCGAAACTTCGTACCGGACTGCAGTCTCATTGACCTCAACGCGAACGGAGAGTGTGGCCGCGCGACGAATACCAACTTCGGGGGCGTACGCGCAGGCACGGCGTACGATCCGGACTTCCTGCGCGGCTGGGGCAAGCGCAACTTCAATTGGGAATTCTCGGTGGGCGCGCAGCACGAGCTGGCGCCGCGCATGTCGGCTGAAATCGGGTACTTCCGGCGGTGGTACGGCAACTTCCCGGTGACCGACAACCGCTCGGTGTCGGCAGCCGATTACGATACGTTCAGCATGACGGTGCCCTCCGATCCGCGGCTCCCCGGAGGCGGCGGTTATGTGATCTCCGGGCTGTACGATCTGAAACCGGCCAGATTCGGCTTGCCCTTGGACAACGTCGTTTCACTGTCTGGCAACTACGGCAAGCAGGTGGAGTACTGGCACGGTGTCGATCTCACGCTGAACGCACGACCTGGCAACGGCATGATGCTGCAAGGGGGCCTCAGTACCGGCCGCTCCGTGACGGACAACTGTGAAATCGTCGCCAAGCTGCCGGAGATGCTCTTACCCCCGCCGGCGAATTTTCCGCGGGGGCTCAGTGCGCTTCCGCTCCAGACGCCGAACGTCTGGATCCCGCAGCAGTTCTGCCGGCAGACGGGCGCGTTCCTGACGCAGGTCAAATTCCTCGGGTCGTACACGATTCCGCGCATCGACGTCCTCTTCAGCGGAACGTTCCAGAGCCTGCCAGGACCACCGATCCAAGCGAACTACAACGCCCCGAACGCACAGGTTCGACAGGCGCTCGGTCGCGATTTGTCAGCCGGCGCGAACCAGAACCTGTCGGTCAACATCGTCGAGCCCGGACGCATTTATGGTGACCGGATCAACCAGCTCGACTTTCGCGTCGCGAAGATCCTGCGGTTCGGCCGAAACCGCACGAATGTGGGAATCGACATCTACAACGCGCTCAACGGAAGCACCCCGTTGACGCTCAATAACGCATTCGGCGCCTGGCAGCAGCCGACCGAAATTCTGCTCGCGCGGTTCGTCAAGCTGAACGTGCAATTCGATTTCTGACTCTCGGGGGCGTACGGATGAACCTGGGGTATTTGCAAATCCATTTACTGGAGGGACATCCCGATGAGACGCAAGCTTCCTGGCGTTTTGATTGCGGCTTTTGGTCTGGTTGTCGCAGCGGCTCCTGCGTTTGCGCACCACGGATTCTCTGTGGAGTTCGACAAAGATAAGTGCATGGATCTGACTGGCCTGCTTTCGGAGCTCTATTGGGAGAATCCGCACGCGTATTTCGACGTGAATGTGATGGAAGCCACCGGCAAGATGGTGACCTGGCACCTGGAAATGATCACCCCCAACGCTCTGAAAAGGAACGGCACCACGCGGCAGGATTTCCTGGCGAGTATGGGAAAGTCCGTCAGCGCCAGGGCCTGTCCAACCAAGGCTGGTGGTACGCCGTACAGAGGAACGGCGGAATTCATCAAGCTGGCGGACGGCCAATTGCGGGTCACTGGGCAGAATGTTGAAAATTTGACGCCCTCGCAACTTCACTTCTGAACGAGCTGCATCGAAGGGTCCTCTCCGGAAGCAGTGAGCATTTGTTGGCGCGCGCGCCTGAAAGAGGGAGAACTTGAGATGAGAGACACGAAGCGACGGTTCTGCAACTGCCTTGGGAGTGCTGGAGTCGTACTGGCGGCTTTGTGCATGGTTTCCATGCCTGCTTTTGCTCAGGTGAACACCCATGCCGCGCAGTCTGGAGGAAAACCTCCTGTGCCGATCGTCGGGGGCTTTGACAAGGTGAAGGTATTGCCGCCGGGCG
>Ga0070699_100006226_pt1 | contig 10415 bp, 11 predicted proteins | sample KBSK1503metaG_FD_65473 | JGI IMG/M metagenome (GOLD analysis project Ga0070699, IMG submission 65473) | Corn, switchgrass and miscanthus rhizosphere microbial communities from Kellogg Biological Station, Michigan, USA - KBS K1-50-3 metaG | ecosystem: Host-associated > Plants > Roots >... | reverse complement strand
TCGAGCTCTCGGCCGTAACGATCTCGCAGCACGCCAAGCAGCACCTTGCCCTTCATGGCCGAGATCGGAGATGCCCAGTCGACGTCGAAGTAGTTCGCGTACCGGCTCGACGGACCGTTCAGCAGCAGGTCCCACCACCATGGGTTCTCGCGTCCGGCGGTGGCCATGTGGTTGGGCACGATGTCCACCACCAGCTGCAGCCCGTGCTCGCGCAGAGCCGCGACGAACCGCCGGAACGCGACCTCGCCCCCGAGGTCGTCATTGATCCGCGTCGGGTCGACAACGTCGTACCCGTGATTGCTGCCACGCGCGGCTTGAAGGATTGGTGAGCAGTAAACGTGCGTCACTCCGAGGGAGGCCAGATAACCGGCGCAGGCGGCCGCATCGTCAAACGTGAACTGTTTCGAGAGTTGAAGCCGGTAGGTGGAAGCGATCTGCACCCGAAAGCTTCCCACACAAGCGCGCCCTGAGCCACGGTTCCTTGGAATTTGAAACGAGCACGAAAAGGGCCGGGCTCAAGCTGAGCCCGGCTCGCACTCTTCCTGAATCAGGAGACTCGGCGGTAGAAATGCACTGCCACCGCCGCCATCCAGCTCCAGACGAGGATCAGCGCCGACCAGAAGCCCAAGACGACCACAGGGCTTGCCGAACCCGACGCGAGCCCAGCGAAAGCGGCCAGAAAGGCCACGCCGGCGAGCATCGAGTAGGCCATCCAGCCGCGGCGCCGCTCGGCCGCGAAGCGGCGGGCCATGACGACGCAAGCCGCCACGAGGCACAGGAATCCAAGCCCGGCGGCCACCAGGTGGAGGACGCCGTGGAGGCTGACCGTCGCTGGGTGACCCGCCGGAGCGCCTGCAGGGAACCCGTTCATCGGATCGGCGATGAAGATTCCGGCGCCGATCAATCCGAGGCCGTAGCCGGCGATGAGGCGGGGCGCCCAGGTGGCCCCGCGACCAGAACCAAGCGCGCGGCCCGGCGAAAGCGAGTACGAAAGCGCCGGTGAGCAGGAAGTTGGCGATCTGGATCCAACCCAGGGTGCCGTTGCTGAGCAGGCTCGCGTCATGGCGGGTCAGGTCGAATCCTGGCCGGGTCAGCCCCTGCACAAGTACGAGGATCACGTAGAAGGGCCCGGCCAGGGCTCCGTATCCCAGCAGGCTCCTCGTCACCCGCCCTGCAGGGCTGCAAGATCGTTTCGCAACCGTTTCGCTCATTCGACTGCCTCCTTTGGGTACTGGACGGACCAGTACCGAGATTCTTATAGTACTAGACTGTTCGGTACTCGAAAACTCATCGGAGGCGCGTGAAATTTGGCCACGACAGCTCAGTCCGGACAGCGCAGGACGGGACGCCTGGCGAGTGGCGGCGCCATTCGCGAGGCCGCCGCAGCCCTCTTCCTGGAGAAGGGTTACCAGGCGACCAGCGTGGACGAGATCGCGGCCGCGGCCAGAGTCTCGAAGCAGACGATCTATACGCACTTCGCCGGCAAAGAGGCGCTTTTCGCCGACCTCGTCATGGCCAATGCTGATCGGGTCGAGGAGTTCATCGGCACGATTGGCCCCACCCTTGCGGAAGCCGGCAGCCTCGAGAGCGGACTGCGCCAGGTCGCGCGGCGCTACCTCGGCTACGTTGCCCGGCCGGATGCCTTGCGCTTGCGCCGCCTGATCATCGGCGAGGCCGGCCGGTTCCCTGAGCTGGCCAGCGAGTATTACGAGCGCGTCCCGGGCCGCGCTTACGCCGCGCTGGCTGCTGCGTTCCGATACCTGCAAGGCGGGGGCCTGCCGCGCATGGACGATCCGATGGTGGCCGCGCAGCATTTTGCCTGGCTGACGTTGGGATTGCCTCTCGACCGCGGAATGTTCCATCCGATCGACTCGGCAATGAATGAGCTCGACCTCGACCGCCTCGCGGACTCGGCCGTGCGCGTCTTCCTGGCTGCTTACGGCTGATTCGTCGCGTTGGAGGTGGCGATGAGTATCGAAGTTCGTGGAGGGTGACGGCATGGCGGAAGCATCCAAGTTGATTGATGAACGAATCGCCGAGCTGGGCGACTGGCGCGGCGAGTTGATGGCCAGGCTCCGCGCTATCGTCAACCAGGCCGACGCGAGCCTCAAAGAAGAATGGAAATGGGGGACGGCCGTCTGGACGTCGCAGGGTAACGTCGTTGGGATGGGCGCCTTCAAGGACGGCGTGAAGCTGAACTTCTTTAAGGGTGCCAGCCTCCCGGATCCCCAAGAACTCTTCAACGCCGGCCTTGACGCGAAAGCATCGAGGGCGATCGACTTCGCGAAGGGCAGTCGGGTCAATGAGAAGGCCCTGCGCGACCTGGTGCGCGCGGCAGCGGCCAAAAACGCGGACAAGAGATGACCCGTCGCGGTCCGAGCCGGCAAAATTGGGCGGACCACGGAAAAGCGACTGGTCACCTGAAACGAGTTAGCCGAAACCGTCTGGAGTCGGCCGACCAACTCCGTGTTCAACCCGGCGATTTGGTGGTCCGCATCGCCTAGCTGGATCACTGCCGGATCACAAATTCGAGGCGATGCCGCACTAGAGCCGTTAGCCTGAGCTCACCTGTGGATCCACGGAAAAGTGTCTCCGAGAGTTATGACCGCGTCGCCGCCGATTACGCAGCCCGCATGTTTCATGAGCTGGACGGGAAGCCTATTGATCGGGCGTTGCTCGACGACGTTGCCGCGCAAGCTAATGGCTTGATCTGTGACCTTGGGTGTGGCCCTGGACACGTTGCCCGCTACCTGCACGAGCGTGGTGCTGTCGTGTGTGGGATCGACATCTCGCCAGGCATGATCGCTCAGGCGCGCCGGCTCACTGCTGGGCTCCGTTTTGAGGTGGGCGACCTGCGTGCGCTGCCCTTCGCTGACGAGACTTTCAGCGCGGTCGTGGCGATGTATTCGTTGATCCATCTGGATCCGGTCGAACTCGGTCTCGCCATCAATGAGATTGCACGAGTCCTCACTCGAAATGGAATCTTTCTAGCCGGATTCCACTCTGGCAATGAGGTTCGCCATGTAAATGACCTCTGGGGACACCGGGTTGAGCTTGATTTTCACTTCTTCGAACCTGGGGAGATCACCAGCGCCCTCGAGGCCGCAGGATTGAAAGTAACCAAGGTTGTCGAACGGGAGCCGTATGCGGGCGTCGAGGTCGAAACGAGGCGGTTCTATACAGTTGCCGCAAAGCCGGGACACTAGTTGGTAAGGTCACCTTACGAAGGCATGGGCGACGACTTCCGTGGCCTCGAGGTCACGGTCGTCCGGGACTTCACCTCAGGCGACGAAGCTGCTCCTCAGCCGGCTGCTCCCTGATGGACCTGGACACACGCGTCAGGGTTGGGCGTACGAGCCTTACCGTCCCCCGCGTTGGGGTCGGCACCGCGCCGCTCGGGAACATGTTCGAAGCGCAATCAGACGAGCATGCCGACGCTGTGCTCGCAGTTGCGGTCGCGCATGGCCTTCGCTACTTTGACACAGCGCCGCTCTACGGCCACGGCCTCGCCGAGCAGCGCGTGGGTCGCGCGGTGGCCGGACTTCCGCGCGACGAGGTCTACGTATCCACCAAGGTTGGTCGGCTGCTCCGGGCCGATGCGCCCCGCGATGAGAGCCAGTTCTACCACGGCGAACCGTTCTACAAGGACGTTCCACCGGTCGGGCCTGTCTGGGACTTCACCTACGACGGGATCATGACGTCGGTTGAAGAGAGCTTCGTGCGGACCGGACTCGATCGGTTTGACGTCTTGCTGCTCCACGATCCAGACGACCATTTCGAAGCGGCCAGCACGACGGGGTTCAGGGCGCTTGCCAAACTGCGAGAGGACGGGACCGCGCGTGCGATCGGCGCCGGCATGAACCAGGCGCCGATGCTGGCCCGACTTGTCGAGGCGTGCGACCTCGATGTTCTCCTGGTCGCCGGCCGGTATACGCTGCTCGACCAGGTTGCGATGGACGAGCTCTTGCCGCTGTGCGAACAACGGACGATCTCGATCGTCGTCGGGGGAGTGTTCAACAGCGGAATCCTGATCGATCCGGTGTCCGGCGTCAGATACAACTACCTTCCCGCCGATTCAGCCGTCATGGCTCGAGCCGAAGGGATCAAGGCGGTGTGCGATCGGTACGACGTTCCCCTGCCCGCGGCAGCCCTTCAATTCCCATTTGCACATCCCAGGGTGTGCACCGTCCTGCTCGGAATTCGCTCGATTGACGAGTTGGAGAAGGACTTGTGGTGGCTTGACGTCCCGATCCCCGACGAGCTCTGGGCCGAGCTCAAGTCCAAGGGGTTGCTGCGCGAGGATGCGCCGACACCGTCAAGCCCAAGAATCAAGTCGTGACGTTCTGGCTCATCTTCAAGAGCTTCCAGCCCGAGGCCTACCGAGGACTGCCTCTCCACCACCGCTCATTTCAGGAGGCCTGAGCATGGCTGCAACCTACGCTCCAAAAGGTGCAATTCAGGGCCGGCCGGCATGTGAAACGGCTACCCGAACCGTTTCGATCTTGCCCGTCTTCGACTGAAATAGTTCGCCCATCCTTTCGACACCACGCCACTCGGCATTCAGCAGGAACAGGGTCTGGCCGTCTGCGCCGCCGAGCATGCACGCGAAGCAGGCAGCGTCGAGAACGATTCTTTCCAGCACTTCGCCGCCCTCGCGCACGCGCAGACACTCCGGTTGACCGCCTGAAACTCCTGAGCACCAGATCGCGCCCTCCGCATCTAGGCAGATCCCGTCGCCGTCCACCTCTGCCCAAACACGTCGATTCGACAGGCTGCCGTCGTCGGCGATTTCAAACGCTGTGAGCCGGTGAGCCCAGGACTCGGCGATGACGAGCGTCGAGTTGTCCGGCGTGATCACCATGCCGTTCGGGAACATGATGTTGTCGGCTACCTCACGAACGTCTCCCGCGGGCGTCACCAAGGCGATAGTTCCCGGCCGGAAGTCTTCCCGACCGAAGCTGAAGCCGACTTTGTTGACGTAGATGTTGCTCCGCCCGTCCACGGTGACTTCGTTCCAGCCCGTGCCGAGCGCACTGAGGTCGGTGTGAGTGACAAAGGATCCGTCAGGCTCGCGACGCATGAGCCGGTCCTCGCCAGTCACAAGCAGCCGGCCATCCGGTAGGAAGTCGATGCAGTAGCCAACCGGTTTCGGTCCTTTGGCGACGACCTCGCTGTTGCCGTTGACGTCAACCGTCCGGATCTCCTGAGCACCCCAGTTGCAGAACCAGAGGCGGCCGTCGTGCCACCGCGGTGACTCTCCAACGACCAGGCCGTCGACCAGCGTGTTCATTCCAGTCATCACAATTCCTCCGCCAGCTCAGACTGCGTCAGAGCTCGAATCTAATCGTTCGAACCAGCCGGCGATCTGGGCTCGCGAGTTGAACCCGAGCTTGTTCAGGATGCTTCGGACGTGGCTGTCGACACTGCGCTCGGAGATGAACAGCTGCGTGCCAATCTGCTTGTTGGTCAGGCCCTCGGCGACCAGCCGCGCCACGTCTGCCTCTCGTTTGCCGAGCGCGCCGGCAGCTGTTTCGCCAACGGCCGACCGCGCACGGATCTGACCAGATTCGCCCAGAGCCAGGCGTATCGCGGCTTCTCGGGACATACGCTTGCCGGCCGTGAACTCGGCGTCGAACTTCGCACGACCAAGCACCGCCACCGCCGACTCCTCGGCCTGGTCGAGCAGCGGCGCCAGCGGGGCGATGATGCCCGCGCCGGCCCCGAGCCGCGTCGCTTCCGCGGCCCCCAGGAGCTGCGCCCCGATGCGCGCCTGGCGATCGCCCGCGGCGAACCAGGCGAACGCGGCCAACAGATACGACTGGGCGAGCCGGTCGTCGATGCGCCGAGCGATCTGCAGCGCCTCTGTGTAGAGAGGTTTGGCGGCGCCGGCTTCGGCCATGATCAGGGTCGCGAACGCCAGCTCCATCAGCATGATCTCCAGGACGTAGAGGTCGCCCGCCTCCCGACTCAGGCGGACGCCCTCCGACGTCGCGTCACGGACTACGTCCAGCTCGCCGGTGAACATCCCGTTCAGGGCTCGGGCCTGCAGGACCGCCGTGGTGGCCGCCAGGTCGTTGGCCTCCCCCACCGCGGTCAGGGCCTCCTCGTAAAAGGCGTCCGAGGCCGCGCGGTCGCCCGCCGTCATGGCGGCGATGGACGCCATAGACGTCGCCTGCGTCAGCAGCGGCGCGTGATCCAGCTCTCGAGCGGCCTCCGCCGCCCGTTCGAGCCACGGCAGCGCGGCCGTCGTGTCGGCTTGAAGGACGGCGAGGAACCCGCGCAGGAAGCAGGCCCACGCCAGGGACTCTTTTTCGCCTCTTCCCGCTGCCAGCATCTGGTCCAGCCATCCCACGCCCTCGGTGGTCGCGCGCGTGATCCAGAACCAGCCAAGCGCGGCGACGAGGTCGATCCCTCGACTGAAATCTCCGCGATCAAGACAGTGCCGCAGGATGGCCCGAATGTTGTCGATCTCAAGCTCCATCCACTCGAGCCACTTGGCCAGCCGATACCGAGCCGGCGGTCCTGTCAGGGCGCACAGCCGAACGTAGTAATCGGTGCAGCGCTCGGCGAGCGTCTCGACCTCGCCGGCCTCCCGCAGCTTGAGCGCCGCATACTCGCGCATCGTCTCGTGCAACCGGTAGCAGGCGACGCCCCTCACGTCCTCCTTGATGACCAGAGACTTCTCGACGAGCGACAAAAGATGGTCGAGGTCGAATTCGCAGATGCCCTCCACGTCCTCCAGCGTGAATCGGCCGGCGAACACGCACAGCCGCCTCAGCAGAGTCCGCTCGCCGGCGGACAGGAGGTCGTGGCTCCACTCGATGGTGGTCTCGAGCGTCTGATGTCGCGGAATAGCCGCCCGGCCGCCTCCGACGAGCAGGCTGAACCTGTCGCTCAGGCGCTCCAGGATCTGCTCCACCGACAGCACCCTGGTCCGCACCGCCGCGAGCTCGATCGCGAGCGGCAGGCCGTCCAGGCGCCGGCACACGTCCGCGACCGCAGCCTGGTTCGCCGAGGTCAATTCGAATGTGCCCGCCGCCGCCGCCGCCCGCTCTACGAACAGCAGCACCGCCTCGTTCTGTCGCACAGCGCCATCGCCCACGGCGGGCAGCTCCATCGGGGGGATCGGCAGGACGTGCTCGCCCCCCACGGCGAGCGGCTCGCGGCTGGTGGCGATCACCCGGACGCCCGGGGCGGCACGAACGACCTCGTTGACGATTCCGGCCGCAGCCTCCAGCAGGTGCTCACAGTTGTCGAGCACCAGCAGCAGCTCCTTGTCGGCGAGGTAGGAGCGAAGCAAAGCACGAGGCTCCGTCGCCGCCTGGTCCCGCAGGTCTAGCGAGGCCATGACGGCATTGCCGACCAGCGAGGGGTCGCGCACCTCGGCCAGCTCCACGAGCCACGCGCCGCCAGGGAATCCGCGCGCCAGGTCCGAGGCGGCCCGCAAGGCAAGGCGGGTCTTGCCGACGCCGCCCGGCCCGACCAGGCTCACCACCCGCGCCGCCCCCAGCTTTCGCCGCAGCTCCGCCAGCTCGCGCCGCCGTCCGATGAAGCTCGTCGCTTCGGCCGGCAGATTGCCCAAGCGGCGGACTGGCTTTGCCATCGTGAGACGGCAAGTTACTACCCAGGCGGTCGACGCGCCCGCAGCCCAGGAATTCGGTGATTCCACGGATTCCCGCTGCCGACTGCCTGTGTAGCTTTCGAAGCGTGATCGAGGAGCCTCAGAAGAGAACGGTGGAGGTCAGCTTCGTGGGCGCCCCGCCCGCGCAGCAGATCGCGCGGGCGTCGGGGGTGAGCCGGGTCGAGATCGTCGGCGGCCGGCTCCTCCGCTGCGTCGTCTACGGCAGCTTCCAGCCGTTTCTCGAGGCACTGCACGGTCACGAGGTGATCAGCCTCAAGTCCAGCGACCTCATCCAGGAGGGATGAACAAGTGGTCAGCAGCTACCCGGTCCAGTTCGACGTCGACTTTCCCGCCCGGCCGCTCGGCCGGCTCACGACCGCCTTCCGTCTGATCGTTGCGATCCCGATCGTCGTCGTGCTCACGATGCTCACCGGTGAGACGTTCAGCAACGACGACAACACGCGGACGCTGGTCATCGGCGGCGCCGCCGTGTTCGTTCCGCTTGTGTTGATGCTCGTGTTCCGCCAGAAGTACCCGCGATGGTGGTTCGACTGGAACCTCAACCTGCTCCGGTTCTCCAACCGCGTCACGGCGTACATGGCGCTCCTCGACGACCGCTACCCGTCGACAGACGAAGAGCAGGCCGTCCACCTCGACTTCCCGTATCCCGACGCCAAGCAGCTCAACCGCTGGCTGCCGCTGGTCAAATGGCTGCTCGCCATCCCGCACTACGTCGTGTTGCTCTTCCTGTGGATCGGCGCTCTGTTCGCGGTCGTCTTCGCCTGGTTTGCGATCCTCTTCACGGCGACCTATCCGAAAGGCCTTTTCCGCTACGTCGTCGGTGTGCTTCGCTGGCAGAACCGGGTGACCGCGTACGCCTTCACCCTGGTCACCGACCAGTACCCACCCTTCAGCCTGAGCTGACGTCGATGAACGCGATCGTCTGCGACAGGCGCGACAGCGCGAAGCTCGAGGACATCGAAATGCCGGCCGTGCCCGACGACGGCGTGCTCGTTCGAGTGCACGCGTCTTCGGTGAATCCGGTCGACCTCTTTCCTCTCAGCGGCGCGGGCCGCCTGATGCGGCGCATGAACCGTAAACCGAGGCGAGATGTGCTGGGCACCGACTTCGCGGGTACCGTTGAGTCGGTCGGCAAGGACGTCACGCGCTTTCAACCCGGCGACGAGGTGTTTGGTGGCCAGCACGGGGCGTTCGCCGAGTACGTGTCCATCTCAGAGACAGCGGGCCTAGCGCGGAAGCCGGCCAACATTACATTCGAGCAGGCAGGCACCGTGGCCGTCGCAGCGCTGACCGCGCTGCAGGCGGTCCGCGATCATGGCCAGGTCAAACCAGGCCACAAGGTGCTGATCAACGGCGCCTCCGGAGGCGTGGGCACCTTCGCCGTCCAGATAGCCAGGTCGTTCGGCGCCGATGTGACGGCGGTCTGCAGCCCGAGCAATGTCGACACCGCCCGCTCGCTCGGCGCGCAGCGGGTGATCGACTACACGAAGGCGGACTTCACTAAAGACGCGGAGCGCTACGACGTGATCCTGGACATCGCCGGTAGCCATAACTTCTCCGAGTGCCGGCGCGTGCTCGTACCCACAAGCATCTACGTCCTGGTGGGTGTGGCCGCGATCCAGCACGTCAGCCCCATGAAGGCGCTGGGCCACTTCGCCGGCACGCGCCTTCGCTCGATGAGGGGCAGCCAGAAAGCGGCATTCTTCATCACCAAGCTCACCCGGCAGGACATGGATGCGATGGCCGAGCTGATGGCCTCAGGCAAGGTGTCGCCGGTCATCGAGAGGCGGTACCGGCTCGACCAGGTCGGCGAGGCGCTTCGCTCCTTCCGCGAGGGCCACGCGCGGGGCAAGATCGCCATCGACGTGACGCGCTCGGCACCGGAAGCAATGCCGCGGCGAGAGGCTGCCGTCGGTCAGGGCAGCGACCTAATCGTCGACGGTCCGCTCAGCTGCCATACCGCTTGTGCTGGTTGAGGCTGAACCAGTTCCCGGAATCGTCGCGAAACAGGGCCTCGATGCCGTAGGGCCGCTCGGCCGGCTCCTGCAGGCAGCTCCTCGTAGACGGTGCGGATGTCGTCGGTCTCGATGACGCCGGCGCCCATCACCCCCTTGGCGACCAGCCGGAGGAGGGCCTGGGCGTCCTCCTCGCTGAACATCGGCGGCTGAGGGTGGGCGAGGAGGATGTTGAGGTCGGGCTGGTCCTTCGGGCCGACCGTGAGCCAGCGGAACCCGTCCATGGTCGTGTCGCTGCGCACCTCGAAGCCGAGCTTCTCCGTGTAAAACGCCTTGGCGCGGTCCTGGTCTTCGACGAACACGTTCACGTGCGAGAGCTTCTTGATCATGGCCCCGACGCTACCGCACGCCCGTGGTCGGTGCTACTTCCGGATTGCTGACTTCTGGCGAGACCCGGCCGCGTCCACATGAGGACGAAGCAGCCCGGGATGGGCGGAGCGCCGGCAGAGGCACTCCGGTACTCGGTCGGTGACATGCCCACGAGGTCGCGGAAGCGCGAGCTGAAGGAGCCTACGCTCTCGAACCCGACCAGGAAGCAGATCTCGGTGATGGTCAGGTTGGCGGCTCGCAGCAGGTCCTTGGCGCGCTCGATCCGGCGCCGGGTCAGATACGTCCTCGGAGTCTCGCCGTAGGCCTTGGTGAACGCCCGCGCGAAGTGGAATTTCGACAGGTGCGCCGCCTGCGCCATCGAGTCGAGGGTGAGGGGCTGGGCGAAGTCGCGGTCGGTGAGGTCGCGCGCCCGCCGCAGCGCGATCAGG
>Ga0070699_100006225_pt1 | contig 10417 bp, 8 predicted proteins | sample KBSK1503metaG_FD_65473 | JGI IMG/M metagenome (GOLD analysis project Ga0070699, IMG submission 65473) | Corn, switchgrass and miscanthus rhizosphere microbial communities from Kellogg Biological Station, Michigan, USA - KBS K1-50-3 metaG | ecosystem: Host-associated > Plants > Roots >... | reverse complement strand
CGGCGAAGCACGTGTTCATCGAGTTCGAGACCGCGAAGCAATCGGCGGTGCCGGAGCTGATGATTCGCGTGCGCGACGAGGGCGAGGGGTTCGATCCCGAGACCGTCGCCAACCCGCTCGATCCCGAGAACCTGCTCAAGTCGAGCGGCCGCGGCATCTTCCTGATCCGCAACTTCATGGACGACGTGCAGCTCGAGCGCGCCCCGGAAGGCGGCATGGAAGTCCGGATGCTCAAGCGCGTCCTGCCCACCACGGCCTGAGGAATTCCCGTCCGTTCTGAGCCCGTCGAACGAATGGCGCCGCATCCGCTGCTGCTGACGACCGCGATCGAAGCGGTCGTGAAGGCCGGAGAGCTTCAGCTCGAACGGTTCGGCCACGACTTTCAGATCGACAAGAAGGGGCCGATCGATTTGGTGACGGAGGTCGACGTCGCGGTGGAGCGGATGTTTCGAGCGCTCATCGCGGAGCGGTTTCCGGATCATCACATCCTCGCCGAAGAGCTCGGCGGCGACGCCGCGCCGCCGCGCGGACCGTGCTGGGTCTTCGATCCGATCGACGGCACGACGAACTACGCGCACGGGCTGCCGATTTTCTGCGCGTCGCTGGCCGTCGAGGTCGATGGCGCCGCAGAAGTGGCGGCGGTGTACGACCCGAATCGACGCGAGCTGTTCACCGCCGAACGCGGCGGCGGCGCGTTTCTCAACGGTCGGCCGCTTCGCGTGTCGGCGGCCTCGTCGCTCGTCGACGCGTTGCTCGTCACGGGCTTTCCCTACGACGTGCACCGGCGCGTCGACGAGATCGTCGGCCTGTTCGGCGATTTCGTCGGACGCGCGCGCGCCGTGCGGCGCCTCGGCTCGGCGGCCATCGATCTCTGCTACGTCGCAGCCGGCCGCATGGATGGATTCTGGGAAACGGATCTGAAGCCGTGGGACATCGCCGGCGGCGCGCTGATTGTGGCCGAGGCGGGCGGCCGCGTGACCGACACCGACGGCCGCGCGTTCACGTCGCGCGGCGGGCACGTGCTGGCGTCGAACGGCCGCATTCACGACGCGATGCTCGACGTGATCCGTCGGTTCCGTGCGAGTCACCAATCGCGGACGCAGTGATATCCAGGGCAGACAGCGACCGGCCGCCCGCGCGATTTCGGCCGGATTTCGGCCGGTTTGCTGGCACCTCTTCTGCTAGAGCTACTGCACATTTCGGATGAGGATTGCCGGTCGATCACGCTCGACCAGCAATCCGCAATGAACAGGATGACGATTATGCGCCGACTACTCTTGTTCGTGGCAGCCGCACTGATGATCGGCGTCGCCACACCCACGACCGCCGCGGCTCAACAATCGTTCAACATCTTCCTGGGCGGCTTCGTTCCTCGCGGCCTCGACGCGCGCGGGACCGAGGATGTGCTGTTCAAAGACAGCAACATCCTGGCGACGTTCAACCGCAACGCCGGCGTCGACGTGAACGAATTCAACATGGCCACGATCGGCGGCGAGTGGCTGATCGGCATCGGGAACAATTTCGAAGGCAGCCTCGGGCTCGGGTTCTACACGCGCACCGTGCCGACGAGTTATTCGGATTTCACGAACACCAACGGGAGCGAGATCGAGCAGAACCTCAAGCTGCGCATCGTCCCGTTCACAGCCACCGTTCGGTTTCTGCCGACGGGCCAACACAGCTCGTTCGTTCCGTACATCGGCGCAGGCGTGGGCGTCTTCGCGTGGCGCTACAGTGAAACGGGCCAGTTCGTCGACTTCACCGATCGCAGCGTCTACCAGGCGAACTTCGTCGGCAGCGGTAGTTCCACTGGTCCGGTGATTTTGGGAGGGGTGCGCGTGCCGTTGGGCGGCGCCGCAGTCGGCGGTGAAATTCGCTATCAGTCGGCGAAAGGGAATCTGTCGACGCAGGATTTCCTCGCGCCGAAGGTGGACCTGAGCGGCTTCAACTATCTTTTCACTGTGGCGTTTCGTTTCTGACGCCGCCCTGGTCTCCTGCTCCGGTCCCTGACCCCTGATCCCTGACCTCTGACCGCTTGTAGAGCGCCATCCCCGCGCCTTCGCACACGCGCGTGTAGCCGTCGAGAAACGACGGCCGCTCGCGCGCGCGGCGTGCGAGCATGTCGCCGCCTTCGGCCTTTTCCTCGATCAGAATCCAATCGGCGTAGTAGCGCGGCACGTCGAGCGCCGCGAGCCAGATGTCGCCGTTGCCTTCGTGGAGGAAGTCGCGGATTGAGAATCCAGATTCGGACGCTTCCTGCATGTAGTGACCGAGCGACCCCATGCTCGCCATGATCTTGCGTCCGGTACCAGGCTGCCCCAGGCAGTCGGTGACGCGCGCGCGCGCGGCCAGATTCGGACGATCCCACTGCGCCTCGACGATCATCGGCGCCGACGCATCGAGTGGACGTAACTCGTTGGCGGCGAATACGAGGAGCGCAAGCGCGCCGACCACGCGCGCGCGCCGCCACCAGGTTACCGCGATGCCGGCGCCGATCGCTTCGATCGCGATCAGCGGCACCATGTAGCGGATCCGGAACGGATGCCCCTTGACGAACGCTGCCCATGGAACCGCCGCCATCGCGAGCAGCGCGAGCGGCAGGATCGCGTTCGATGATCGACGGCTGAACAACCCGCGCACAGCCAGGACGACAACGCCTGCGACACCGACGAGGACGAGGACGCGGCTGCTGAGCGTGCGCAGGCCCCAGCCGACCTCTTTGAGCGCCATCATCGAATCGCCAAGCGCCTTGTTCTCGGGGACGAAGAAGTCGCTGCTCACGAACCACTGACCGATGACGACGCGGCTGAACATCGCGAAGCCGACGATTGATATCGCCGGATACAGCGCGATCGATCCCGCATCGCGGCATGCGTCGGCGAATCTCCGACCGCGGCGCCATTCGATCCACGTCGTCATCGCAATCGCGACGACGGTGACAGGCCACGCTTCGTAGCGCGTGAGGCAGGCGAGCGCGAAGACCCAACCGACGGACGCTCGGCTAAAGCCTCGCGCTCCGTTGCGGAAGTCTCGCGCTCCGTTGGGGAGGTCTTGCGCTTCGTTGCTGAGGCCTCGCGCTCCGCTGGCATCGCCGTTGCCATTTGGAGCGCGAGGCTCTAGCCGAGCGTCCCCGACGTGGTGCATGGTCGCGGCGATGGCGACCAGCGCGAACGCAAGGAGGATGGGTTCTGTCATCGGCGTCGACTGCAGATACAGAACATTCGTGTTCAACGCGAACACGCTTGTTGCGGCGATCGCGCCGGTCGAGGATTCGGTCAGGCTCAACACGATCCACGCGATCGCGCCGGCCGCGACGGCAAACGCCGCGATTGAGAGCGCGACCGCGGACGCACCCGTACGATAGAAGAGATCGAACTGAACCGGAATCGCATTGAGCAGATGGGGCAGCGGCAGCCAGACGGCGCCGATTTGCTGCCAGCCCGGCGTGATGCTGTCGAAGATACGCCGCGCGACGATCAGATGTCCGCGCGCGTCGTAGTGCGTGAGCGTGAGGCCGAGCCCGTGGTAGTGCCACGCGGCGACTGCGCCGACGAGTGCCGCCGCGCAGCCGATCGCGAGCGGAACCGCCGATGGCCCGCCCAGCGCGCGCGGATGGATCACATTCCGTATTCTATGAGAGCCGCGCGAGCGGGCAATCAGGACCGCAGGCCGTCAGTGTTCCAGGGATCCCTCCACGACACGGGCGAGATGCTCGGCTTCGTGAGCGCCCGACGACGCCGGGTGGCCGTTCGCCGGCGATACAGAATGATGAGCGCCGCGGCCATCGACACGACGGCCAACCGTACGTCGATGAGCAGCATCAGCGGGAACAGCACGAGAATGATGATGGCGACGGACACGTCCTTGGATCTATCGGCCGATCGACCGCGAAACTGAAGATCCACCTTTTATAATCACGTATTTGGTCTATGAGCGGCTTGGCTGATAGGTTACGTGCGCTCGCGCTGGCGCTTGGCGCCCCCGGGCTCTTCATCATCGCGTTTCTGGACTCGTCGTTCCTGTCTCTGCCCGAAATTGCGGACCTGCTCGTCGTCTACATGGTCACGCGGCACAAAGCGCGCATGCTCGTGTACGTCGTTGCCACGCTGCTGGGCTCGATGGCCGGCTGTCTCGTGATGTATTTCATCGGCCGGAAGGGTGGCGAGGCTCTCGTCCGCAAGCGATTCGCGTCCGCCAACATCGAACGAACGATGGCGAGCCTGCGGCGTCACGGCCTGATGGCGGTTCTCATTGCATCGTTGCTGCCGCCGCCGGCCCCCTTCAAGCTCTTCGTGCTCCTCGCCGGCGTTGCCGGCATCAACGTGCGGCAGTTCGTGATTGCCATTGCAATCGGACGCGGCGGACGTTACCTGCTTCTCGGCATTCTCGCGGTCGAGTACGGCGATCGCGCAATGGCCTACATGGGCGAGCATGCACTGGGCGTGTCGCTCGTCGCTGTCGGCCTCCTGCTCGCCGGCATCGTCGCTTATCTGTGGAGCCACCGATCTCAGGGCCGAAAAGGTCGTTAAAATACGCGGAAAGCGCCTGCGGCCCGAGCGAGGCGCCGGAGGGAAGCGCCGCGAAGCGGCGCCGCCGAGTGAGGACGAGCGGGGTAGGCCCCGCGAGCAAAAGAAATGGTCGACCTGACCGTCGTCATTCCCGTTCGCAACGAAGCGGCATCGCTCGCGGAGCTCCACCGCGAGCTGGTCCAAACGCTCATTGGCTGGGGACGGTCGTTCGAGATCATCGTCGTCGACGACGGAAGCACAGATGAGAGCTTCGAGATCCTGATCGGACTGCAGTCGGCGGATGCGAACCTGCGCGTCATCCGCTTCCGCCGCAACTTCGGTCAGACGGCTGCGTTCGCCGCCGGCCTGGATCACGCGCGCGGACGATACATCGTGACAATGGACGGCGACCTGCAGAACGATCCCGCAGACATCCCGGCGATGATCGTCGCGCTCGAACGAGGAGCCGACATCGTGTGCGGCTGGCGCAAAGAGCGGAAAGATCCGTTTTTCTCGCGCCGCATCCCGTCGACGATCGCCAATGCGCTCATCTCGATCGTGACGGGTGTGCGGCTGCACGACTACGGTTGCTCGCTCAAGGCGTTCCGCGCCGAGATCGTGAAGCCGATGAAGTTGTACGGAGAAATGCACCGGTTCCTGCCGGCGATCGCGAGCGAGCAGACGTCGAACATCGTCGAAATGGTCGTCCGACATCGCGCGCGCAAGTACGGCCGATCAAAGTACGGCATCGGCCGGACGATTCGCGTCATCCTCGATCTTCTGACCGTGAAGTTTTTACTCACGTACTCGACCCGGCCACTCCAGATCTTCGGATTGATTGGCGGCGTCATGGGGCTTGCGGGGTTCGTCATCAGCGCGTGGCTCGCGTTCAAGCGTCTGATTGGCGCCATGTCGCTCAATCAGCATGGTCCGCTGTTGCTGTTCGGGATCTTGTTAATCTTCACCGGCGTGCAGCTGGTGACGCTCGGCCTTTTGGCTGAGCTCCAGGCGCGCACCTACCACGAATCGCAGAACAAACCGACGTACGTCATCCGCGAGATCCGGCAGACCCCGCCTGTCGAACGCGTTTTTTCCAGCCGATAACTGTTGACGACGAGATCACAGATCCGTATTCTGTGAACTCCCGCACAGCCGACGGCAGGTCTCCCAGCCTATGTCGCGGCGCATCGTACGTACTTTTCGCACTCTAATCGCGGTAGGAGAACATGAAACTGAAGTCTGTAAGTGTATCGACGGCGCTGGCGCTTGCGGTCGCTGTGTCCGCGTGCCAGAAGAGCAACCCGACGCGACCGACTGAGAACGCATCCGATGTCTCGACGCCGGCAGTCGTGGACGCCAAAGCCGGCGTGACGATCACCGCGCCTCAGCTCGTCACACCAGCAGACGGCCAGCGATTCAAGTTCGGCGATCAGGGCCTGACGCTGACCGTGAAGAATGCGGCCGCTACGGGAGCGGCGACGCTGACGTATACCTTCCAGGTCGCGAGCGACGCCGCGTTCGGCACCATCGTCTACAGCAAGGACGGCGTCGCAGAGGGAAACGGTCAGACGAGCCTCAAGATCGACAAGCTTGCGGGCAGCAAGGATTACTTCTGGCGCGCGCGCGTCAACAGCGGCAGCCTCGCGGGGCCATTCTCGAAAGCACGGACGTTCAACGTCGGACCGGAAGTCGTGCTGCAGGCTCCGGCGCTCTCAGCGCCCGCGAACAACGGTCAGGCCGGCGGCTCAGTCGTGTCGCTCACCGTCGCGAACGCGGGACGCAGCGGTCCGGCGGGCCAGATCGTGTATCGCTTCGAGGTCTCGGATTCGGGCGCATTCACGAACCTGATCGGTGTGGCAACCGTCGCGGAGCAGGATGGCCAGACGACAGCGCAAATCTCGGCGCAGCTGGCGCCCAATGCGACGTACTTCTGGCGCGTGCAGGCGACCGATCCGAGCAATGGCGTCACCGGGCCGTTCTCGTCGGTGTTCTCGTTCAAGTACGTACCGTTCGACATGCGTCAGGCGATAATCCTCGACTCGCCGCCCGGCCTTGGCAGCTGGGACGAAACGGCGAAGATCACGAGCGTCGACTTCACCGGCGACGCGTTCCTGGTCGATTTCGATCGGCGGACCGGGCCGAACCGTTGGCGCGATCTCGATTTCGGCGACGGAAAGGGCGGCACGCTCCAATACACGCTCGGAATGTGCGCAAACGTCGGCGGCCGCGGACAGTGGTACTGCTCGGCCGTCGTTCAGTTCTGGTACGGCCGCGAGCTCACCGCGTCGACGCCGCCGTCGTATGTTGGGAGAAACTGGTTCTACGACTCGCGTTGGGGAGCCCTGCAAGGTTACCAGCCCTCCAACGGGGAGACCGTCGGCTTGTTCGTCGGGTCGGGCAACCTGCGCTCTAGGCCGTTCACGGTCTGCCCGCAGGTCTGTGAACGGTCGAACGTCGCCATGGTGCCGTGGCACAACGACGATACGGCGTTGTACACGTTCTCTGCCGGTCCGCGTACGCTGGGGCTCCGGCGCCACTAAATCGATCGCGTTCGATCGCGTCCTGGTGCGTTCAGGGTCTCTGAATGCACCAGGACGCGACGCGTTCTCGTCCTTCACACGGCAGACGCGCGAGCATGACGGCGGCTGCTGCGTGCTCGTCGACGTCCTTCTGATAGTCCGGAATCCGAATCACGTCGACCGACGCCGCGATGACGCGCTCGCGCGACAGGAAATCGACGACGTACGCGTCCCAGTAGATCGCGCGCGCGTAGCGGATGCGCTCATTCAGCAAATGGTCGACGAGGGCGCGATGCTCGCTGCCAGGTGGATCGGCCACCGCTGCGCTGACGACGCGCACGTTGTCGAACAGGTTGGCCGTGGCCCACAGCACGAAGACCGAAGCGACGACGCGGCGCAGCACCGCGGATCGTTCGTGATGAAAAAAATCGGCGGCGATGCCGACGGGCAGCAGCAGCGCCAGCAGAAGATAACGGAACAGCGGCAGCGCCCCGGGTCCGGTGTTGCACGACAGTGGATACGCGCACGCCGTGAATGCGCCAACCCACGCGAGGTAGAGGCCGAATCCGTTTTCGTCCGGGGCAGGTTGGGGCGCGCGGGAGGCTTGAGCAGACCGAACCACGAGACTCGCGAGCATCACGACGAGCGCACCCAGAACAATCCACCCGATGATTGGCCAACCAGTGGCGACAGGGCTGTTCATGCGAAACGCACTGAGCGGCATCGGCCGTGCGCCGTAGAGCGCGGGCAGCGCTTCGGTGAGCAGCGCGCGCGCATGGCGCATGAGCTCGGCTCGATCGAGGCACATCTGACCGCGCAGCGACGCCATCTGCAGCGCCAGCGTTCCACCGGCGAGATGCATCTTCATGTCGTCGACGATCAGCCAGACGATCGCGAATCCGACGGCCGACCGCGCGGCACGCGTGACCGTGTCGCGCGTCACCGGCAGCCATTCACGCCACTCGACGAGGACGAGCGCCGGGACCGCGAAGATCGCGAACTCGCGTTGGAGATAGGCGACCGCCAACACGGCGCCGAACGGCATCGGACGACGGCGTAGCTTCCACAGAATGAGCACGTAGATGAACGGCTCGACGCAGGCACCCGCCAGTTCGAGGAGATGGTTTGCAGCGGCGGGTGTTGGAATGACAAACGGCAGAGCTGAGACGAACGCCAGCGCCGGGCGCAGTCTCAGAGAATCAGTCAGAACGGTTACGAGCCAGACGACCGCGATCGCATTCAACGCAACGAACGGCAGCCGCATCACGGTGACCGATGATCGCGCGATCCAGAAAAACGGAGTGATGATCCACGCTTCGACCGCGAGCAGATAGTTCAGGCCGTAGTAGAAAAGCGGGAATTCGCGGAAACTGCTGAGGCGCCGCGCCATCAATCCGACGATGGCTTGATCGGAATCGAAGAAGAATCCCTCGTACGAGGTCGCGACGAAGCCGCGCAGCAACACCAGAGCGACGGCCAGCGCGCAAAAGAGCGTCCGCTCCCGTCGATTGGCGTCCAAGAGGGGGAACACGTGAGGCGCGCGCATGCTACCATAGGGCCCTCCCCGCAAACTCTCGGCGCGTCGGCACTAAACTCAAAATTCTTCGACCCGATAAAACGCAGTGGTGTGCATCCAATGAACTCGAGAGTTGCCTCGGCTTGTGCGGTTCTGTGCGCCGGATTCGCGCTGACGGCTTGCGTCACGAAAAGCTCGAATCCGCTCAGCCCGACCGTCGCGGGGCCGGTGCCCGGCGTCAACATCACTGTGCCGGCGATCATCTCGCCGTCAGGTGGATCGAAGATCGCGGTCGATAAGCAGCCGGTCACGCTGATCGTCGCGAACGCAGAAACCAATTTCGTCCGACCGCTCACCTACGTGTTCGAAGTCGCGACGGACGCAAACTTCGCGAACAAAGTGTTCACGCGCGACGGCGTCGCGCCCGGTGACGGCGGGCGCACGAGCCTGCGGCTGCCCGATCCGCTCGCGCCGGAGCGCTCGTACTTCTGGCGCGCGCGCGCTGAAGACGGCGCGAATACCGGAGGGTTCACGTCGGCCATGAGCTTCGACGTGTTCACACCGATCGTCATCGAGGTGCCCGGCCTCGTCGCGCCGGCCGCAAACGCGAGGATCACCACAATCCGTCCGAGCTTTGTCGTCAGTAATGCGAAGCGGTCCGGTCCGGTCGGCGCCATCACGTATCTCATCGAGGTCGCCGACAGCGAAACGTTCGTCAACAAGGTGGCGACCTGGACGTCGGCCGAGCAGCCGAACCAGACGACGCTGACCCTTGGGTCCGACCTCGCTTTCGAAAAGGTCTACTACTGGCACGTGCGCGCATACGATCCGACAACGATTGGTCCGTGGTCGACGACGCTGGCGTTCGTCACGCCGCCTGTCCCCGTTGTCGCGCCGCCGCCGCCGCCATCGGGTCCCGTGGGTCCTGCTCCGAACGACGCGATCAATCTCGGCGCGGCAGCCGTCTACAACTCGCCGCCCGACATCGCGAGCTGGCCGGCGACTGCGACCATCACGCGGCTCAACATGTCGAGCTCTGGGGGACTTTCATTCGAGTTCAGCCACTCGAACCGCTGGCCCGACGTGGTTCCACCCGGATTTAGCGGCCCGCTCCAGTACACCGTGTGGGCGGTCGTGAACGTCGGCGGACGTTGGAACACGTCAGGATTCATCCAGATGTGGCGCGGCCGTCCGAGCACCGGGGCCCCGATTCTGAACGAGTTCGCCCGGAACTGGGCGTACGACTCGCGCTGGGGGCCGATGGCCGGCTATCAGCCGCATGTCGGCGAACAGATGGGATTCTTCCTGTCGGCGGGCAACGCACGGGGACAGACCGACGTCTCGTCGGTGCGCGAACGGACGAACGTCGTGTCCGTGGCGCTCCCGCCGGGCGACAACGGCTCCTTCACGTTCTCCTTCGGGAGAATCCAGTAGCGGCGAGGGCCGACACCCTGGTCGGGACCCGGTAGGGGCCGACACAGTGGTCGGCCCCTACTTGACGGTTGTGAGATGACACGGCTAGTGTGAGGCGAACTAATCAGTTGATTCGCCTCACACTGTTCCGCTCGCTTCCGTGCGCGCTCGCGTTGGCGTGCGCGTTTGTCGGCAGCTGCGCGAAGAGCGCGACCACGCCGACGCCTCCTCCCCCCGTCGAGCCATTGCGGATCAGCTGTCCATCCGCCGTTACCCTGACCTCGAGCACGGGTCAGCCGATGCCGGTTCGCTACGGAACCGCGGCGACCACCGGAGGTACTCCGCCGATTCAGCTGACGTGCACGCCCGCAAGCGATTCGACGTTCAACATCGGCGCAACCACAGTGACGTGTATGGCGGCCGATGCGAGAAGCGTCACCGCTTCGTGCACCTTCACGGTTACG
>Ga0070699_100006222_pt1 | contig 10419 bp, 7 predicted proteins | sample KBSK1503metaG_FD_65473 | JGI IMG/M metagenome (GOLD analysis project Ga0070699, IMG submission 65473) | Corn, switchgrass and miscanthus rhizosphere microbial communities from Kellogg Biological Station, Michigan, USA - KBS K1-50-3 metaG | ecosystem: Host-associated > Plants > Roots >... | reverse complement strand
CCGGGTTCATTACCGGTTGCCAGGACACCCAAAGCCACTCAACCGAAACCCAAGAAACCGAACCCTGAGATAGCGCGGGTGCAATAGTAACTGCTGAGCTGAGTGATTAGGCCAGGGTTCAACTCGTGACTCAGAACTAACATGGTTGCAAGAATTCCAAAAAGAGGGCTGCGCGATTTCGACTGGTTGCTGGCATTGCTGGCTACGGGACTCGTATGTTTTGGCACGATTCAGATCCGTTATGCCCAGCCCACTCAAAACTACTGGGTAAAGCAACTCATCGGGCTTGCGATTGCAATAGTGGCGATGCTGGCGGTCGCTTTCAACGACTATCGAAAACTTATTAACATCGCCCCTGCATTCTATGTCTTTGGTCTTCTACTTCTCGTAATCGTGCTTATTCCAGGTATTGGCTTGAAAATTAACGGACAACGAGCCTGGATCAAAGTACCTGGAATTGGTCAATTTCAGCCATCGGAGTTTGTCAAAGTAACCACCGCAATGATGCTCGCCCGCTACTTCGGCCGGCATCGATCTGGAACGCTCACGATAAAAGAGATGATTATGGGTGGGCTGATTCTCGCCTTGCCTATCGGGCTTATTCTGCTCGAGCATGACGTCGGATCAGTTATCACCTATCTCCCCATACTGGTTATTGTTCTCTTCCTCTCCGGGATCCGCATACGTTACGTGGTGGCTGCCGCGGTTTTGGGAATCGTGCTGTTGCCATTCGCTTACTGGGTGGGAGTGAAGACGCATCTGGTCAAAAATTATCAGCAGGAGAGAATTAACGTAATTCTTGACCCGGAAAAAGCGGATCGTCGAGGTTTCGGTTATAACACCTGGCAATCGATTCTGACGGTGGGAGAAGGGGGACTTCTCGGCGCCGACACCTCACAAGGCCACTCTCAAAGTAGTCTGAAGTTTCTGCCCGAGCCGCACACTGATTTTATTTTTGCAGTGACCGCGGGCCATGCCGGATTTGTAGACTGTATTATCGTACTCTTTGCCTATGGTTTTTTGCTCTTCCGGTTAATTGCGGGCGCAAGACGCGCACCCGATCGGATGGGCATGCTGGTCATCATGGCCATTGTGGGGGGTATGACTTGTCAGATCTTTATCAACATCGGTATGGAGCTGGGTATCTTGCCGGTCATAGGCGTGCCGCTGCCGCTTATGAGCGCCGGCCTGGCTTCACTTATTGCAACTTTCATAGCTATCGGATTTGCGATCAGCGTTCAGCTGAGGAGATTCGTTAACTAGTCGCAGCCACAAAGTAGTGATTCGCGATCATGATTGACCAGAATCCGTCTGGCTCGCCTGAATCCGCAAACTAACCGTTTGCGCTACATTCGTTTCGCATTTGCAGGTTCTTCGGTTTATACTCATCGTAGCTCGCCCCTGCGGAGTTTCGTTTCGGCAACAATGGCTTTGAAACAAGCAGCACGAAGGACACTCGATCGAGAGTGCGTGCTCCCGACAAGCGAGTCTCGAATTTTACCGGTCGTCCATGCATTCGGACGTATCATTCAACTTTCTTACCGTAGCCGTACGTAGGCCACGAGGCCAGGAAAAGATTGCGTCAGGAACATACGTTCCTTTGACATTCAGATAAACAACAGGTCGCGAACACATTCCACCAGCTTTCGGGTGTTCTAATGCCTGCGCTGTTCCGAGGAGGCGCTCCCTGTTGAGATTTCTCGTTTGACGCACGAAGCGGCTAGTTAGGGTTCTTTTGAATAGTTCTATCGACCGTCGCGTTCTGGACGAAGCGCATCGAGCCTCGAGTCAATCCACACGCGACCTACAACCCATACAGATCCGGCCAGGGCGCACGTTGTTCACTCCTTTGCCCGAATCTCGGCCGGTAATTTCCATCGAATCGATCAGCAGCGCGACGTGTAAACGTACCGCTATTCGGCCACCGGCGCGCCTCGCTATTCAGCTCGAAGTGCGCCTGCGGGCAACCAGAATTTTTAGCAACCCCACGTCACACTTAGAACCGGTGATTCAGCATGCATCTGCGCAGGCCCTGAAGCTTGTCGCACCTGGGCAACCGGTCTTCAGTTTTGTGGCGGGCGTTGGAGGAGACATCAACTAGACAATGGCAAAAGAATTAATCGTAAGCGTCAATGGACGTGAAAAGAAGATCGCAATCATCGAGAACGAAAAGGTGACCGAGTTTTACATCGAACGCGGAGAGGGAAATCAGGGCATTGTAGGCAACATTTACAAAGGGCGCGTAATGCGCGTATTGCCCGGGATGCAGTCTGCCTTTGTGGATATCGGACTGGAGCGCGACGCGTTTCTGTACGTGTCCGACTTTTTCGACGAGGAAGAAGAGTTTGAGCGAATTGTGATCGACAAGGCGCAGAAAGTTGACGTGGTGGAGGCCCAAAAAGAGGCGGCCGAGCAGATTGCCCTCGGACGTGTAGAACGCGAGCGGCACATCGAAGCCACCCAGGAGCGGGTCGAGCCCCTGCGCGAAATTGAACAAGAAGAGTCCCTCGACCTGGCGATTGAAGGTGAACAACCGGCAGAACAATCAAGGGAGACGGGAGACTCCGTCAAGCGCCGAAGCCGGCGCGGACGCCGGCGCGGACGTAGCGGTGAAGGCGTCGATGAATTTGGAGAAGTGCCGGCTCCCGGCGGTCGGATTAAGCCAGAGGAAATTGACACTCCGTTTGTTGCAGCAGATCCGTCGATTCAGAGAATTGTCGATGAGGACGAGACTGCAGCCAACGGCGAGATGTTTAAGGATGCCCGTTTGCAAGAGCGTCTCTTCGATCAGATTCATGCGGGTGAATTCAATCTCGAAGACGATTTCCGAACGGCTGAAGTGGGCTCGGTAATATCCAACGTTGATTATCGCGATGGGTCGTTTCAACGAGTTGATGATGGTGAGGGTTCAGGACCCACCGCAAATGCGGCGTCAAAAACTCGAGAGACTATTGCCGCTCACATTGAAAGTTTCGTTGACGATGTCGATGAGAACACGCTTCAGGCCGGCAGTTTCGAACGCGTGAGCGATGACGAGGGGGAAACTGAAAATCTGGTGACCAGTTCAAACCCGGAGTTAACTGAAGAGACCGTGAGACAAGTTCCAGAACGTACCAGCTCAAAGAGATCCAAAATGGGAAAGCTTTTGAGCAGCCTGGGGGCCAAGAAGAAAGCGCCGAGCAAGCGGGTATCAACTAAGAAGTCGGCCAAGGAAACAACGTCCGATGAGGCCGAGACAACTGCTGGCACTGATAACGCGGCGGGACCTGGTTACGCGGATGGCGAAGCTAGTCTCGATGAAGGTCGCTCACGGGCTGAGTTTGCAACGCGGCGGGGCGGAAGAAGAAGAAGACGACCCAGTAAACAAAGCGCTTCAGATGCAACCGGTGCCGATACATCTGCGGACGAGTCGATAGCGCCAAATGGCGAAGACCATGAACCGGAAGTTGCCGTGGATTCATCTCGAGTTGAGAAAGCTGCTGAAGCCACTCCGGAGCCGGTGGTCGCAGCCACACCCGCACGCGATGCGCGTGGCCCTCGCGACTCTCGTGACTCCCGTGATCGAGGCCGGGGGGATGGTCGTGGTCGTGGTCAAAGAAGCTCGTCGAGGGACCGTCAACAGCCCACGATCACGGATTTGCTGAAGGAAGGACAGGAGATCCTGGTTCAGATTGCCAAGGAACCAATAGCAAAAAAAGGCGCGCGGATCACCTCTCATATCGCGCTGCCTGGTCGCTTTTTGGTTTACATGCCTACGGTGGAACATGTCGGTGTTTCAAGAAAAATCGAATCCGACAGCGAACGTCAACGGCTGCGCAAACTGATTACCCAAATCCGTGGCAGTGAAGATATTCCGTCGGGCGGATTCATTGTCCGCACGGCTGGTGTAGGAATTAGCGAAGCAGACTTGCGCGAAGACGTTCGCTATTTGGTTCGCACCTGGCTTGACATTCGCGCGAGCGCCGAAAAAACGAAGCCGGCCACGCTGGTCCACAAAGACCTGGATTTGGTTCAACGCATTCTTCGCGACCAGTTGTCAGAAGACTTTGCCGCCATACGGGTCGATTCTGAGGAGGAATACCAGAACATCGTTGAGTTTGTGAATCGGATACAACCGCGAATGGTAAGACGTGTCAAACTCTACACTCGCGACCAACCAATTCTGGAAAGCTTTGGCGTTCAAGCTGAAATTGATAAAGCGATTAAGCCGCGCGTCTGGCTGCGGTCAGGTGGCTATCTGGTTATTAATCAGACCGAGGCGCTGGTGGCGATTGATGTCAACACCGGAAAGTTCGTGGGGCGTGGCAGTGGTCGTCTGGAAGATACGATTACGCGAACCAACCTCGAGGCAGTAGATGAGATAGTACGTCAAATTCGGCTGCGCGATCTTGGCGGCATCATCGTACTCGATTTGATCGACATGGAGGATCGCCGGAATCGCGCCAGGGTCATGGCGGCTTTGCAAGACGCGCTACGCGGTGATAAGTCACCAACTAAGGTCCTTTCATTCAACGATTTTGGGCTCGTGATCATGACCCGGAAGCGCGTGAAACAGTCGCTTGAGCGAACTCTATGCGCGCCGTGCCAGTATTGTCAGGGAGCCGGTTTGATTAAATCCCCTCAAACCGTCTGTTACGAACTGCTAGAGCAAGCGCGCACACTCGGAAAAGCAATGAATGGAGATCGAGCGAATAAGCAGGCGACGCTGCGTATTCATCCCGAGGTAGCTCGCGCTTTACGCAGCACAGAGCGCGACGTCTTGAATGAAATCGAGGAATATCTGGGTCCGGTGGATATCAATAGCGATCCGGCAGTGCACCAGGAACAGTTTGATTTTGCTTTTATCTAAAGATCAGTGGTCGGACGCCAGCGCTCGGAAATCAGCGCTCGGCAAGCACTCTCGTCCAGGACCATATATCTTTGACTTATAATCTCTGAGCTCGACCTCTGATTAAATGGGCAAACTTAAAAACATCTGGAAAACCGTGCTTGCCGGCAGCGCGGGCGTGGCTGCTCTAGCCGCGCTCAACGCGGTAATCCAACGCAATGCCAGTGAGCCCGATGACAGTGCTCTTGGCGGCGAGGCCCATTTTTTTCGCTGGAAACATGGGCGAGTATTCTATAAGGTGTCGGGCACAGATAACCCGGGACTCCCCCTGGTTTTCATTCATGGAATTGGCGCTGGTTCGTCCAGTTTCATGTGGCGAAAAAACTTTGACGAGTTAGCGAAGCACTTCCGCGTTTATGCGTTTGACCTTCTTGGCTTCGGCTTTTCTGATAAGCCCGCAACTGCGCCCTATTCGGCTGATTTGTATGTTGAGTTGATTACCGACTTCATCCGTGAAGTGTCAGGTTATCCTTCAAACGTAGTCGCAAGTTCGCTGGGAGCAGCCTACGCCATTCGAGTCGCGGATGAACATCCGGAACTCGTTAGTTCGATGGTCTTGAATGCGCCTACCGGGTCGGATACGCTAAACCGCCGGCCAGGGATGGCGGGAGCGGCTTTCTATGGGTTATTGCAGTCTCCAGTGCTGGGCACGTCCTTCTACAACGTGATGGCAAGCGAGCGAAGCATCAGAGAATACGCCCGCGACCATCTGTTCTACAACCAGCATCGCGTTACCGATCGGCTCGTAACGAATCTTTACGCTGCCAGTCATCAACCAGGCGCCCAGCACGCAATTGCAGCTTTTCTTTCCGGGTATCTCAATAGCGATACACGTTCTCCTTTCTCCCGTCTTACACAGCGCACCGTCCTGGTTTGGGGTAAACAAGACACGACCACTCCACTGGAAAAAGGTGCTTATTTGTTGCATTTAAATGGCACTACGGGTTTGGAAGTATTCGACTATTGTCGGATGATGCCGGAGCAGGAACATCCGGAAAAGTTTAACGGGCTGGTTCGCGATACCTTTCTGGCGCGCTCTGCCGTGGCCGGTTCGCAGTCTGTCTAAAAGCTCTGATTACCTCGCTTCCGTTACAATCTTATTGACGAAAAGGCTGAAATCAACGAGAATCGACAAAGCCTGAGACGAACCAGCGTCAAGGTTTGAAATCCCGCTCTAAGCAGTTTTCCTCTCAACAAGTTCCCAACTTCCCGAAACGGTCAATAAAGCAGGTTGGGTTTCCCTTTCGAAACCATCCCCGGTAGTCGTCCCAAGCCAAGTTCGGTTTTACTCGCATTAACCCCAGGTGGCCGTTTCCCTCGAAGTTTGAGACATCTCGAGCGCGAAGAATTCACTAACGGAGTGCTGGATGGAGTACCCTTTAGACAAATATGAAGCATCGGATCCCTCGGTGGAGAGTCCCGTCGTGCCCGCCGAACGCAGCGGGACTTTTAACGTAGCTGGCGACGTCTCGCAGAAGAGACTGGTAGATGACTTTGCTCAGGCTACTCAGGATCTCCTCATGGAATCGTCTTCCACTGACCGTGCATCGGCAGCCCGGAAACTTGCGAGGTTCGGGAAATCCTCAGCCGTTCCTTACCTCATCGCTGCGCTCTCTGATAATTCTCAGGAAGTTCGTCTGGCTGCGGCTGAGTCGTTGGGGCAACTCGGTGATTCTTCGACGATTGATCACCTGAAGGATCTATTAACGCGACAGCATCACAGTGAGATGGAGGAGCGAATCGTCGTTGCCGCAATTCATTCGATCGCCACGCGTGAACAAGAACTGCTCAGAACCCCACCGGATGAAACCACTCTCAATAATGAACCGCAGAGCTTAGTTCAGCCCATTGAAACGAATGCCGAGGAAAACGATCGCTTCCGCTTGAGTTCTGAACCAGAAATCTATCCCTGTACTTTGGTCGAGCCTCCCCTTACCGCTGAGATTCAAACTGTCAGCCAGGAAGCAACCGAACTGATAGATCGTCTGGATGATGCTCAAGCTCGTCTGGCTGTTCTTGAACAGCTCCGTGTTGACGCTGAAGCAAAGGTTTGTGAGCGTGCTGAACGCGAGATCAGGCTCCAGGCAGAGATTAAGGCGTTACGTGAGACCGGAGCGGCCCAACTTAAACGTATCGAAGCGGCCGAAGCGGAAGAGCGGCGGCTGGCCGAGGAGCAAATTCACCTCCAGTCGTCAACCGAGATTCGGCGAAAAGCGGACGCGGAAGATCGCCAACGTGCAGCAACAGAAATGCTTCAACAGCTTGAAGGTGAGGCACGGCTTCGCGCCGAAAATCAAGAGCAAATGCTGGAGCATCTGGAAACCATTCGCGCCAAGGCCGAAGCTGCTGCTGAGCGGCGAACTGAAAAGGAGCGGCAGCTTAATTCGCAGCTATTGGCTTTCAGCGAGGCCGCGGCGGAGCAACTGAAACGAATTGAAAAGGCCGAAACCGATGTCAGCGAGGCCGAGGAGGCGCTCCAACAGGTTCAAGAGAGGGCGCGCCAGACAGCCGAACAAGTGGCGGTAAGATTAGCCGAGATAGAAAAACGCCGCCAGGTGGCTGCAGAACAGCAAGCTCAGGCAGATGAAGAAGCCCGGGCACTTGCCGAGCAGGAAAATCAACGCCTGGTGGAGCTCGAGCGAATTCGCACGCTGGCCGAAGCAGAAGCCAAAAAAAGAACAGAAACTGAGCGTCAGTTAAACAATGAGATTGAGACCTTACGAAAGGCAGAGGCGATACAACAGAAGCGCATCGAGGACTTGCAGGCGGAAGTCGAGCGCATGTCAAAAGATGCGACTCGGCTGATCCGGATTGCGGAGCAAGAAGAAAAACGACTTGCCGATCTCGAATCTCTTCGTGGTCCGACCGAAACCAAAACGCAGTCGAGCGGAAACGAAGTGCTCCGGACTGCTGAAATACCGCAAGCTGCAGAGGTCGGAGTTAGGAAAGAAGTAAGTGACGCGCGAATCGGGTCAATCACGAATGTAACTGAGACTCTGCCAAGAGACTTGCAGTCCGTGTCACCTCACTCCGAAACGGCCAGCACAATTGTCGAAAATGGCGATCAGAGTGACGCGCAATCAGTAGCAGAAGACGAGATGGTTAGTCCCGAAAACATTGCTTCCTCTGTAGACGTCTTCGATCCTTCCACACTTCAGAATACAACTGAACAGTCTGGCAAACCAACGGATGCAACTCTCTCAGAAGAAGGTATCAAGGCGCCCACTGAACAGTCGCCAATTGCGACATCATTGGCCGAATGCTTCAGGACGGGCAATCCAGCGGACCGTGCAGCCGCATTGCAGGAACTAGCGCAACTTGACCAAAATAGTGTGTTCACCTTGATTACAAGTTTATTTGATAATAGCTCCGAGGCGGTTAGAAATGCCGCGGCTCGCGCCCTCTACGACCTGAGTTCAGATCGCGCTCAGACTTTCACGCGTGCACTTCAAGAAGCCTCTCCCGAACGCCGGCTACAAATTATCAGGGCACTTGATAGTTCAGGCCTGGCAGAGGCAGCAATCGATAACCTGGCCGGCGAAAGCCGAGAGAAAACCCAGGACGCATTCTCGTTGTTGTATCTCATGTCCCAGGCAGGCGAGATTCAAACGCTCCTGGAGGCCATCGAGAAACATCCTAATAGTCCGGTTCGGCTTTCGGTAATTAAGCTGCTCAGCTTCAGTAACCGGCCCGATATCATTCCGTCCCTTCGGAGATTAGCAGTCAGAGGCGCGCTACCGATTGAGGTACGTTCAGCGCTGATGGCCTTGATCTACGAAATGAGCAGCGTTGCTCGCGAAAGGTCTCTCTCCGCCGCTTAAGAGTGAAGATAGGTCTCCGACTCGGAGTTAGTTTTTCTGTCGAAAGCCGCTCACAAACTTCTCGTGTTGAAAGTATCGCCCTGTCGAATGTCGCCGGTGTCAAAGCCCTTACGAAACCAGCGGATTCGTTGCTCGGATGTGCCATGCGTGAAAGAATCAGGAACGATATACCCCTCCGTTTCGTGCTGAAGCCGATCATCGCCTACCGCGCTCGCGGCTCCCAGCGCCTCCTCGATGTCGCCCGATTCGAGCACACCTTTCTTCTGGGCGTAATGCGCCCAGGCTCCCGCCAGGAAGTCGGCCTGGAGCTCTAGTCGTACCGAGAGCTGATTATTTTCTTGTTCCGTAAGTCGGCCGCGTGCGGACTCCAATCTATCCATTGTACCGAGAAGCTTTTGAACGTGATGGCCCACCTCATGCGCTATCACATAGGCTTCAGCAAAGTCACCCGGGGCGCGAAACCGCGTCTCTAACTCGTTGAAGAAAGACAGGTCGAGGTAAAGCTTCTCATCACCGGGACAGTAAAACGGGCCCACTGCGGCCCCGTCTAATCCACAAGCCGACTCCACCTGATCTCCGAATAACACCAGCTTTGGCTCTCGATATTGTCGGCCCATTTGTCGGAAAAGATCACTCCAAACGTCTTCTGTATTTGCCAGCACCGTGGCGACGAACTGTTGGTTACCCTCCCTTAAATGTTGAATCTAAAAGCCGATTATCATCCCGGTTGGGGATTAGTTGCAGGAACTAACGCCAACCCCAACACACTCGCAATTTTAGCCGCCGCCACGCCTGGATTGAGGTATGTTGTATCCAGGATAAACCGTTCCGCCGGAATCCCCGGATCAATGAATGAACCCCGCTCGTTCAACTGACGAAACTGCTCCAGAGAGGTCAGCTTTCCAAATCGTTGACGGGAAGAATCAGTGATGCGTTTTTCGAGTTCCTCGGGTGTGCACGTCAATTCGACGAAAAGAACCTCGCCGCCAACTGATCTCAAACCGTTTCGAACATTCTCGATAAAGCCGCTGCTAACAGAACGATCGTAAGCAAAAGTAAAGATTAGCCCATCAAGCCCAGCTGCGGCGGCCTGCGAGAATACTTCCAGCCAGATCTTCTCTCTCAATTCAACGAACGGTTGACTGCCAAAAGGAAAGACCGTTCCGACGAGATCGACTGTCAGGTGATTGTGAAAGAGCTTGAAGCCGGTTAAGTTTTCCAACTGACGCGCGACCGTCAATTTCCCAACGCCGGGCATACCATGGAGGAAGATGAGCTTCACTATGCGCTCCGATTTGGAGTGTCTGACCTGTCAGGACTCTCGTCTAATGAAATCATCTATCGTGGTGTCCCCACATCTGAGTGTCTGCATCAAAAATGCGCTAAGAGTTCGATGATTGATTGAAGAAAGATATCAGGATTCGACTTTTCCAATTTCCAATTGGTTGGGTAGGCGCTGCGCACCCCCACAGTCAATAGCCCGGCGCTTTTACCCATTTCGATATCTTCAGGGCTGTCTCCTACATAGCACGACTCTTCTCGCGAAACACCTAGCAAACGCATCGCGGTTTCCAAACCTTCAGGATGAGGCTTCCGGTTCTCCATTTGTTCATGGCAAATGATGACTTCGAAAACACCTTCCAGACCAAGGCTGGTTATCTCGCGCGCCACACGCTTGCCGTTCCCACTGCTTACAATACCCAGCCGGTA
>Ga0070699_100006221_pt1 | contig 10419 bp, 9 predicted proteins | sample KBSK1503metaG_FD_65473 | JGI IMG/M metagenome (GOLD analysis project Ga0070699, IMG submission 65473) | Corn, switchgrass and miscanthus rhizosphere microbial communities from Kellogg Biological Station, Michigan, USA - KBS K1-50-3 metaG | ecosystem: Host-associated > Plants > Roots >... | reverse complement strand
GCTCCTGTCTTGAGTGAGGTTGCAAACTCCTCATCTTCAAAACAGGACGCCCCGTCCCGCTATCGTGTTGCCGTGCCGGCTGCCCGCAGCGCCCTACCGCGCGAGCGGTTTAGTCCTTTGACCCGAAGCGGTCATTCGCTCGCGCCAGAGTCACTATCTGAGGATGACCACTGCGACCGCCCGATAGCCGAGCTGCTACGGCTGGGGGAAATAGTTTCGCGGTGTGACATGTTTACCGCAGGCGGCGCAGCCCAGGCCGTTTAGAATGACAGGGCAACGCGAAGCGGTCGACAGGGATGCCATTCGTTCGAACAATCCACTACTTCCGTGCCTGCCTCCTTGGCCTGTTTGTGGTCGCACAGGTGGCGGGTGTCGTCCCTGTCATGTACGAGCACACATTGAATGTTTATGAAACTGTGCCCGTCGCGGCCCACCAACACCGGCTAGTCAATCCGACTGTCGCAAATCCTGACGCCGAGCACCATCACGGCTTGCTCGATTTTCACGACCAGTGCTGTGCGTTACATACGCTGGCCGGGCCTCTTCCGCTCGGTCTCGATGTAACGCCGGCTCATTCCGTGAGCGTGCACATCGTTTCCGCCGAGGTGATCGCGATCACCGGCGGCAGCCCCAGTCTTCCCGATCGACCACCAAAACCTGTGCCTCTGATCTGAGCTGTCGCGCGCTGGCCCGCGGGGATCGCAGGCTCAAGCGGCAGGTCCGGATAGCTGTATCCGACGATGGTGATGACCTTCACGCCCGGAAGCTGAGACTTGGCCAGCTTAACGCAGTCCGTCAACGCGCTTCGATGCTGGGGATAAGGCGAGATAATGTGCATCAGCATGTTATCGTTCGGCTTACCGTTGTCCCCCTTTAGCCGAAGGAGCTTGCCCTCCACGTACAGGTCCCCTGCCGGTGTTAAGAGCCTCAAATCGCATTTCTGACGTGGACTCTCCGGATATGGTATGCCGAACGAGGCGTCCATGAACCAAAGGGGCTCCATGGCGCGAGCCTCATCAACGATCAGCTTAAAGGTCTCGGTCTCTGAGTGGGGACCGAGGCCAGCGCCGAAGGCCGCCCCGGTCCGCTTGTTGAGTGCTACGGGTAAGCGGGCGTCCACAGCTTGAACAGCGTGAGCGAGGAGCCGCGCCAGACGATCAAGCATTTTGGGAAATCCCCCTCATGCGGCTTGCGCCGGTTGAAGCTTCCCGCGCGCAGCCATAGGCGGCAAGGGCGCGACGTGTCCGTAACTACCCGCTCTCGACGGAAGCTGTTGAATTAAACCACGGGACACCAATGTGCCGTCGGACTATGCAATCTGTATTCGTGCATAGCGTCCCCGTTGGCTCCGGATCAACTTGGCATTGTGAAGCTTTGCAATCATGCTGTCGATCTCCTCAGGACCGTACCTAGACTGGTCGGCCAGCAGCGTTTGGACGATGTCTGCACGACGAACTTCAGGGACGCCATCCAGGGAATGAATGATTTTAAAGGCCAGCGCTCGGTTTCGCTTCTTGGTGCCTTTGTCGCGTCCCTTACCGATGTCGACAAAAAAGCGCTCCAACCGGACGGTGTAGGGATGCTTTCTGGAAAAACTCTCCCAAGAGCCGTTTTAACCCTTCTTCTTGTTTGTAGTGGTTGCGGACCTTTCCCGCCAAGTCGGCAATGATTGGTGGGTCAGAGCTTGTCCTCCTCCCAGCGCCGTGGGTCGAAACGTAGAGAACACGCTTCATGTCGAGTGCTTCAGCGTATCCGTATTCAAGCGAGACGTTTGCGTTTCCACCGGTGGCGTCGAAAACGGCATAGCTTGAGCTCCGAAGCCGTTCCTTTATGAGCTCAAGCAAATCCTTTGCATCTTGCGAATCTGACCGCCCTACTATGATGAACGAGAGCGCTGATCGAGATCGGAAGTAGCTAACGCAACGCTCGTATTTCACTCGCGCTCCTTTCCATGGAACCGCGAGAAATACTTGGTTTGCAATGACGTCAGGAGAGGCCGCCGAGGTGGCTCGGACCCGTGCCCTCGATCCTACTCTTGCGGCGGCAGATGTGGCTGCTGCCCGGCGCGCGATGGAGGATGCTTCCTTCAGGCGCGACCGAATGCAGGAGGCCGTGCGCCGGCTCAGGGAGCGGCTTCGCGAGGTGAAAGCACAGGAGGAGCAGGCTCGTCGTCGAGCCGCGTACGATGCCGCCTTGACCGAGCGCGACAAGCTCGCTGCCGAGCTGGCTGAGGTCTATCCGCCGCTTGCTGCGAAACTGGCCGACCTCGCGGCTCGGGTTGCTGCGAACGATGCGGCGATCGAGCGCGTCAATCAAAAGCTACCCGATGGGAAGAAATGGCTAGCCTACGCTGAACTGGTGGCGCGAGGCCTGAAAAGCTTCTGTGACGGCACGGCCGACATCCCGCGCATCGCTCAGCACATGCGCCTCCCGGCGTTCAAGTATGCCGGGCTCGACCCGTACGCGTGGCCGGGCCAATCTGACGGTGGAGCGTAGATCGATCCCCGGATCGCGACAGAATTGCAATGTGCCGCTCACGCGCGAAGCGACGCTCCGTTATCTCGTGATCATTCGTCGCGGCGGCGCGCTCGGCGTCTGTTCCGCCGGCGAGATCACGAATGTCACCCAGGTATTCCAGCCGTCGGGCCAGTTCTGGTTGGCGAATTCCCAATAGCTTTTGAGATTGAGATAACCTTGCGTCTCAGTGGTCAGGGGAATGATGAATCCGAGCTGCGGGCCGGCGCTGACGACTTGAGACTGGAAGCAGCCGACGCGATCGCCGGAGCCGCTGTCGCAACCGACCTCTTTATAGACATAGCCGACTACACCCACCTGGACTTGCTTGGTCAGGAACTGCGATGCGGCCCAATCGAAATGCATGTCGACGCCGTTCTGATATTGGGTCGATTGGTTAGTGAAATTGTAGGTGAAGCCAAGCACCCCCGAGAATTCGTGTCCGGTCTGCGGATTGAAATAGGTGTAGCCGCCGCCGGCGTCGATAACGCCATGCCCGATGCCGAGATTCGAGAGACGGGTGGAGTCATAGGCTCCGACCGGTATGTCTCCGGTGATGTACGTCATCCAGTTGTGAACGCCGTTGTTCCAGCGCAGCGACGCCTGCGGGATCAGGTCCCCGAAGCCCCACACCGAATCGCTGAAGCTATCGGAGCGCGCGAACGGGATGGTGCCAAACGGCGTTGCCAGCGCGCCGGTCAGCGTTCCCGCCAAGGAGGGAACGCTCGATCGGCCATATATGCCTATCAAGCTAACGGATGCCTGACCGCCCAGCACCGGCGTTGCGAACACATAGGTTGGAATGACCAAGCCAAGATCCGCGTTGGCATCGAGGGTGGCGGTCAGGCTCGCTGAGAGGTTGATGGGAATTCTACCGGTCGTGATCTCGCGCGCCAGCGCGACATCGCCGCCCGCTGACACGGAGGTATGATAATAGATGTTGGCAAGCGACCATCCTGGCTGCTGCGGGGTCGCCGCCAAACTCCCGAAGAAACCCGGAATCCAGAAGCTCACGCCGCCTTCGTCGGCTAATAAGTCTTGCGAGTAAACCGCGCTCACGACCGCAAAGAGCGCCGCCAAAACGCGCCGTGGACGAGATATGCCTCGGCTCTTTTGAATTCCATTTCCAAGCACGAAATGCTTGAATGCCGAGTGTGACATAACACGCCCCCACATGACCCCCGCAGGTTGAACCCCGAACATCAACAGAATATGGCGTGCGTATCGCAGGTTCACTCTTTATCTCGGCGGCAGGCGTGAAATCTCCTGTCCATGTGTCGTACGGGTCACTCACTCGGCGCGGTGCATCATTTTTAATCATAATTTTTACGGTGGAGCTTGATGCAGTAAGTCATTACCGCTGTGCAAGGGCCTTAGAGTTCCATTCGAGCAAAAAATACAAAAAGGCATAACGAGTCTTTGGAAGAGATTACGGTGTTACAGAGGTGTCATAGAGTTTGTGATTGCTTCCCTTCAGCATTCATCCCACGATGGCGGCGCCTCGACCGCTCGCGCACTGTCCGTCCTCCTGCCCTAAGGAGAATATCGTCGCGCCAGGTCCGGCGTCTGCCGGGGACGAAATTCGCCGAGGGTTGAACCGAACACAGGCAATGCCAGCAAAAACCAAGATGGAGCGATTGCCATGCGTGGGATATCGTGCTGTGTACTCAATCACTACCGCTGTCGGACTGCTCTGTGCGTCGGTATCGGCACTTGCACAGACCGCTCCAACCGCGCCGCCGTTGAAGACCATCGGCACACCGAGCTCTGCCAAGCCCGACGTGGTGCCGTCGCTGATCGTGATGAATGCCCGTGGCGCGAGCCTGCAGGGCGAGACGCTGACGCTCAGCGGCGTGGCGCCGAATTCCATCGTGTTCGCCGACCGTCCGGTGCGGGCCGCTGGTCACGAGCTCACGGCGCACCTGATCGAGGACTGGGGGACCAGCGTTCCCGGGAGCGACAGCTTCGCCAAAGACCCCCCGAACGCCACCGTTTCGGCCTTCAGCAAGGACGGCGCATCGGTCAAGGATGCCGTTGTGGTGTTGAGGAACCCGAAGCTCGAGGGCGATAAGCTTACCTTCACCGTGCAGGTGCTCGAAGGGGACCTTACCGGCGCCGACAGAGCTGCTTCGATCTTCATCGACATTTTCGGCGTTTGGCGCCGTGCCGCGTTTCGCGGCGCCATGTACGCCGGTGCGGTGGCCGGGGGCGGCTGCCGCTACTACCGGCCCGCCTGCGGCTATTACCCGTACCCGCCTTGCTACTGATAGCTGGTCGAATACAAGTTTGCGCTTAACAAGTCAGTACTCAGTGAGGAGACGACACATGATGAACCCCCCAAAGCTGAACGGCCGAGCGGCTCCGCGCAGGCTGCTCACCGTGTCACTGCTCCTCTCGGTGATGGCGACCACCGCTTACGCGCAGCAAACAAGCGGTGCACCGGGTTCGCCGGACGCGACGACGACGATCGACGGAAGATATCTGCCAAACCCGCCGCCACTGTTCGGCGGCGACATCAACCTCAATGCGACCCAGTCGAAGCCGTACTGGCCTGCGCGCGTGGTGCCGCCGAAGGGGGCTCCGAACATCCTGCTCATTATGACCGACGACGTGGGGTTCGGGGCGCCAAGCACGTTCGGGGGCGTGATTCCGACTCCAAACCTGGACCGGATCGCCAATGCAGGACTGCGCTACACGCAGTTCCATTCAACATCGCTGTGCTCACCCACTCGCGCAGCTATCATCACTGGACGCAACCATCATTCGGTCGGGTTCGGCGTGATCGCAGAGCAGTCAACGGGGTTCCCCGGGTACAACAGCATTATCACGAGGGACACGGCGACCATTGGCGAAATCCTCAAGGAGAACGGCTACGCGACATCGTGGTTCGGGAAGGACCACAACACGCCCGACTTCCAAGCGAGCCAAGTAGGGCCGTTCGAGCAGTGGCCGACCGGCATGGGCTTCCAATATTTCTACGGATTCGTCGGTGGCGACACCAGCCAATGGCAACCGAACCTGTACCGCAACACGACTGCGATCTATCCCTATGTGGGCAAGCCGGGCTGGAACCTCACTACCGCGATGGCCGACGACGCCATCCAACACATCAACATGCTGAACCAAGTGGCGCCGGACAAACCGTTCTTCGTTTACTATGTGCCTGGCGGAACCCATGCGCCGCACCATCCGACGCCGGAATGGATCGAGAAGTTCAAGGGCAAATTCGACATGGGCTGGAACGCCCTGCGCGAGCAGATTTTCGCCAACCAGAAGCGGCTCGGCGTGATCCCGCAGGACGCGAAGCTCACCCCTTGGCCAAAGGACCTTCTGCCGGAGTGGAACACGCTCAATGCCGACCAGAAGAAGATGTATGCACACCAGGCCGAAGTCTATGCCGCCTACTTGGCCTACACCGATCACGAGATCGGTCGTGTGATCCAGGCCGTGCAGGACATGGGCAAGCTCGACAACACGCTGATCATCTATATCAGCGGTGACAACGGGTCGAGCGCCGAGGGCACCCTAATCGGCACACCGAATGAGGTTGCTTCGTTCAACGGAGTCGACGTGCCGGTCGACGTGCAGCTCAGAGACTTTTACGACGTTTGGGGTTCGGACAAGACCTATCCGCATATGTCGGTCGCGTGGTCCTGGGCCTTCGATACCCCGTACAAATGGACCAAGCAGATTGCTTCGCACTTCGGCGGCACGCGGCAAGGAATGGCCATCGCCTGGCCCGCACGCATCAAGGACGCGGGCGGCCTCCGCACCCAGTTCCACCATGTCATCGACATCGTGCCGACCATCCTGGACGTTACCGGCATCCCGGCACCGGTGATGGTCGACAGCGTCGCCCAGAAGCCGATCGAAGGCGTGAGCATGGCGTATACCTTCGACAAGGCAAACGCCAACGCGCCGTCGAAACGTACGGCGCAGTATTTCGAGATGATGGGCGTGCGCGCCATCTACCACGACGGCTGGATCGCCAGCACCACGCCGATCAGGCCGCCCTGGGTCCTCACCGGAGCGGTCATTCAGAATCCCGCAAACGCCTATAAGTGGGAGCTCTATGACCTGACAAAGGATTGGACGCAGGACAACGACCTTGCGGCGTCCAACCCCGAGAAGCTTCGCCAGATGCAGGAACTGCTGTGGGTGGAGTTGGCCAAGTATCAAGTGCTCCCGCTGGATGCCTCGGTAGCGACACGCCTCGTTGCCCCGCGGCCCAATCTCACGGCAGGCCGGACATCGTTCACCTATTCCGGCGAGGTGACGGGCATCCCGCACGGCGATGCTCCCAGCATCCTCAACACGTCCTATACGATCACGGCGGAGGTGGAGATACCGCAGGGCGGTGCCGAGGGCGTGCTCGTCACCGAAGGCGGGCGGTTTGGCGGCTTCGGCTTCTATCTCTCAAAGGGAAAGCCGGTGTTCCTGTGGAACCTCTTGGACCTCAAGCGGGTACGCTGGGAAGGGGCGGATGCGCTCACGCCCGGTAAGCACACGCTCGAGTTCGACTTCAAATACGATGGCCTTGGCTTCGCGACGCTGGCCTTCGACAACATGAGCGGGATCGGCCGCGGCGGCACTGGCGCGCTCAAGGTCGACGGCAAGGTTGTGGCGACGCAGCAGATGGAGCGTACCGTCCCGTTCATCTTGCAGTGGGACGAGACCTTCGACGTCGGGGCCGACACCGGCACGCCGGTGGATGACAAGGATTACCAGGTGCCATTCAAGTTCACGGGCAAGCTCAACAAGCTGACGCTCACGATCGATCGGCCGAAGCTCACGCCCGAAGACGAGAGGCGACTCAAGGAAGCAGCTGAGAGTGCGGCCGACAGGCGGTAGCGGATGAATGCGACAATGCTCGCCCGGAGTCCGGATTTGGCACACTGCTGCCGCTCCGGCACGTCCGCACATCGGTCACGATCAGGGGTAAAGCGGACTAGATATGCTCGTTCCGAGCCTTCAGCCCCTAACCCCATTGCGGTTTAGAGGGACGCGCGAACAGCGCCAAGTAACCGTCACGCGTCCCTCGCGGCGCCACAGCCAAAAACGCCGCTCGTCAGTGACGTTTGCGCGCTCTCGACGGCGAATTGATAACCACGCTGGAGGATGAGGGCGCGAAAGACAGCCATTCCCTCCGCGCCCTCCGTCAAGTGCGGGCGGGTTTTGCTGGTGACGGTCACCGCCTTCACCGTCGCGCACTCGATCACGCTCAGTCTGGCAACGCTTGGCGTCGTGCATGTCCCGGGGTCTCCGGTCGAAGCCAGCATCGCACTGAGTATTTTGTTGCTCGCCTGCGAGATTATCCGATTGCAGCGCGGACAGGCGAGCCTGACGGCGCGCTGGCCATGGGTCGTCGCTTTTTCCTTCGGCCTGTTGCATGGTTTCGGCTTCGCCAGCGCGCTGATCGATATCGGCCTCCCGCAAGGCGACATTCCGCTTGCCCTGCTCACATTCAACATCGGGGTGGAGATCGGGCAGCTGATCTTCAGCGGTCTTTTGACCGTTGCTATCGTTCGCAACCGCAAAACTGGGGAAGGCTCAGATACGCGATTGCGATAACGAGAAACTGGCCGCAGGGAGCCTAGAGTTCGACCATAAACGTCTCTTGCAAGCCAGAACGATCAAATGCTTCCAGATACGCCTTCCGTCACGCGTTGTGGGCAGGCCATTGGGGAGACGAAACGCCCAAAGGACATCGTCATGGGACATGACGACACGTCAGCTCAATCGCGCCTGCCACGCCGCGGCTCAGCTAGCTGAGATCGATAAGCGCGTGTCGCTGCACACCTTACGGCACAGCTTTGCCACCCATCTGCTCGAGCAGAACACCGACATTCGGGTGATCCAAGGGACGCCGTCTGTCCCAGTGAATGGCCAATGGCTCCCGGAGCGGTTTGCGCCGGTGCGTTACGCGGACGATTCTTAACGTGTAGCGATCCGTTGGTAGGAGCGCCGGAATGATCGCTACCCCATGCCCGGCCTCCGCGAGCGCGAGCAAGGTGTGCGGCGCGCGGCTCTCGAGCAGAATATTGGGTTCGACATCTGCGAGACGGCAAGCTGCGTTGAACAGCCTCCGAATTGAGTAACCCGAATCCAGCAGCAGCAACGGATAGGACGCGAGGCGGCCGATATCAATCATGCCGGCGTGGCCAAGCTCTAGCGATGGGTCGCACGCGGCCAAAATCTTCAGGCGAAGGCAGCCGATTCGAGTCTCTCGGCACCCTATCTCCCCATCTTCCAAGTGCGGGCGGATGCTGCATTCCGTTGCCGTGTGACTCGGGCGCTCGTCGATCTGGTGATTGAGCGTCTGTCAAACGGCGCAATCAACGATTTCCCCGCTCGTGTGCTGTTGCATCTCGGGACAACGCACCAGCCGGTATCTGAACCGGTGTATCGGCGCGGAGGAAACCGTCGGTACGAACTAACCATTCAATCCAATCAACTGAGAGGAGGCTGACATGCCAGCAGATGTTTTTGATCACATGGAAGAGGCGTGGAAACTGGAAAAAAATCCGTTCCCTCTGGAGGCTATCCGCGCGCAACGGGTAGAGCAGCCTTACAGCCCAACAGTGTTCTCACAGGAGGAGAACGCGTTTCGCAGGAAGCTTATTCGCGGCGGCATCAACGGCGGTCAAGCCATTGGTTTTCTTTGGTCGCAACGCCTGAGAGCTGACACTGGGTTTGGCAAGACTACTCTGATGCAGGAGGCCGCACGGGAGATCAACAGCGATCTCGGTGCAACCACCTTGCAAAAGGCGGGGGTAAAGAAATCTGCACCGCCGATTGCAGCGGCATTTTCAAATTTGAACAATCTCAACGCCAGTGGGCTGTATCCCGTTCTGTTCAACGCTGTGGTCGATCTCGCGACACCACCTGATGCAAGCGGGACATCCGTCTTGGCGAAGGCGCGGCAACGTATTGTTGATGAGCTGGGTAGCGACGATTTCGACGCAATTGCAGATCGTGTTCGCACGTCGTGGATGGCAATAGGTGGCACCGGAGCACCGCTCCGCCCCGAGTTAATCATTGCCTTCGCGAGCGGTGGAAACCGGTTAAAATCCGTTCTTTCTGAGGTTTCGCCAACCGCGCGCCTGCGCAACGGACTTCAGTATCTGGACTTTGCGCTCGCCGTGCTCGCGGCGGCGGGGATCGATCATTTGTTTCTCATGATCGACCAACTCGAAGACTTGGCGACAAACCGGTCGGTGACTTCGCCGAAGCGATCGCGCGAGATCGGCCGGATCAGGGATTTGCTTGAGAGCGTACCTTACGCCTCCCGGCTGCACATGGTTTTCACGTTTCACAACCGCGCAGCGCAGGTTCTGGATCGATTCTGGGAGGAAAACAGGCTGCCTTCATTTGAAGTGTCGCCGAGCAACACCTCTGCCGTGGTTGTGCTCGGCGGTATCAAGGACACCGACCAGGCAAAAGAGCTTCTCCGTGTTTATCTTGAAGATGCGCGCACCGAACCGGTTGAAGACGAACTTTTGCCATTCGAGCCGGGAGCCGTGGACGTGCTGCGCGAAGTGTCGGATGGACGGCCTGGAATATTGCTGAGCCGCGCTCGGGAGCTGGTCAATGCTGCCGCCGAGCAGGTTCCTTCGCGAATCCTTGCACCGAATCCGCATCGCCAGGTGTCGCCCAGCGGGTATCGATCCGGATATTGCGGCCCTCTGTCCACCCGAGCTTCTGGAGTTCGTCCCGGGCGGCCACGCAGCCGCGCCGCCGAGAATGGTGATGAACTCGCGCCGGTTGTTCATTCGATCACCTCGTCGGCAACCTCACGGGCGTAGCCTTCCTCGCTACCGAATATGCCGCAAAGCGGCTTGAGTTGCTGCACGAATTGGTCCCTGCCGCGACATTGATTGCCGTTCTCGTTAATCCAGCCAACCT
>Ga0070699_100006220_pt1 | contig 10422 bp, 9 predicted proteins | sample KBSK1503metaG_FD_65473 | JGI IMG/M metagenome (GOLD analysis project Ga0070699, IMG submission 65473) | Corn, switchgrass and miscanthus rhizosphere microbial communities from Kellogg Biological Station, Michigan, USA - KBS K1-50-3 metaG | ecosystem: Host-associated > Plants > Roots >... | reverse complement strand
CGATCAACGAGATGGCGGCGTCGATCGAAGAGGTCGCGGCGATGAGCGAGAGCCTCGCGTCGTCAGTTGAAGAAGTATCGACTTCGATAGAACAGATGGCGCGCTCGGTACAAGGCGTGGCGCAGAACGCGGGGCGCATCACCGACGCCGCTACGACCGCAGCGGGCAGCGCGAATCAAATGGACCGCTCGTTACACGCAGTAGTCACGTTGACGAAACGCGCCGAAGAAGCTACTGGCCATTTAACAAGACAAGCCGAGGAAGGCGGATCAGCGGCGCAGAAGTCGATGCAGGGGATGCTGCGCGTCCGTTCGGCAATGGAACAATCGGCGGTCGTGATCCGCGAGATGGGCAAACGTTCGGAAGAGATTGGCGGCATCGTCAACACCATCAACATCATTGCCGAACGCACCAACATGCTTTCGTTGAATGCTTCGATTGAAGCGGCGCGCGCGGGCGATGCTGGTCGCGGGTTTGCCGTAGTGGCGGAAGAGATTAGAAACCTTGCTGATCGATCTGCACAGGCGACTTCCGATATCGCCGGAATCATTCGCTCGCTTCAGGAAGTCGTAAGGGAAGCAGTGACGACGGCGAATGACGGAATGCGCATCGCCGATGAAAGTGGTCAACTCGCCGAAGAAGGCGCAGCCGGACTGAAGAAGATAATGACCGGCATCAGTCAAACCGCCGAGCTCGTTGGACAGATTGCAGACGCCACCGAAGAGCAACTGACGGCAGGTCAGCAAGTAGTTACGGCAATCGAAACGACGGCCACGCAAACGAAACAGGTTTCGACCGCGGTGCTCGAGCAGGCCCAGGCGTCGCAACAGATCGTCAAGTCGTCGGCGGAGATGCGTAAGACAGCGAAAGAAGTGAGCAAGGCTGTGAACGAGCAGGGCCGCGCTGCGAGAGAAATCATCAAGGCGGCGTCGAGCACGAGTGGGGCGGCGAAGCAAGTGCGCAAGGCCTCGAACGAACAATCAGCGGCTGCCAAACAGATTACACAAGCGGTCGAATCAATGCGACGTGGCGCGCTTTCAACTGCGCGGGCGTTGAGTGAACAGGCAGTTGCGAGCGATCAGGTCTCAAAAGAAGCGGTTCAACTCACGCGACAGGTAAGCGAGATCAGCAAGGCGATGGCTGAGCTGGCTAAGGCGTCGTCGGAGATTACTACGGCGACACAGTCCATGCGTTTGGAGTCTGATCAGGTGACCAAAGCGATGCGTGAGCAGGCACGAACGGCGCACGAGATGACTATCGCAGTCACGAGTGTTTCGAAAGAAGCGGTGCGGATTACCAATACAAATCGCGGCCACCTCGATGCGGCCGACAAAATTCGTGGCGCCGTCACCGAACTGCGCCAGGTAACCACGCGCAATGCGGATGGTGTGAAAGCGACGTTGACCAGTACGTCCGGGCTCGCGGATCGCGCGCGACAGCTCGGCGAGATCATGGACGGCATGGTCGGCGGGAATGGCAGTGCGGAGCCGCCTAAACGCAGGCGCACGAAAAAACCAGCTGCGGATGAACGCGGATGACGCAGATCGGAGTTTTCACAACCGACGTTCACCTCGTGATTCAAGTCTGGGATGCTGCACTTGCGCGCCTCACCGGGATCAGTGAGCAAGCTGCTGCGGGACAGTCGTTGACCGCTCTCGTGCCTGAGCTGGAGCAGTGTGGCTTGTTGAAACGTTTCCAGCGAGCGCTCGACGAGGGCGTGGTGGAAGTGCTGGCGCCGGCGTTTCATCATTACCTGATTCCGTGCGCTCCGCTGACTCCCGCCAAACATTTCGACAAGATGCAACAACGCGTCACGATCGCGCCGCTGCGTGACGACGCCTCAATGGGCGGACTCATCGTTACGATTGAGGATGTAACTGAACGACTCGAGTGTGAGCGCGAACGGTCGCAGCCGATGCTCGCGGCGCTGAGTGCTGACGATTGGCAAGTTCGGCGTGAGGCGGTGCAGGAAGTGTCGCAGCGGGCTGCGCCGGAGGCGATTACAGCGCTCTTACACTCAGTCGTCGAGAATCATCACAATCCGTCGCTGCTGAACAGTGCGCTACAGGTGTTGGCGGCGAGCGACGTTGACACGCTTTCACCGTTAACAGAGCTGCTGCAAGGTCCGGACTCGGATCTGCGCATGCAAGCGGCGTTGGCTTTAGGTGAGCGACGCGATGGTCGTGCCATTGGACCACTGCTTAAGGCGCTGAACGACGACGATGCCAACGTGCGGTATCACGCGATCGAAGCGCTCGGTAGACTGAAGGCAGTCGACGCTGTCGATGCACTTGCAGAGATAGCTGAATCGAGAGACTTTTTCCTCGCGTTTGGCGCGCTGGACGCACTCGCGAAGATCGGCGATCCAGGTATCGCGCCGAGAATAGTCCCGCTGCTGGAGGATGAACTCCTGCGTGACCCGGCGATCAGTGTGCTGGGCCAACTCGGCGATGAAACTTCGGTTGCTTCACTGACAGCTCTCCTTAACACACCGGCTGCGCCAACGGATCAGATCGCGGACGCGCTCGCGACTCTCAGCGATCGATATGAACAGCAGTATGGCGAAGGCAGTTACATCGCAGAGCTAACCAACCACGACATCTCGCCTACGGGCGTTCAGAACCTGCTCGATGCGTTGGAGACTCCGGGCAAGGAAAACTTACGCTCGATCGCCTTGGTCCTTGGCTGGCTCAAATCAACCAGTGTTGACCGCGCGCTTACCCGACTGATGGGCCGCGTCGATCTGCGCAATGAGATTATCGATGCACTCGTACGACACGGCTCGGCGACGTCAGAGCTCTTGATCGCACAGTTGACATCGGAAGACCTGGAAGTTAGACGCTCGGCTGTCGTGGCGCTCGGCCGTATCGGCGACTCCAGCGCGACACCCGCGCTCGTGAGTACACTCGACGACGAAGCTCTCGCGATCGACGCTGCAAGCGCACTCGCCCAAATCGGCGATCCCGCAGCGGTCGATGGATTGCTGAATTTGCTCGGTAACAGCGACGCCTCGATCAGGCAGGCAGCCGTCAGCGCCCTCAATGCGGTCATTCCGCCCTCGATGTCCGGACGTATCATTCCGCTGCTTCATGACTCAGATCCGAACGTTCGCGAGTCGGCAGTGAAGATTGCCGGATACTTCGGTTATCCGGAGGCGGCGAGCGCTCTGGTTGAGCTAAGCCGCGATCCAAACGAGCGCGTAAGGTGCGCGGCGATCGAGCATCTGCCGTACGTCGAAGACGAAAGAGCGTTAGAGGTTCTAGTTCACGCAATTAAAGACGAAACGCCAATCGTTCGTGCAGCGGCGGCGCGTGCGCTCGGCACTATGGATGCGCCGGAGGCTGTTCAATCATTGATTAAAGGACTCTCGGATGAGGACGTTTGGGTGCGTTACTTCAGCGCGCGAGCCCTCGGTCGTCGCCGGTCTGAGACGAGCGTCGCGGCGCTCGAGCAGGTGGTCGAGAACGAAAAGTTTAACCATGTCCGGATTGCGGCCCTTGATTCGCTGGGACAAATCGGCGGTCAGCGCATCGCCGGGATCGTTGGCGGACTGGTTAGAGACGACGATCCGGACGTGGCGCATGCCGCGCAGGCAGCCCTGGGAAAGAGCGATATTTTTCACGCAAAGGCGCAAAGACGCAAAGAGGAGCTTTAGAAACGCGGCAGCGCTTTGCGCCTTTGCGCGAGAAATTTTGCGGTAATTTATGGCGTCACGTTCACATGATTTAGCAGTGCCGGAGGGTACCACCGCTCTGATTCGAAACTTGATCAACGAACGTACCGGAATGTTTTTTGACAACGGCAAGAGCGACTTGCTGATCGACAAACTCTCGCCGCTCGTGATCGAACGCGGTTTCAGTTCGTACCTGGACTACTACTATTTGCTGAAATACGACGCATCGTCGCGGGTCGAGTGGCAAAACGTAATGAACGCGCTCTCAGTGCAGGAGACTTACTTCTGGCGCGAGCTCGATCAAGTGCGAGCGCTGGTCCAAACACTGGTGCCGCAGTGGTACGCTCAGAACAGCGGGTCGCCTTTGCGAATCTGGAGCGCAGCTTGCGCCACCGGCGAGGAGCCGTTGACGATCGCCATCGCCTTGAACGAAGCTGGATGGTTCGAACGAATGCCAATCGAAATTTTAGCCAGTGACGCGAGCTCAAACGCGATTGCACGAGCGAAGGCCGGCGTTTATCGAGATCGTGCCTTTCGAAATCTGCCGCCGCACCTGCGCGACCGTTATTTCGATTCCGAAGGTTCAGTCTGGCGTGTAAAGCCCGAGCTGCATTCACGAATCAAGTGGACGATGGCCAACTTGATGGACGAGGGCGAGGTCGCCCCGCTGGCAAACGCCGACTTCATTTTCTGCCGTAACGTTTTTATCTACTTTTCGGAGAGTGCCATCGGCCAGGTGGTCCGATCTTTTGCGAAGTTTATGCGGCCTCCGGGTTATTTGTTTGTGGGCGCCGCGGAATCGTTGTTGAGGCTGACGACAGCTTTTAACCTGATCGAAATTGACGACGCTTTTGTTTATCAGAAGCGTGAGCGAGTACTGTGACGGACGGAGCCTTGATGGATAGAGTGTTGCGAGTATTAGTGGTCGACGATTCCGCTTATGTGCGGAAGGTGGTAAGAGAGATGCTCTCTCGCAGTCCGTTCGTCGAAGTGGTGGGAACTGCGCGCGACGGTCGCGAAGCTCTCGACCTTGTGGAACAGCTCGATCCGGATGTAGTTACGTGTGACCTCATCATGCCGGAGCTCGACGGCGTCGGGTTTGTCCGCGAACAAATGCAGCGCCGGCCGGTGCCGATCATCATCATGAGTGTCGCGAAGGAGACTGCCGAAGCGGCACTGACGGCGCTCGATGCAGGCGCGATCGATTTTGTGCAGAAGCCCACCGCGCTCGCGAGTGAAAAGATCTTTGAAGTGAGTACGGAGCTGATCGAAAAGGTCAAAGCAGCCGGAAGCATCGCGCTGAACCGGATTGGGACTTCGCCTCCCGCGCCGAGCCGGCCAATCGAGCCGGCGATGAAGATTGCGGGAAATCATTCCGTGGACCTCGTAGTGATTGGCATTTCGACTGGTGGACCACAGGCGCTGAAGCGATTGATACCGCAGTTGCCCGAAGATTTCCCGGTTCCGGTAGTGATGGTGATGCACATGCCGGTCGGCTACACCGAGATGTACGCGGCGAAGTTGAATGAGCAATCGCAACTTGAGGTACGAGAGGCGGCGGAGGGAGACGATCTCAAACCTGGTCGCGTCTTTCTCGCGCCCGCGGGTCGTCACCTGACGTTGCAGCGAGATGGGGGCGGAAAGATTATGGTCCATCTCGACGCGAGGCCTTTTAATATGCTGCACCGGCCGGCAGTTGATGTGCTGTTCCAGTCGGCGGCGGAAGTCTATGGCAATCGCGTACTTGGTGTCGTGATGACCGGGATGGGATCGGATGGCAAGCAGGGCGCAGCGTGGATCAAATCCCAGGGTGGAGTGATCTTCACGGAAGCGGAAAGCAGTTGCGTGGTGTATGGTATGCCCTCGGCAGTTATGGAAGCCGGACTGAGTGATCAGAGCATCGCGCTGGAAGACATGGCCCGCGCCATCATGGAGGTCGTATGAGCGAAAAGATCCTGATCGTCGATGATTCCGCACTTTCACGCCGGACCCTGCGCCGCATCCTCGAATCCGGCGGTTACGAAGTGGTGGAAGCCGCCGATGGTATGAGTGCGCTCGAGGTTTACTTTCTGGAAAAGCCGAGGCTGGTGTTGCTCGATCTGGTGATGAAAGGTATGTACGGGCTCGACGTGCTCGTGAAATTACGTGAGATGGACCCGAAGGCAATGGTCGTAGTGGCCAGCGCTGACATCCAAAGTTCAACGCGACAGATGGTTGATGAAGCAGGTGCGCTCGCCTTTATCAATAAACCATTTGTTTCGGAGCAAGTGCTTGCGGCGATCGAAACAGCTCTTGCGGAAGGAGCTACGAGTGAAACTAACTGAGCGACAAAGCGACGCACTTTCCGAGCTCATCAACATTGCTTTCGCGCGCACGGGCGCGGCGCTCTCGGAACTGACCGGCCACCGGGTAGTGCTCAATCCGCCGGAGGTCGCGGTCTATCGCACTGAAGATTTACGCGGAGCCCTGGCGAAATTTGTACCGGGCGATGTGGCTTCGATTCATCAGGTGTTTGCCGGGCCCGTCGCCGGTGATGCATTGTTGATATTGAATTACGCCGGAGCGGTGCAGCTTACGGATCTATTAACCGACGAACACCAGCAGCCATCAGTTTTTCTTGACGAATCAGCGCGCGAGGTTTTGACTGAGGTTGGCAATATTCTCCTGAACGCGTGCCTGGGAATGTTTGGCAATTTGCTGAACGTACACGTGACGTTTTCCGTGCCGCGACTGCATCTCGAGACACTCGATGAGTTGATTGCGTCAATGACGATGGACAAGCGCGAGATGCATTACGCACTGGTGGTGTATACGGCTTTCCAGATCCGCGATAGCTCGGTGAAGGGATTTTTAGTGATCGTGTTGAGCGTCGCCTCGCTTGATCGATTGATTCAGGAAGTTGACGCCTGGGAGGCACAGCAGGGCAAGTAAATCCTTGCGGCGTTGTTTGATTTCTGGATTCGTTTGAATGATCGCGCCGCAGGCAGTAACGCCAAAGGCGTTGGCTAATGTGCAGCCCGGGGTTGGAGCGTAGCGACAACCCTGGGACTGAATCAAAAAAAGGAAGATTTAAACCTGAAAGGGTTAGGCATGTGCGGGAATAACCCTTTCAGGGTTCAACCGATTATTGTTTGGTTTCCCCAGGGTTGTCGCTACGCTCCAACCCTGGGCTGCAACTGGCGAACGCCTTTGGCGTTGTGGTTTTCATGAGAGAGATAAGTTCCAAAGAAACCCTGCTCAACTCCGCGGTCTCGCACTGGATGCACGACCTGGCGGTGCAGGGAATCGTTACGACTGACAACGAACTCAACGTGGTCCAGTGGAATCACTGGATGGAAGAGCACACTGGCAAATCAGCATCCGAGGTGATCGGTAACAACCTGTTCGATCTGTTTCCGGAGTTGACCGAACGACGCCTCGATCGCCAGTACAAGTGGGCGCTTGAAGGTCAGGTGCGGGTGTTATCGCAAGCACTGCACGGCTATTTGATCTCAATGAAAGCCTCCGTCGAACATGGCTTTGCGCAGATGCAACAAGCGGTGCGCATCTCACCGCTCAGTCACGACGGCCGCGTAATCGGAACCTTAACGATCATCGAAGACGTGACCGAACGGGTCGGGCGTGAAGCGGAATTGCAATCGCAAATCGAAGCGCGCTCGCGGCTGTTGGCCAGTGAAAAGTTAGCGCGCGCTGAAGCGGAGCGAGCCAACCGGCTGAAGGACGAGTTTCTCGCCACGATCTCTCACGAGCTGCGCAACCCGCTGAACGCGATCATGGGCTGGGCGCATATGATGCGTCTCGGCAAACTCACACCGGCGAATGCAGAACGCGCAGTCGAAACCATTTATCGTAACGCCAAGTCGCAAGCGCAGCTGGTCGCCGATCTGCTCGACGTGTCGCGGATTATCTCCGGCAAGCTGCGACTCGACGTGCGCCAGATCGACTTGATCTACATCGTAAACGCGGCGATTGATTCGATTCGTCCGGCGGCTGACGCTAAAGGCATTCGTCTGCAAACGATCCTCGACCCGGCTGCTGGCCCGATCTCCGGCGACGCCGATCGTCTGCAACAGATCGTTTGGAACCTCCTGACCAACGCCGTCAAGTTTACGCCAAAAGGCGGCACGATACAGGTCAGGGTCCAACGCATCGACTCTCACGTCGAGATTATTGTGAGCGACTCCGGCGTCGGTATCAGCCAGGAATTTCTGCCGTATGTTTTCGATCGCTTCCGCCAGGCAGACGCGAGCAGCACGCGAATACATGGTGGCCTGGGGCTAGGACTTTCGATTGTGCGTCAACTGGTTGATCTTCACGGCGGCACGGTAAGTGTGCAGAGTGAAGGAGAAGGGAAGGGCGCGACGTTTACGATCACGCTGCCGTTCGTTGGCGTGATCAGCTCGCAACCGGAAACTGTGCCTGCTCAACCGGTGCAGGGTGATGAGGCTGTGCCTTTCGAAGGGTTGCCATCACTTCAGGGACTCAAGGTGTTGGTAGTTGATGATGAGGCCGACACGCGTGAGTTAATTCGCGAAGTGCTTAGGGAGTGTGGCTCGGAAGTGATAACGAGTCGTTCCGCAGCCGAGGCGTTGGAGGCAATCGAACAACATAAGCCCGACATTCTCATCAGCGATCTTGGAATGCCCGACGAGGATGGTTACTCTCTAATCTCCAAGATTCGCGCGCTGCCCGCGGAACAGGGCGGACAAATTCCGGCAGCCGCTCTCACCGCCTACGCTCGCGCCGAAGATCGCATGCGCGTGCTTCGCTCCGGCTTCCAATTTCATCTTCCCAAACCAGTCGATTCCGCGGAGCTGGTAACGGTCGTCGCCAGCCTCGCGGGCCGCGCGTACCAGCGTTGACGTCAATAGAAAATTTCTGCGCAGCAAGGGCTTCGTCGCCCGATGGTTATTAGAGCACTGAACTGGTAAGTTGAAACTACGAACACCACCAGCTTTGATTCCCGGTTATACGGCAAACCCGAGGCTTTTTCGGCAGGTTGTAGAAGTCGCCGCCGTGACAGCAATCCAAATGACAATCAATGCAGACATCGAGATAATCGGAGGCGTTCGCGCGGCCGCGTGTGTGGTGTCTCTGGGTTGCGTACCGGTAGGACCCGCAACATTCACAACGCTTGCTCTTAGGACCAACAAAGTTGAGGTTAGTACGTGGTCCATCATACGCACAAGTAACGCGCGTGTGACCTGCGATTCCGCACACCCCACATGCCATTAGACGCCTCCGTTAAAATGTATCTAAAACCGATAGTCAGACTAAGGTACAAATCCTAGGCAGCAACGCTTTCACCGATCAGTACTTCAGCTGGAATTCCCAACCCATTATGTAAGCGGCGAATCATTGGCAGCGTGAGTGGTCGCTTGTGGTTGAGTACCTCGGCCACTCGGGCTCTGCTGCCAATGAATGGTTCGAGATCTCGTCGAGAAAGGCCGCGATGCTCCATCGCAAACAGAATGGCTTCGACCGGATCCGGCAACTCGATGGGCCAATGCCGTTCTTCCCAAGCCTCCACCAGAGTGACGAGCACATCCAGACGATCGCCTTCCGTAGTGTTTGGCCGCGCGTCCATCAGACTGTCGATTTCTTTCAGTGCTTTGCGATAGTCCTGCTCGTTTTTAATCGGCTTAATCTCCATAGTCATACCTCTTCGACCTTGATTCGATCATATTGAGCGTGCGTACCAATAAAGCGAATGTACATCACACGATACGCGTAATTTACCTTGGCGACGAGTCGATATTTGTTTCCACAAACATTAAAAACCAAGCGATTGTTGCCGACAATACTCGCGTTGCCAAAGGCAGCTTTGATGTCTGCGGGAGTTGCCCAGTCTGCATTCGACGCTTCTCTAAACCAGGCTTTGAGTGCCTGTTCGGCATCAGCATACTGAGCTTTTTCCCAGAACAACCTGATAGTCTTCCGCGAGAGGATTCGCATCGTCGGCTTCATTATGACATGATCCCATATTGGGAACAATTAACTTCAACGGATTGAATCACAATCTGCACTCTCAAGCGCCGTATGTTACGCTGAAAACTACTACCTTCGCGCTGTGAAAGTTCGGCAGCCTGACCAGTAATGTCTTTTCAGCAGTCTCAATCTTTACGTTATTACACAAAGATCCCGTTGGAGATTGTGATCGCCGTTTTTACCGTTCTGCCTTTCATCGTCCTTGCATATTTCTATCCCGTGTTGTCCGACCGTGTACCTTTGTTTATGAAGGTAAACGGCGAAGTCGCGGTGTGGGGAGAAAAAAGTGTGTTGACAGTTTTTCGCGTGCCGTTGCTGGCGGTTGTCACTCAAACGGTTTGCTTGTTGATGAAATATGGGACGATACAATATCAGGGCCTCACGCCCCTCGAAATTGTCGTTGAGCAAACCAAACTCAGAGAAAAATATTTTGGTCTCAACGCGGGGCTGTGGGACTGGTTTCGCTGGACCGCCGCATTCAAGCTGAGCGCCGAGTCGTTCGACACGATCCTTCTGAGTCTCGAACGATTTAAATTTCTCTCGCGACCGGTTTTCATCATTACCGCGATTGCTGCAGGGATTGGCGTTGTGGGCGCGATTTTTTATGGCTTTCGACTGCTGGTCGTGAGGCGAGAGTTGAAAGCAAAGTTTGGGGACGAAAAAGTTCAAGAGGAAGTTGATGCCCGGCATGTGTACGGCCGAGTTTTCTATTTCAACCTTGCTGACCCGTATTTGTTTTCGAGCAAATATGTTTTTAATTT
>Ga0070699_100006219_pt1 | contig 10423 bp, 3 predicted proteins | sample KBSK1503metaG_FD_65473 | JGI IMG/M metagenome (GOLD analysis project Ga0070699, IMG submission 65473) | Corn, switchgrass and miscanthus rhizosphere microbial communities from Kellogg Biological Station, Michigan, USA - KBS K1-50-3 metaG | ecosystem: Host-associated > Plants > Roots >... | reverse complement strand
TGCATACGCGCCGTTGCCGGAACTTCCTCCTTACAGCGTAACTGTCATTCAACTCACAAAATGAACTTACTCTTAGCAGGGTTTAGCCCTGTGAAAGGCAAAATAATCAAGGATACCCATGGAAGACTTCATCTTCGGAACGCTTGCCACAGACGAATCACGCATTGCCCATTTACGAAATCTCTACAGTGGGGTCACTCATGCCCATCGCCGCTTCCCGCGTGACCCTTGGCCTGGTCAGCCCATTCAAATTGACCTCACCGTTGGGCCTGCTTACCCTTACAACCAGGCTTGGGTCTACTGGACGAATGATGGCAGCGATCCCGAAGGCCAAAACGGATTTGCTACAAATGGCTACGCAACTCCCCTAAAGTCAGTGGCCTCTGAGTGGAATACTTTCCTCTGGGGATACGTGCGAAAATTTCACGGCGAGATTCCCGCTCAAAGCGCAGGGACACTTGTCCGTTATCGTGTCTCTACCGGGAATACAGAAGAAGAAATCTTTGCCGATGATGGAAACTATTATGCATTCTATGTAGACAATGATCCCGCCCCAGAATGGACGAAGGATGCCATCATCTATCAAGTGTTCGCCGATCGTTTCTTCAATACCACCGGCGATTTCCCCAAAATCGAAGCCAAACCTTCCCTAAAGGGAAATGGCACACTCAACGGGATCATCGAAAAATTAGCGTACCTGGTGGATCTCGGTGTCAACTGCCTGTGGCTCACGCCTGTCTTCTCCAGCCCTAGTTATCATGGTTATGATGCCTCCAGCTTTTTTGAGATTAATCCCCGCCTTGGGGATCAGGAGGATTTCAAAGAACTAATTGAGCAGGCTCACTCGCACAATATCCGCATCATTATGGATTTTGTCCCCAATCACTGGTCAAACCAACACCCCAACTTTCTGGAAGCCACCACAAACCAAGAAAGCCCATATGTTAAGTGGTACACATTCGAGCACTGGCCAGAGAAATATAAAACCTTTTTTGGCGTGAAGACTCTTCCACAAATCAACTTGCGTCACAAACCTGCGCGCGAGCATGTTCTGGAGGCCGCCAAATATTGGCTAGAGTTTGGTGTGGACGGTTTTCGCGTGGACTATTGCATCGGTCCTTCACCTGATTTCTACGCGGACTTCCGCCGCGTCACCCGCACAACCAAGCCTGATTCATGGACCTTTGGCGAAGCCGTGGACCCACCTGACTCTCAGCTCAACTTCGAAGGTGGCATGGATGGCACGCTCGACTTCATGTTACTTGAAGGCTTGCGTAAGACATTTGCCTTCCACGCATGGACTGCGGACCAATTCGCAGAATTTCTTGATCGGCATGAGACCTACTTCCCTGACACATTCTCGCGCCCATCATTTCTTGATAATCATGACATGAATCGATTCCTATGGGTCTCGCATAACGACATTACCAAACTCAAACTGGCGGCCATGTGTCAGTTCACACTTGTCGGCGCACCGGTCATTTATTACGGCACCGAAGTTGGACTCTCACAACCCAACGACGTCATGCAAAACGGACGCGCCATCCACGAAGAGGCGCGCATGCCCATGTTGTGGGGCGATGATCAAAACAAGGATTTACTCGAGTTTTATCAGAAGCTATGTCAAATTCGTAAAAATGAATCGGCACTTACCCACGGCTCACGCCAGACCATCTTCGTCACAAAAGAAGTACTCGTCTATCGCCGGCTGGATGGAGCAAACAGCGTTCTTTGTGCGATGAATATTTCGGATCATGCAACAGACTTTGAGTTGGCGATCAAGGAATCTAACCTGTTGCTGGGCACCAATTCCAATTGCACGATTCAGGTTGAGGGTGGCAAGAAGCGGATTTCACTTCCAGCGTTCAGCGGTATGATCTTGAAATAAAATTTTGGTATAAGTCTGGCAGTATACTGCCTAACTCAAACCCATTGCCGAGAATTTTACCGCTTGCTTTAAAAATCAGTGTCTAATCCGTGTAATCGGTGGCTAAAATTAGTTGTAAGAGTCCTAATGAGCACATTTGGCGTCATCAAAAAACACGAAAACTTCGAATCGAAATTTGTCATGCCGCGCAATGTGGATGTGTGGTGTCCTCCTGGTTATGAAAATAATGAAGCGCATTATCCTGTGATTTATATGCATGATGGGCAGAATCTATTTGAGCCAATCTCATCCATTAGCGGCGGGAGTTGGGAGTTGGACAAAGCTATTGCACGTTTAATGGATGCAAAAAAAACAGGTGGTGTAATCGTCGTCGGTATTTGGAATCATGGCGATATTCGCTGGCGTGAATACATGCCGCAAAAGCCATATGAGTCGCTCGCGCTCCGCAAGCATCATGAATCCTTCATCAATCGGGCCGGCGGGGAGCCGCTATCTGATGCTTATCTCAAATTTTTAGTGGAAGAGTTAAAGCCCTTTGTCGACTCAAATTATCGAACTTTATCCAATCAACAAAATACGTTTGTAATGGGCTCAAGTATGGGCGGATTAATTTCTTTGTACGCCATCAGTGAATATCCTGATATTTTTCATGGTGCAGGCTGTCTCTCGACCAATTGGCCAGCCGGCGAACGTGAGCTGGTGGACGAAATGGCAAAGACCTTACCCACGCCAGAAAATCACAAGCTTTATTTTGATTATGGGACAGAAGGGCTCGATGCCCTATACGAACCATACCAAAAACAAATGGATGAACAGCTGCGCCTGGCAGGGTTCACCGAAGACGAAAATTGGTCTACCAAAAAGTTTGACGGCGCCTCACACAGCGAAGCTGCCTGGTGTGCGCGCGTGGAAATTCCATTGTCGTTTTTACTGTCAAAAGCGAATTGAAGTAGAATCAAGCTTGCAGGACAAGATTGCTCTTGTCCTGATTTAATAATCCTATACAGAGGCAGAATGCAATGACCACCACCACACCAAGCTGGGTTCAGGATGCAATTTTTTATCAAATCTTTCCCGATCGCTTTGCCCGGAGCGCTCATAACCCCAACGATAATTTGACTTTCGAATCCTGGGAATCATCCCCTACCGCTCATGGATTCAAAGGCGGCGACCTTTATGGAGTCGCCGAACGGCTCGATTATTTGAAAGATCTCGGAATCACCGCGATTTACCTCAACCCCGTTTTTTCCTCGGCTTCGAACCACCGCTACCACGCTTTTGATTATTACACCGTTGACCCGTTAGTGGGCGGCAACAAAGCCTTCAAGTTTTTACTGGAGAAAGCCCATAAGAAAAAGATGCGCGTGGTATTGGATGGTGTTTTCAACCATGCCTCGCGCGGTTTCTGGCAGTTTCATCACGTGCTGGAATGCGGCCATGGCTCGCCCTACAAGGATTGGTTCTTCTTCGACCCCGAACGCCTGAACTTCAAGAAACATTGGGGAGCCTACCCCAGCCCGCATGAACAAAAGCTTCTGCAACACGAAGATAGCGTCACAGCCATTGGGTATCGCGGTTGGTGGAATTTACCGGCCCTGCCCAAGTTCAATACCAATATACCTGCCGTGCGTGAGTTTCTGTTTGAGGTGGCTGAATATTGGATCAAATTCGGCATTGATGGCTGGCGGTTGGATGTGGCCGAGGAGATTGATGACGATTCCTTCTGGCAGGAGTTTCGTAACCGCGTGCGCAAGGTCAATTCCGAAGCCTACATCGTGGCGGAAATTTGGCACGAGTCCCAACGCTGGTTGCAGGGTGATCAGTTCGATGCGATCATGAACTATGATGTCACCAAGCCTATGTTGGCTTTCTTTGGCGGCAGGCATCTGGATTTAAAAGTTTTGCACCAGCAAGCTAATTATCATGGCATTCAACACGCCATCGACGCACATGAGTTCGCCAACCGCATTGACCATAACCTGGGATTATATAAACCTGATATCACTTATGCTCAATTGAATTTATTGGACAGCCATGATACCCCCCGCTTCTTCTCGTGTGTCAGCAACAACAAAGACTCCCTCAAACTGGCCTGGCTGTTCATGTTTGCCTACCCGGGTGCTCCCTGCATTTACTATGGTGATGAAATCGGCGTGGACGGACATCATGACCCCGATTGCCGCAAATCCTTCCCGTGGGATGAAACTAAATGGGACAAGAATTTACTGGACTATGTAAAGGATCTGGTCAAGCTACGCAGCAAAAACCCTGAATTACGGCGCGGCGATTTCAGGCGTTTGTGGTCTGCAGACGGGGTGTATGCCTTCTCCCGCTCGTACAAACGGAAGACGGCCGTCGTGGCGATGAACGTGTCAGAATCGCCTCAGCAGGTTCATGTCACGTATGAGGCGAAAAAGAATCCCAAGCCGGTATTTGGCAGTGCGTCGGGCATATCCATAGAAGATGGCCGGCTCAGGTTTACCATACCGGCCCGCAGCGGGGTGGTATTGAAGTAAGAAATGCAAGTGACTGTCACCTTGAAGGTGACAGTCACTTTTTTAACTTGGCAGTTTTTGGCAGTCTTGAATCTGGTTTTGGCAGTTTGGTTCTGGCATGCTAAGGTCATCGATTTGTGATTGCATTTAACACCCGGCTGTGCAATAATGCTTCCAATGGGTCGGGTCTATTCAGTGAGGTGACAAATGAAATGTCCAAACTGCCAACATACCACCAACGATACGGCTATTCTGCAATGCTCGGAGTGCGGGGAGGCCTTTGAAAGAAACCTGCTGGAGGAATACCAACATTTGGAGTATCTAACCAACTGGCTCTCCAATCGTTCAGAAATCAGCTTCAGCCAAATCAAGCAACTGACTAGTTCGGCAAAGAAAAAGCAGGACGAACTGCGTGTGCAGCTTATCCCGCCAGTTGAAGCGGAAAGGCCGGCAGATGTACCCGTGCCAACTGTGTCTGTCGTGGAAGAAGCGCAGCCGCCTCAAAAAGTGGAGACATCTCCCGTGCTTGCGCCTTTGCCTGCTGTGGAACCACTCGTCATCCATGCACCCACTACAACGACTCAGCCAATAATTGCTCCTGCTCCCATGACATCCGCCACTGCTTCGACTGCGGTCAGTGCAACGCCAGCTGTTGCGCCCGCCGCGCCGGCCAAGCCAGTTGCTCCCCCCAAACCTCCGGCACCGCCCAAACCCGCAGTGCCCCCAAGGGCCAAACGCCCACCCGTGGACTGGAAAAAAGTCCGCGAGCAATTCGCCGATGCCGTGACCAGTGGCGCGCTTCTGCGTGCCTTGCTGTATCTCGGCGCGTTCATGATCGTGATTTCGGCCACGGTACTGGTCATCCGTTTTTGGAATCAGTTCAACCCGGTTTTGCAATTCACTTTCATTGGCTCCGTGCCCCTGATGTTTTACGCAGGCGGCTGGTTTGTACGCTCACGCCTCAAACTGACTCAGGCTGGCACTGTGTTGACCGGTATCGGCGCGATTCTGGTTGCCGTGGATTTTGCGGCCATCTATCAACTTGGTGGCCTGGCGCAACGCGTCAATGGACCAGTGTACTGGCTGACCGTTTCGCTCTTCTGTACGGCGTTGTACACCTTCACAGCCTCACGCTTGCAGGGTGAATTCTTCGATTACATCACCCTCATCAGCGGTGTGTGTGTCATTGTAGCGCTTACGCGTATCCCAACTCCCAAACCGATCCTGGAATGGACCGTGGTCTCCGTCACATTTTCGGGTATGGGCCTGGCTGCGCTGGCAGGCAGGTTTTGGAATTCAGGTGGTATATGGCAAAGATTGGCCCATGCCGCGCGCTATCTTTCACAGATTTTGATTCCGGCCAGTGTCTTTTATGTGTTTTTCTCAGCAAATAATTTACCTATTGCGATTGCCTTCCTGCTGGCCACGCTCGGTTATAGCCTGCTGGCCTGGCGCTTCCCAACCATTGTGTTTGCCTATGCCGCGTTGGGCGCTTCCATTGGAACTGTCTTGTTCGGCTTGCGTTTTGCGAATGTAGGGACGGAATGGTATGCAACGACTGCCTCGGTTTTAGCAATCGCCTACATTCTGATCGGCCAGGGAATCACTGCTACAAAGACCGAAGCCACTGTTACTCAATATTACGTTCGCGCGCTCAACACAACAGGACTGATCTTAATTGGACTTGCCAGCGTAACCGGAATATTCTTTTTATTCACCCATATCTGGGCTGGGGTTATTGCGTTAACGATTGCGGCGCTTGATTTGGCGGCTTGTGCGTACCTCTTCAAGAGTACTCGCTATACGCCCCTTGCCTCCGGCTTGTTCATTATTCCGTTTAGCTTTGCCTTCTGGCAGTGGTTTGCAGATGCGAAACTTCACCAACCCTTCGGCTGGCTGACAGTTGCCTGGGTGGGATTATCGCTCTCGTATACAGGATTAGGTATCCTCTTACGCAAAGCCGAAGGACACGCGCGATGGTTGCATGGTTTTGCGCAATTCATGACTCTCTTCGCGCTTGCAGCCCTGCCTTTGGACTATCTGGTCAATGCAAAAGCCTGGACTCATTTTCCTGCTTCTACAGCAATTGGGTTGGCCCTGGCTTTCTATCTTTTCTCAATCATCCTACATGATAGAGGCGAACAGCCTGCACTATCTGCTTTGGTGAACTGGCTTCCATATGGGCTTGGTAAATCCATTTTTATTTTTCTCGCTGGTTTTCTGTTCCCCATCTGGATTGCTGTGATTTGGTACGGCAACAAATTATCTGGCTTTTGGTTTGGCGCGCTTCTTGCTGGGTTGGGTATTGCTTATATCGGCGCTGGTCAGTGGTTGTTTAAACGCGTCAAGGAATATCGCCTGCCTTTACATATCTACCCATGCTTTCTCTTTGTTATTGGTATCCTATTGGCCGTTCCTAATCAATATGCTTTGTTGATTACACTCGTTATCACGATCGTCTCGTTGGGAGTACTTGCGTTTATTTACAACCGTGTGATCGAGACAACATTTGCCAGCGTTTTATCTGTATGGCTATTCGTCATAATATTTGACATCCTGAAAATTCCGCAACAGGCACAGGGACTGGCATTTGTACTTTTGGCAAGTCTCGTCTATGTTCCCATTGGCATCTACTTAAACAAATCTCAAGCGAGCCGCGCCGGTTATCATCCAATACCTGTCTTTGTGGTTGGTTACATCCTGAGCGTATTTGCAATCTACAGTTCCATGTTTTGGGGTATGACGGACATATCCATTCCGTGGATTGGCGCACTCGTGCCATTGATTGCAACCGCTTTATATGTCTTTAGCACCTCCTACTTTAGGGATGAGCCCTATTCGATTGGTTGGGCCTGGTTATCGGTGTTGACATTTACACTCACTTTCAGGCAAGCCCTCACCTTTTTCCAATTGCCATCGCACTATGACGCATTTGCCTGGGTCATCTTCGCCGCTTTTTATACGCTTCTGGAACGCTTACTCGCTCGCATCCCTGAAAGGGACTCTGGAAAATTAAAACGATTCTGGTTCAGAAAATTTCACTTCCCACTCATCGCGGTTTTCCTTTCCCTTGCGGTTCTTGGACTCGTTCTGACGCTACCCGGAACGTTGGCGGCGTTTAGCGGCGTGAAACTCAAAATGTACTTTCCCGCCATCCTGGCGCAAAGTTCGCTCGTGTTCCTCACTATTGCATCTGCCCGGCTGTATCGCACGCGTCTGCCATTACTCATCGAACCAGCACTGGCATTTCTGCCAGTCACACTCTTTTTCATCGGCTATGGCAAAGCGATCTTCGGTAATGCACTCACCACTTCGCAATACGCCCTCGCCTGGACGGGACTTGGCATCGTGCATCTCATCGCAGGCGGACTCATAGATAAAACCAAAGAACGTTATTCGCATGGTTTATACCTCGGTGGATATATCCTTCTCTCCTGGGCAGTTGCATGGTCATTGATCGAACGTTCCACCCTCGTCTGGACTCTCGGCTTATGGATTCTCGCTTCTGTCGCATCCGCATTGTTGGTTCACTTCGGCAGACACCATACTTGGGAAGATTTTCTGCATCTGCTCTTTGGAAAGGGCCAAAATCAACTGCGCACTATTTTTACCAACGCCTTCCAATGGTTCGCCGCGTGGACGTTCCCCATCTGGTGTGTGATTCTCCTCCGCGAGATGCACACATCAGATTCATTTGCCTGGCTTGGACTCGTAGTTCCACCTCTCGCGTATCTTGGGCTTGTTCTGTGGTTCCGAAACGTAAACTCCTCTTACACATCTCCTGTTTATAGCGCCGCACACTTTTATACGGTTATTGGTTTACTCATTAGTTTACCTGTCACCTTTGATTTTCTCATCAACTACAACATTCCAGCGGATGGGAAAAGCGCGCTCCTCGCCTTTATGATTCTTCAAACTCTGGCAGTGACTTTCTATGCTGCTTCCGCGTGGATATCGAAAGCGCGCGGTTTTGTACACGTATCGGCCTGGTTAAGCATCAGCGCATTCAGTATGGCCTGGCAAGCCTATGGTATTGAATTCACGCCGATTATTCTGGTCCTCCCGTGGTTGGCGTGGTCGGCCATATTGCTTGCCGTTGGCTTTGCTCTTGATAGAAACAAAGTCCGCTATTCGCATGGACCTTACTTAGCTGGCTATACGCTCATCCTGTACGCGCTGGCGCTTTCTACCTCCGTTCGGTTGACGAATATATACGCACTTGTCATCACAATTCTCCTTACCCTGATTTCATATCTGCTTGTGCATTTCGGGCGCCATCATACCTTTGAAGATTTCATCAATGCCTTCTGGAAAAAAGCGGACTCAACCACCCAGCAGATCGCATCCACCATCTTTTTGTTCTTTGCTTCTTACGCGTTCCCAGTTTTACTTACGCAAATCCTGACATATAACGACTATCCACTGGCCTGGCGCGGAATGGGGTTGGCACTCATTGCTCCGCTTTATATTGCCATTGGGCTTACCATCAAAAATTCAAAATCACGCGGCATCGCCACTGCCCCAACCTGGGCTCTCTACAGTGCTGCGTATATGCTCACTGCCATTGGCGCGATGGTCGCATTTGAAGATGAAACGGTGGCGATTTATGTTCTTACATTGAATACGATAGTCTATGCTGTATCAGCCTATTTATTCAGGCAATCATTCTGGCTGTACCTCTCCACCGTGCTGGCTCCCATCATTGTTCTTTTAACCCTGCACAATAACAACCAACTCAAAACGGATCTCGTTACATGGATCTTCATGGCGTTCGCGTTTGTATATCTTGCCATCGGGCAAATCTTTGATCGTTCAAAAAAGTCACAAAACGAATCAAGAGATATTCATCCATTTGCCACACCATTCTATGCGCCTGGCTTTCTATTAAGCGCGGTAGCCATTGCCCTTTCCAGCCAGGAAAAAACACTGGCAATTGAAGTGTATTCAGCAGGCGTTATCTTATACGCGCTTGCCAGCATTCTCTTCCGCGAGACGTTGTTTTATTATCCCGCCGCGTGGCTTGCCGCAGTGCCCTATTTCCTCAGCATCACATTGACTGACTTGGAAACGCGCTGGTATGGACTCGCCTGGCTACCCCTCATCATCCTCTACATCGCGCTCGGTCGCTTCGTTTTCCACACCCACAAACTGGCACCACTTGGAAAAGGCTTTCTCGTTGACTGGTTATCTCACCCCGCTGTTCCGTTTTACCTATTGGCCTACGCACTGAGCGTAAGCATGATTTCACTTTCCTATGTGGAACCGCTTCCGTTGACAATTGCATTTGGCGTTGCAGGCCTCATCTATTTCGTCTCAGCTTATCTCTTCAGAAAACCTACGTGGATTTATCCCGGTCTCTTCGCGGCACATATGACCGTGCTCGCCTACTTCACCATTAACCCATCGGGTGGCCCTATTCGCTATATCACGATTCCCTTCCTTATTATGACATGGTTGACGGCTTTGATTGGATACATGTTCGAACGCAAGGCTTACCCAGTTTCAGTTGAAGAGGAAGAGACCGAAAAAAGGACCTATCGTTTCTCCATTCTCGAACATCTCTTTGGGCATCCGTGGGCAAGACCGTTCTTCGCTTTTGCCATCATCGAAATGCTAATCTGGCAATCGTTGGCGCTGACTAGCACGGATACCACCATCCTCATTGCGAGTGGATATGCCATTCTGTTTGCCCTCTTCTCGATTTTATGGGTGGAGGGTGCGCTCGTGTATGGCGCGGTTGGTTTCGGTCTGCTGGCAGCTGGAGCATCGCTGAAGCAGGCCCAGGTCCAGTTTGCGGACGCAGTAGCTATCTTCGGCGGAATCGGATTCGGACTCTATATCCTGGGTCGAATTCTGAACATATTGTCCGCTCGTGTCAAATCCTTGACAGTGTGGTTGACTCCGCTAACTAATTGCGCCATTGTTCTCACCGGCGCGGCAGTCATCGTCAATCTTCCCGCCCTTGCAGTCAAAATGACCGCAGTAGCTGCGACGCTGGCATTTGCTGGCGCGTTGTATGTGGCAATTGCCTTTCGTGGGA
>Ga0070699_100006217_pt1 | contig 10425 bp, 6 predicted proteins | sample KBSK1503metaG_FD_65473 | JGI IMG/M metagenome (GOLD analysis project Ga0070699, IMG submission 65473) | Corn, switchgrass and miscanthus rhizosphere microbial communities from Kellogg Biological Station, Michigan, USA - KBS K1-50-3 metaG | ecosystem: Host-associated > Plants > Roots >... | reverse complement strand
AGTTCATTTGGCCTGGCTCAAGCATCCGGTGGTTGCAGACGAGCTTTATGGGGGTGGGCGCGAGAACAGTATTCGGGATGTTCAGCTGCGAGCCAGGATTCGTAGACTCAAACGACAGTTTCTCCACGCAGAACAGTTAGGCTTTCGGCACCCCCAGACAGGCGAGTCACTGAAGTTCGTTGCTCCCCTGCCTGCAGAGCTAACTCAGTTTTTGGAGTTGCTTGAAGGCGCTGAAGCTTGACAAGCTTTCGCGCTGTTCTGATTGAAGGGCAGATTTGGATTGTTCGTAGATGTATGGTCTTATAATCGTCGAGTAGTTCCTAGTGTCTGGCAGAGACGGCGAAGGGCAACGGAGCCGAGTCAAGAGGGCATCAAAGCGCAGTCTCCGTTAGATAAAACGCAATAAAAATCACCAGTTAAAACTACATGAAGCTTAATTTCCCCAGTCTTTTGACACGGTTGTTGTTGCTTGCTTTCATCGTCCTTCCGGGGGTTGTTCAGGCGCAACAGCAAGCACCGAAGCCCAGCCCAACGCCACCAAACGCCGGTGAACAAGTCGACCAGTCGGAGACAATATTCATTAGGCGCGTTCGACTGCCAATCACCGTTGTGGACAAGAAAGGGCAGTTTGTTCCCGGGCTTAAGAAGAGTGATTTCGTGATTCTTGAAGACAAAGTTCCGCAGGAGATCGAGACTTTCTCCGATGACCTTGGACAGTCTTTGCCGGTATTCGTCGCCGTGTTAATGGACACTTCTCCCTCTACGGCAGGAAAGCTTAAGTTTGAACAAGAGTCCGCAATGAATTTCATTTACACGGTGACACGTGCGCGCAAAGATCAGGTTCTATTTGCCACATTTGACCACGAGATAAATTTGCGCCAGGACTTCACTAACAAACAAGATCTTCTGGATCGCGCAGTGTCAGCCGTTAAGCAGACGGGAACTCAAACGGCGCTCTACGATGCTGTCTGGCAATTCTGCGACGAGAAGTTAAGAACAGCCGCCGGGCGACGCGTGATGGTTGTGATCACAGATGGAGAGGACACCTTCAGCCATGCCGACATTCGTGACGCTATTGGTATTGCCCAGCGAACCGAGACAACAATTTTCGCCATCTCTACGAAGGCCGGATTCATCTCAACTGTGCCTGGGGTTGAAGCCGGTACTGTGAAGGATAAGAAAGATCGTAACCTGGCGACGCTGGCAGAGGAGACGGGCGGAGTGGCATTTTTCACTGGCGACATGCTTTCTCTGGAACGCGCATTCAGCAAGATTTCGAAGGAGTTGCGCGCGCAATACCTGGTCACTTACAAACCGATTAACGATCGCTATGATGGCAACTTCCGCAAGATTGACGTCAAGCTTGCTGAGAACCGCAAAGATCTAAAAGTCCGAACGAAGAATGGGTATACAGCAATCGCAGATAGTGTTAGGCCTTAAAGATGTCGAATCTTTCAACAAGAAAACTGGTGTTGGTGTTTAGCTTGGTTGTCCTGTTGGTGGCCAGTGCTTCACTTCCGCGCAGCATGTTTGCGCAAACGGACGTTACGGAGAAATCCCGGACCAGGCGCGTGACTAATTCCGCGTCCTCCGCTCCCTCACCGACTCCGCCGCCAGTTTCAAAGGAAGAGCCGCCGCAAGACTCGGACGACGTTGTTCGTGTTGAGACTAATCTTACAAGTATTTTCTTCACCGCTGCTGATAGCAACAAGCGCTTCATTAATAACCTGACGAAGGATGATATCCGAATACTTGAAGACGGTCAGCCGCAGGAAATTTTCACGTTTCAACAGAATCTCGAGCTTCCTCTTTCCATTGCAATTCTGATTGACACCAGTCGCTCAGAAGAACGCACGTTACCGGACGAGAAAGCAGCTGCGCGCGCCTTCGTCGAAGCAGTGATGCGTCCCGATAGAGATGAAGCGGCGATCGTTTCGTTTACGGGCGAGGTTACGCTTGAACAGGGGTTCACAGGAAACCTGGATCGGCTGCGTCGGGCGATTGATCGGGTCGAATTCATACCACCTTCTGGCTATATCGGTGGGGGCGTGGTCGTGGGAGGAACACCGCCGATATCAGACACTAACCAGATGCTCGCCGGGTCGACTGCAATCTGGGATGCGGTGTGGGCGTCTTCCAACGATCTTCTGTCAGTCTCGGCTGACAACACTCGCCGCACTATCATCCTCCTTACCGACGGTGAGAACACAAGCGGTCAAATGAAAATGCACGAGGCGATTGAACGCGCTCAAAAGGCGGACGCCCTAATTTATGCGATCGGAATCGGTGACAGTTATCAGGGCGGAGTCGATGAAGGAGCGCTCCGAAAAATCACCGAGCAAACGGGAGGCCGAGCATATTTTCCACACAACGAGCGCGAGTTAAGAAGTGCCTTTGCTCAGATCCAGCGTGACCTGCGCGAGCAATATTTGGTCGCCTATTCCCCTTCAAACAAGGCCCGCGATGGCTCTTATCGTCGCATTCAGATCGAGGTCATGAGCCCGGAACTGCGCCAACAGAAACTAAAACTCAATTATCGTCCGGGTTACTTCGCCAAGACTGTCGACTCGGAATTGCCGTCGAGACGGCGCCCCACCCCGTAGCGAAGCGCAAGATAGACCCTTATTTATGGGCTAAAACGCTCATTCCTCCCTCGCCTTATTCCATGACAAACTCCTGCCAACTTTGTTATACTGCCCAGCGGTTTGCCGAACTGGGCTCACCGGAGTTTTCCTTGCAAAGTCTCTGAAACCAAGAGGCAAAGCTATCAAGCAGCTTTCCTTGCTTAATTGCTGACTTCGGTCTCAACCCACCCTGCTTTTATACGACGTCACATTCCCGACGAATGATCAAAGCTTCTCAAGAAAAGTGTCGAGTGCTGATCGTTGATGACGATCAAAAGCTTTGCGCTCTGCTGACTGAAATTATCGAGAATGAAGGTTATGAAGTCGCGTCTGCCGCCGATGGTGGTAGCGCCCGCGAGCTCGTGCTGTCATTTGGACCTGATGTGGTAATCAGCGACGTGGTGATGCCTGTCCTTGACGGGATAGAACTCTGTCGCCTGATCAAGAAGAATCCTCAAACAGCCGATATTCCCGTCATCCTGATTAGCGGACTGCGCAATGCTGTGGAAGACAGCCTCCAGGGTTTGACTGCCGGCGCCGACGATTATCTGCAGGTTCCGTTTCGCAATGAAGAGTTGTTAGTGAAGGTTGCCAGGCTTGCCGAGCGACGTCGTGTAGAGAAGCATTATCGGGGAATTGTCGAAGACGCCGCTGACATAATCTACACGCGTGATATGGATGGGTACATCACGAGTATCAACGCAGCTGGAGCTAGATTTTTCGACAAACCTTCTGCAGAGATCGTTGGTGGCCATCTGGGTAACTTGATTGGTCATGAGGCGGCGGCGCGAGACATAGAAGAGACTCGAAAAGCCGCTTCAGATTTACCGTTCCGATCGACCTACCATCTAAAGGACGCAGAAGAAAAGGGAAAGTATCTTGAGGGTGTGATAACGATCGAGCGCGATCGACAGGGGCGCCCCACAGGAATTCGTGGCGTCGTCCGCGACATCACCGAGCAGAAGCTTGCGGAAGAAGCATTAAGAGAGAGTGAGGAACGTTATCGTCGCCTGGTCGAACTTTCACCCGAGGCAATCGTTGTTCATAGTGAAGGGAAATTTGTTTACGTCAATCCGGCGGCCGAACGCCTTTGGGGAGCATCAGGTCCGGAGGAATTGATCGGCCGCAACATACTTGACGTTGTTCACCCTGACTATCGTGACATCGTTAAACGACGTGTTCGCGACATTGAGGAATTAGGTTCGTCCACGGCCCTCCATGAACAGAAGCACATTAAGCTGAATGGTGAAGTAATTGACGTAGAGGTTGCCGGCATACCTCTCCTTTTTCGCGGGCAACCTGCAGTTCAAGCGGTAATGCGCGATATCACCGAGCGCCAACGCGGACGTGAAGCTCTGCGCCAGACTGAAGCCAGATTGCGGACAGTGGTTAGCAGTGTCTCACTCATAATATTCGCGCTCGACAAGGACGGGGTTTTTACCTTATCCGAAGGCGAAGGACTTAAGGTGCTTGGCTTGAAGTCCGGCGAAGTAGTTGGGCAATCTGCTTTTGACATCTATCGCGACAGTCCTCAGGCCCTTGAAAACGTTCGTCGAGCTCTCGCGGGTGAAGCCTTTTCGTCGTCGGTTGAAGTTGGGGAACTAGCTTTTGAGACCCGGTACACTCCGCTTACTGACGATACCGGAGCTTTCGTCGGAGTAATTGGGGTGGCCACGGACGTTACGGAAAGCCGAAAAGCCCAACAGGCATTGCGGGACAACGAACAGCGTTATCGTGATTTGTTCGAGAATGCGAACGACATCATTTATACGCATACTCTCCAGGGAGACTTTACCTCCCTGAACCGAACTGGCCAGGAGATCACCGGCTATTCTCTTGAAGAAGCTTTGCGGATGAACATCGTGGATGTGCTGGCGCCTGAGTATCTAGGCATAGCTCGGCAGATGATTGCGCAGAAGACCGATGAAAAAACCCCGACAGTATACGAGCTCGAAATCATTGCGAAGAATGGTCGTCGTGTTCGGCTTGAGGTTAGCACGCGACTCCGCTATCAAGACGGAAAACCAGCCGGCATCCAGGGCGTTGGCCGCGATTTGACGGACCGCAAACGGTCTGAGGAGGTGCTGGCCCAACAGTCCCAGCGCGAGGCGATGACGCATCGCATCTCACAAGCCATTCGTTGCTCACTGGATAGCACAGAGATCTTCCGCACGGCCGTTCATGAGCTTGGATCCTATTTGAACGCCGATCGCTGTTCACTCTTTATCAAAGAGCAAACCGGAAGCCAGGCAGTAAACGCAGCGGAATACCACGCGGAAGGAGTACTTCCGGCCGCTTCAACGTTTGCGCTGGAAGACCTGCAGGTCTTAATCAAAGCTCTTGAGGAGAAGGGCATTCTCTTTTTCAATGACGTGGCTAATGAGCCGCGCATAGCGGAGGTGTATGAACGCATACTAGCGCCGGCTGGGGTGCGGTCGATCATGTACGTAGCGATTCACGTTGGTGACGACGTCATCGCAGCTTTTGCCTTGTCAACCACGCGTAAATTGCGCGAATGGAGTGAGTCGGATATCGCGCTGGCGAAAGCCGTGGCGGATCAAACCGGCATCGCCATTCGCCAGGCTCAGCTCTATCAAAAAGCGGAAGAGACTTCGAAACGCGAAGTTTTGGTTAACAACGTGACCATGGCCATACGCGCTTCGCTTAGTCTGCCTGAAGTCCTGAACACAGCGACCCGCGAACTTGGTCTTGCGTTAGGCGCCTCACGCGTTCACCTGCACCTTTACGATCCCGAAAATCCTCTCTCTCCGGTTGACCACGAATATCTCGCACCGGGTTGCAACAGCATCGGCCCTTTTGTAGCCAACTATAACGATCCGGTTGGCCGGCAGCTGTTGGGAATGACAAAGCCTCTGGTAATAAGCAACAGCTTGAATTTCCACGATGGCCCGCCGGAAGTCAGCGATGCTGTTAGAAAGCACGCGCAGTTGGTTAGCGTTCGGTCGCAAATTGCCTATCCGCTGATAATCAAAGGACTGTTCCGTGGCGTGCTTTGTATCCACCAGACTGATCGCTTGCGGCACTGGACTGAAGACGAACTTTCTTTGGTGCAATCTGTCGCTGAGCGTTTAGCGATTGGTATGGCGCAGGCCGAACTCTTTGAAATGGTGGCCAAGGCCAAATCGGAATGGGAAGCCACGTTTGACTCGATGTCCGACGGGATATTTATTTTTGATCGTGCCGGCCGGCTGAAGCGGGTCAACAGTGCCGGCGCGGCGATGGAGGATTTGAGTCCGCGCGCCCTGTTAGGCCGAAAGTGTTGCGACGTTCTTCGTACTACCTCTGAGAATTCTGTCTGCGCCGTCGAGAAGGCAATTGCAGACGGAAGAAGCGTAACAATAGAAGTAACCCCAGACCACCTCGACCGCCCGATCCTGGTTTCTATTGAGCCGGTTATCGACAAGACGGGCGCCGTCACTAGTGCAGTTTGTACGGCTCGTGACCTTTCGGAATTGCGCCGGGTGCAGGCAGTCGCTCGCGAGCACCAGTCGCTGCTGACAAACATACTCGAGAGTGCGCGCGAATCCATTTATGCTGTGGATATGGACGGTCGCTTCAAGTGGTGCAACAGCGCTACGCTGCTTGCACTTGGACTTAGGCGTGAGGAGTTTATCGGACGCCGGCTTGTCGAGCTCGTTTATGAACCCGACCGCGAAGCCATCGGCGGCAAACTCGGACTGGCGCTATTGGGAGAGGCCCAAACTTACGAGATGCGTTACGTATCCGCTGACGGCAGACTACGGTACGCGAGGGTTGATAATTCACCGCTTGTTGTTGAAGGCCGCACAACCGGCGTGCTTGGTATCGCGCGCGACATCACCGAGCAAAAAGAGGAACGAGAGCGGGCGGCGCGAGCTGATAAGTTGCGCGCCCTGGGCCAACTGGCGTCTGGCGTCGCACATGACTTCAATAACTCCCTGGCAGCGATTCTGGGCCGCGCGCAGCTGCTGCGCCGCCAAACGCAGGACGAAGCACTGGTGCGAAACGTTGAGATCATTCAAACGGCCGCTGAAGACGCCGCTGCTACTGTTCGTCGAATTCAGACCTTCGCGCGGAAATCGCCCGCCCGGGAATTTGAAATGCTGGATGTCGCCAGCCTACTCAACGATGCGATCGAGATTACACGCACGCGTTGGGAAAACGAAGCACGCCTGCGTGGGTTGCATTATCAGGTGGTATTAGAGGCTGAAAGCGGACAACACACCTTCGGCAGTGCGTCCGAACTGCGGGAAGTGTTTGTAAATCTAATCGTGAACGCAGTAGACGCAATGCCCAACGGGGGTCTGCTTTCGATTGGCTGCGTGCGTGAGGGCCCGCGCCTGTGCCTGAGGTTTGCTGATAGCGGAACAGGAATGCCCGAAGACGTGCGGCAAAAGATCTTCGATCCTTTCTTTACAACCAAAGGCGCGCAAGGTACCGGCCTCGGACTTTCAGTGAGCTATAGCATTATCGAGAGGCACGAAGGGTTGATAAGCGTCACTTCGGAAATGGGCGTCGGCACTGTGTTCACGATTGGGCTTCCGGCGGTCACAAGTCAGCCAGTGACGACTGAAACGACTCCTCAGGATGCTAAAGTGCCGGCGCTGTCTATTCTCATTATAGATGACGAACCAGCCGTAAGAGAGACCCTGGCGGACATGCTGGAGATGATGGGGCACCGGGTGCTGCTTGCCGAAAGTGGCCAGATTGCCCTGCAGCAGCTGGCTGGAAATGATTGTGATCTCGTGTTTACCGATTTGGCGATGCCGGAGATGGACGGGTGGGAAACTTCGCGAGAGATTCGCAAGCGCCGGCCAGAGATGAACATCGTTTTGGTTACCGGCTATGGCACAGGCACTTTGCCGCCGCCCGGTGAGGAGGGGTTGGTTAACGGTATCATCGGTAAGCCCTTCGATTTTTCCCAGATCAGCCAAACGATTACGACCGTCATGGCCAATGAATCAATGCTGGAAAATGCAGGAGCTTTGTTAACTTCCCTCTAGTTGCTGTAGTTCATGATTCCCGCGCTTGCGGTAAATCCAACTCCAAAACCAACCACGATTGTCGGACCAGTCCAGTCGTCTTTCTCGGCTAGCATAAAGCCCGTTGAAGCGCTGGACAGGTTTCCGTAGTTTTTCAAGACCTCGTAGGAGCCCTGGACCTTCATGGAGTCGGTGTCGAGGTGTAATTGCGAACAGACGCCATCGAGGATCTTCTTGCTTCCGGTATGGATGAGACAGTCATCAACCTGTGCCATGTTTGATACTGGCGAGTCAGGATGTTGCAGGACGTCCTTGACAGTGCTAACCGCATAGTGTGCGCCGCGATTGGGTACGCTTGGCTGCATGAAGTATTGTGGCCGGCCCTTCAGGAATTCGTGAGAGCTGTTGCTATTCATGGTCAGAAGATTTACGTCGTCCGTATTTTCATTGGTCAAATGACAGATTGGTCCGAAGCTTGGCTTTCCTTCTTCCTTACCAACCAGGAGGGCTACCGCGCCATCGCCAAAGAGCATCGATTGAACGACGAAGGTGGTATCCATCCTTTTTTGTGAGAACTGGGATTCATTTAGCTTCTGCTCCTTCCGCATGCGTATGACTTCTCGAAAGCCGAGATATTCGTCGCGCAAGAGCGGCGCAACGTAGGGAGTATGTGCTTCCGCCATCAGGACCATGGCCAACTTTCCTGGATTGGCGGCGAGATACCATTGAGCGACTTCAATGGATTTGAGTAACACCGAACAGCCTTGAGCTTGCATGCTGACGGTGCGAAGTGATCGAGACAGGAGTCCGTGAGTTTGTCCCATGACTTCCGAGGCCAAACAGGGAAGCATCTGATCAGGAGTGTTTGTGGCAGCAACCAGCAGACCAATTCGCGAGGGGTCTCCCTGCCACTCCTCGATGCAGCGCTTGGTAGCACCCACGCCGAGTTCGGTAGTAGAACTTCTCGCATTCATCGGCTTGCCCGCTAAAAAATCGGGATAGTTGTCCATCACCGAGTAACGTTGCTCGACGCCCAGTGAGTTCAGCGTGTTGATTAGCTCGGGAGAAAGCTTATGCATTAGCGCGTTGCTGAGATCCGTGGTTTTAAATGCGTGCTTGGGGGTAGATGTGGCAGCTGATAGTAAGTTAATCATGATCGTTAATCTCCGTGAGCCTGAGTTCCCAATTAAATCCGCCCTGTCGAGAGGGGTGGCGGTGTGAAAATCAACTTTGTTCGAGCTCTAGACATATCAATGCCTGTGCCACGAGAAATGGCGGTGACCATGAAGTCTAAATGCAGCAATATTAGGACTTAGCTAGTAAGTTCGACGCGAGTGGAATTCAGGTGATTTTGGATACCGGGTATCCACTAAAGTCCAGCAAACTCTCTTTCATGAGGTTTTGCTAGGCATTGCAGAAAACGGTAGGTGCTACTCAGGTATACAGCTGTGTAGCTAGTAATCAGCAGTCCGGCTTTGCCTAATCAAGTCGGGTTTCGGAGCGACATTTTGGGCAGGGTTAGAACTTTTTGCAAAATCTAGTGGCGACTCCTGAAGTCAAAATAAACTAGCTGAAAACGCTGCTTTGAAAACTGCTTTTCTGGCATTGACGCCGGGACGACAAAACGCATACCTTCTTCATTTTTCTGCACCCAAACAATCCAAACCTTGGGAGTCAAGGGTTGAAAAATGCCTACAACAATTTCTCAATGGAAAGGGACTAAATGATTAGGACTGCCACCAAACGTTCGATTCTTCGCTGGGTTCACCTCATCTTTGCCATTCCGATACTCGGTTATGTTTATAGTCCGTTTGAAGAGATTCCAACCTACGCCCCCGCTGTTCGGTTTGTCTTCGTTCCTGTAATTATCCTGGCGGGGTACTGGATGTATACAGGCGTATTCTTCGCCATCATTGGCGTTGCGGTATGGCTCGGTGCATATCGCCTGTCTGGGATAGGAGCGTCTATCCTAAGTCAGGTCGCGCTATTCATCGCGCGGAAGATTTGGTTGGTGATTCGTACGCGAAACAACGCAAAGGCACTCGGAAAGGAATGAAGATCCCAGAATTCAATTCATTTGAGGCGTAAACATTTGGTAGGAGAAAAAAGGAAATCTATATGCCGCGAGTTAAAACCAAAGATGAGTTGTCACCTGCACAACGTGAAGAATTACTGAACACGTTGAAAGCACGTTTTGAGAAAAACATGAACCGCCATAAAGGTCTCGAGTGGGCGAAAGTACTGGTAAAGCTGGAAGCTAATACTACAAAACTGTGGTCACTAAGTGAAATGGAAAACACTGGCGGTGAACCGGACGTTGTCGCGTTTGATGCGAAGATGGGCGATTACATTTTTTATGATTGTTCAGCGGAAAGTCCTAAAGGCCGCAGAAGCATGTGTTACGACCGCCAGGCACTCGAGTCGAGGAAAGAACATAAACCGAAAAACAACGCTATTGATATGGCAGCGGCCATTGGGATTGAGCTTTTAAGCGAAGAACAATATCGGGAGTTGCAGAAATTCGGAGCTTTCGATGCTAAAACGTCGAGCTGGATAATCACACCTGACAATATTAGAAAACTCGGCGGCGCCCTCTTTTGTGATCGCCGCTACGACACGGTCTTCGTGTATCACAACGGTGCCGATTCTTACTATGCCGCCAGGGGGTTTCGAGGCTCGCTAAGGGTCTAACAAAACAAGCGATGACAAAGAGTGGAATGAATCCAAAGGTTGATTGGTACTTCAATAAAGCCAAAACGTGGCTGGAGGAAATAGAGAAATTGAGAACGATCGTTCTCGACTGTGGGCTGACCGAAGAA
>Ga0070699_100006216_pt1 | contig 10425 bp, 6 predicted proteins | sample KBSK1503metaG_FD_65473 | JGI IMG/M metagenome (GOLD analysis project Ga0070699, IMG submission 65473) | Corn, switchgrass and miscanthus rhizosphere microbial communities from Kellogg Biological Station, Michigan, USA - KBS K1-50-3 metaG | ecosystem: Host-associated > Plants > Roots >... | reverse complement strand
TGCGCCATGTTCGTGCGCGGCGGCGTCTACCGCGTCGTCAAGGAGGCGATGGGCGGGACGCTCGCCAAGCTCTCGGTGTCGGCCCTCATGTTCGACTACGTGCTGACCGGGCCGATCAGCGGCGTGTCGGCCGGCCAGTACATCGTCGGGCTCGCCAACGAGCTGCTCCACGTCGTCCACGTGCCCGCCGTCGTTCCGACCGCCGCCGGCTCGGCCGCGATCGCCGTCGCGATCACCCTCTACTTCTGGCGCCAGAACATCCTCGGCATCGAGGAGTCGAGCGACAAGGCGATGAAGATCATGGGCGTCACCACCGTGATGATCGTGGTGATGATCGTGTGGTGCGGCCTGACGATCTGGATGCGCGGGGCGACGCTCCCCCCGTTCGACCTGCAGTTCAGCGACGAGGCGCTCGGCTGGTTCGGGGGAACGGGGTGGGAGAAGAAGATCGGCGCGCTCGGCATCATAATCGCGTTCGGCCACTCGATCCTCGCCATGAGCGGCGAGGAGTCGCTGGCGCAGGTGAACCGCGAGATCGCCTACCCGAAGGTCCCGAACCTGATCCGCACCGGCTTCATCATCTTCCTCTACAGCATGCTCATGACGGGGCTGATCTCGTTCTTCGCGGTCCTCATCATCCCCGACGACGTCCGCATGGCCACCTACAGCGACAACCTGATCGGCGGCCTCGCGATGTACGTGGTCGGACCGCTGTCGGTCCGCCTCGTCCTGCGTGCCTTCGTGGTGGTCGTGGGCTTCCTCATCCTCGCAGGAGCGGTGAATACCGCGATCGTCGGCTCCAACGGCGTCCTCAACCGCGTCGCCGAGGACGGCGTGCTCGCCGACTGGTTTCGCCTGCCGCATCGCCGCTACGGCACGACCCACCGGCTGATCAACCTGGTCGTGGGACTGCAGATCTTCACCATCGTCGCCAGCCGCGGCAACGTGTACGCGCTCGGCGAAGCGTACGCGTTCGGCGTGGTGTGGAGCTTCGTGTTCAAGGCCCTCTCGATGGTCGTCCTGCGCTTCAAGGACCGGCGGCCGCGCGAATGGCGGGTGCCCTTCAACGTCCGCGCCGGGCGCTGGGAGCTGCCCGTCGGCCTGGCGCTCATCTTCCTGCTGCTCCTCGCGACGGCGCTCGTGAACCTCGTGACGAAGCGCGTGGCCACCGAGTGGGGCATCGCCTTCACGATCGTCTTCTTCGTGATCTTCTGGGTCTCCGAGCACATCCGGCATCGGAGCGGCGCCGTCCAGCACCTCGAGAAGTTCAACGTCCGCTACACACCCGAGCTGGAGCCCCGGATCGTCGGTGTCCGACCCGGGTGCAAGGTGGTCCCGGTGCGTGACCCGAAAAATCTGCAACACCTCGACCGGGCGCTCCGCGAGGCCGAGACAGAGGACGCGGACGTGGTCGTCCCCACCGTCAAGGTGGAGCGCGGGCTCGTCGCGACCGGCAGCAACCCGAACTTCAGCCCCGACGAGCAGGCGATCTTCACCGCCGTCGTGGACCTCGCCGAGAAGCACGGGAAGACGGTCGTCCCGCTCGTGCTCACGTCGAACGATGTGTACTTCGCGATCGCGCGCACGGCGCAGGAGCTCGGCGCCCGGGAGGTCATCCTCGGCCGCTCCGGCAAGCTCGCCGCCGACGTCCAGGCCGAAGCCTTCGCGATCCGGTGGGGCGCGGTGGAGCCCGATTCGGACCGGGAGGTCAAGGTCCGGATCGTCTCGAGCCGCGAGGACCTGCGCTTCGCGGTCTGACGCCGCCTCGGCGCGTCGCTCTAGACGCTATGCCTTCCTATTGGTTCAGGCTGAAGCGCTTGTCCGCCAATCGATAGAGCCGACGCCACACGGTGCGGTTGAGCACGACGAGCGCGAGCGACATCGTCAGCACACCGGCGGCGAGCAATCCGAAGTTCGCGGCCTCGGATGCCTGCGTGATGAGCGACCCGAGGCCGGGCGCGACGAGTGTCCGCCCGCCATAGCGCACGTACTCCGCGACGATGCTCGCGTTCCAGGCGCCGCCAGCCGCCGTGATGAGGCCGGTGACGAGGTGGGGGAAAACCGCTGGGAGATAGAGCGTCCGCCACCGCGCCCAGCCGCCGAGACCATAGGTGTCCGCTGCCTCGCGCAAGTCCTGCGGGAGTGCACTCGCCCCGGCGAGCACGTTGAAGAGAATGTACCATTGCGCGCCGAGCAGCATGAGCACGACGCAGCCCCATGAAAACGGAACGCGAGCGGCGAGAAGTCCCATCGTAACGAGCGGGTACAGCATCGGCGCGGGAAAGGCCGCTGCGACCTGGACCGGCTGTTGCAGTAGGCGCGAGCGGCGCGGCGAGATGCCGATCCACACGCCCGCCGGGACGGCCCACAGGGCACCGACGACGAGCACCCCCGTCGTGCGAAGAAACGTGAATCCGAGGGCGCGAGCGAGCGTCACCCACTCGTGCCCTCGCAGTTCCGTCACGAGGCGCACCAGATGCGCGGCTCCCCAGGCAGCAAAGAGAAGGGCTCCACAGGCGACCGCCCATCCACCACCGCGAGCGAGACGCCGACGCATGTCCTCGGCGTCCGTCGTTCCTCCAGGCACTGGATGGTGGCCAGCCAGCCCGGATAGCCTCCCCGTCTGGCGACCGAACCAGTCAAGGATTCGCGAGCGGCGGAGCAGATCGAGCACGAGCGAGCGCGGCACTTCCGCTGCTGCCGTCTCCTCCACCTTGAACTTCTGCGCCCACGCCAGCGCGGGGCGCCAGACCAGCTGGTCCACGGTGACGATCATGACGATCATCGCGACGACGGCGTAGGCCATCGCGCGGCGGTCGCCGTGGTCGATGGCGACCGCCATGTACGAGCCGACCCCGGGAAGGCGAAAGTCGCGGTCGCCAAGGATGAAGGCTTCGGTGACGGTCAAGAAGAACCAGCCCCCAGCCATCGACATCATCGAGTTCCAGAGGAGTCCAATGGTCGAAGAGGGAAGCTCCAACGTGCGGAAGGTCTTCCACCAGCCGAAGCCGTTGATCCGGGCGACGTCGCGGAAGTCGGTCGGGATGCCTCGCAGGGAGCCGTAGAAGGAGAAGGTCATGTTCCAGACCTGCCCCGTGAAGATCATCACGACGGACGCGAGTTCGAGGCCAACGTTCGAGTGCGGGAAGAGCGCAACGAGCCCGAGCACGAGCCCCGGGAGGAAGCCGAGGACCGGGATGCCCTGGAGGATGTCGATGAGGGGAATCATCACGCGCTCCGCCCGCCGGCTGTGCGCGGCCACCGTGCCGTACACGAGCGTGAAGACGAGGGAGAGGACGTAGGCGGCTACGCCGCGCGCCAGCGAGAGCGCGGTGTACCCAGGCAGCGCCCACGCGGAAAGATCAATCTCGACGGTGGGGCGAAGAGGCGCGTTCCACCGCCGCGCGAGCGCCGCCACTCCGCCGACGAGGGCGGCGAGCCCGAGCAGCAGCAGCGCGTCGATCCAGGCGCTGTACGTGGGAGTCGGCGGGGCAGTGCCCGGAGTCGCGGGATGCCGCCCGGTGGTCAGCGTTGGAGCCATACGGACCCGGACTGGGCGGCTCGCTCGTCATGGCCGGCCGCCCTCCATCGCCGTGCTTTCCAGGTCGAGATACACTTCGCCGGCATCGGGATCGTACCCGAGGAGCTCCCCGTACCGCCCCCACGCGATGATCGTCTCGAAGAGACGCTCCGTGGGCTCGCCGGGAAGATGCATCGCCAACTCCTCCTCGACGACCTCCGCCGGCAGCCGCATCCCGGGCGTCCGCTGCAACATGTCCGCTACATAGGCGAAAGTTGGGATCGCACGCAGCTGGCGATGGAAGAGGCGCTTGCGCTCGTTGGGATCTGCCGCCACGAACGCCCGCCCGAGCGGGGTGAGGAGCACTTCCTGCCTCGGCGTCTCCACGAGAGCGAGCAGCTCGGCCGCCTTTACCGCCAGGATGGCGAGCCCGAACTCCAACCGGAGATGTGAGGCGAGCGCGAAGAGGTCGGTCCTGTCGCCCCGGTCGTGGACGACCTCCAGCAAACCAACGATCTCTTCGACCTGTGCGGCCGGAAGCGGTTCGAGATGCGGGCGAGGCGGCCGTTCAGCCTTCACCGCTGGCGCGTCGGGGAGATGGATCGCGGTGATCGCCGCGTGAATCCGATCCACGAGCGAGATGAACGCCGGGTCGCGGTATTCGCGGGGATGCGGGAGGGGGTTCGTGAGCACTTCACGAATCGTTCCCGGGTTCGCCCCCATGATGACGATCCGGTCGCCCAGGAAGACGGCCTCCTCGATGAGATGCGTGATGAGGAGCATCCCTTGGAGGCCGAGGTCGCCACGCGTCCAGAGCCCGTAGACTTCCGAGCGCAAGGATTCCGCCGTCAGCACGTCGAGCGCCGAGAACGGCTCGTCCATGCACAGTAGCTCCGGTCCGCCCACGAGGGCACGGGCGATGCCCACACGCTGTTTCATCCCCCCCGAGAGTTCCTTCGGATACGCCTCCTCGAACCCTTCGAGCCCGACGAGATCGATGGCGCGGCGGATGCGGTCGGCCGCCTCGGCTCCCCGCGCCGCGGTTCGGTGAAGCCCGACGCCGACGTTCTCCGTCACCGTGAGCCAGGGGTAGAGCGCGAAGCTCTGGAAGACGATGGCGGCTCCGCGATGCACGGTGTGGAGGGGGATGCCATGGCAGAGGACTTCGCCGGTGGTGGGGGCGATGAGCCCCGTCATGATGCGGAGCAGCGTCGATTTGCCGCACCCGGACGGACCGAGCACGACCGTGACCTCGCCCGCCTGGATGGCGAGGCTCACGTCGCGCAGAACCACCAGCTCGTTGCCGTCTCGCTGGAAGCGATGGGACACGCCCTTGACCTCCACCAGGGCGCCGCCACGCGCAGCGGCTTCGACTGCCAGATTGGAGACCATCGCGTCTCAGCGCTTCTGCTGACCGGTCTTCGGGTGATGGCTACGCTTCACACAGAGCCAGTTGCGGATACGACAACCTCCGGCGGGCCAGCCACTGGCAGCTCAAAAACGATGCGTGTTCCCTGACCGCCATCGCCCGCCTCGCAGCGGATCGAGCCGCCGTGTGCCTCGACCACCTCGCGTGCGAGGTAGAGACCGATTCCGGACCCTCGCACGCCCTCGTCGTCTGCGCTCTGGTGCTCGACGCGGAAGAATTTTTCGAAGACGCGCTCGCGCAGGTCCTCAGGGACGCCCCGACCGGTATCGGTCGCGGCGACGCGGACGCGGGCCGGTCTCGCACCGTCGGCGACGCAAATCGCGGTTACTTCGATATGGCCGCCGTGCCTGGTGTACTTGATCGCGTTCGAGAGCACGTTCGTGAGCACGAGCCCGACGCGGGCGGGATCGAGCCATACGAGTGGCAAGTCGGGTTCGATCGTGGAGGTGAGCGCGATCCCGGCATCCTCACACTGCGTGCGGGCGTCCCGCAGCGCCTCCGCCAAGAGGGCGCCGATGCTCACCCGCTCACAGCCCAGGCGGAGCTGACCAGCCTCGATACGCGTGAGGTCCAGAAACTCGTCCACCGTCGCAGTCAGCTGATCTACGCCTCCGAGGGCCGTTCGCAGGAGTTCCCGCTCGCGCTCTTGCTGCCCACTCCCGCCCTCCCGCAGCATGTCGAGCGTCATGCGGAGCGTGGTGACGGGGGTCCGCAGCTGGTGACTTGCCACGGCCACGAGCTCCATGCGCATCTCGTCGAGACGGACCAGATCGGTGACATCGTTGAGGATGAGCACCGCACCCTGCCGGCCCGAGTCCAACCCGTCCACCGGGACGACCCGCGGCAAGAGCTTCATCGGCTTGCCGGCGACCGTAACGGAGATGGCGCGCTGGAGGTCCACCCGGGCATCGGGCCGCCCTCCACGAAGGACGTCCCGTGTCGTGTCGATCACCTCCTGGCCGAGCGGAAGCGTCCCGAGTCCTGCGGGTGCCCGTCCCTGCTCGCCGAGAACCGATTGGGCGAACGGGTTCGTCGCCACGATGGCGCCATTCGGATCAACCACGATGACCGCGTCCGGAAGTGCGGCGAGCGTCGCTTCGAGCACCGTCTTCGCGCGGAGCACCTCACTCATGTTCGCGCGACGGAACTCGGCCAAGTCGGCTGCCATGCGGTTGAACCCTTCCGTCAGACGGCCGATCTCGTCGCGTGAGCGCACCGGGATGCGCTGATCGAAATTACCCCGTCGCAGCGCCTCGACGCTTTCGGTCAGTGCCCGGAGAGGCCACACGACGCCACGCCCGAAGTGAAGCCCGAAAAGGGCCGACAGCAGGAGCGCGCTCAGCGACACGGCCGCGGCGACGCTGATCGACCGCTGCGCCTCGTCGCGCGCGAAGGTGGCTGCCCGCGACGTCAGCGCGACATGTTCGTCGCGGATGCGAGCAACGACGGCGACGGCCGTACGTAGAAGCGGGTTGACCTCTCCTTGATATCGCTCGGCTCGGTCATCGGTGCGGCCGTTGGCGGCCACCCCGTCACCTGCGACACGGTAGGTGTCGATGGCTCGGCGCAGCTCAACAGCCTCGGCGCTTTCAGATGAGCCGGTCAACGACGATGCAAGCCTCCCCAGTGCATCGTCCACCGCACCGCGGCGGGTCACGAGCTGGGGCCGCGCACTCGGGTCGCCCGTGAACACGAAGAGGAGCGCGTCGTCTTCGCGCTCCAGGGCACCACCCACCGCCGCCGTCGCAGCCGTCACGCGCTCCGACTCCTCCAGGGCGTGCGCCAACACGCGGCTCAGACGGACGAAGGTGAGCGTGCTCCAGACACCGGGAGTCACGGTCGCCGCGACGAGAAGCAGACCGAAGAGAAGCAGCTTCCCACGTAGACCAAGTCGGAGGCGTTTAGGCGAGGCCATACCGCTTGCGCTTGCGCTGGAGCGTCGTCGGATCGATCCCGAGAATCCGAGCCGCACCGTCGAGCGTAGCGGTGCGCGCGATGATCCGCGCGATGTGCTCGCGCTCGAGCTCCTCGAGGGTGACGTCCGCGCCGAGCAGGACCGGGCCACTAGGCGCGCGCGGCGAGGCGGTCAGCGGGGGCTCATCAATGCCGAGATCCAGGGGGGTGATGACCGCTGATGGGGCCAGGATGATTGCCCGTTCGATGGCGTTCCGAAGCTCACGGAGGTTTCCGGGCCACTGGTGCGCCAGGATCGCCTGCTCCGCCTCCGCCGCGAACGCGAGCGGCTCGCGTCGTGCCCGCCGCCCGAGCGCCCCGAGGTAGTAGTGGGCCAGCGGGAGCGCGTCATCGATCCGCTCGCGGAGCGGCGGAACGGTGAGCGTCACGACATTCAGGCGAAAGAGCAGGTCTTCCCGGAATCGGCCGGCGCGCATCTCGTCGTCAAGCGAGCGATTGGTGGCAGCGACGAGGCGCACATCGGCACGACGCTCCTTGGCCTCCCCGAGGCGCTCGTAGGTGCGATCGTTGAGGAACCGGAGGAGCCGGGCCTGCGCGTCCGGGGTGAGATCCCCCACCTCGTCGAGGAAGAGCGTACCGCCCTCGGCCTCCTGGACCTTGCCCGCCGCATCGCTGACCGCCCCCGTGAAGGCTCCGCGCTTGTGCCCGAAGAGAACGCTGCTCATCAGCTCCGCGGACAACGCAGGGCAGTTCACGGTGACGAACGGCGCGCGCGCTCGAGAGCTGTTGGAGCGGATCCAGCGGGCGAGCACGTTTTTACCGGTCCCGCTCTCGCCCTGCAGAAGCACCACACAGTCAGAGGCGGCAACGCGCGCAGCGGTCTGCAGGAACGTGCGATAGCTCGGGCTCGACGACTCGAAGAATGCCTCGACCTCCGTCTCCTCGAGCCGCTCCTCCAGCTCGGAGACGCGCTGCTTGAGCCCGCTCGACTCGACCACGCGGTGCGCGGCGCGTCGTACCTGCTCGGGCGTGAAGGGCTTGGGCAGGTAGTCGACGGCGCCGAGCCGCATCGCTTGCACCGCCGTTTCGAACGTCGCGAAGGCGGTGATGACGATGATTCCGATGCCGGGCTGTCGGCGCACCAATTCCGGTAACAGGTCGAGGCCGGATTCATCGCCGAGCCAGAGATCGAGGAAGGCGACATCGAACCGGCCACGGTCGAGCGCCTCGAGCGCTCCGCAAGGGGTACCGACGCCGAGGACTCGCTCCGCGTCCGGCTCGAGACAGAGCCGCAACGACTGTCGCAGCCCTGGATCGTCGTCGATCACGAGAGCGGAGTACGCCTGCACAGGGTCGTTCATCGTACTCCGGCCACCTCAGTTTTGCACTTCGCATGAACTGCGCCACCGTACCCGCCACGTGCGAGCGGACGCGACGGACGAGCTGGCTGCCCGGCGTGAAGGAGAAATGCCCGCTGCTCGGACCCAGGGCTCCCGCATTTTGCCGCCACGGCGGCTGAAGGACATATGCGTCTCGGACTCCCGTCCAGAGGGCTCGGGTGGCGCGGACTTCGCTGTGCGCAGTGATGTGGTGCCATGGGTGGTCTAGGCGGTCCAGGCTCGCTCTTCCGCATCACGTGCCGTCGCTGCGGAAGTTCCCTCCTCGAGGTTCGGCGGATCCATGGAGCCGAGCTCACTTACCTAAGAGAGCATGTCCGAGAGTGCCATCCCAGCGAGCCGTTGCCTGCCGACGCGGCAGTGACCCAGACGCTCGGGTACTACGACGTACTCGTGGTACGCGCGCCAGACCGCGTGTTTGCTTCTGAGTCCATGAACAAAAGGGGGGCTGCTACCATGCATGGGATTCTCTCGCGGGTGCCAGTGGATCGATTGGAGGTTCTGGATACGGCCGGTTTCACCTGGCACCCCCTCTTGGCGGTCTGGTCCAACCGGGAACGGCGAAAGATCATCAGCTACGACGCCGTGACGAAGCACGACGCGGCCTGGTTGAAGGCGTGGATCGCCGAGGACGCGCACGAGCAGGGAACGTCTTCGATCTGGTTCGAGGAGGTTCCGTCGCCCGAGGCCCTCGACGCGATCCTTCTCGCGCTGGGCTGGTAGCTTGTCATGCTTCTTCCGCCAGCAAGAAACACGGCGCCGGGCACGCGCATCGCTGGCGTGCGGCGCCTTGGAGGCATGCGGTACCCACCAGCGACGCCGGCATCACGCTTGCTCATCCGCGTCCTCGTATGGCGACGCACGACATTCACGGGACAACCACGGCGCGGACCGGTCGACGCCACCTCGCGCGGTCTGCGGCTGCGCTCGCCGTGACGTTCCTCCTCCTCGCGCATCCCGATGCCGCTTCTGGCGCATCGGCCGCGCCGACGACCACCACCACGCTGCCCCCGCCACCTGCCTTCAGCGCTCCGACCGCCGCCTGCATCAAGAAGGCTACCGCCGACTTGAACCGGTGTAAGCCCGTTGCCCCGGATTCGCAGTGCCAGGCAGCGTACGACGCGGCGTTCCCCAACTGCTTCGCGCCCGGCAAGGGCGTGTCCTGCGCGGCGGCCTGCGCGGCCAAGAAGAAGGTGTGCACTGCGAAGGTGACGTTGGTCCCGAAGTGCGGGTCCGCCTGCCAGAACCAGTGGGTCGCGGCGGGCGGCCAATGCTCGGGCGACCCGACCTGCCTGGCAAACGCCCGCGCCGGATACGTCGCCTGTAAGAGCGCCTGCGCCAACCCGGCCGCGCTCGTGCAGTGCACGACCGCCTTCTCGGTCTGCCTGGCCAAGTGCCCGAACCTCTTCGACCCGAACGCGCCCACCACGACCACCCTTCCGCGTCCGACGACCACAACCACGACGACGACCACGACCACCACGCTGAAGCCCCCGACGACGACCACGACGACCACTCTGAAGCCATCGAAAACAACCACCACGACCACGCTGAAACCTCCGAAGACAACCACGACCACCACGCTGAAGCCGCCGAAGACGACCACCACTACGGCGCCGCGCCCGACCACGACGACCACGACTCTTCCGCCACTGCCGCCCTTCAGCGCCCTCACCGAGGCGTGCCTCCAGCAGGCCGCTGCGACGGAGGCGTCGTGCACCACCACCCACCCTGCCCCTCTCTGCCAGGCGGTGTACCTCGGGAGCCTCCCCGACTGCTTCGCGCCCGGCTCGGGCGTCGCGTGCGCGGCGACGTGCGCAAATATCGACGACGCGTGCGAGATTCCCGCCTCTTCGCGGAGCAGCTGTGCGGGCACCTGTCAGAACCACTGGAGTGGCGCGGGCGCGCGCTGCCGGGGCGATGCGGCCTGCTTCGCCGCCGTCACCACGGCCTTCTCCGCATGTCCGGGCGCCTGCACGCATCCCCAGTCGCTCGCGCAGTGCCGCGCCGCGTTCGCTGTCTGCCTGTCGGCCTGCCCCGACCTCTCACCGTTCATCAACAACGGTGACGGGACGGTCACCGACAGCACGACTGGACTCCAGTGGGAGACGAAGGTGGACGGCAGCGGCTGCTCGCACTGCGTGGGCGATCAGTACAGCTGGAGC
>Ga0070699_100006214_pt1 | contig 10427 bp, 11 predicted proteins | sample KBSK1503metaG_FD_65473 | JGI IMG/M metagenome (GOLD analysis project Ga0070699, IMG submission 65473) | Corn, switchgrass and miscanthus rhizosphere microbial communities from Kellogg Biological Station, Michigan, USA - KBS K1-50-3 metaG | ecosystem: Host-associated > Plants > Roots >... | reverse complement strand
CGCCTTCGGCGGAAAAGGGTTTCCACGGTACGTGTGTCATGTGCGGTATCGCAGCTATGGCCAGAACGGCAAACGTCAACAGAATGAACGATCCGCTCACCACCGACACCGCTCCGACTTTTCCCGCTCCACGAAGGTTGATCGCCGTTGCCGTCCAGATTACCGCGAGCGCAATCACCCACTGCACGGTTGCACTCAAACCCGGAAAGAAGAACGACAGATACTGGTTGAACAACACGGGATAAATCGCCATGTCGACGAGTGAGTACATCCAGGTCCACCAGCCGTTCTGAAATGCCCAGAATGGTCCGAATGCGCGATAAACCCAGCGATAGTATCCGCCCTCTTCAGGCAGCATGCTCGCCAGCTCGGCGATTATCAGCGTTTCTGGAAGCGACCAGAACAGCGGAACGAGAAGCAGGATGAGAAGTCCGAGCCCCGGACCGGTGCTCACTATCAGCGACTCGGTGGTGAACGCTCCGCCCGACACGTTGAAGAACACCACGAACACGAGCGACAGTGTCGTGAGAGATCGGCGAAGCTGAGGGGCAGGCATGTGCGACAAAGTAATTTTTCCCGGCCTGCTCTGTGCAAGTGACCACCCCTATGCCAGCTCACCGATTACGACATTCCGCTCCAGTTCTCTCGGCCCTTCGGACCTCGATAACGAAGGCCGGCACGTTCGTCGGGGGACTCGGAATTTTTCTCGTTGCCGGTATTGTTGTCGCTGGAATCGCCACCTGGGTTTTCGGAGAATTTGCCGAGACGGTGATGGCTGGGAAGACGCAGGCTTTCGACGAGGCTGTGCTACGATGGATGGGTGACCACCATACAAAACTCCTCGACGCCGCAATGCTCGAGGTCACGGCGCTCGGCACCAGCGCTGTCGTGCTGATGATCGTCTGCATAGCAGCATTGTTTCTTTCATTGACGCAACACCGCTACTCGGCATTGCTTCTTCTTGTTGCAAGCACCGGTGGCATCGCGCTCGATCTCTTTCTCAAGTATTTCTTCGACCGGCCCCGCCCGCACGTTTTCGTCTGGGGAACCACCGTAACGAACTCGTCGTTTCCGTCTGGCCATGCGATGAGCGCCACGATCGTCTACAGCACTGTCGCCTATCTCGCCGCACGATTGTACAAGCACGCATGGCAGCGGTGGATAACGCTGCTGATCGCTGCAATCGTAATTGTCCTCATTGCGATGAGTCGCTTATACCTCGGCGTTCATTATCCGTCCGATGTACTTGCCGGTGCAATCATCGGTCTGGGCTGGGCGGCCTTCTGCATGGCTACGCTCGAGGCGATTCAGAAGTTCGCGCAGCGCAACGCGGACGAGGTGCCGCGCAATCAGGAACCCGAGCCGGTCGATCTCTAGTCGGCCCGCTCGCTCTCCGGCTCGCTTTCGACCACGAGCTGAGTCAGGTCGTCAACTCTATCGCGCAAGAGACTGTCAGTCGCACGTGAGAGTGAGGCGGCGCGCCTGGTCACGTCGTCGACGATCGCACGCATCACCGATGCATCTCCGGTCTCTTCGTGCAACTGTGCCAGAGCAGTCGCCGGTGGAATTTTTCCGGAGAGGCATTCGACAAGTATCTCGCGCTGTGCACGCGACTCGATTCCTCTCGTGAGACGCTCGAGCGCACTCACGTTTGGTTCGGCAGACTCTGAGTGTTCAGATCTGTGCGACATGCTCGGCATCATATGTCGGAAGGGGCTCGTCTTTTGCGTTTTACGGCCAAAAGTGATTGCAAGCACCGCACCGTTTTTATGGAGGCAACTCGAAAATGGCCGCGCGAAAGAAATCTGGTGGACGAAAGTATGGAAAAGCGGCAGGAAAACGCGTCGAGTCAGCGATGCGCCGGAAGAAGAAAGGCACGCTGAGAAGTGGACGAAGTGGCAAGAAAGTCACCAGCCGCAAGCAGGCTATCGCAATCGGTTTGTCAGAGGCACGGAAGAAAGGCGCGAAGGTTCCGCGCAAGCGTACGTCGAAGAAATCTTCCTGACGTCTCGCTAAGCTGCGCCCGCGACGACCATCGGTCCCGTGGGCGCAGGCATTCCACCCTCAGGCTCCTCGGTGATTGCGACTGCCCGCAACGCATTTCGCGCCATTGTGTAGCGCGCGTGCATCATCGTCTTCCCTTGAGCGTCCGGCTTGAAAGTTCCCGCGGATATCTTCTCGCTGTCGGTGACGAGCCACACCTGATAGGTCATTCCCGGCTTCGGCGGCCTCAGGTTGTACAACACCATGATCCAGTCGTTCGATGACTGATTCCACAACATGCGGCCCAGAGGTTGTCTCCCACCCTGGTTGCCGAGCGCTACGACCTTCACGTCGGGTCCGGTCATCGCGGTGATCATCGAGTCTCTCTGACTCAGGACTCTTGCGAGACTGTCTTTCTGATGTGCGGTGGTATCGGGAGCAGAGATTTGTGCGCGCATGCGGTTCCGCTCCGATGTGACGCGGAAGAGCTGCACCCCTGTCGCAATTACTGCCAGCGCTGCGGCAATCGCGAACCAGTTCGAAGTGCTGCTGATCGGAGCGACGTCGAGCGGAACTCGCGTCGGCTTTCCCGCTGTCACCCGCTTTGTCTCGCCTGTTACTACGCGTTGCGCACCGGGAGTGACCCGCTGCCCTTGCCCGGTAAGACTTGCAACTCCACGCGAGATGTCCGGCGGGCCCGGTACTGGAGCAGAGCGCGTTTCACGTTCCGAGCGTGCGCGCACGAGAAGCCGCGAGCGAATGCCGGCACCCCGGCCGCGGTTCATCTGCACTGAAGGAACCAGCTCGCCAAGTGTCGCCGCAGTCGCTTCCATCGCAGCCAGCTCGGGACCGCACTCCGGGCAGAGTGCCGCATGCGCGCGAACCGCACTCGCGACTTCGACTGAAACGCAGTCGAGTGCGACGCCAGCCAGCTCGGAGTATGCCTCCTCGTGGCTTATGCCGTTCACTCTGTCACCTCACGATGCATCGATAGTGGCTCCCTCAGCTTCTGCATTGCCAGACGCATTCGCGTTTTTACAGTTCCCAGTGGCTGACCTGTCGCATCCGCAATCTCCGTCTGACTCAACCCGTTGAAATACCCCAGCTCGAGAACTTCGCGCTGCTCAGCCGGCAATTCCCGCAACGCTGCCCGGACATGCTCTCGCAGCTCCGATCCTTCTACATTCTCCGACGGATCCGGCGATGGCGATGCGATGTCCGCGAAGGTGCGATCGTTTCCGATCGGATCTTCCTTGTGACGCTTTTTTGCGCGAAGACGATCGAGCGCTTTTCGTCTGCCGATAGTCAGCAGCCACGTCGACACAGCGCCGCGCGCCGGCTCGTATGAATTGGCTTTCCGCCAGGCTTGCCAGAAAGTCTCTTCGACCACGTCCTCGGCTTCGTCCGGATCTCTCAACAGATGAAGGACGAGCGAATAGAGTGAGCGGGCCCAGCGATCATACAACGCGCCGAGTGCAGTTTCATCTGCCTCGACCATGCGTCGAATCAACGCCACATCGTCTGCGTTTGACACATTCTCAGAGGAATACGACTGCGCCTGCTCGGACGGATTCATCAAGAGACGAATGTATTACCGAGCGGGCGCACTGCTAGAGGGATAATGATCCTGTTACTACTCTTATTTGAAACCAGACAAACGCGGTACGAGGTACGAGTACGACCAGACAAACGCGGTACGAGGTACGAGTACAACCAGTTAAGCGCGGTACGAGGTGCGAGTACGGCCAGCAAAAGCGCGTCGTTCCGTTCTAACCTCGAACCTCGTACCGCGTCTCTACTGGTCGTACTTGAACCTCGTACCGCGTTTGTCTGGTTTTGACGGTACTGGTACCTCGTACCGCGCTTTTACTGGTTCCTCCCCCTCGCGCGCCCTAACTAGTACTTGGCGAGGTAATTATCCAACTCCCACTGCGAAACCTGGGTGATGTATTCCTCCCATTCCTGCCGCTTCGCCGCAAGGAAGTTGGAGTAGATGTGCTCGCCTAGCGCGTCCTTGATCACGGTGTCCTTCTCGAGCTCGTCGCAGGCTTCTTCCAGGTTGTGTGGAAGGTCATCGATGCGCAGGCGCCGCTTCTCGCGATGCGACATCTCCCAGATGTTCGTGTTCACCGGCTCACGCGCATCGGTCTTGTTCGCGATTCCGTCGAGACCGGCCGCAAGCTGTACCGCGAGCGCCAGGTACGGATTCGCCGAGGGATCGGGAATGCGAAGCTCGCAACGTGTTCCAAGACCACGGCGATCCGGAATGCGAATCATCGGCGTGCGATTGCGCATCGACCACGCAACGTTCACCGGCGCTTCGTAACCCGGCACTAGTCGCTTGTAGGAGTTCACGAGAGGATTCGTGATCGCGCAGAATCCGCGCGCGTGATTCAATAGTCCACCGATGTAGTGCAGCGCCGTCTGCGAGAGCTCCCACTTCGCCTTCGCATCCCAGAAAGCATTCTCTTTCCCGCGGAACAGCGACTGGTGCGTGTGCATGCCGCTTCCGTTCTGTCCGAACACCGGCTTTGGCATGAACGACGCCATCAACCCGAACTGCTGCGCGACGTGGCGAACGATGAAGCGGAATGTCGCAATGTTGTCAGCCGTCTTCAGTGCGTCGGCATAGCGGAAGTCGATCTCGTGCTGGCCGTGAGCAACTTCGTGGTGGGCCGCTTCCACCTCGAATCCCATTTGCTCGAGAACGTCGACGATCGCACGGCGTGCGTCCTCGCCAAGATCTACCGGAGCCAGATCGAAGTATGCGCCGACATCGTGCGTGTTCGTCGTCGGCTCGCCTTCCGGTCCCGTCTTGAACATGAAGAACTCGGCTTCCATGCCGGCGTTCATCGTCGAGTAACCCATGCTTCTTGCGCGATCGAGCTGGCGGCGCAGCACGCGGCGCGGATCGCCCTCGAACGCCTGGCCATCAGGCGTGTTGATGTCGCAGATGAGCCGCGCTACGCGATTGTCGGGATCGCCCCATGGGAAAACCTGGAACGTGCTGAGATCGGGACTGAGCAGCATGTCCGATTCTTCGATGCGCACGAATCCTTCGATCGAGGATCCATCGAACATGATGTCGCCGTCCAATGCCTTCTCGAACTGCGAGCGCGGAATTTCGACGTTCTTGTTGACGCCCAGAATGTCGGTGAACTGGAGACGGAGAAAGCGAACGTTGTTCTTCGATGCGAGGTCGAGGATGTCTTTCTTGCTCGCTCCGGTGGTATCTCTTGGAGCGGCAGCTCGGGATTTAGGCGGCACAGTGGGCTCGGTTGAAAAGGGTCGGATTGGCGGAAGACCGAAGCTACTCGGGCGTGTTTGGAGTGTCAATCAAATCATGCTAAACGGGCAGAAATTTTTGCAGGATTTTCCAGAATCAGCTCAAAAACTGGCGAAAACGCCAAATTTTTGTGCAAATGCGGCAAAAAATTGCTAGATCAACCCTCTGAGCGCCTCTTCGTATTCATCGATCATCCGGTCCAGACCGAACTGATTTTGAACTCGATCGCGCGCCGCTGCTGCAAAGCGGTCGCGTTTGTTTTTGTCCGAAAGCATTTCAGTGAGACCAGCAACAATTGCATCGACACTCCGCGGCTCGATGAGCCGTGCCTCGACATCATCACGCACTAGCTCTGGTGTTCCCGATACCGCCGTCGCGAGAACGGCCGTACCCGCGCTCATCGCCTCGAGCACAATATTCGGCGCACCTTCGACGTACGATGGCAGTACGACCACATCGAGCGATTTGAGAATGCCGGCAACATTCGGGCGATACCCCAGCCAATGGACGCGCGGCGCATTTCCGAGAAGTCTCCGCATCTCGCTCTCCTGCGACCCCTGCCCCACTAGCAGCAGGTGCGCATCGGAAACTGCCGCGGCCACGCGGTGCCACGCTTCCGCAAGCTCGCGTACTCCCTTGCGTGCCTCGAAGCTGCCGATGAATCCCGCCACCGGAGTGCCCGAAGGAAGACCGAGGTCTTCGCGTAGCGCTGTTTCATATGGATCCGGATCGATTCCATTGTAGATCACGCGAATCGTCGAATCCTCGAGCCATGGCGCTGACTCCAGAAGCGTGCGCTTCGTGGCTTCTGCATTGGTGACGTGAAGAGCCGGCATATTGCCATACAGCTGCTTCCAGTACAGACCACGCCCGAGTGGACGCTGATTCGCATGTCGAACGACGATCGGGACTTTTCGCAGTGAAGCCATGACGCCTGTCATCGTGACGTCTTTCTTCATCAGCATCATCGCAACATCGGGACGATACCGCCGAAGCTCACGATCGACGCGCGGCAGCACGGCAGGATTGAAATCCATTCCTTTGAGAATCGGCATGAATGGAGCGATCCCACGCATTCGATTCTCGAGCATTTTCCCGGGATATCCAAAGATCACGACGTCGTGACCGCGGTTTTGAAGACCGCGTGCGAGAATCTCAGTCACCTTGTGGACTCCTCCCCATCTGTACGAGGAGTTGCTCAGCACTATCCGCATTTTGCAACATGACCTGCAAACGCCGGAATCGCCATGTAGGTTGTAGCCATGACTTCACCTTCGACATCTGAAACGGTCTGCGCCTCCTGTTCAACAGTCGGGAGCGGTCGTTTTTGCTCTAATTGCGGTGCCGCTCTTACGCCCCTCGCATGTGCCGGTTGCGGTGCGACCATGAGCCCCGGCGCGCGCTTCTGTCACGAGTGCGGCAAGCAGGTTGCTTCAACCCAGCCAGCCGAGGCCTCAGGAACCACTACGGCAAAAGTTGGCGCCGGCGGTTCGCTTCCCTGGATAGTCGCCGCCATTGCGCTGGTTACACTGCTCGCATTTCTCGCCGGCAACGCATTCAACTCGCACGCCGGTAGCTCACTCGATGCTCCGCAGAACGCCCTGCCTCAGGCTGGCCTTGGGGAGACAGGACCCGTCGACGGCACCGCGCCGGACCAGGGCGCAGTCCGGGCTCCCGACATCTCGCAGCTTTCTCCCCAGGAGCGTGCCGACCGCCTGTTCAATCGCGTCATGACTCTGAACGACCAGGGCAAGAGCGACAGTGTTCTCTTCTTCGCTCCGATGGCCATCGAATCCTACCGGATGCTGAGCCCCCTCAATGCCGACCAGCGCTACGACCTTGGCCGGATCGCCGAGGTAGCCGGAGCTCTGCCGCTCGCAAAAGCCGAGGCCGACACGATCCTCCAGCAGAACCCGACGCACCTTCTTGGACTCATCCTCGCGGCTCGCATAGCATCACTCGACAACCGCGCTGCCGACCGCGCTTCGTACGAGTCGAGACTCGCCAAAGCCTACCCGGCCGAGCTGGCAAAAAAGCTCCCGGAATACGAGCGGCACGATGCCGACATCAAGAATGCGATGGGAAGCGTGAAGCGTTAGCACCGGACTACTTGACGCCACTTGATCGGCGCTGTATTCGCTGTCTTTGAAAGACATTCCAAGCATCTATTAGCGACAGGGCACACGGTGTGCAGTTTTGCGCGCCGAACGATCGCTGCCGAACACATAGAGCCACGTAACACTCCAAAGGGGGAAGGTATGCCGAGCGGTGATGAGACAAGAGAGACGTACAGATTCGCCGATGACGACGACTCTGATGATCTCGGCGGTTTCGGCCGTGGCAAGCGGTCGTACGAGGAAGATGAAGATGATGAAGACGGCGGCTGGGCGATAAACGAAGACCACAGCGATCGCTTGTGGGATAGCGCCGAAGACGTCGACGACGACGATGAAGAGGAAGCGGTGACGACTGACGCAGACGACGCCGAAGAAGAGGAAGAGGAAGAAGATTTGTTCGGAGGCGGAGCACCACGAGGCCGTCGCGGTCGTCCGAAAGGATCGACTGCCGCCAATCGTGAGAAGCAGCTCCTCGCCGCAACGCGTCCGCGCCAGCCGGAGCCTGCTATCGTCACGGAAGAGATCATAATCTTTACCGACGATCTCGACGACGAAGACGACGACGATATTTCTCCGCCGCCATCTGCAAAGAAGAGCGCTTCCAAAGCTGCCACCAAGCCAGCCGCGAAGAAGGCAGCCGCAAAAAAGCCCGCAGCAAAGAAGGCGCCTGCGAAGAAAGCCGCGAAAAAAGCTGCTAAGCCCGCAGCCAGGAAGGCGGCAAAGAAGACTTCCGCCAAAAAGCCGGCGAAGAAAGCGGCAAAGAAATCAGCTTCTCGTGGCTCAGCCAGGAAAAGCGCACCAAAAAAGAAGAGCGCACCCCGCAAGAGCTCCGGGAAAAAGAGCTCGGCCAGGAAAAGGCGTTAGCACGAACGCTTTTTCTCCCAGTAGATTCCAGCGATGCAAGAGAGCGAAAGCCGCTGGCGAAAAATTGCACTTTCGGGCGGCGCTATCATCGGCGCCGCCGCTGCATATAACGCCTTCGCTCGAAAAGGGGTCGATCTACTCACCAACCTCATTGGTGGCGAAGAAGGCGGTTTCGAATGGCGCGGCTCGCGCATCGCGTTCACGCGGAGAGGAAGCGGGCCGCCAATGCTTCTCGTGCATGGCATCCACCCCGCCGCATGGTCGTACGAATGGCACGATAACGTCGATGCACTCGCACGCACCAACACTGTCTATACAATAGACCTGCTCGGCTTCGGACGATCCGATCGCCCCGCGATTCGATATTCCGCGCGACTGTATATCTCTCTCATTTCTGATTTCGTTCACCAGGTTATCGGTGAGCCGTGCGTCCTTGTCGCATCATCACTCTCGGGCGCGTATGCGATCGTGCTCGCGGCGCGTGATCCTCAAAGATTTCCAGCGATTGCGTTGATTGCGCCGACAGGACTCATACGCCTGAACAAGACTGCTGGTGTGGGCGGAGAAGCGGGACGATTGGCCGTCGAAACACCCATCGTTGGAACGGCGATGTTCAACACGCTCGTGGCACACCGTAATCTTCGGCGCTGGCTCGAAAAAACATACGCCGACGATACCATCGTCACCGACGATCTCGTCGATATCTATTACTGGACTGCACACCAGCGCGGCGCACGACATGCGCCCGCCGCATTTATCTCGGGTCATCTCAACATCGATGTGCGACAGGCGCTAAGACGCCTGACGCAACCGGCACTTCTCATTTGGGGAGAAGAAGGCTCGGCAACTCCGATCGAAGAATTCCGCGGATTCCGCGCGGTGAAACCTGACCTCGAGCTTTCCGTTCTGACGCCCGCCGGCGACCTTCCGCACGACGAGCGGCCCGATGACTTTAATGTTATCCTATCAACATGGCTGACTCGCCTGTCGCTCTCCTCCGCGCCCACGCGCGACATGCTCCCTGGAACGCCCGAGGTCTCGCAGCCCACGTCACAGCTCTAGTCGACGCTGCAGGCATGCGGCCGACAAATGCGTCGGCACGCGCAGCGCCGAGTGCACGGTCGGTGAGGTTTTACGTCGCGCAAGGATTGCTCGACCGCCCCGAAGGAACAGGCACAGCGGCGACGTACAACTACAGGCATCTGCTTCAGCTTCTCGCGATCAAGATCAGACAGCGCGAGGGTCAGAGCCTCGAGAAAATCAAAATCGAGATGAAAGACGTGACGGGAGATGCGCTCGAGCGGCGCATCGCTACGTCACTCGCTCCTGCTCTCATGTCCGGCGCCGACACAACTGTCGAGCGCGAAGACGGCAACACCTACACCTGGCGCCGCGCACCAGTTGCCGATGGAATCGAGCTTCACATTCGCGAAGACAGTCCGGCTGCGCGCGAAGAAGCAGTCATCGCAATGCGTGAAGCTGTACGCGCTGCCCTCGGCCGAGCTGACATCAGATAGAACGACGCTTCGTCAGATATAGCTGGGCCACCACAGATCTTTTCGCCGTGACTTGAAGTCCGCGTACCAGCGACACGGCAGATACGCGATGAGCACAACGATCACCCACGCGAGGTACACTCCGGGTAGACTCGTGCCATACCACGCAGGGAATGATCCTGTGTCGAGACTGAGGAAGTCGCCTCTTCCACCCTGCAGCATCGCGAACCCATACGCGAGAATGTGAATGACGAAGATGTGCAGGATGAAGTAGAACATCGGCACCCTGCCGTAGACACTGATCACTCGCGCCGCTTTTCCTCGAGCATTCTCGAACAACGCAAGCGCAATGAATGCGGGGCCAAGCGTCATCAGCAGGAACATCAGCGACGGCGGATACTTGAGCACATTCAGGAATGCTGCGACGGTGAGCGCGACTGTTCGCTGAGAAGTCCACGGTGATGGGTTACCGTAGAGATTGAAATAGCGGAGGACGATGAACCCGATCACCATCGCAATTCCCGCACGGACGAGAAATTTCTTTCGCGCCGCTGGCTTCCATTCGAATACCGCGCCAAGGACATAGCCCAATGCCATCACTCCACACCATGGGATTAGCGGATACCCGATGAGCGCTTTCCCAAACACGAATCCCGGTACATGCAGAAAATTCCAGAGCGG
>Ga0070699_100006210_pt1 | contig 10429 bp, 9 predicted proteins | sample KBSK1503metaG_FD_65473 | JGI IMG/M metagenome (GOLD analysis project Ga0070699, IMG submission 65473) | Corn, switchgrass and miscanthus rhizosphere microbial communities from Kellogg Biological Station, Michigan, USA - KBS K1-50-3 metaG | ecosystem: Host-associated > Plants > Roots >... | reverse complement strand
ATATGCCATGGCTTACCTCAATCGCGGGAATGTTTACTCTAATCTGGGTGAGCATAGAAGTGCGCTTCAGGATCTTGATCAGGCCATCCAGATCAATCCGCAATATGCGGAGGCTTACAACAATCGCGGACTTACTTACTCCGATCTAGGTGAGGATCAACGTGCACTTCAGGATTATGATCAGGCCATCCAGATCAATCCGCAATTTGCAGCAGCTTACAACAATCGCGGGAATGCTTTGACAAATCTAGGCGAGTACCAGCGCGCGCTTCAGGATTATGATCAAGCCATCCGGATCAACCCGCAATCTGCAAAGTATTACATTAATCGCGGCAATGCTTATATGCACCTGGGCGAGTATCAACGTGCGATTCAAGACTTTGATCAAGCCATTCAGATCAGTCCACAATTTGCGGAGGCTTACAACAATCGCGGGCTTGCTTATAGGTTCTTGGATAAGTACCAGCGTTCTATTGAGGATTTTGATCGAGCCATCCAGATTAACCAGCAAGCTGCAAGTGTTTATGTTAATCGCGGATTTGCTTATGCTCAATTAAATAAATATGACTTGGCTATTCAAGACTACAGTACTGCTATTCAATTGGATCCATGGCTGGCTGACGCATACCTTTATCGCGGGCAATCGCTTCAAAACCTTGGAAAGCTCATCGAAGCCGAAGCGGATTTCAAAAAATATGAAGAACTCACTGGGCAGAAGCCATAGTATGTGCCTGCTAATCCTTACGAAGCTCAACTCAGGCACGCAAGGATGTTAGACAATTTTTGCTAACGAATCTAAAAATCCTGCCACGGATTACACGGACGCTTCGCGCACGGATTTTGAATGAATTCCTAGAAATGAGCTGATCAAAAAGCCAACCATCTGAACATGGTTGGCTTATTCGTGCAAATCAGTGATATCGTGCCCGAAGGATAAATCCGTGGCTAAGAATAAACGATTAAATCTAAAATAAGAGCACTCTTCTCATTTCGAGTAGGGTGTTTTTGTTACGCCAGCCCCATTACTTTCAACATCTCTTCATTATTATCGAACTGGAAGGCCTCGAGCCCTTGTTGTTTGGCTTGCGCCAGTTCGGCTTCTTCCAGCTTTTTCACGTTTTCCTTCATTACTACAGGTTTATTCAGGCTCTTGATTTTCGCCGTAAGCGCCTCTGTATCAGGCTCCATGGGTTGCCTGGTCTGCTGAAGGTATTGCCAGACTGCCTTCGCTGCATTCGTACCATCCTTGCGAGCGATGCCCACCAGCCCCGAGCTTGCCTTGCGTGACCAACCGCCAACAAAGATATCTTCAAAAGTAGATTCGTAGGATGTACCATCGATTGGAAATCTGGGAGTTTGACTCTTCACGAATTCACTCCATTCCGTTGGCAGACCAAAGGACTCATCCACTTTATCACCGATGGCGAAGACCACCGTCTCCACATCCAGCCGACGCTTGTTCCCGGTTCCCCTGGCTTTTGTATCCCCATTGGCTTCCACAAGAATATTATCTTCGAGTTCAACCTGTGTGAGGTTCCCTTCCGCATCTTCCAGCATTTGCACCGGAGACGCAAGGAACTCGAAACGGAACCTGGTATTGGAGACCTTGGGCAAAGCTTTCGGGAGGGCCTCCAAAATCGAGGCCTTAGCAGCTTCCGGGTCCTGATGAACCGCCTGCATGATGGGTGCCACACGCTGAATCTCGGCATCCAGGTCAGCCAGGTCCAGGTTGTCGATCACGTATTCCATTTCCTTCTTATCGAACTTGATTTCGGCAGGTCCGCGTCGCACTACCGCGATGACCTCATCCACCTTTTCTTCGCGGCTGAGGAAGTGGGTGATATCGAGCATCACATTGCCCGCGCCGATCACCGCACAGCGTTTGCCAAACCGGAAGGACTGTTCGCTATAAGGTGGGAGTTTATTATAGAAATACACCACATCCTTGGCATGGTAAACACCACGCAAGTTTTCACCCGGCAAGCCCAGCCATTTGGTTCCCTGTGCACCTGCCGTAACGAGGATGGCTTGAAAGCCAAGGGCACGCAAGTCATCGAGCTTGAAGTCTGCCTGTTCACCAATCGATACATTTCCATAGTAGGTGAGGTTGGGTACATCCAACACTTGTTTGAATTGCTTGCGCAAACCATTTTTCATGGTGTGTTTATTGGGATAAATACCGTACTCTGCAAGTCCACCTGGTTTAAGATCGCGGTTGAAAAGGACCACACGTGCGCCAAGATTGGCAAGTTCGCGGGCGCCAAAGAGCCCCGCGGGTCCTGCGCCGATCACGGCGACGTAATATTGATTGGTCACACGGCCTCCTGAACTTTCCCTTACAATGAATAATAGCGGGCTGATTATAGTCAAAAAGAATCTCGCATACAAGCCGGGATGGGACCCTATAGCTTTGTGATGAGGAACAAGTAAAGATGGTAATCTTAGTTTGGAAAACTACATCAAAATTGGATAACTATGCTAAGATTGATGCCATAGAATTGAGGAGGCCCAATGACACAACCCACTTCAAAAAATCCTGAGCCTAGCAAGATGAACAAGTTGCTCAACGGTAAACCGGATCAATCAATCGAATCACGTTTACCACGTGCCACTGGTGCGCCGCCGCGTCCTGTCACTCCAATACCACCTGCACCTTCTGCGCCTGTGCAAGTTTCCACGCCTTCCAAATCCAAGCCTCAGGCTCAGCCAAGGCAGTCCTATTCTGGTTCCAGATTTTGGCCGGTCTTTTGGACGATTGCGAGCGTAATCTCACTGCTTGTAAATATTGGTGTCGTAATCGCCTTGTTGTTTGTCATAAATTTCCTGGGCGGCACAAAAGCCACACTCTCTCTTGTGCAAAATCAAGCCACCGGGCTTTTGGGTGGGCTATATAACAACTTTGTCAAAATGGATGCTGCCAGCATTAAAACCAGCATTCATGTCGAGAAAGATATTCCGGTGCAATTTAGTCTGAACGTCAGTGGCGCCACCGACGTGACCCTCAGCCAGGATGTTTCCATCAGCGGCGCCCTGGTCACGGTCAATACTGGCGGTTTGAACATCAACAATGCGCGCGCCAACATCGTTCTGCCAGCTGGAACTGTTCTGCCGATCTTTATCCAGAATCTGGTGGTACCTGTCGATAAAACCGTACCAGCCATACTAGATGTACTTGTCGATATTCCACTTAATCAGACCGAGCTGCATGATCCATTTGTTGGCTTGCAAAAGGTGGTTGAGCCCTATTACTGTCTGCTTCAACCAGAAACCATTGTGAACGGTATTAATGTGTGTGAGACAGCCGCTCCAATACTTCCCATTACAACTCCTGAGGCAACCGATACTCCATGATGACCAATTCATTAACACAAGTCACACTCTCCAATGGACTCAAAGTCCTCTTAAAAGAAATCCATACCGCTCCGATCATTTCCTCCTGGCTTTGGTATCGGGTCGGCTCGCGAGATGAAGTGCCCGGCCGCACTGGTATTTCACACTGGGTCGAACACATGCAGTTCAAAGGCACACCGCAATTCCCGGCAAATATTCTTGATAAAGTCATATCACGCGAAGGTGGTTCGTGGAATGCTTTCACTTACATGGATTGGACTGCCTATTTCGAGACCATGCCTGCTGAAAAAATTGACTTGGCTCTGCGGCTCGAATCCGACCGCATGCTGAACAGTCAATTCAATGCTGATGAAGTTGCCTCTGAACGGACCGTCATTATCTCGGAGCGGGAGGGCCATGAGAATGAGCCACTCTTCCAACTCGGTGAAGCGATTCAACATGCGGCCTTTCGTGTCCATTCCTATCATCATGAAGTCATCGGCGATATGGCAGACCTCCGCACGATGACGCGAGACGATTTATATAGTCACTATCGCGCTTATTATGTTCCCAACAATGCTGTGATGGCTGTCTGTGGAGATTTTGAGACAGAGAAGATGTTGGCACGCGTCAAAGAACTCTTTGAACCTATCCCTGCCGGATCGGAACCTTCACGGCTGTCGCGTCCTGAACCGGAGCAGAATGGAACGATCCACTTGTCGGTGGAGGGACCTGGCGCAACTGCCTACGTTCAGGCCTGCTACCGCTTTCCAGCCGCAGCTCACCCTGATTTTTACCCACTGGCTGTGCTTGATAGTCTGCTGGCTGGCCCCAGTAACCTCAACATGTTCAGTGGCGGTATCTCCAACAAGACTTCGCGCCTTTATCGTGCTCTCGTAGATAAGCAATTGGCGGTCAGCGTCCATGGTGGTGCACAGGCGACGATTGACCCCTTCCTTTATACGATCACAATGACTATTCACCCCAAACGCAAACCGGAGGAGGCTCTGTTGGCGTTGGATAAAGAAATCCAACGCGTACATGAAGAAAAGGTCTCAAAAGAGGAAATTGCGCGAGCAATAAAACAGGCGCGGGCCCTGTTTGCATATGGTAGTGAAAACATCACCAATCAGGGCTTTTGGCTGGGCTACGCTGAAATGTTTGCAAACTATGAATGGTTTCTAACCTATCTTGAGAAACTTTCAAAGGTCACTGTGAAGGATGTGCAACGCGTGGCGAATCAATATTTCCAGAACAAGCGTCGTGTAGTGGGCACTTATATTCCTACAAACGGGCAGGCTTAACATGGATACAACCAAGAAAAACTCCCTGCCCGGCCCCGAAGATATTCATCGTGAAGTGTTGCTGAACGGCATCACAATTCTCACGCGTTCAAACTTTAATAGTCCATCGGTCGTTATCAATGGCTTCTTCAACGCCGGAGCCATCTTCGACCCAGATGAAAAATTGGGTCTGTCGGATTTCGTCACATCGGCATTGATGCGCGGCACAAAGAAACGCAGTTTTGATGAAATCTACAACGCGCTCGAATCGGTTGGGGCCAGCCTGGGCTTCAATACGGGTGTACACAAATCTGGTTTTCATGGGCGTTCATTGGCAGAAGATTTACCTTTATTACTCAGCCTTTTATCTGAGTCTTTGATGCAACCGGCATTCCCAAAAGCCGAAATGGAAAAATTGCGCTCTCAAATTCTGACGGGTCTTGCCATTCGAGCGCAGGATACGGGGGATATGGCTTCAATGGCATTTGACCAGATTCTTTTTAAAGATCATCCCTATAGCCGCCCTGAAGATGGATATACAGAAACAATCCAACGTATTACGCGAGATGACTTAGTGAAGTTCCAGCGCGAGACGTACGGTCCGCGTGGGATGGTGATTGTCATCGTCGGTGCTGTGACGGCAGAAGAGGTCGTCAGACAAGTCAAACGCGCGTTGGGCGGGTGGCAGGTCAAAAGTCAGAAAGAGGCGCCTGAGCTTCCATCTTTGAAGTTATTAAAGAAGACAGTCAGCAAGACGCATAAAATTGCTGGTAAATCTCAGTCTGATCTCGTGGTTGGTACGAATGGTCCGAAGCGCAAAGATCCTGAATTTATGTCTGCTTTGGTAGGCAACAACGTTTTAGGGCAATTTGGCATGATGGGGCGTATCGGTGAAGTGGTGCGCGAGAAATCTGGTTTAGCGTATTATGCTGGTTCGAGCTTGAACTCAGGGTTTGGACCAGGTTCATGGGAAGTGAGTGCCGGTGTCAACCCGCAAAATGTGAAGAAGGCCACAGACTTGATCATTAGTGAGTTAAAGCGTTTTGTAGACGAGGGTGTCACAACAGATGAGCTGGCTGATACGCAGGCGAATTTTATAGGGCGCCTACCGCTTTCGCTCGAATCGAATGGCGGAGTCGCGAACGCGCTATTGAATATTGAACGCTATGATTTGGGGCTGGATTATTATCGGCGCTATGAAGGTTTGATTCGAGATGTAACCCGCGACGCCATCTTAACGGCTGCGCGGAAGTATATTGATCCAGATAAGTTGGCAATTGCGGTAGCGGGTCCTTAATCTTATGAAACTTGCTACTGGCGTGGATTTGATCGAGATTGCCCGTATTGAAGAAGTGGTTGCACGGCACGGGAAGCATTATCTTGAACGAATTTATACACCTGCTGAATTGGAACAGTGCGGCAAACGGACTGAGTCATTAGCAGGTCGTTTTGCCGCCAAGGAAGCCGCGACAAAGGCACTCGGAAGTGGAATAGGGGATATTACTTGGAAAGAGATCGAAATATTAGGTGATGAGAACAACGCGCCAGTATTGACCTTGCATGGTGAAGCTATGAAGAAGGCGACTGAACTGGGCCTTTCCACCTGGTCAGTGAGTATCAGTCATAGCCAGAGTCATTCGGTGGCGTTGGTTGTAGCGATTGGTTGAAAATCTCCGTCTTTTGACGCACAAATAATTGCGTAGCCATGTAGCGCTACAGAATTAAATGAAATCCTCCCATAACTGATGGCGAAGTCACGGGAGGATTGCAAAGGACAGGACTCGACTCTTGTCCATGTTGCTTATTTATGATGGTGTAACACCGTCAATTTTTATCTTCCACGCCCACCCAAATATGGCCAGGTAATACAGGGCGGTAGGGGCGCACAGTAATCTTGCCTTCATCCAATTTGCTGTCTTTCAACATATTTGGATGCACAAGGCATAAATCCGGGGAGCGTCCATATTTCTTTTGATAGTAATCAACTGCCTTTTGTATTTTGATGGTTAGTGTTGTCGGTGAATCGTCAAACCAAAGCATTCCAGTGTGCATATTCAACTCCTTTGTTTAATTGATGCTTGGTACCCAAAAGTGAAGCCAGTGATCAGCCTCACGTATTGCAAATTGTGTGCCAATGTTGAGTGAATCAAGATCGGCGTTTTCCGCATCCATTGAACGGATAAGTTGTACATTTTGTATTGACCCAAAGACACGCGTACGAAATGCTTCGAGCCAGGCTTGAGCGTTCTCCATACGATTGGGGTTCAACGTGATGATAGGCCAAACTCGGCGAGCTGGTCCGCGCAGAAGCAGCCAGCGCAAATTTTGCAGAGCATCGGCATCCAGTTTGGTTACAGCTTCCAAGTCATCCAGCAACAACAATACTGACTGCTTACCACTTTTGTTCCCGTGTGCCCAGGATGCCAAGGATAAGATGAAATCTTCAGACGACTGATGTTGAATGGGGAAGATACCTACATTGTTAGGGATTTCTTCCAAACCGCTCCATTCTTCGGGATGGCTGGTCATTACGCCAAATTGCACTTGTTCTGGCTGATGCATTATCGCGGCAGCCAAGGCGATGGTTTGCAACAGGGCGGTTTTGCCGGTCCCTGCATCGGCAGCAATGAGAATGGGCCCCGGTACAGGATCATGCAGGTTGAGGAGTACCGGTAGTCTATCGGGTGCCATTCCGAGGAACATGGCTTCTGTTGGCATAGGACCAAGTTCAGCCAGGACTTCACTCAAATGTGGCAGGGCAGGTGTCGGTTGGGAATGACGTGCTGCGTCTATCTCTGGTTTGAGTTCTGCCATAGCCTCTATCATTAGTTCGTAGCGATTGGGTTCGTCCATAAGTCACCTTTTACAGAGTACTGCATGATTGTTAAACGATGAGTTTAAATCCAGCCTGTAATATGTTCTAAAGGTGTTAGTGAATTAATTATGAGATAGACAGGCAGAACATTTGTTCTAAATATACGTCTTAATGAGTTTTATGTCAAGAGTTAGCTTCATACTTTGCAATTCATTTATTATGCTTGACTCACATGCTGAATTCTGTTAAACTTCCGCCCCGTGCTCCCTTATGCGGGGAGCACTTTAATTGCCAGTTTCACTTCCCCATTAAGTACTGCTTTGGTATAATCCCCGTGCTTAATTTGGGTTTGCCGACGTAGCTCAATCGGCAGAGCACCCGCCTTGTAAGCGGGCGGTTACGAGTTCGATTCTCGTCGTCGGCTCTGTGATTGCCGATTGAGATATATCTGGTAATCAATAATAATTTTATATGGGCAGTTACCCAAGTGGCCAAAGGGGACTGACTGTAAATCAGTTGTCGAACGACTTCGGAGGTTCGAATCCTTCACTGCCCACTTGTATCGGAGAGTTTCCGATACCACCAGTGTGTTGCTGGTAAGCACGTTAAGCCCTCATAGCTCAGTCGGCAGAGCACACCCTTGGTAAGGGTGAGGTCATGGGTTCGAATCTCATTGAGGGCTCAATTGTTGCGAAGAATTCTTTTATATACAGATAAAAGGAGATAATACGATGGCGAAGGAAAAATATGATCGGAGCAAGCCGCATCTGAACGTGGGGACGATGGGGCACATTGACCACGGGAAGACGACCTTGACGGCTGCGATAACGAAGGTGGCCGCCCTGATGGGGCAGGGCGAATTCCGGGCGTATGACCAGATCGACAATGCCCCGGAAGAAAAAGCCCGCGGCATCACGATCAACATTGCCCATGTAGAATACCAGACGGCCAAACGGCATTATGCCCACGTGGACATGCCGGGACACCGCGACTACATCAAGAACATGATCACCGGTGCAGCGCAGGTGGATGGTGCCATCCTGGTGGTGGCTGCTCCCGATGGTCCGATGCCACAAACTCGTGAACATGTGTTGTTGGCGCGCCAGGTGGAAGTGCCTTCCATCGTGGTGTTCCTGAACAAAGTCGATCAGATGAATGATCCTGAGTTGCTGGAACTGGTGGAGCTGGAACTGCGGGAACTGTTGAGCAGTTACGGCTTTCCCGGGGATGCCACCCCGATTGTGCGGGGGAGTGCCAAGGCCGCCTTGGACAGCACCAGCACGGACCCGAATGCACCGGAATATGAAAGCATTCGTGAACTGCTGCGAGTGGTGGACGAATACATTCCCGAACCCAAGCGCGACATGGACAAGCCGTTCATGATGGCGGTGGAAGATGTGTTCTCGATCAAGGGACGTGGGACGGTGGTCACGGGTCGTGTGGATCGCGGCAAGGCGAAGAAAGGTGATCCGATTGAGATCATCGGGCTGCGCGATACGAAAGCCTCGGTGATCACGGGCACCGAAATGTTCCACAAGGAACTGGATGAAGTGGTGGCAGGCGACAATGCCGGTATCCTGTTGCGCGGTATTGAACGTGAAGATGTGGAGCGTGGACAGGTGTTGGCCAAGCCGGGCTCAGTGACGCCGCACAAGAAGTTTCTGGCGGAAGTGTATGTGCTGAAAAAGGAAGAGGGTGGCCGGCACAAGGCGTTCTTCAGTGGCTATCGTCCGCAGTTTTACATTCGGACGATGGATGTGACGGGGAACATCACGTTGCCGGAAGGTGTCGAGATGGTGATGCCGGGTGACAATGTCAACCTGACGGTGGAGTTGATCGTGCCGGTGGCGTTGGAGCAGGGTTCGAAGTTCGCCATCCGCGAAGGTGGTCTCACCGTCGGTGCCGGTGTCGTCACCAAAATTATCCAATAAAGAGAAAGTTGGTAAGTAAGAATGGCTTCCAAGAAGAAAGATGTTCGCCCTGTGATTACACTGCAATGCAGCGACTGCAAGGAGCGAAACTATACAACGGAAAAGAATCGTCGAAACGATCCAAATCGTCTCGAGTTCAGCAAGTTTTGTCCGCGTTGCAGAAAACACACAATGCATCGCGAAACGAAGTAATGTGTTTAGTAGGGGCGCAGTAATATATATTGCGCTCTTACATAAAGGCCAGTAGCTCAATTGGTAGAGCACTCGTCTCCAAAACGAGCGGTTGTGGGTTCAAGTCCTGCCTGGCCTGTAAGCAAACAACGCCGCTGAATGTAGGGCGGCGTTTTAGCCGTACGAAATCGAAGGAGTTTATCTTGGCTGAGAAAGCGAAAAGCAGGAAAGCAAACCCAATCACTGCGTACTTCCGTGAAACCTCCGGTGAGTTGCGCAAAGTCAGCTGGCCAACCTGGCCCGAAGCCCGACAGTTAACGGGCTTGGTGCTTTTGGTTATGGTGATTGTTGGTGTTATCCTTGGTTTAACGGATGCCGGTGCTCACTGGTTGCTGAACACCTTGTTAAGCATTTCCTAAAACGGATTTGAGGTCTTAATGTCTCTGCAGGAACCGCAAGAGCAGTTTGAAGGTACAACAGAAGAGCCGATGGATGAAATGCAGGATAACACCGTCGAAGCTCCTGAGTCGGATTCGGACGCGGATATACCCGCTGAAAAATCCGAACCTGCGCGCGTTCCTTCCCCCGAAAAGCAGCCTCAGTTTTCGGAAACCTCGATCCATACAGAAGGCGTGGAAGGGCCTGCCTGGTATGTAATCCATTGTTATTCGGGTTATGAGAATAAAGTGCGCCATAACCTGGAGCAACGTATCGAGACCATGGGTATGAAGGACCGCATCTTTGATGTGGTCATTCCGACCCAGGAAGAGATCGAAGTCAAGGATGGCAAGCGCCGTACGGTGGAGCGACATATCTTCCCCGGCTACGTGCTGGTGAATATGACCCTTTCGGAAGAATCCTGGTATGTGGTGCGCAATACGCCGGGCGTGACCGGTTTC
>Ga0070699_100006209_pt1 | contig 10430 bp, 7 predicted proteins | sample KBSK1503metaG_FD_65473 | JGI IMG/M metagenome (GOLD analysis project Ga0070699, IMG submission 65473) | Corn, switchgrass and miscanthus rhizosphere microbial communities from Kellogg Biological Station, Michigan, USA - KBS K1-50-3 metaG | ecosystem: Host-associated > Plants > Roots >... | reverse complement strand
GATAGAAGGTTTCCACCCGGCTCAGGTTGTAGAGCCGGTCCGGCGCGAGCCCTGTCTCCTCGACCAGCTCGCGGCGCGCGGCGTCCGCGGGACGCTCTCCCGCCTCGATGTGCCCGTGCACGGTCTCCCAAGAGCCCGGGCACCTGCCGCCGGCGCCGCGCCGCAGCGCCAAGATCTGAAGCGCGGCGCCGGCGCCCCGGAGCACGTACACGTCCACGAAGGCCGTCCGGATGGTCGTCACGGGCTCCACTCCGCGAAGGCGCCGAGGAGCGCGATGCCGGCGCGCTGTGACTTCTCCGGATGGAACTGCGCCCCGATGACGTTGTCCCGCCCGATCAGTGTGGGAAACACATAGCCGTATTCACCGGTGGCGAGAACGGCGCTGTCGGCGACCCCGCCCGGGTGATAGCTGTGCACGTGATAGAAGAAGTCCGCTTCCGGCAACACCCGGCGCACCACGGGGTGCAGACGGCCCGGACCCGTGGGTGCAACCAGGGCCCACCCCACGTGAGGAATCGGGAGATCCACGGTGAAGCGCCTGACGCTGCCCGCGAGGAGACCGAGGCCCTGGAGCCCGGGCGCCTCCTCGCTCGTCTCGAGGAAGAGCTGGAGTCCGAGGCAGATGCCCATCACCGGCCGGCCAGCGCGCGCCGTGTCGCGCACGGCGTCGCCCAGGCCGGACCGGGCGAGGTTGGCCACCGCCTGACCAAAATGGCCCACGCCGGGCATGAGTACCCGGTCGGCGGCTCGAACGGTGTCGGGGTCGGCCGTCAGCGTGGCGTCGTGCCCTCCGGCGGCGAGGGCGCGCACCACACTCCGCAGATTGTTGACGCCGTAGTCCACCACCGCGATCACAGCACGCCCTTGGTGGAGGGGACTCCCCGCACCCGCGGATCGACGGCGGTGGCGTCGTCGAGCGCGCGCGCGAAGGCCTTGAAGGTGGCCTCGACGATGTGATGCGGATTGTCTCCCCGCACCAGATCGAGATGGACGGTGAGTCCGGCGTTGAGCGCCAGCGCGCGGAAGAACTCGGGCGTGAGGAAGACGTCGTAGTCGCCGAGCATCTGCCACTTGGGGATGTCCACGTGGTAGGCGAGATACGGCCGGCCGGACACGTCGATCACCGCCCGCACCAGTGCCTCGTCGAGCGGGACCAGGGCGTCGGCGTAGCGGCGGATGCCCGAACGGTCGCCCAGCGCCTGCGCGACGGCCTGCCCGAGGGCGATCCCGGTGTCCTCCACCGTATGGTGGCCGTCCACGTGAAGATCGCCGCTGCCCTCGACGGTGAGATCCAGCAGCGCGTGCCGCGCGAGGGCTTCGAGCATGTGGTCGAAGAAGCCGATACCCGTGCGCACCTGCGCCTCGCCCCGGCCGTCGAGGACGACGCGGACGCGGAGGTCGGTTTCGTTGGTCTTGCGGTGGACGTCGCCGATGCGGGTCATAGGCCAGAGGGTAAACCGTGAACAGTAAACAGTAAACGGGGGGCTCCGGCGACGCGTGGAGTCCCCTGTTCACGGTTCACTGTTCACTGTTCACCGTTCATCGCGACCCCAGGATCGCCTGCATCGCGTCGACGACCGCATCCATGTCCTCCGGCGTGCCGATCGAGATCCGCAGGCATTCGGCGAGCTCCGGCGCGGCCGAGACGTCGCGCACCAGGATTCCATAGTCCTCGAGCAGCCGGCGGAAGACGTCCCGTGCGGACACCGTCAGGCAGCGGATCAGAATGAAGTTCGCGGCCGACGGGTAAACGGTGAGCCCCGGCATCGCGCGCAGGCGAGCGGCGGCGCGCTCGCGGGTGGCGACGATCTCCGCCACTCGGCTCTCCGTCTCCGGGTGCGCGAGCAGGAGGCTCACCGCCGTCAGCGAGAGCGAGTTGACGTTGTAGGGCAGCTTCGCCTTGGCGATCTCCCGCGCCACCGCGGGATGGGCTAACGCCAGCCCGAGCCGCAGCCCCGCGAGTCCGAACGCCTTGGAGAAGGTCCGCAGAACGACGACCCGGGGCGAGGTCGCCAGCAGACCGACCGCCGTGGGGCCGCCGAAGTCCTGGTATGCCTCGTCGCAGAGCACCAGGGCGTCCGTCGCCGCGAGCACGCGCTCGACCGCGTCGGGCGGGAGCGCCGAGCCGGTCGGATTGTTGGGCGAGTTGAGCACCACGACGCGAGCCCGCTCCCGCACCGCCACCTCGATGAGGGACTCGATCCGGTAGCCGAAGTCGGATCCCAGCGCCACCGGCACGTAGCGCGCCCCGAAGACGCCGGCCAGCAGCCGGTACAGCGAGAACGTCGGTGCCGGAGCCACCACCCGGTCGCCGCTCTCCAGCGTCACCGCCATCGAGGCCTGGATCAGCTCATTGGAGCCGTTGCCGACCAGAATCCCTTCCGCCGGCCAGCCGTAGCGGGCGGCGAGCTGGTCGAGCAGCTGGGTCGGGGTGAACTCCGGATAGCGGTGCCACGGGACGGCGGCCAGGCGCTCCGCGATCTGCCGCTTGAGGGGCGGGGAGACGTCGTACGGGCTCTCGTTCTGGTTGAGCTTGCGCCGAGCCGAGTGGGTCTTGAGCGAGTAGGCGGGCTGCTCCCGGACCGACGCCTTGACGAGGTCGAGTCCGGCGGCAGGCTCGGGCGGCGGCCTCACCGCCCGTAGCGGCCGAGCACGGCTTCGAGCCGCGCGGCGAGGGCACGGGCGCGGAACGGCTTGCTCAGGAAGTCGGCGGCGCCCAGCTCGAAGACCTTGACCTCGTTTTCCTCGTCACCCTTCGCCGTGAGCACGATGACGGGGATGTCGCGCGTCGCCGGACGCGACCGGAGATGCGAGAGCACCCCGTAGCCGTCGAGGCCGGGGAGGTTGAGGTCGAGGACGATGATGTCCGGGGCGTGCCGGTCCACCTCGTCCAGCGCCTGCACCCCGTCCCGCGCCTCCTGCACCGTGAAGCCTTCGCGCTCGAGCAGGTCGCGCATGACCCGCCGCAGATCGTCCTCGTCGTCCACCAGCAGCACGCAGATCCCGCGGTCGCCTGCTCCGCCGTCCGCCGTGGTCCCCGCCTCGTCGAGGAGCTCCATCTCCATCTCAAGGTCGAAGCCGTGCGCGGCCGGTTGCGGCGGCGGGGGCAGCGGAGTCACCGGCACCGGTGGCGCGGCCCTGGATCCGCTCGCGCGGGACCTGCGGCCCGGCCTGGGCGCCGCCGGAGCCGCGCCCGCGGCCGCGGCCGCGCCATCCGCGGAGAGCGGCACGTCGGTCACCCGCAGCAGCTCGTCGATGGTCGTCCCCCCGTCGAGAACATGGCGCAGACCGCTGTCCCAGAGCGAGCGCATGCCGTTCTTGCGGCCGAGCTCCGCGACCCGGTCGGCCGTGCCGCCCGAGCCGATCAACCGCTCGAGCTCGGGCGTTATCGCCAGCACCTCGACGATACTGAACCGACCCTGGTAGCCGGTCATCGCGCACTCGGGACAACCCACGGCACGATAGATCGCGGCACCGCTCGGCACGAACCGCCGGACCCGCTCTGGAACTGGCTCGGTGCTGATCTCCCGGCAGGTCAGACAGAGGCGCCGCATCAACCGCTGCGCGATGATGCCGCGCAGCGCCGACCCGATCTTGTACGCCTCCATGCCCATGTCCAGCAGCCGGGTCACCGCGTTGGCGGCGTCGTTCGTGTGCAGGGTCGAGAGCACCAGGTGGCCCGTGAGCGATGCCTGCACCGCGATCTGCGCCGTCTCCTGGTCGCGGATCTCGCCGATCAGCACCACGTCGGGATCCTGGCGGAGGATGGAGCGGAGCGCGGCTGCGAACGTGAGACCGGCCTTCTCGTGCACTTGCACCTGCACGATGTTCGACCCCAGCCGGTACTCCACCGGATCCTCGACCGTGACGATGTTCACGCCTTCGCCCTGGATGAGGCGGATCGCGGAGTAGAGAGTCGTCGTCTTCCCCGAGCCCGTTGGGCCGGTGACCAGCAGGATCCCTTCCTTGTGCCGGAGCAGGACCCGGATGAGCTCCGCCTCGTCCGGGAACATCCCGAGGCCGTCGAGCGTGAGGATCGCCCCCTTGGAGCTGAGGATCCGGATCACGACCTTCTCACCCAGGGACGCGGGCAGGCTCGACACGCGGAGGTCGATGGGTTCGCCGTTTACCGTGATGCGGGCGCGCCCGTCCTGCGGCCGGAGCCGGTCGGCGATGTCGAGCCCCGACATGATCTTCACCCGGGAGATCAAGGGGATCCCCGCGGTGCGCGGGATCTTCATGACCTGGCGAAGGACGCCGTCGATGCGATAGCGGATGACGATCCCACCCTCGGCGGGCTCCACGTGGATGTCGCTCGCCCGGCTGGTCACGGCGTCGGCCAGCATCATATCCACCAGGCGGATGATCGGCCGCTGGCTCGCCTCCTCCGCGCTTCCGACCGCGTCGTCCTCGCCCTCGGTGACCTCCTTGACCTCGAAATCGCCGCCGATCCCCTCGAGCAGCCGGGACACGACATGATCACCCCCGTACAGCTCGTCCAGCTTGTCGCGGATCCGCGCAGGGGAGCCAAGCTGGAGGCGCACGTCCCGCCCGGTTGCGAACGCGAGCGTCTTTTCCGCGTCGAGGTCGAACGGGTTGGCGGTCGCCACCTCGAGGTACGCGTCCGTGACCTTGAGCGGCAGGACGTTGAACTTCCGGACGAGCTGCTCGGGGATCGCCTCTTTGACGCTGGGGTCCATCGCCGTCAGGTCGGCGACGGGAAAGCGGAACCGCCCGGCGATGGCGGAGAGCACCTGCGCGTCGGTGGCGAGCCTGCGTTGAACGGCCGTCTCCCACAGCGACACCGGGCCGCCCTCCGCCGCGCGGAGCGCCATGAGGGCCTCCGCGGGTAACAGGGGTTCCAGGGTGGGGACCAGCCATTCGTCCGTGAACTGCATGCGGCGGCTCGAGCGAGGGGTGGTTTTCGGGGAGCGGCAGGATCCCGGTCGCAAAGGGCAAGATAAGACCGCCCGGCGGGCCACGGGTAGAGCGGGCTAGAGCACCCCCCACCAGTCCGGGTGGACGTCCAGCGTGAGCCCCAAGTCCCCGTCGCGGAGCCCGACTCCGGCCTCGATGCGGAGCAAGCGCATGAAGAGCTCCGCCGCGAGCCCCGCCACCGGCCGCACACCGGCGGTCGGTTGCCATGGGAGGCCGGCGTACGACCGGTCGGCCCAGCCCGCGGCCAGGAACGGCGCCAGCACCATGGTGCGCCCGGTCGACGCGAACGATCCCAGCGGAATCGCGGGCGCCGGTACGTTCACCCGCCATTCGAGCTCGGCCAGCGCATAGGAGCGGCCGCCGTATGCGCGGAACGGCTCCCCGACGAGCGTACCGCGCCCGCCGAGGACGAAGCTGCGGTAGGCGGGGAGTCCGTCGCTTCCAAGCCCTGCGTGGACGCTGCCGGCGAGCGCCGTGCCCCCGACCGGCACCAGCCAGGCCGCGTCCGCCGAACCACGCACGAAGGTCGTCGGCCCGTCTCCAGCCTCGAGCGCCAGGCTGCCCCCGATTCCGGCCCGCAGGGCGACGGGCCCGGCCCGCTCCATCCTAAGCCGGGCGATCCGGTAGGTGCCCGCGCCGAGGGGCGGGTTCGGGCGATAGCTGCCGCGCGCCGGTGTCGCCGTCACGTCCAACGACCGGCTTCGCTCGATGTTCGCGACGAGCCCGAGTGTCAGGTGTTCGTCCAGCCGGTGCCGCACGCCGACGCCCGCCAGGTCGAGGAGGACGTAATCCCCGTAGTCATCGCCGTTCTCCTGGGAGAGCAACGAGTTGAGTAGCGGCGAGATGACTGCGACGTCGCTGAGGTCGCGGATCCGCCGCCGGCCGAACAGCTCGATCTCGGTGGCGCCGAACCCGCGGGTCAGGCTGAGCCCCCCGGTGAGCCGCTGGTCCGAGGTCCCGAAGCCGACCGACGGCCGCAGCCGGAGCCGGCTGCTCCCGAGCCGCACCGTGCCCCCCACTCCCAGCGCGAGGCCCTGCACCCGGTTGACGTGGGCGAGGTCGCTGAGGGACCCCGCCCCGATCTGCGTGGCGGGAAGCCCGCTCAGCACCCTGGCGCCCGCCAGACGCGCGACCTCGACGCGGACGGCCTCCAGATCCTGCCGCCCCACGGGGGCCGCCTCGTCGGCGATGGCGTCGCGAAGCGGAGTCGGCCAGGTGCCGTCGTCCGGTTGGGCCCGCGCGAGCCCGCCGATCTCGGGCCCCGCCAGCACGGCAGGCGGGACCGCCGCGTCGAGGTCGTAGTCGCCGATCTCCCAGCGCCCGCGGATGATCCCGCGGGCGGGGAAGTCGATCCAGGTCGTGCGGCGACGGATCTCGATCTCTTGACGATAGGGCAGCCAAAACCGGCCTTCCCGGAGCGAGTTCTCCAGCACGACGCTGATGTCCTCCAGGTTGCGCTCGAGATACGCGGCGGGCGTGAAGCTGAAGCGGAAGCGGACGAGGTCGGCGGTGCCCGCGTCCAGATATAGCTGCCCCACGACGAGCGGCCGGTCGTAATCGCGGGGCCGGACCAGCACCTCGCGCACGCGGACCAGACCCAGCGGACCCTGAATCGCGAGTGAGTCGCCGAGCGCGAAGTCGTAGGCATCGAGCCCGCCGGGGGAGAGGGGGTGCACCGCGTCCTTGACCTCGTCGCCCTCGCCGATCCGGATCAGGTCGCCGAAGTTGTTGGTGACGATGCCCAGGTGATCCCGGTGGTAGTTGATGTCGGTGGGCAGGAAAGCGCCGTCGCGCCAGCGCAGAATGACCTGCTTGCTCCGGTTCGGGGCCTGCCAGTACACTTCCACGTCCAACTCGTCGGCCTTCACGAGGCGCGGCGGCCCGCCGAGTCCCTCCCCGACCTGGGCCAGGAAGAACACGAACCCGTGGGCCCGCGTGCGGTAGCTCCGAAGCGCGGGGTCGGCCTGGGCCGTCTGGCGTCGCTCGACGCCCCGGCGCACCAGCGCGAGGACGGTCGGGGAGTTCCAGGCCTGGGCGGACAGCGGTAAGAGGTGAGACGTGAGCAGCGAGAGGGACAGACCGACGACGCGCGCACCGGAGCTTGGCATGGAATCCCGGATCCCCCCTCTCACCTCTTACCTCTCATCGCTCATCTCCGGAATATCCCGGCTCCTCACCGCCGCGACAACCGGCGCGCTGATCTCCTGCGCGTCGGCCCCCGTCACCCCGGGGAAGCCGCCCGCGCCTTCCACGGGCGACCCGACCCGGACCTACAGGCTCTCGCAGGTCTATCTGCTCCAGGTGTCCGATCCGCCGGTGCCCGACACCACGGTCCGGGTCCGCCGGGGCGTGCCTCGGATCATTCTGCTGCGCCACGCGGCGCCGGACGACCTCACATTCGCCGAGCTCGAGATTCCCGCGGCGGCATTCGACAGCACCGTCGCCGATTCGGTCGACGTCGCGATCCACGTCCGCCCCGGCGTCTACGGGCTCGATCTGACAACGTCGGCGCCGCTCAAATCCGCCACGCTCACGTTCAAGTACGCGGTGCACTTCCAGGCCCCACCCGAGGCACGCACCGCGCTCGGGTCCGACGTCGCCTTCGAGCGCCTGCTCGCGATCGGCAAGCTGGGCCCTGGCGAGACGATCGTCTTTGAGCGCTCCCGGCGCCCGGCAGCGGACAACCTCTCCGCCACGGTCGCGTCGGCCGGCAGTTACGTGGTGGGGGCCCCGAAATGAGCGACCGGCTGGCGGCATTTCTGGCCCGGGCCCGCACAGGCGGCGGCATGATCCCGGTGACGCGGGAGGTCGTGCTCGACGGCGACACCGCCGTCACCGCCTTCGCGAAGCTGCATCGCGGACCGTACGGGTTTCTCCTCGAGTCGCTCGAGGGCGGCGAGCGCTGGGCCCGCTACACCTTCCTGGCGACGGACCCCCGCGAAGTCTTCCGCTATCGCGACCGGACGTGCGAGCGTTGGACCGCGACGGGCGGTTGGCGCACCGTGGCGGACGACGTCGCCCCGCTGGAGCACCTGGGCCAGACGATGCGCCGCTACCCGCCGGTGCACGTGCCCGGTCTGCCCCGCTTCACCGGGGGCGCGGTCGGCTATCTCGGCTACGACATCGTCCGCACCATCGAATCGCTGCCGTCTCCGCCGCCCGACGACCGTGGGCTGCCCGATGCCCTCCTGATGGTGGCGGACACGCTGCTGGTGCTGGACAACGTGTATAACCGGGCCACGGTGATCGCCAACGTCGAGACGCCGGCGGGCGCCTCGGACGCTGAGCTGGCAGCGCTGTTCGCTCAGGGCGAGGCGCGCATCCAGGACTGGCTGGGTCGGCTGGCGGCGCCGGTGACCGTCGGCCCGCTGCCCATCGATCCTCCTGCCGCGCTGCCGGCAACGACCTCCCCCTATGCCGACGAACGCTTCCAGGACGACGTCCGCCGCATCAAGGAGTACATCGCCGCGGGCGACGCCTTTCAGACCGTGCTGTCCCGTCGGCTCGATCTCCCGGCCCCCGACCCGTTTCTGACCTATCGCTACCTGCGGGCGCTCAACCCCGCGCCGTATCTCTACTATCTCCACTGCGACGACGTGTTCATCGTGGGGAGCTCCCCGGAGATCCTGGTCCGGGTCGAGGACCGGGAGATCACGCTGCGCCCCATCGCGGGTACCCGGCCGCGGGGGGAGAGCCCCGAGCGGGACGCGGCGCTGGCCGCGGAGCTGGAGGCCGACCCGAAGGAGCGGGCCGAGCATCTCATGCTGGTGGACCTCGGCCGGAACGACGTCGGGCGCGTCGCGGAGTTCGGGAGCGTGCACCTCACGGCCTTCATGACCATCGAGCGCTACTCCCACGTCATGCACCTCGTCAGCGAGGTGCGGGGCCGGCTCCGGTCCGAGCTCGACGCCGTGGCGGCGCTGGCGGCGTGCTTCCCCGCGGGCACGGTTTCGGGCGCGCCGAAAGTTCGGGCGATGCAGATCATCGACGAGCTCGAGCCGGTACGCCGCGGGCCCTATGCCGGGGCGGTCGGCTACGTGGGATGGGGCGCGCACACCATGGACACCGCGATTGCCCTCCGCACCTGCGTCATCCGCGGCGACCGGGCCTGGGTGCAGGCCGGCGCGGGGATCGTGGCCGACTCCGACCCGGCGGCGGAGTGGCGCGAGACGGAGGCGAAGGCGCGTGCGGTCCTGCTCGCCCTGGCCCTGGCCGCCCAACTGGCCGGCCCGCACCCCCGCCGGCGCTGACCTGCCCAACCGCCGGGCCGCTGACCATCTTACCCGCATGCCCGCGTATCGCCTCGTCTCCGCCAACGACGACCAGCATTTCGACCTGCCCGAGGGCCGGACCGTGGTGGTGGGGCGCGGTGTGGACAGCGATCTCACCGTCCTCGACCCGACCATTTCCCGCCGCCACGCCGAGCTGACAGCGGGTCCCGACGGGGTCGCGCTCAAGGACCTTGGCTCGTCCAACGGAACACACGTGAACGGACGGCGGCTGACCACCGCCCGCCTCGCGCCCGGCGACTCGGTCTCGTTCGGGAAGGTCTCCTACCAGCTCGAGATCGCGCCCCCGCCGAGCCCCCCCGTGGTCGGCCCCGCGCCCGTCGCGACCGCCGGCGACACCATCGTCCGCGAGCTCGCCGCCAGCGGCCCCGTGGCCGGCGACGGGGCCGCCCGCAAGCTGTCGCTGTTGCTGTCTGTCGCGCAGAAGCTGTCGGGGGAGTTCGATCTGGACCGTCTGCTCGACACCATCGCCGACGTGTCTTTCGAGGTGATGCGGGTGGACCGGGTGTCGATCCTGCTCCGACGGGACGCGAGCGACGAGCTGGTTCCTCGGCTGTCGCGCACCCGCCTGGCGGACGTCGAGCTCCCGGAGCACGTCCCGCGCTCGATCGCCCGGAAGGCGCTGGAAGAGCAGGTGGCGGTACTCACCCACAACGCTGCCTCCGATCCCCGCTTCAAGGGCCAGTCCATCAGGATGCAGAACGTGCGGAGCGCCATGTGCTCGCCACTCATGGCCTCGGCCGAAGAGGCGGTGGGCGTCCTGTACGTGGACAACCTCACGGCGGAGAACGCGTTCACCGACGAGGACCTGCAGTTCCTGGTCGCCTTCAGCGGCCTGGCCGCCGTGGCGATCCGGAACTCCCGCTACGCCGAGCAGGCCCGGCGTGAGGCGCTCGTTCGCTCGAACTTCGAGCGCTACTTCGCCCCGAACGTCGCGGCGGAGATCGTCCGCCAGAACACGCCGATCCGTCCCGGCGGGGAGCGCCGGCCCATCACCGTCCTGTTCGCTGACATCCGGGGCTTCAGCGCGATCGCGGAGCGGATGTCGCCGGACGCGATCGCGCATCTGCTCACCGAGTACTTCAGCGAGATGGTGGACGTGATTTTCGAGCACGGCGGGACGCTCGACAAGTTCATCGGTGACGCGGTCATGGCCTTGTGGGGCACGCCGCTGGCGCGGGAGAGCGACCCGCGGCGCGCGCT
>Ga0070699_100006207_pt1 | contig 10430 bp, 12 predicted proteins | sample KBSK1503metaG_FD_65473 | JGI IMG/M metagenome (GOLD analysis project Ga0070699, IMG submission 65473) | Corn, switchgrass and miscanthus rhizosphere microbial communities from Kellogg Biological Station, Michigan, USA - KBS K1-50-3 metaG | ecosystem: Host-associated > Plants > Roots >... | reverse complement strand
CGGTCGTAACGTCCGCGGTTCTTCGCCGTCCACATCGGTGGTGCCCCTCTCGAATCAGGTCACCACTTTGAATCACAAACGATTCAAAGGATTCAAAATGTTTTCGGACGGACACTCAGGCTACGAAGCGAGTGCGGTGTCCGGCCTCGGCGCACCCAGGAACACGCCCGCCGAGATCATCGACAAACTCAATAAGGAGATCAACGCGGCCCTTGCCGATCCCAAGGTGAAGGCGCGGCTTGCCGAGTGGGGCGCCACCGCACTTCCGGGCTCGCCTGCCGACTTCGGCAAGCTCATCGCTGAGGAAACCGAGAAGTGGGGCAAGGTGGTCAGGTTCGCGGGCGTCAAAGCGGATTGATCCGGCAATCCCGGCAAGTCTTCCATAATGTTTCGATCGGCGAATTGTCGGTTCATGGCACAAAGCTGCCGTCGCGGCTCTGCGACATCACGGCAGATATTGAGGGTAGAACGGACATGTCACGGACGTCGCGGGACGGCCGAGTGTGACCCAACTGAGACATGGGCGGCTCAAGACTTTCGCAGCGCAAAAGCATTGTTCGTTCCTTCGCTAAAGCGTGATATCGTCTCCTCTATTGCATGCACACAACCTCCGGCGGTAGGGGTCGCTGGCAATCCACATCCGACGGCGAGAATTCATATTCACACTGGGCGGCGCGGCGGCATGGCCGGTCGCGGCGCAAGCACAGCAACCGGCCATGCCGGTGATCGGGTATCTCAGCAATACATCACTCGACCGGCAATCAGGTCAATTGATGGGCTTTCGGCGAGGGCTTAAGGAAGTCGGCTATGTAGAGGGTCAGAATGTGGGCATCGAATATCGCTGGGCGGAAGGGCAATACGATCGTCTACCGTCGTTAGCGAGAGACCTGGCTGGACGCCAGTTGGCAGTAATCTTCGCAGGTGGGGGCGTCGCCCCTGTGCTTGCAGCTAAGGCAGCAACTTCCACAATTCCGATTGTGTTTCAGATGGGCAGCGACCCCGTCAAAGCTGGGGTCGTCGCTAGCCTGAACCGACCGGGCGGGAACGTCACGGGCGTAAGCCGGATGTCTACCGCGATGTTGCCGAAACAGCTTGAGCTACTGCGTGAATTGGTTCCTACAGCCTCGCTCATCACGCTTCTGGTGAATCCAACCAATCCGATTGCGGAAACCCAATTGCTTGAGATGCAGGAAGCGGTGCATTCGCTTGGGATAGAATTGCACGTGCTAAGAGCAAGCACCGAGGGCGAGATCGACGGCGCCTTCGAACTTTTCGGACAAATCCCGGCGCTTGTTATTGCCAACGATCCGTTTTTCAATGGTCGACTCTATCAAATTGCCGCGCTGACAGCGCGCTACAAGGTCCCAGCGATTTACTCTCTGCGTGAGTTCGCATTGTCCGGTGGATTGATGAGCTACAGCGCGAGCCTTACGGATTCGCATCGCCAGGCTGGCGTCTACGTTGGTCGCATTCTGAAGGGCGAAAAGCCCGCCGACCTGCCCGTCGTACGGCCGACCAGATTCGAACTTGTCATCAACCTCAAGACCGCCAAAATGCTTGGCCTCACAGTGCCACTGACGCTACAAGCGGCCGCCGACGAGGTGATCGAGTAAAGATGCTGTGTTCATCAAATGGGAGGATTTAGTTATGAGTGGTATTAGCCTGCTTTGTTCGCTGGTCGGGGTATCTTTGGCACTCGTCATTGGGACATCCACTGCGGCGGATGCCCAAACCACTGCCCTTCGCGGTCCCCGAGTTATCGATGGACGAGGCGGCGCTCCGATTGACAACGCCACAATCGTCATCCGCGACGGGCGAGCACGCCGTCGGTCCGTCCGCCGGAACTCCAGTTCCCAGTGGGGCGGAGGTCGTGGACTATGCTGGCAAAACCATCATTCCGGGTCTCATCTCGGACCACTCACATGTAGGCATCTTCGTTGGCCTCAAGGGTGCACCCGAGAATTACAGCCGTGACGCCATCCTGCGGCAGTTGAAGCAGCTCGAGGCCTATGGCGTCACTGTGATGGCACTCGGCCTTAACGGACCTCTATTCTACGAACTACGTCCGGAGTTGCATGGAGGACGGCTACCCGGTGCCGACCTCTTCGGAGCCGACCAAGGGATCGGGGTGGTCGGTGGCCAGCCGTTCGGTAGCCAGCCTCCAGTTGGCGAGAACCAAGTCTCGCGACCGGACACCGTAGAGATGGCGCGTGCTTCGATCCGTCAGATGGCGGCCCGCAAAACCGATATGGTCAAGATTTGGCTCGATAGCGCGGGCGGGCTGATGCCCAAGCTCAAGCCGGAAGTCTATTCCGCCGTGATCGACGAGGCGCATAAGAACGGCTTGCGGGTAGCAGCTCACATCTACGACCTCGATGATGCCAAAGCGATCGTGCGCGCAGGAGTCGATATCATCGCTCACGGGGTTCGCGACAAGCCGGTGGACTCCGAGTTCATCGACATGATGAAAGCGCGATCGGTGTGGTACATCTCCACAATCGTGCTCGATTACACGAACTTCGTTTTCGCCGAGCAGCCGTCCTGGACGCGCGAACCATTTTTCCAACGCGCATTGCATCCCGCGGTTCGCGCGCAATTAGATGATGCCGACTACCGCGAGCGCACGCTTGCACTACCGGCGACCGCGAAAAACAGAGCAGCCGTCACGACTAATAAGCAGAACCTGAAGGCGGTCCATGACGCCGGTGTGCGGGTCGGCTTCGGCTCCGACTCGGGCGTGGGGCGTGGCCGAGCATCTGGAACTCGCGCTCATGGTTGAAGCGGGCCTAACGCCGATGCAGGCCATCACCAACGCTACCTCCAATGCAGCGGCGCTGCTTAAGCTCGATGATCGCGGTGTGCTGGCGTCCGGCAAGCTTGCCGATCTGGTGGTACTTGACGGCGATCCGACTGCCGACATCAGCAATTCGAGGAAGATTCACGCGGTCTGGCATCGCGGCAAGAAGGCGGCGGGACCGATCGACACGTTCACGCCCTGAGTCTGCTGCTACGATAGGTGCCTCGTCGACGCTAGAGGACCCTCAACGCCTCCCGCAACGGCGTGCGAGCGCTCGGAACTGCGCACAGTTCCCGCTTGGGGATTCCGGTCCCCGCTGGAATTTTGCGCCCGCAGTCTGCGCACAACCTCTTCGTGCAGCATGGTGTCCTCGTGCGTCTCACGATTTTGAATTCAGTCTCGCGATTTTGAATTCAAATGGCGGTATGACCTGCTGCAGAGCACGACCTTGGCTTGCGCTGACGGGATCTTTGCATTCAAATTGCTCGCCACAAGAGTAGCTGCCGCGGAGCCGAATAGCATGAATCAGCAGTCCACGGGCTCCAATGACCTCCTTTTCGAGGTGAGGGACAGCATCGGCCGCGCCACGTTCAACCGTCCGCAGGCGCGCAATGCCTTCACGTTCGAGATGTACGAGCGTCTCGCGCAAATATGCGAGCAGGCCGATAAGGACCACTCGATCAAGGTACTCGTGTTCCAGGGTGCCGGGGACAAGGCCTTCGCATCGGGCACCGACATCAACCAGTTCCGCGCTTTCAAGACCCCCGAGCACGCGATCGAATACGAAACTCGGATCGACCGGGTGCTGACTGCTCTGGAGCAATGCCGCGCGCCGACGATCGCCGCGATCACCGGCGCCTGCACCGGCGGCGGCGCCGGCATCGCCGCCTGCTGCGACCTACGTATCGGGACGAAGACGACGAAAATCGGATTTCCGATCGCACGCACGCTCGGCAATTGCCTTTCGATGTCGAATATCAGCCGGCTGACAGCGTTGATTGGACCAGCGCGCGTCAAGGATCTCATATTCACCGCCCGGCTCATCGGAGCGGAGGAGGCGGCAAGCATCGGATTGCTCAACGAGGTGGTTGAGGAAGTGCCGGCGCTGGAACGGCGGGTCGATGAGTTGGCGAAGCTGATCACCGGCAACGCGCCACTCACACTAAGTGCCACCAAGCAGGCGCTCGCGCGGTTGCAGCGCCGGCTCTCGCGCGAGGAGGGCGAAGACCTCATCCTCATGTGCTACATGAGCCGGGATTTCCGCGAAGGATTGGATGCCTTTCTCAATAAGCGTCAGCCGCAATGGGCGGGCGAATAGGCGCGCACGTGGCTAGCAGGATCGTCCGATGGGTCCATTGACTGGCTTGAAGGTGATCGATCTGACGCACGTCATGGCGGGCCCGACCTGCACGCTGATGCTGGCGGATATGGGCGCCGAAGTCATCAAGATCGAAAAGGCGCCGAGCGGCGATGACACGCGCCACATGATCCCGCCGAAGATCGGCGAAGAGGCGGCAGCCTTTCTGATGATGAACCGCAACAAGCGCGGCATCGTGCTTGATCTCAAGACGGAAGGGGGCAAGAGCATCCTGCGGCGGCTGATCGCGACGGCAGACGTGCTGGTGGAAAATTTCGCACCAGGAGTAATGGAACGCCTCGGCTTCGGCTATGAGGACCTGCGCAAGGATTATCCTTCGCTGATTTATTGCTCGCTGTCCGGGTTCGGGCGCACCGGTCCGTACAAGCACCGGCGCGGCTTCGATCTTGTTGCGCAGGCGATGAGCGGGATCATGAGCTTCACCGGCGAGAGCCCGCACGGCCCGCCCGTTAAATGCGGTGCGCCCCTGTCGGATATAACCGCGGGCATTCTCGCGGCAATGGGCATCCTGGCCGCCTATACGCATCGACTGAAGACCGGGCAGGGCCAGTGGGTGGAGACCTCGCTGTTCGAGGCCGCACTGGTGCAGACCTATTGGCAATCGGCGATTGCGCTGGCTACCGGGGTGGCTCCGCGCGCGATGGGCTCGGCGCATCCGCTGAACGCCCCATATCAAGCCTTTGAAGCGTTGGACGGATGGATCGTCGTCGGCGGTGCCAACCAAAAGAATTGGCTGCGCATGCTCGATGCGTTGAACGCGCCTGAACTCGCGGACGATCCGCGTTTCCAGTCTGCCGCCGACCGCATGGCTCACCTGAAAGAGCTTGAGGCGGAACTGGGCAGGCGATTCCGTACCAAGCCAGCGAAATACTGGCTCAAGGCGCTCGAGGACAAGGGCGTCCCCTGTGGTCCGGTTTACAACATGCTGCAGGCGCTCGCCGATGCGCAGACGCTCGCACGCGAAATGGTCGTCGAGGTCGAGCATTCGGAACTCGGTCCCGTCAAGACGATCGGCCTCCCCGTGAAGTTCTCGGCAACACCTGGCAAGGTGCGCACTGGCGCGCCGCTCTACGGCGAGCACACACGCCGAGTATTGCACGAATGCGGATTCGACAACCAGCAGATCAACGCCTTCGAGAAGGAAGGGGCGATCGTCACGTCGGCGTCTCGACATGCTCGCCAACGATGGCCTGATGCGCTCACCCCATAAGCAAGAGGAGGAGGAAACATGGGCTCAGCTGCAAGATGGATGATGCTGTCCGCTGGCGCCATTGCCACGCTGTATGCCGCTCCCGCGGCGGCCGAATGGCGGCCGAGCAAGCCAATTGAGTTCGTTGCTACCGCCGGGCCCGGCGGCGGCACTGACAATCTCGCTCGGACGGTTCAGAGCATCATCGTCAAATACAAACTGACCGATCAGCCCGTCGTCGTCGTCAACAAAGGAGGCGGCAGCGGGGCCGAAGGGTACACCTATGGCAAGGCGCTCGCTGGCGACCCATACAAGGTGATCTTCGGCACATCGAATGCCTGGCAACAGCCGATGGTATCCAGAGTTGCCTTCAAGCACACCGATCTCACCCCAATCGCGGCGATGGCGCAGGACGAATTCTTGCTCTGGGTGAAGCAGGACGCACCGTACAAGACTGTTGGCGAGTACCTAAAAGCCGTGGCAGCGAAGCCCGGAGAATTCAAGATGGGCGGAGCGCAATCGAAGGATACCGACGAAGTTCTCACCCGCATGATCGAAAAGACCGCAAACGTGAAATTCACCTACATTCCGTTCAAGAGCGGTGCTGAAGCTGCCGTGCAGCTCGCCGGTGGTCACATCGACTCGCACGTCAATAATCCAAACGAAAGCCTTGGGCAGTGGCGCGGTGGCACGCAACGCCCGTTGTGCGCCTTCAGCCCGCACCGACTGCCGAAAGGCCCAAATATCACTACAACGGAAGGCTGGCACGATATTCCCACCTGCGTGGAATCCGGTCTGAACATCCCGCAGTTCCAGCAGCCGCGCACGGTCTGGCTGCCAGGCAGAGTCACGGCGGATCAGGTGGCCTTCTATGTCGAGCTGATGAGGAAGGTGCAAGGCACGCCCGAGTGGAAAGAATACATCGAGCGCACGTCACAGACCGATACTTTCTTGACCGGAGCGGAGTTTGACAAGTTCGTGAAGGAGGACATCGAGCACGTGCGCAAGATCGCCGCCGAGCACGGATGGCTGGTGAATTGAGCTGTCGGCGCCGATGATCTCGCGACGCGCTTTGGAGTTAGCGACAGCCACCCTGACCGGAGTCTTCGGCGCGGTTGTTATCGCCTCAAGCATCGACAACGGTATCGGCTGGTCGATCGCAGGAGTTGATGCCGGGACATTTCCGTTCCTGACCGGCGTGATCGTCCTCGTTGGCAGTCTGTGGAATCTCGCACGCGGCTGGCTGGAAAACAGCCAACATGTGGCCGTCAGTTCGTCCGACCTGCGGCGCGTGATCGCGCTATTTGCTCCGGCCGTTGTGTTCGTTGGTGCGATCCCGCTGATTGGCGTGTATGTGGCCTCGGGCTGTTACATGCTCGGAACTCTGGCCCTGCTGCACCAGCTCTCCTTGCAGCGATCGCTCCTCATTGCGACAGCGACCCCGCTCGCGCTCTATCTGGTGTTCGAACGCATGTTCCAGGTGTCGCTGCCACATGGCGCGCTGGGAGACGTGATCGGATTCTGACGAGGACGCGATGGACAACATCGAATCCTTGCTGCACGGGTTCACCATCGCGGTCACGCTTCCTCATCTCGCGTTGATGCTCATCGGCGTGCTGCTTGGCATCCTGGTCGGCGTGCTGCCGGGGCTGGGTGCCCCCAACGGGGTTTCGCTGCTGCTGCCCCTGACCTTCGGAATGCAGCCTGTTTCCGCGATCATCCTTCTGTCCAGCATGTACTGGGGCGCGCTGTTCGGCGGCTCCGTCACTTCGATTCTCTTCAATATTCCGGGAGAGCCGTCGTCGGTTGCTACCACTTTCGATGGTTATCCGATGGCGCGCGATGGCCGAGCAACCACGGCTCTGGCGACCGCATTTGGGTCTGCGGCCTTCGGCGCGCTTGTCGGCGTTGTGCTGATCACTTTTCTGGCCTCCTGGGTCGCTCAGGTCGCTCTGGCGTTTGGACCCCCGGAATATTTCGCGGTCTATTTTCTCGCGTTCGCAAGCTTTGTCGGAATGTGAGGCGCTCCGCCGATCAAGACGGTGGTGTCGCTTGCTGCCGGCTTTGCAATTGCCGCTATCGGCATTGATACTGTTTCCGGCAGCGTGCGCCTTACAATGGGAATCGACGAACTCGTGAAAGGCGTGAGCTTTGTCGTTGCCGTTATGGGCCTATTCGGCATCGGCGAACTGCTGCTGGCCGCCGAAGAAGAATTTCACGCTAAGGCGGTTTCCTCAGCGATCGACTGGCGGGAAGTTTTTCGCACGCTCCTCGGGCTTCCGCGCTATGGCTGGGCACTGTTGCGCAGCGCGGCAATCGGCTGCTGGATGGGGATCACGCCGGGCGGGCCGACGGCTGCTTCGTTCATGAGCTATGGCATAGCCAAGCGCTTTTCGGCTCGCAAAGCCAGCTTTGGTCGGGGTGAGGCGGAAGGGATCATCGCGCCAGAGACGGCGGATCACGCCGCGGGAACAAGCGCGCTCTTGCCCATGCTGTCGCTCGGCATTCCCGGTTCGGCCACGGCTGCGGTTATGATGGGTGGGTTGATGATATGGGGCCTCAATCCCGGCCCGATGCTGTTCATAGAGCAGAAGGATTTCGTCTGGGGATTGATCGCGTCGATGTATGTCGGCAACATCGTCGCCGTTGTGCTCGTGCTGCTGACGGTGCCTATTTTTGCGGCCTTGATGCGCATTCCCTTTTTCATCACCGCGCCGCTCATTTTCATCATTTGTACAGTTGGCGCCTATTCCGTCTCGAATTCTTATCTCGACGTCCTGCTAATGCTCGGGTTTGGCATCGTCGGTTACCTGTTCAAGAAGCTCTCATATCCGCTCGCCCCGCTGGTGCTGGCGATCGTCATAGGAGATAAGGCGGAGGATGCGTTCCGACAGGCGATGCTGATGTCGAAAGGCTCGCTCGCCATCTTTTTCAGCAACGCACTGGTGGCAACACTGTTACTGGCGGGGATCACGCTGCTGCTGTTACCGCTCATTCTGCAAGTCATGCATGTGCGGACGACAAGGCCGGTATTGGATTGAGGGCGAAGGGCCAGAACACATGGACGTCGGAACTCGTGACGCCAAGCCGGTGATTGCCCTGGCCATGGGCGATCCTGCCGGCATCAGCCCTGAGCTAACTGCGAAGGTTGTCGGGCTGGATGAGGTACACAGCGAGGCCCGTTTGATCGTGGTGGGCGACCGCCGCGTATTCAACGAGGGAGCCCGAATTGCCGGAGTCAAAGCCGATATGAAGACGGTTGCGCCAGCTCCGACCGTCGAGCCGCACGATGGTGAGCCCATCTTCATCGACCTCGCCAATCTCGATTCAGCCTCGATTAGCCGCGGCGTTGCCGCCCGGCAGGGCGGCCAGTTTGCCCTCGAGAATTACCGGTATGCGCTTGGTCTAGCGCGCGATGGGCACGTCGATGCAGTGTGCTTTACCCCATTCAACAAAAAAGCCATGCGGCTCGCTCGCCCATCCTATGACGACGAGATCGCCTATTCAGCGGAGGTAGTTGGGCTTGAAAGCTCGGCCAGCGAGTTCAACATCCTCGAAAAATTGTGGAATGCGCGAGTTACCTCACATATTCCTCTCGCGGAAGTCGCCGCTCGATTAACGAAAGAGCGTATCTCCAGCGCACTGAAATTAACGGACGCTTGTATGCGGAGCGCCGGCTTCCCGTGTCCGCGGATTGCGGTCGCTGGCCTCAACCCGCACGCCGGCGACGGCGGTAATTTCGGGCGCGAGGAGATCGACGTGATCGCCCCAGTGGTGGAGGCAGGCAAGCGCGAGGGCATCTTCGTCGAAGGGCCGTTCCCGGCGGATACCGTTTTCCTTCGCGCCAAAAGCGGCGCTTTCGATGCGGTGCTGACGATGTACCACGACCAGGGCCAAATCGCGATGAAGCTGATGGGTTTTGATCGCGGTGTGACTCTTCTCGGTGGGTTTCGTTTTCCGATCTGCACGCCGGCGCACGGCACAGCTTACGACATCGCAGGCAAAGGAATTGCCTCAGTCGGAGCGACACGGGCGGCACTGTTGCTCGCAGCTGAAATGGCCGTGCGGAGGAAAAGATTGGCTTTTACCGGCGGTGCCGACGAGCGCATCCCTGGCGTGGCGGCGGAGCGCGGGCGGGGTCAACAATGAATCAATTGGATCTTGATGGCCGCAACGCCGTGGTGACGGGTGGTGCGTCGGGATTGGGGTTAGCCATAGCCGGACGCCTTGTCGCATCCGGAGCGAAGGTTGTCATTTGGGACCTCAACGGTGAGGCAGCGCACGCTGCCGGAAAGAGGCTTGGCGGCTCGAGCATTGCCGCCGACGTGAGCAACCTGACTTCTGTGATGAGCGCCGTGCAGAAGACACTCGGGATCGTCCCAACGATCGACATACTCATCAACAACGCCGGAATTAGCGGGCCTAACGCGAAGCTGTGGGAGTATCCGGTCGACGACTGGCAGAGAATCTTCGCGGTCAATGTTGAGGGGACGTTCTATTGCTGCCGGACGGTGGTGCCGCTGATGCGCGAGCGAAACTACGGTCGGATCGTCAACATTGCTTCCGTTGCGGGGAAGGACGGCAATCCGAATGCGTCCGCCTATAGCGCCAGCAAAGCCGCCGTGATCGCTCTTACGAAATCGCTCGCGAAGGAGTTGGCCGACACCTTAGTCCGGGTAAACTGCGTCACGCCAGCAGCGGCACGAACGGCACTGTTCGCGCAAATGACGCAGGCCCATATCGACTATATGCTTTCGAAGATCCCTCTGGGTCGGTTGGGGGAACCGCAGGAAATCGCCGCGCTCGTGGCTTGGTTGGCGTCGGAAGAATGCTCATTCAGCACGGGCGCCGTCTTCGATCTCTCCGGCGGTCGATCGACTTATTGAACAGCGGACCGCTGCGAAGCCCGCGACTGCATCGTCGTTACTCGCGTTCGGAAGAGCAACCAGCAGAAGCAGTGTCCGGACCTCCTGACGTCAGGACGGCAGGATGACGGCCTTGCCGGTCGTCTGCGTGTCGAAGAGCCGGTAAGCTTCCTCGGCCTGCTCGAGCCGCCAGCGGTGCGT
>Ga0070699_100006205_pt1 | contig 10431 bp, 10 predicted proteins | sample KBSK1503metaG_FD_65473 | JGI IMG/M metagenome (GOLD analysis project Ga0070699, IMG submission 65473) | Corn, switchgrass and miscanthus rhizosphere microbial communities from Kellogg Biological Station, Michigan, USA - KBS K1-50-3 metaG | ecosystem: Host-associated > Plants > Roots >... | reverse complement strand
TGCCAATACCCGCATCTCCCCAAATGGTCACTAGCCCAGCAAACTTTCCCCGCCACAATGGCTGTACATAATCCACCAATCGCGGCAGTTCCACTTCGCGGCCAACAAATTCACCTTGAAATAAGATTTCCTGTGCCTTTCGCGCGGATAATGCAAAGACCTTTTGTTCAGCGGCAAAGCCTTTGAATTGTTGAGCACCTTGATATTCAAACTCAAAACGGTTCTTCACGCGCCGCGCAATGCGTTCATCAATCCATACCCCACCCTGCGGCGCGGTCATCATAAAGCGTGAAGCCAGATTCACGCCCCAACCATAACACGTATAATCCTCACACAGCGTACTGCCCAAATAACCAGCATGAGCAACGTAATATGTCACACCGGCAGTGATCGGAAATTTCACGCGTGCTTTGAGTTCCAAAACGAAATTTAACGCCCGGCCAATGTCATTTTCATACGTTGTGGGCGCACCCCATAACAAAAGCAAATTGCAACCCTTATCACCAAAATCGAGCCGGTTAATTAACCCACCATATTTGTCATGCAATTCAAAGACCACCCGGGCAAGTTCCTGCACTTCGTTATGATCCAAATCTGGCAAGCGCAGGAACAAATTGACAATTTGCCTGAACTCACCCCGAATATCTTGTGTTATCACTTCCTCAGGCATAAAGAGTTTGGAAACGGTCAAATCGATGGGAGGAAAATCGATCGGGGCTGAATCAGGCAGCTCGATATTGAATCCAACCAAATGGTGGAAGGAAGCATGAGGCGCAACCTGAATTTCATCCTGAAGCAGGGTGTAAATATTTTCAGTCAGAACAATATACCCAGCATAGGCAGTATGCTCGGCGCGCGCCGAATCATCCACAGCTGAACCCCGAAAATAATAAGTAGCAATCCCGCCATCCACCGAACGTAGAATTCCCCAGGAAACCGAACCAAATGCAATACCAATTTTTACTGAGAAGTGAAAATTGCCATACACAGTCTGACGTTCAGGGTTCTCCAGCAATTTGCGTTGGATGATCCATGCAGCAGTAAGAGCGTGTAGCGCGACGCTTTTATCATCCCCCGAACTGGGAAACAATGCCATGATGCCATCACCTGCAAAGCTGACGATTCTGCCGCCGTGATTGAAAATATTTTCCACTAGCGGGTCAAACACGCCGTGCATCAGGTTGGCCAGCACCTCAGCGCCATGTTGCCCGTGTTGCATTAATTCATCCGTCATACTCGAAAAGCCAGATAAATCCAAAAACAAACCGACCGCTTGAAATTCCCCGGTGAATTCCCCGCGACGATATTTTTCAACAATGAGTTCAGGTACCACGCGATGCATGCATAAATTGTAGCATGTATAATCACTCAATGCCAACAAAGACCTATGAAATCAGACTCTGCAACTCATGCGGACTGCGCTATCCGCTCACAGATGGACATAACTTCGGCACGCGCTGCCCCATCTGCATGGGTAACACGCGCCTCATTCTCAGCCGTGAGCTAATCGTTGAACCTAATCCGGATCGTCCACTGAAATCTCCCAACCTCCTCAAGGCAAAGCAGGCTCCTAAAAAGATGAAAGAGCTTACTGTCCTGCTTGATAACATTCGCTCCGCATGGAATGTTGGTTCAATTCTGCGGAGTGCCGATGGCTTCGGGTTTCAACATGCATACCTATGCGGCATCACCCCTACCCCTGAAAATGAAGCTGTGACAAAGACTTCTCTTGGTGCTGAAGACTCAGTGAGTTGGTCTTATCACAAAGATGCTGTGAGATTGATTAGTCGGTTGAAGAAAGAAGGCTGGAAAATTTGGGCGTTGGAAGAAATAGAACAGGCAAAATCAATTGAACTGGCATCACACCCGAAAACAGCTCAGCAAACTGTGTTACTTCTCGGCAGTGAAATAACCGGGGTAGATCCCGAATTGCTCGACCTTGCTCACGAAATTTTTTATATTCCAATGCGCGGAGATAAGAAATCTTTCAATGTTGCGATGGCATTCAGCATCGCGGCATATCTAATGCAAAAATAAATACAGCCTCTCATATGTGAGAGGCTGTGCAAAATGTCAACTTGGTTTGTGTCGGGGAGTGGTATTTTCCAACCGTTCACGGATTTGATCCAGCAGCGCCTGAATGTCCTTGCGCTCCTCAATGGCCTGTTCCAACGATTTTTTGAAAGCTACTTTTTCGTCTTCGGAAAGCGTATCGATTAAACGCTCATCGCGTGCGATCTGGGTATTTTTCTGTGAAAGCTTTATTTCCAGGCGCTTGCGGTAGCCGTCATAAAATTCGTATTCGTTGAGTGGTTCCACTGAGGTGGGCACACCTTGCTGAAGAATTTTTTCAATGATCGGCAAAAAGGTAGGCAAGTCTACTGGCTTTTCGATGAAGCGTGTGGCACCCAGACTCATGGCGAAAGCCTTATCCTCCGGCGCGACATAAGTAGCGGAAAGGAAGACAACCGGAATTCGGCGGGTTTCAGGGTTAATACGCAAACGATGGACCAGGCTGAATCCGTCCATTTTAGGCATGAGAATGTCGGCAATGATCAGATCAGGGCGCTCCTTGTGAATGACATCCAACGCTTCCTCCCCATTCCGCGCCGTTACCACCCGATAGCCTTTGAATTTGAGAGTTGCCTCCAGCAAATTCAAAATATCGGGAATATCTTCCACGACCAGCAGGTAGCCTGTTTGTGTGCTCATAGAGGGTTATTGTAATTCGATGTTGAAACCTGCGATAGTGTTAATTTCATCTCCAAAAACCAAGTCGGGCCTCTGATATAACGATGCAAATTTTCATCCAATTCTTAAACCCAGATAAATTGCAGGTACGCAAAATGAACCAAAAGTTTGTATGTATCCAGATATGTATCCTCGATATATATCCGGATATATGGTGGAGCCTGTTTTGAAATGCTATGCTTTTTCTAGGAGAATGTTTGCCTCCTATCAACATTAGATATAAGAACAAAGAGGAGTTAATAAGACCATGAACGAAAATAGAACACTCAAAGATATAGTGGAAGACACTCTATTACTGGACGCTGCTCTAGCAGATTACCCGATCGACGCTGTGGATAACAATGGGATTGTCACTTTGCAAGGTGAAGTGCCTACTCAGGAACTATATGAGGCCGCAGAACGGATCACACGCCAAATTGAGGGCGTCGTGACGGTGATCAACGAGCTCGTGGTCAATAAAAAGGTAAACAAACAGACACGCGTGAAGCCCATAGCCCAAAGATAAAACAAGAGGTGAATATATCACCGTAGTAAGACATGCCAATTCGATTTCGAAGAACGTTTAAGATTTTACCTGGGGTCAAGGTAAACGTTAGCAAGGGTGGAGTTAGCCTGACACTTGGCCCCAGAGGACTTCGTTTCACTTTTGGTAAAAATGGCATTACACGGACCATTGGAATTCCGGGGACAGGGATTTCCGAAACTTCTTATATTGCAAAGAATGAACCTGACTCCGAAAAAGAAGAGAACGCGAAAAAGAATAGTCGCAAGCGGAAACGCCAACATACTGAAGAAGATGATGATGCAGTGGGCTGCTTCCCATGTGGTTGCATCGTGTTTCTTGTGTTTGCCGCTGTAGTTGGGTATTTTGCGGCAATTGCTTATGGAATTATTCCCCGGACCTATTTAAGTGACGCGTTGCAGAATGTAACTCAGTGGCTGCAAAACCTGGGTCTATAAGCTCAGAACGGAACCAACTTATTCCCAGCCAAACAGGAACATATTTTATTTCGTCAATACCTTTTGGGCCCGCGCACGTAATGTGGAGAGGCTCTGCCGCAAGGTTGCCAGAGAAGCTTCAGCTACATCAATGCGTTCGCGTTCGCTACGAACGAAGCGCGTGTAAGGGGCCACACTGTCTTTCAGACGGGCAATAACCGTTTCGCTCTCATTGTTAAACTGAGTCGTTAATGCATTGAGCAGTTTGGTGCGCAGCGTGTTCATCTTCTCTTTGAAGTTGTCTTTCGCTTGTTTCCGTTTGAAGGGAATAACGAAAAAGCCCAGCACGGCCATCGTACTGGCAGCCAGGACGCCGGTGATATCCGCACTTGAAGAAAGCACCAAGATAGAAACCAAGGTTCCCAGGCCAATTGCTCCCGCTTCTAGCAGAGCGGTCTGAGCGACGGCAGTTTCCACACTGGCAGCCAACTCACTGGCTTCCTGATTGCTGTTATAGCTACTCACAATGGTCTGAACGCTTCTGCCCACTGTATCGATGAGTTCGCGGCGCCGCGTCTCGCGTGGGCCATAGCCATCACCCACCAACTGCTCCATGTTCTGCGCCCGGCGACGTTGCATATAGCTCATCACTTGCTGCCACTCATGCAGGTCCTTTTGCACCAGCCAGTCAATGAGATGCTGTACCTGGTCTTCAATTTGTTTTGGAACATCGGCAAGGACCCGCTTCTCGAACTCCGCCCGGACCCGGTCGCCGCGAATTAAGTTCTGTACGTTAGTGAGGCGCAGTGTGGTATCGAAAAAGTCAAGGCCGCGCTGTTCCAGGCGATGCAGAATATTTTCCACTTCAGCCAGCCTGGGAGGTAGTTCACTTCTCAATTCCCGTTCATATTCTGTGATGACGGATTCCAATGATGTGGCAGTTACTTTATCTTCATTGAGGGATTCTGACTGAGAGGCAATATCCTGGGCAGCTTGCTCGATCAAGCGCTCAGCCACACCCAATGGATTATTGAATTTGAGCTGCAGCCGCGTGGTGTCATCGAGAGTAGAGGTGATGTATTGCTCCAAGTCGTCGAGGCGGCTGAGGCTGCGCAAGCGGGCACGTTCGGCAGGGTCAGACTCAGAGAGGGCGCGCTGGGCCAGTTTCGCAGAGACAGGGACCAGCTGAGGCTGATCGCCGAGTATTGGAACGGCATGCTTCAAGATGAAGTCTTTCACTTCCTGTAGAGCGGAGTCATTTTCGAAAATGTCCACTTTGTTCAATACAAAGACAATTTTCTTGCCCCACGCGAGAATCCGTTCAAGGAATTGGCGTTCGCTCTCGGTAAGTGGATGATCGGCAGAGGTCACAAACAAGACCAGGTCACTGCGCGGAACGAATTCATCGGTCAGCCGTTCATGCTGGCGGATGATGGCATTCGTGCCGGGAGTATCCACAATGTTCAGCTCTCGTAAGAGTGGTAAAGGATAGGTGTAAATCGTGAAACTTTCGTCCACGATTTGTTCGGATGGCCTCTCACCCCACTTAATGAGCGTGACACTTGAAGTGGTGGGCGTAGTGCCTTCAGCCAGCACTTTTTGGCCAAGCAAGGCATTGATCAATGCACTTTTGCCAGCATTGAACTCGCCTGCGACAACAATCAGAAAAAGCTCATCCAGTTGCAGAATGGCTTTTTGCAGGCTATCAAGCGCTTCGCGTGGCAGGTCCAGTTTGGAGAGCGCGACTTGCATGCCAGCCAGGGCTTCTTTCTCTTCACGCAGAAATTGGGTTTGTGAATCGGTCAGTACAGATTGACGCATGGATTGCTCCTCAACAATGATTGTACGATGCCATGATTAATTATACAGCCCCTGTGCCTGGGAAACATGATTGTCAGTTAATATTTACTAGGATATGATTTCCTGCATGACTGATATACATGAATCCAACAAATCACCAGCAAACGTTTTGTGCCAATCTTGCGGGTTGTGCTGTACAGGCCATCTCTTTGTCTGGGCGAAACTCCGGCCTTCTGAACTGGATCCCGCCGAGGCGCTGGGAATGACTGTGTTTCGGTCTGACCCCAACCAACGTGGATTTAGCCAACCTTGCCCGATGTGGCAGGGAGAATGTACCATCTACGAATCATCTCATTATCCACATGTTTGCCGGGCTTACAAATGTAAATTGCTTAAGGAAGTGCTTGATGAAAAAGCTTCGTTTGGCAGTGCTCTATTAATGATTGAACAGGCAAAAGAGATGGTTGATGAAGTAGAAAACCTTTTGCCCAGTTCTTCGAAAACAAATTTTCGTGAGCGTTTAGTTGAACACCTTGAAAACTTGAAGGTGTCCTCATCACAGGATGATATGGAATTCAAGGCAAAAGCAGAGGCGCTGCTAGTCTTTTACGAAGAGGTTTTTGGTGTGGACGACCTGATCGAAAACGACGAATCATAATTTGAGAAAATACGATAGCCCCAATAAAAATGCCCTTGAAGAGGAATCACTTCAAAGGCCCTTATGTCACTGGCAAAATCAGCATAAATTGAATATTCTATTATTCAGTACGCCACAGCCGCCTAGCGAGCTCGATCAGACTTTGATGTTCCATACGAGTAAGGCGACCATTCCTTTCAAGCCCCTCAAGGATTTGATCCAATCTATTTAGTCGCATTACCATGAAGGACATTTGTATCATTTGCTCGCAGGCCGCATAGGTCCCTGATTTTTCCATCTGGTTTTTCTGATTGATCGTGAGCAGCATGGTGGTGTATCAGACGAATGAGGGGAAATTGGAAGTCGAGCTCTCCTATATTCTCAATCGCTCCTATGCTCTTAATGTACAACAAAACGGCAAAGTCTAAAATGGGGAATCTCCCCACTCAACTATTCCTAAATACGATCCGCTCGCGTTCATATAGTTTCATGGCAATGAATGTGATCGCAGCGGACATCAACAGCGTTGTCGTCGTTGAGATAATGGCGTTCGAGATATTAATTGGCTCGAGACGCATAAATTGATTGATCAATAATTGCTGTCCAAAGGTGGGGATCAGCATTGTCCAGAGCGCTGGCTTCACTGGAAAGAAAGCCAGCGCAAGTCCGGGTAGCGATGGAATGAGTGCAATGAATGGCAGATACGTACCTGCCTCCTTGGTGCTGCGTGCAAAAGAGGCAACCACCATTTGAACCGCGCTCGCAAAAAAGACTACTGGGAGGCAGATCAAAAAGATCAGGAACAGCGTGAACACGTTCAATCCGATACGAAGGCCGAGATATTCCTCCACAGGGAGAATATTAAAAACCATGCCAAAGCCTGCCAAGGTAATCGCCAGACTGGCAAGGGAAAAAGGAACTGCGGCCAGAAGCTTACCTATAACGAACGTGCGGCGCGGTACCGGGTTGATCAGTAGCGGCTCAAGCGAGCGACGTTCACGTTCCCCGGCAGTGGTATCAGTGATAATTGGAGCAGCGCCATTGAAAATTGCAAAGATAATAAAGTATGGAAGAAAGGAAATAAAAAAGGTTGCCCGGCTCTGAGGTGTGGCCACATCCTTTTGCTCAACCCTCACGGCCTGAACCACCTCGGGGCTGACACCACGGACAATCAAACGCAATAAGCCTACGTAATTACCATAAAGCTCCAAAAGGTCTTGAATTCTACTCACATCAGTTAACGCTGATTGCCTAGAGCTATCCATGATCAATTGGATAGTCGCAGTCTGGCTGGAGGAAAAATCTTCGGCGTACTCTTCAGGGATCACCAGAACGACATTGACATCACCGTTCTTCACAGCTGCTTCCGGATCAGCAGGAGCTTTTTCCACGATCACATCATTTCGTTCCAGGAAGCGAATCAGATTCGGCGCGCCGCCTGGATTCTGGACAGGTAGATTGACAGGCTTTTCAATATCCTCGCGCACCGAAGAACCAATGAGCATCAACATTCCGCCTATCAGAAGAGGCCCAAACACCGCCCAGAATAAACCAGTGAGCCAGCTTCGATAATCGCGCAGGCTATCCAGCACTTCTTTCTTGAGGATAATCCAGACCTTGCTCATTCCAAGCCTTCCTCGGAGCCGATTGCCTCAATAAAAGCATCCTCCAGGTTGGACTTGCCTGTTTTTTGGATCAATTCATCGGGAGTTCCTTGCGCAGCGATCGTCCCTTTTGAGATGATGACGATATGGTCGCACAGGGCCGCAACCTCCTGCATGATATGGCTCGTCAGTAGAATGCATTTCCCAGCATCACGCAATTGCAGGATGAACTGGCGCATGGCGCGTGTGCTGGCGACATCCAGCCCATTGGTTGGCTCATCGAGGAGCACATTGCGGGGATCATGAACAAGGGCACGCGCAATTGCCACTTTCAACCGTTCACCCGTAGAGAAGCCGTCTGTCCTTCTATTGGCAATCGAGTACATATCCAGCAAAGTGATTAATTGTTCGATTTGCTTTTCCAGCCCAGCACCGTTTAGATCGTGTAACTGCCCAAAGTAACGGATATTCTCTCGCGCCGTCAGCCGTTCATATAGACCCTGCGCATCTGACAGGACACCAATGCGGGACTGAACATCCAGCGCAGCCGTTGTGATGTCAAAGCCATCCACTCGTGCAAAGCCGCTATCGGGTTTGAGAAGCGTATAAAGCATCCGCAGTGTTGTACTCTTCCCTGCGCCATTTGGACCAAGCAGGCCAGTGATCTGTCCATCCGCAGCAGAGAAAGATACGCCTTGAACAGCCTTGACCTTACCAAATGATTTGGAGAGATTTTGAACTTCGATCATGGAAATATTTTTCTTTATTGATCAGGGTTGCGGCCCACTGAAATCCACAAAAAATGGAGGCGGCTCGATATCTTTTGTGCAGGATGTATCCAAGTCCTGGACTGAGGCAGTTTCAAAAAACTTATCCAGAATTTTCGATGCGCAATTACTCTCAGAATTGCCGTGGCCCATATTTTTGAAGATCAGGTGCAGACTATTGCGGAGCGAGGTGGCAAGTTGTTGAGCATGCCAGGGAGGCGTGATCGGATCGGCTTCGCCAGATAGCATCAGGACTGGCACATCGGAAGAAACCGGTTCGTGGACGACTGTAGGCGGGTCTACGTGAGGCCAGGCTTTGCATACCTCTACGAATAGCTTTGCGCCATCTCCAAATATGCCTGATGTGTTTTCAGGGAGTGTGATCAACGGGGCATCTTCAGCACAGGCAACTGCATAGAGCATACCATCATAAATGCCGGCATCCAGCAGAAAAGCCTGCGTGATCAAAGGCGCATAATTATCCGCCTCATAAGCCTGATGGATCGCCAGTGGAAGCATGGCCACGAGATCGGGAGCATAGAGGGTGTTGAAAATGATATTCGAGAGGAATATACTTGTGACTGTTAGGTCAGTGGGCCTGCCCGTTACAGGATGAGGGATCGTAATATCTACGGGCTTTTCTTCCACACTTCGTAACACCTCCTCAAACTCAGACTTAAGAGCAGGGAATGCATTGTTACATGCGGCATCAGCCTCACAACGCGCAAAGAAACTTTCCAAAGATTTCTGTCCGTCCTCAGCCACATCCTGATACAAAACAAAAGCTGGGTCAACAACGGCATCCAGGACCGCACTTCTAACGTGTTCAGGGTACATTTTCAGATAGACCAAGGCTGCCCGTGTTCCATAAGAAACGCCGTATAGATTGATCTGGTTATATCCGAGGGCCGATCGCACCTGATCCAGATCCTGCATGGCGATATCAGTTGTGTAAAAACGCAGGTCAGCATCCAGCTTGTCCGGACACGTCTTTAGCAAAGGGACGATTTGATCATCTTCCAGAGTTTCATCTTCCGGGTCCAGGCACCGTAACGGATTCGACTTTCCTGTGCCGCGCTGATCCACCAGGACAATATCGCGTTCTTCGTGAATTCCAAAAAGCGTGGGGGCCATTAAAGGATAAGTTTCCACCGCGGATTGACCTGGTCCGCCAACCAGAATGAATAGCGGATCAGGCTCCGGGTTCCGCTTGATGGAAGGCACAACGGCAATGTTCAGTGTTAATGTGCGCCCTTGTGGGTTGGAGCGGTCTTCGGCAACAGCAAGAGAGCCGCATTTTGCATCAATTTGTTCTTCAACGCGGGGTGCAGATAGCACACAATCCTGCAGGCCAATGCTTTGGCCATTGGCTGTGGTTAAAGCTTGGGGGCCACAGGCAGAGACAATCAGGGTTCCAAGGATTACAAGCAGGCAAACTCTATGAATCATAAGCAACTTTTATAACCAGGCGGTCGAATTATTATACGATGATTAACTTTACTCGGTCAGCAGTTTATCTGCCCACTCGATCAGCTGCACCAAAATAGACGGGTTGGCGAAGGTGCCATTCTGCCCGACCAGATCCGAATCAAGGACCCCCCACGGGCCTTCGAACAAGCGCCTCAGACGTGGATGGGTATCCCAAGTTCAATTGTCCTTTGCAACGTCTCTGCCAAAGGCGGCCACCCAACCGGAATGACCGCGTTGACAACGGGATCACGCATCAAGGAAACACCTTCGCCTAATAAAAAGATTTGTACTTCATGTCCTGCCTCCGCCAGTGCATTACAATGCAAAAACGGAAAGGCGGCTTTGGTAGGATCATCGGAGCCCCAGGCACTCTTGACCAATACTTTCATGGTTTGCTCCTTTAAGCTTGATCAGGGTTTAGATTCATGTAAGTGCATCCAGTAATGTTTTGTAAAAAGACTCT
>Ga0070699_100006204_pt1 | contig 10437 bp, 6 predicted proteins | sample KBSK1503metaG_FD_65473 | JGI IMG/M metagenome (GOLD analysis project Ga0070699, IMG submission 65473) | Corn, switchgrass and miscanthus rhizosphere microbial communities from Kellogg Biological Station, Michigan, USA - KBS K1-50-3 metaG | ecosystem: Host-associated > Plants > Roots >... | reverse complement strand
TTGGCAAAATTTTTGCTCTCAGCGGTCGGTGTGATGATAGAGAGTCCCTCAATCGCAAGGCAGTCATAATTATTCCCAAACCATTCAAGAACTTTTTGCGGCGCGAAGTAATAAACCGTAAAATACAACCCTTCAAGGTGTGCGCGGGTTCCGTTCCGCGCAAAGCGACGAAAAGCCAGACGCGGATGTCCGCGAAATATTTCTGCCATCTCCCACAAACACACGGGTGGCATAAGCACCCAGGTTACGAGACCGTTTGGGCGTAACACCTTCGGCAGCTGTGCAATGATAGATGAAAGATCTGGAATGCAATTCAGGCCACCAAGATTTGAAAAGATGGCGTCGAAAGGTGCGTGCTGAATTATATCCATTTCAGTAAAGGAGCATTGTTGATAAGTAATTTTGTCATTCAAATCAAGTTTCATTACTTTGTCTTGTAATCGTTCTAACATGCCTGGAGCAATATCAGTCGCATGGACTTGATATCCGCGCTGCGCCAATTCAACTGCATCTGTGCCGGTACCGCAATTCAATTCAAGAATGCGCGAACCTGTTGGAATAAATCTTTCAAGGTGTGCATATACTTTGTTACGCATCCGTGTTTGATTAGGGTGATCCTCGGCGAAAGCATCATATTTTTCGGCCGTACGCGAAAAGGCCTCGGCAATTGTAGAAAAGGATGGATCAGACATATTTAGTTATAGACTGCTTTCAACATATCCAGCTCATCTGTGGAGATGCGCCATATACGATTTGGGCCAACTGGGAAGAATTGTGTGCGGATAGTTCCATCTTCCAATCTTTGTAGAAAATCTATTTCTCTATTTGATAAACCATCCCGCTCTCGGTATAACTCAATAACATAGACAAATTGCGCGGACACAAGATGAGAATATATTTGCTGGCTATCAAAGCGGTCGTCGAGGATAGTATCATAAGGGAGTCCAATATAAGTAGCCAGAGCATATGGCTGGAAAACATCATCTGTGAGAATCAGGATTGCATCGTCCACTCCAAGATGGGGCTTTATCCACCTGGCAATTTGAGCTGGGCGAGAAAAATCATTTTCTTGTGAAGTTTGTTTCACAAATTCAATAGCCGAGAGAATTGAGTTGTAGACAACTACAAATGTTAAGGCAGTCATAAACCAATTTTGCCAATCAACCAGCCTTCCATTTCGCAAGACTTTCACAAACCATTGCAAAACAAGATGAGTTAATTGCTGCAATCCATGAGCGGCATATAGAACCAAAAATACTAGACCGATAAAAGCAGTCCTTAGATTCGTAAAATTCCAAGGTTGCCAGAAAGCTAGTAGAAGCCAGTCGAGAATTACAAATGCCAAAATGCGCCAATGGATGGTGCGGTGTTCGGTAAACTGCACAGCTTGCAGCCAACCGAACATTCCCAACAAAATTATTCCCAGTCCTGCCTGCCATGTCAAGAGATGATAATAATTGCTGGCAAAGGCTTTTAAATAATCCAAATTCAGGTGTGCAAGGAAACGTGAACCAAGGCTTTCTGTATCTGTCATAATTTCAAAAGCGATTATTGCTTTCAGACGATCCAGTATATTGCCGTATCCAGAAATTCCAAAAATAAGCCACGCCAGTGGTGCAATACTGATCAAAAGTGTCGTTTGAAAAAAACTCTTCCAGTTTTTTGTTTGCAGAGAATTCCACATTGCCTCTACTACAAGAACTACGGCCAGAAGCCAACCTTCATAGCGTGTTAGACACGCAATATTGAGCGCCAGGATGCCTAGATAAAAATAATTCCCGGAAGTAGGGCCGTCTAACAATTTAAGAGTAATGAATAGAAGACCAATGAATAAAACCTCAGGGTATGGAACTGTTGCCAAAGCAGTAAACATCATATTAGTGGCAAGGAATATCGTAGCTACCAAAGCTGTTCCTGAAGAAAATACGCGACGCGAAAAAACATACATGCAAAGTAGTCCGCAACCCGCTATTATTGCCAATAGGATTCGCAGAACAAGTAGGTCGTCGGTGAATTTTGAGACCAACACAATCAAGAGCTGAATAATAGGAAGCCAGTGACCAAGAAGAATCTGATTGCGAAGGGCAAGACGAATATGTGAATCGTACCAGTAAACAACTGGAAAATTACTTGCAAGCATAGAATAAAATACTATTGCGAGACAACATATGACGATAGCCACCGGATTTGAATTCAGCCACAAATGATTATTCCGGCGAATCATAAGTATTCCACTCAGCCAAGAGCAATCGCTCTTAAGCGATATTCAGCACGCGCGATCCCGAATAAATAATGAGGCAACCGCGTCAATCGAAACCAATCGCGTTTACGCCAGGCTTGTCTTAACCGAAACTCATAATGGACTCGTCCGTGCAATATCCGGTAAAACTCCGTCGGGAATGGACCGCGGTACAATATCGCCAAATCTTCTGAATCAACCCAGTTTTGTTTTTCGCCTAATTCCAGTTTTACGCGTTCGAAAAATTTTGTCCCGGGCAGGGGGTATGATACAGAAATGCCGATATCATCAGGAGCGCATTCACGTACCATCTTCAATGTCTTTTGCACATCGCTCCATGTCTCGCCGGGATAGCCAAATTGTAAGAAGAACCCCACTTCGATTCCATTGGTGCGCAATAACCTTGCAGCGCGATAAATATCCTCCACCGTATCGCCCTTATCCATCGCGTCGAGAATTTTTTGCGATCCCGACTCCGCGCCAATCCACACCGTTTTACAGCCAGCTCTGGCAAGCGCAGCAGCGGTCTTTTCGTTGACCAAATCTGCGCGCTGTAAACACTTGAAAGGAATCACTGCATCGGCTTCATTCAACAGCACAGCAAACTTTTCAATCCAATTCGGCTTCAATCCTAAAATATCATCGGCAAACCAAATATGATCGGGAGCAAAATTTTCCTTGAGCCATTTCATTTCCGCGACCACATTCTCAGGTGAGCGCGAGTTATAGCGCTGACCCCAAATCGGCTTGGCGCACCAGTTACAATGATACGGACAGCCGCGCGTGGTCGCCATATTCATTGAAAAATAGCCATGCCGCTTCAGCCAAATCGAACGATATTTTTCGACATCCACCAAATCCCACGCTGGGAAAGGCAATTTATCGAGATTGGTGACATCAGGACGACGTTTAATATTCGACGTTCGATTGGAAACGACGCCTACAAGCTCACCAGCTTCCGCCTCCTTCCCAACTGATAACTGACTCAGCAATTCGATCAGTGTTTCCTCCCCTTCGCCTAATAGACAATAATCCACGCCCTTTTCCAGATAGATTGTGTGGTGATCTGTTGCATCTGCGCCGCACAAGATGACCGTGCATCCGTGGGACTTTGCCATTTCAACCATCTTGAACGCGGCTTCACGCATCCGCAGGAGACACATCTTGGAGAGATAGTTAAAATTATCTTCGTAAATGATGGCATATTGCGGCTTATGTTCATCCAATGCAACTTCCCACTCGGCTTCTGAATCGGCCAGCATCGCATCAAACAACGCGACATTGTATCCATGCTGGCGCAACCAACTCGCGGCATACAATGTTCCCAATGGGGGATAAGGTTGCATCGCCTCCCACAGCTTGGAGTCAAAGCGCAGAAAATAGGATTGACCGAGGAGGATTTGGGTCATGGCATTTTCAGGTTACAGCCACCTTCAAGGCAACTGCCATTTCTTTTTCCAGCATCGATAGCTTTTGTTCAAACACCTCCCGCGTCCATGCGCGGTGGTGATGGAAATTTCCCTGGCAGACTTCTGAATTGAACACCGTCTCTTCGCCAAAGCCTGCCTGCTTTGAGAAGCGGGCAATCTTGCGATTCATTTCCCACAATTCCAATTTATCACCGAACTTGCCATGCAAAGGAATTTCAAGAAAAGTTTGTAATGCAGAAATTTGATTCTGCATTTTCGTTGGCAAGCCGCATAAGTCCAAAAATGCATTCGGCAAAAAATCCTTTGCCCATTCATTGGCTAGTAGCAACTTTTGGTACACAGCTTGCCCTGAGATGGGAATCATCTGGCACAACTCACGTGCAGAATATAAATCATGCAAAGGCCATTGGAGCGCAGTTTCTGCAATGATAAGATTTGGACAAATCGTATGACCCCACAAACGTACCCAACGATTGAATAACAACGCAAATGCGCGGGCCGTCCACACACGACCTTTTACGGTGACAAGCATGTAATCAAAATCAGCATTCTTCGAGATGTTCAATACGGCTAAAGATCCAGTCAATGCCGCCATCCGGATAAAAGACAATGATCCAAGAATCCGTCCGTAGCGTAAAGCGTGGGGCAGTAATTCGCGTGAACGCGCTTCACGTTGCTGACGAATTTCTACGATCTCTTCATGACCGGAGAGAAAATAAAAGCCATCTTTCTCCTCAACCAGATTTTCTAATGACTTCAAAGTATCTGGAAGCTGTTCCATTCCAGCCTGCATAGGCAGATAGGAATACAGTTCCTTCAACTTTAAAGGAAACTCGAAAATGTCTGAGTAAGCCAGTGCTTCAAGAACGGCGCGCGCCAGAGTACCAGTAAACATGGATGCCAAAACTATACTTCGCCCACGTACTTCTGTCAAACGGCGTTATTTCCAGGTAAATCCAAAATGAGAAATTTACACGTAATGTATTAAGGGTTGTCGTTGTCTGATTTTCATCCCCATGAGATAATCCTGTTTATTTATGCATCTGACAATTGTCAGCCCTTTTCCTCCTGCAATTACTGGTATTGGACAATATGGGTATCATGTCACCCGCGCACTGGCAAAGTCGGGCGCGTTTGCGCGTGTTACTGTCCTTGCGGGGTCACATAGAAATGGAAGCTCGCCCAACCACCTTGGTCACACAGAAATAGAATATTGCTGGCAACCCGGCCAATGGAAAGCGCGGACAGCCATTTTGTCACGCGTGAAGCGGTTGAATCCCGATCTAGTCTGGTTTAATTTAGGCGCGTCCATTTTTGGGAGGTCGCCTTGGGCAAATGTATCTGGCTTGTTCACGCCTATGTTTGCGCGGCAAATGGGGTTTCCAACGGTTGTTACGTTGCATGAATTGGTCGAGTTGACTGATTTGCGCGCGCTGGATGCCCCGGGCGGAGTACTTGCTCCTTTGGGTGCCCGGCTGCTGACCAGTATTGCCACACAAGCAGATATGTTGTGTCTTACATTGCAGCCTTACGCTGAGTTGCTCGCTGCACGACATGTGAATTGCGCCCATATTCCTATTGGAGCTTATCATGAACCGGAATTGCTGGAAGCGTCCTCTGCGCAAGAATTATTATTCTTTACAACACTAGCACCGTTCAAAGGGCTGGAACTTTTGCTTGAGGCGTTTCAGATCTTGCACCGGGAATATCCAAACTTGAAATTGACAATTGCGGGCACGGAGCATACCCGTTTCCCAGAATATGCGCGTGCATTGAAATTGCGCTTTGAGGGAATGGATGGAATCCATTGGCTGGGGCAGGTTCATGAAGACGATGTGAAAGAACTCTTTTGTCGCGCCCAAATTGTGGTTTTGCCGTATACGGCTTCCACTGGTTCATCCAGCGTGCTATATCAGGCGGCAACCTGGGGACGTGCAGTGGTGTCTTCTGATTTGAAGGAAGTAAAGGACTTGGTTCAAGAGAGCAATTTACAAGTGGAGTTTTTCAAGAGCGGTGACGTTCAAGATTTGTGTCGGGCGCTTCGAAGCTTGCTCGATAGCCCACAAACCCGTAGAGAGCAAGCCGCTCATAACTTGAACGCCATGCAACACACGCGTCCTGCGGCAACCTGCCTTCGGTATCTTCAGGCTTTCAACCGTGCCCTCGAAAAACGACAAAGTCCCAAACGGATCGAAATTCCCATTGTCGAGAAACAACCTGCATGATGCCGCGCCAGGTTCGTATTGCTATTCTACTTGCATTTCTTGGCCATGGTTTCTTTATTATCACAGCCAGATACCGCCTGAGTTATGACGCATACACCCATATGCTCTTCGCCAATCATTACGCTGAAAATTGGTTTTCGTTATGGGAGGCGCGTTGGTATACAGGTTTTACAGTCGTTTCGTATCCGCCGCTTGTGCATCAGCTCATCGCTCTGTTTATTCCTGTCCTTGGTTTCGATAAAGCCTTTGCTCTCATCCTCTGGTTGGTCGCCAGCCTTTACCCGCTGGGCATCTATGCTTTTAGTTGCATCTTCACAGGGAAATCTGCTGCGGCATATGCCAGCCTGGTCTCAGCTTTGCTTTTGCCAATTTATGTGACTGCCCATATTTTTGGCCAACTTCCATTTCTTACCAGTACACTGTTGGCTCTTTTTAGTGCGGCAAGTTTGTCGCGCTATTTGCGTGAGGGCGGCCTCCATAATTTTCTGCTCACAATCTTGTTGTACACCACAACCATGGCGGCCCACCATGCTACTTTGTTGGTACAGCCGTTTTTGATTTTTGCGGTATTAGTACATCATTGGTTGATTGAAACCATGCATCAAGATCAGCGAAAAAAAATCATTATTCGATTTATTCTTTTCGCTGGCCCTGCATTTGTCACCAGCCTGGTGGTTATCTTTCCTTTTTGGCAATGGGGCGTAACCCAAATCATCCAAACGCCCATTGACCATCTCTCACGGCATAACTTTCTCGTTGACCCTTTGGCACTTGCAATATTTTTCTTTCCACTTTATGGCCCGCTTCTATTTCTTATTCCATTTCTTATTCGTAAATGGCCTCCACGTTTTATCGGCCTCCTCGTTGCATTCAGTGTGCTTTTTCTGCTTGGGCTGGGTGGTACAACCTCATTGCCACATATTCTCTTCGGCAATTCCTGGGAATGGCTGACTTATGATCGCTTTGCCTTTTGGGCCTGCCTGACCTTAACTCCCTTCTTTGGGATTCTTTTTATTGGACTAAAGAAAAAACTCCGCCTCACCGCCAAGCCGACGCTTGCCACGCTTCGAAGAAATCTGCTTTCAGCCGCAATCTTTTCCTTTTTCACGGTGACCTCGTTAGGTGCCTGGTTTACGCCCCTGGTCTTTCCTCTGCAACCTGACCCTGTTGATATGCGCCCTCTTGTAGATTTTCTCAATGTAAGAGACCGTTCTTATTATCGGTATCTCACCTTTGGCTTCGGTGATCAGTTTGCCTATCTAAACTTGCTGACAAAAGCCACCACCATCGATGGAAGCTATCACACCGCCCGGACTCTGCCCGTGCTACGTGAAAGTGGTCTCGGGCAAATTGATACATCCTACTGGGCGCTTAATGGAATGTCTGCCATTAAACCGATCCTGAAAGAATCAGGCGAGTATGGTGTGCGTTGGGGTTTTGTCAACCCCGCTACACTAAAGGCTATAAAAGTCCGCTGGGGAGTTTTGTACCAAAGTCCATTTACTCCTGTTCTTGAGGAACTTGGCTGGGTCAAAATAAAGAAGCTTAGCAATGGTGTCCTCGTGTACGAAAATCCAGGCTTTATTTTTCCTCAACCATCCAATCCTCCAAAAACCAAACCGTTTATAGCCTTTGCCTGGGGAACTTTTCCAATCCTTGCTCTTGTGTCATCATTAACTCTTGGTACTTTACGAATTTGGCCTCTGGCTACTGAGAGAGTTATTCGTACTGTATATTCTCTTACTATTGCCCTGATTCCCATTAGTCTGTGTTTCTGGTTCTATCAGACTGTCATGGATTTTCCCTATCCGCGTGTTTACTTCAATTATACAGATGCGCTTTTCTTCTTTAGCGATGCACTTGTCTTACTGGCAGTTATCCTTTGGACATCTATTAAATTAACTTGCCTATCGAAAAATAATCTTCGACCGTCCATCCATTTTCAACCTTTATCTTTCACCTTTTCAGCATTCACGCTCTTTCTTCTTTCATCTATCAGCATCCTTTGGTCACGCGACTGGCGAACATCGTTATATATTTCCCTTCATCTCTGGCTTCTCTTTCTATTTATCTTTTCCCTTCGTGATTGGCATCAAGTTTGGAAGATGGCCATATTTGGTCTATGTGCCGCGCTGACTGTAGAAATCCTCACAGGTTACATTGGCTTTGCTTTGCAATCCACTGCTTTCCTTGAACCATTAAAAATGAGCTGGCCGGGTAATTTGGAACCATCCATGCGTGGCGCGAGTGTAGTTCAACTGGCAGATGGACTCCGTGTTCTGCGTGCCTATGGCACGTTACCGCACCCCAATATTCTTGGTGGGGTTACATTAGTTGCTCTCCTTGGGCCAGCCAATTTATTTTTTGCAGAGAAGAAGTTGAACCATCTCGCATTAATTCTGTTCAGTCTTGGAATTATTCTTGTCATTCTGACTTTCTCTCGTTCTGCCTGGCTGGGACTATTAACATTCCTCATCATCTTGGTATTGAAATACAAACACTTTGACCGTACGCAACTTGTCTTTTTCGTTTTAATGAGTATCCTGACAATTACTCTCGCGCTTTATCCTCTGAAAGACTTACTGTTTACCCGTGTAAGTAATGCGCCTGTAGCCACAGAGCAAATTTCTACATTTGGCCGTTTCTGGCTTAATCAACAGGCGTGGGAAACTTTCCTTGCCCGTCCACTAACAGGTGTTGGTGTTGGTGCGTTTGTTATTCACCTTTCAACCTATGCAATCGATGGGGCGATCATTGAACCTGTCCATAATCTGGTTTTATTGATTGCGTCAGAATTAGGTCTATTCGGGATTTTGATTTTACTTTGGCTTTTTGTTACTGTAGCAAAGACTATCTACAAAGCACGATCGACAAATGCCATTCTTGCCAGCGCAACATTGGCTGGATTAGCGATCACTAGTCTCTTTGATCATTATTTGTGGAGCCTGGCACCTGGCCGTACACTACTTGCACTAACATTGGGTCTATGGATTGGACAAATTGCTCATGACGCGTGAAATTGTCGTCAATGGTCGGTTTCTGTCACGCCGTGTCACAGGGGTGGAAAGGCATGGGCGGGCAATCCTTCAATCTATCGGAAACAGAGTACGGGTTGAAAAAACGCGTTGGAACGGTATTCCAGGTCATGTGTGGGAGCAATTTATACTTCCCACAAAGTTGAGGCCCGATTCCATATTATGGTCACCAGCCAATATTGGCCCTGTGTCGGTTCACAATCAGGCACTGACCATTCATGACTTGAGTCCGCTGGAGCACCCGGAGTGGTTCAAAAAGAGTTTTGCCATACTGTATCAATCACTGTTGCCAACCCTCATTGAACGCGTAAAAGTTATCTTTACTCCATCGTTGTATATGAAGCAAAAACTTTCACAATGTTTCGGAGTTGAAAAGGTTATTGTGACACCTAATGGTGTACACACTTCCATTTTTCGCCCAGACGCAAAGCCAAAAATTAGTAAACTTCCAAAGAAATATATTTTATTTGTCGGTTCGATTCAACCGCGTAAGAATCTGAGTGGATTGCTGAATACTTGGTATGACCTAAAGAATGAATTTCCCACTACATGGGTGGTGGTCGCTGGAGCGAAAGGAAATGTGTTTCGCAAGACAAATTACCCCAGTGGCGAACGCGTCCGTTTTTTGAATTATGTGTCAGAGGCAGATTTACCAGGTTTGTATGCGGGCGCAGAATTGTTCGTGATGCCCTCTTTCGATGAAGGTTTCGGTTTGCCGGCGCTTGAAGCGATGGCTTGTGGCACACCAACCCTGGTTTCAAATAGCGGTGCGCTGCCTGAGGTGGTTGGCAATGCGGGCTTAATATTTGATTTATCGAAACCTGATACGCTTTTAAGCTCCATGCGACAGTGTTTACAGGATGATGAACTCAGATTCTCATTGAAAGAAAAAGGACCTGCTCATGCCAAAGAATTCTCGTGGTCAAAGACAGCTGAGGTTATTTGGAAGGCGTTGAATGAAATCTAAGCCGCGCGTTGCTCTTGTTATTGACTCGTTGCCTTCATTGGGTGGGGGAGAGAAGGTTCTATTCACAGCCCTTGAGTTATATCCGCATGCCGATATTTTTACATTGATGTACAACAAACCCGTTTTTGTTCACACGCCCATTGCACAACGAGAGATCAAAACTTCATGGCTCGATAGACTGCCGTTTGCGCACAAACATCATCGTTTGTTCCTGCCAGTGATGCCCTCGGCCATAGAAAAATTTGACTTGCGGGCCTATGATTACGTTATTTGCCTGAGTTACGCGGTGGCGCATGGCGCGATGAATCATAATGGTGCACGCCATGTCTCTTACATGTACACCCCCATGCGCTACGCGTGGACAGACCTCAACCTCAACGGGACTCACACACGCAAGAATTTGCCACTGAGTTATGCGATGAATGCGTTTCGTCACTGGGATCGAAAGGCCGCCTCACGCGTCCATGCATTTGCTGCCATCTCTCAAACCGTTTCCAGGCGAATAGCGGACGCGTATCAACGTGCAGCGCCCGTGATTTAT
>Ga0070699_100006200_pt1 | contig 10444 bp, 9 predicted proteins | sample KBSK1503metaG_FD_65473 | JGI IMG/M metagenome (GOLD analysis project Ga0070699, IMG submission 65473) | Corn, switchgrass and miscanthus rhizosphere microbial communities from Kellogg Biological Station, Michigan, USA - KBS K1-50-3 metaG | ecosystem: Host-associated > Plants > Roots >... | reverse complement strand
TTGTCCGGCGCTTCGATCAAACGTGGAATGAGATTGGCGACGGTCGACTTGCCGCTGCCCGTACGGCCGACAAAAGCAACCGTGTGACCTTCCGGAATCGTGAGCGTCACGTTTTTGAGCACCGGCTCGTCATTCGGATGATAACGAAACGTCAGATCGCGAAACTCGATCCTGCCTTTGATCGGCGGCTGCGCCACTGTCCCGGGACGATCGGCGATCGAAGGCTCGATCCGCAGAATCGAATTGAGTCGTTTCAAACTCGCCGTACCACGCTGATAAAGATTCACGACATAACCGAGCGCGATTAGCGGCCAGATCAAGCGAGTCAGATAAAGATTGAACATCGTAAACTCGCCGACCGTGATTTCGCCTCGCACCGCAAGCGGCACACCCGCCCAGATAATCAGCACAAAACCAAACCCGATCAGAAACGTCATCAACGGGCGCATCAACGCCTCGACTTTAACGAGACCAAGATTTCGTTCGGCGTACTGCCGGTTGAGATCGTTGAAGGCCGCCATCTCAGCGCCTTCCTGCGCGTACGCACGCACGACGCGCACGCCGCTGAAGTTCTCCTGCGCGCGCGCAGTGATCTGGCCAAAGAAATCCTGAATCTTTTCAAACCGCGTGTGGACTTGTTGCCCAAAGAACTTAACTGTCAACGACACGAGCGGCATCGTCACAAACAGCAACAAGGTCAGCCACCAGTTCAGCATGATCATTACCGGAAGCACGAGAATCACGACGAAGACAGTACTCAACGAGTACATGATCATCGGTCCCGCAAGTTGCCGGACGGCGGACAGATCGTTTGTGGCGCGCGCCATTAAATCGCCGGTGCGATGTTCGTGAAAAAACGAGAGTGGCTGATCGACGAGATGACTATAGAACTCCGCTCGCATGTCGTACTCGATGTTGCGCGACATATTGATGAGAATGCGGCGCTGCAGGTAGAGAAAGAGTCCGCTGACCAAACTGGCGCCGAGAACCTTGGCGGCGGAGACAGTGAGCTTCCACCAGGAGATTTCAGTCCAGTTTGCGTCAATTGCCTTTCCGACGATGAGAGGAATGAGAAGTCCGACGGTAACACTACCGAGGATGCAGAGGATGCCGAGCGTCAGTTTGAGCTTGTAATTCCGAAAGTAGAGCGCGAACTTCTTTAGATCTTCCACACGAGGATAATACTTTATCTGCGGCAATCCGCGTAAAGCACCACTTTGGAGTGCGGCGGCCTGGCGCCGCTTTGGCCACGATCGGGCGTCATCGATAACAAAGCGGCGCCAGGCCGCCGCACTCCAAAATCGTGCTTACATTCTGAGATACGTGCTGATCGCGGTCGCCGCGAGCTTTCCTGCGTCGTCGAAGAGCTCGGCGGAGACTGTGATCACGCGCCGCCCTGCTCGCACGACGCGCGCCGACGCCCTCGCGGTACCTTCGCTTATTGGACGGAGATAATGAATAGTGAGGTCGACTGTTACCGTGCGCTCGTTCTCGGCCAGTTGCGCCATGATGGCAATTGCCATCGCGGAGTCGATGAGCGTCGCGATGGCGCCGCCATGTGCGATCCCATTGTTGCGCATCAGATCATCGCGAAGCTTCATCGAGAGCACCGCGTGCCCGGGTTCGGCTGAGTCGACCTCGATCCCCAGGAGTTTTGCAAACGGAACGTGATCGAGAGTCATGAACGAAAACTCTCTTCGGGATTTGCGGGCTCAACAATCACGGCCGTGCCGTAAGCCAGAACTTCGGTGACGCCCTGCGCGAGCTCGGTGGATTCGTAACGTGCTCCGACAATCGCGTTCGCGCCAATTTCAGTCGCATGCTGGATCATGATGTCGAAAGCGTGCGCACGCGTTTCCTCGCACAACGTGGTCCAGACAGTGATGTTGCCGCCCACGATTGTCTGTAGCGAGGCGCCGATCGTCGCGAAGATATTTCGTGAGCGCACGACGATGCCGCGCACCACGCCGAGACCCTGGACAACGCGATAATTCGGCAACTCGAACGCCGTGGTCACCATTTGATGTGAAACTGAATAGCGTGGGGGGCTCACTGCGTAGGGAACCCGAGGTTGCATTGAATCGGAGCTCATCGTTTGTTTCCTTGCTTAGGGATGTAGAGAAACTGCTGTAAATCGCAGCGACCGTTTTTATCAAAGACTACGCCTTCGTATTCGAGCATGAGCTGTTGTTTATTGTGTGGCAGAACAACTCTGCCGGTTGAGCACTTGCCTTGCGCGTTGATCACGCGGTGCCACGGTGTGCCGTCAGGCGACGAGTGCATGCAGAAACCGACGGTGCGCGGTGTGTAGCCGTCGCCGAGCAGCTCGGCAATCTGGCCGTACGTCATCACGCGACCTGAGGGAATGCGGTTCACGATCTTGTAAACGCGCTCGCGATACTTTGGGTTTTCTTTTTCCACAGATTACACAGATGTTCTTAAGACTACGCGCGCCGGGGCACCATCGCCTTTGTTGCTTCTTAAACGTAACGGCAAACAGATCAGTTCATACTTGCCCGGAGTAATCCCTGTCAGATTCAAGCCTTCGAGAATCACGACGCTGTGCGAAAGCAGTGCAAGATGCGTTTCGTGTTTCTCCGAACCATACTTCTCAATCGAGAGATAGTCGATGCCGACGAGCTTGATTCCCTGCTCGACCAACCATCTCGCCGCCGGCAGGTTGAGATACGTAAAGTCAGTATGAAACTGCGGCTTGGTTTCGTTCCAGAAAGCAGAGTTGCGTGTTTTGAATAGTACTCGCTCAGTGCCCGGCGTGTAATTCTTCCGGACAAACTCTTCGTCGATCGCAGTCGCTTCTGCCGGAACTTCGATCACGGTGGCCTCGCCAATCAGGGCGTCGAATGATAACGATTCGACCTTCGCGGCGCCTTCGATGAAGTGCGCCGGCGCGTCAACGTGCGTGCCAGTGTGCGCGCCGAAGTTGAGCATCGAAACATTCGCGCCGTCGCCCGCCGACAAACTGCAAAAATCGCTGATCTCGACGCTTGGATCGGTGGGCCAGGTGGGCAATTCATTCGATACGGGAACGGTGACATCGAAAATAGGCATCGGCGAATAGTAGTTTCCGGTAAATCAGAGTGTCAATTTGATCCGAGAATTCGATCGCATATACTTGCAGCTACATGAACCGTCCTTTTCGACTCGCCGCTTCGAGCTATCTGAATTCAGCGCCTCTAATTTGGAGTTTTTTACACGGACCACATAGCGGCAGTGTGGATTTTGTCGAGGCCGTTCCGGCGCGTTGCGCGCAATTACTGCGCGAATCGTCCGTCGAAGGCGCACTCGTGCCGGTCATCGAATATCAGCGAATCGCGGGCGGATCACTCGTGCAGAACGTTTGCGTGGGCTCGCAAAAAGAAGTTCTCAGCGTCGTGCTCGTCTCAAAGAATAAGCGACTCGAAGACATCCGCACTGTTGCGCTCGACGAGTCGTCACGCACTTCCGCAACACTCGTGAAAATAATCTTCCGAGAATTTCTCGACCGCGAACCGGAATGGACCACGCGCGCACCACAGCTCGAGGAGATGCTCGAGAAAAACGACGCGGCACTCATTATCGGCGACCCTGGCATGGCATTTCCGCGCACGGGACTAAACGTCTGGGACATGGCGTCACTATGGAGACAGCACACGGGCCTCGGCTTCGTCTTCGCGATGTGGATGGTACGAGACGCGTGCTTAGAACACGCTCGCACAGTCGATTTTTCAGGTGCACGAGACGAGGGAATCGCGCAGATTGAGGAGATTGTCCGCTCGTATCAGGATAAAATACCCATGCGCGTCGACGAGCTTAGAAACTACCTGACCGAAAACATCGTTTTCAAAGTAGACGAGTCGATGGAAAAAGGCTTGCGACTCTATTTTGAATTGGCGTTCAAGCATGGCTTAATTGAGCGCGTAAAGCCGTTGAGGTTTATCTAATGTCTTCCACCAACATTCAACCGATTCTCGATCGCGTGCTCGCCGGCGAACGCATGACCGTCGACGAGAGTACGACCCTCCTCGAATCGCACGATATCGCACGCATGGGAGCCGCAGCCGATGAGATTCGCGCGCGGCGTCATCCCGGCAACATCGTCACCTACATCATCGATCGCAACATCAATTACACGAACGTCTGCAACGTCGTCTGCACTTTCTGCGCGTTCTACCGGCGTCCGGGCGCACCCGACACTTACGTCCGCACGTTCGACGAGATCTGCGAGAAGATCGACGAGACCATCGCGCTCGGCGGCACCGGCGTGTTGATGCAGGGCGGACTGCATCCCGACTTCAGCATCGAATGGTACGAAGATCTGCTCCGCTCGCTGCGCGCAAAGTATCCGGGCTTTCAGTTGCACTGTTTCTCGCCACCGGAAATTCACAACATCCACCTGATCTCGAAACTCGATTACGAGACGATCATGGCGCGCTTGAAAGACGCGGGACTCTACAGCCTGCCCGGTGGCGGCGCCGAGATTCTCGACGACGAAGTGCGCAAGCGAGTTGCGACAAAGTGCACGACTGATGAATGGTTGGACGTGATGCGTGCGGTCCATCGCGTGGGTCTGCGGTCAACTGCGACGATGATGTTTGGTATCGGCGATAAGATCGAACATCGCGTCAGACACCTGCGCCGCATCCGCGACTTGCAGGACGAAACCGGCGGCTTCACTGCGTTCATTCCGTGGACATTTCAACGTGAGAACACCGCGCTGGGACGCAAGATTAAAGACGAACCAACTGGCGTGGATTATCTGAAGATGCTGGCGGTGTCGCGCCTATTCCTCGACAACATCGAGAACTTCCAGTCGTCGTGGTTGACGCAGGGTTTGCGTCTCGGGCAAGTGGCGTTGCGGTTTGGAGCGAACGACATGGGCTCGATCATGATTGAGGAAAACGTCGTGTCAGCGGCGGGCGCTCACAATCGAGCCGACGAGCAGATGCTTCAATATCTCATTCGCGAAGCCGGATTCATTCCTCAACAACGCGATATTCTTTACCAACACGTGAACAGATCCGTTTTATCCGCGGCTTAAGTGACCGCGAAATCAAACTGCTCCTGGTGAATTGTCGGATCGCTCGTAATGTCGATTGGTCCGAGATAGTCTTCAATCTCGATCATGACATCGCGTTCACTGGAACGTAGCGCTTTGGCAACATCCGGATTGATCCGCAGCGTCACCTGCTTGTTGTCCTTATCGCCGTTGAATTCCTTCGCCAACCGACGCGCATCTTCCAATAACTCGTAACAAATCGTTTGCGGCGACTTCACAAGGCCCGCGCCCTGGCAATACGGACATGGCGAACAAAGCGTGCGCTCCAGCGACTGCTTCACGCGCTTGCGCGTCATGATCACGAGTCCGAAGTCGTTGAACGAAAGCACCTTCGTCGGCGATTTGTCGTTGCGTAACGCTTCCTGCAACGCCTGCATCACCTTCTGCCGGTTACGACGCTCTTCCATGTCGATCAGGTCGAGCACGATGATGCCGCCCAGATCGCGCAGTCGAATTTGCCGCACAATCTCGTCCACTGCCTCGAGGTTCGTGCGCGTGATCGTATCTTCGAGCCGACCGCTGCCACGACCGACAAACTTCCCGGTGTTGACGTCGATCGCAACGAGCGCTTCCGTTTGATTGATGACGAGGTAACCGCCGGACTTCAGCCAAACGCGCGGCTTGATGGCTTTGTCGATCTCAACCTGCACGTTATACGCTTCGAGGATCGGCTGCTCTTTTGTGTAGAGCTTGACGCGCTTCACGAGACGAGGCTGAATTCGATTGATGAACTCGACGATTGCCTGGTATTCCTCTTCTGAATCAACCCGAATCGATTCGAAGTCTTCTGACAACTGATCGCGCAGCAGCCGCTGAACCAGATCGAGATCGCGATGGACCAGGGACGGCGCTTTCGCCTTCTCGGCCGAGCTTCTGATATCGAGCCACGTTCGAACCAGGTAACGAACGTCTTCGCGCAGTTCTTTCTCGCTGATGCCAACTCCCGCAGTGCGCACGATGAAGCCGCCCGACGGAATGTCTTCTTCGGCGCGCAGCGTCTGGATCAGTTTCCGTAGCCGGTGCCGTTCAGTATCTGACTCGATCTTTCGCGAGACGCCAACGTGTTCCACAGTCGGCATGTAAACCAAAAATCGTCCCGGCAACGCGATGTGCGACGTAATGCGCGCGCCTTTTTTCGCGATTGGTTCCTTTGCGATCTGGACCAGAATTTCCTGGCCTTCACTGAGGAGATCGGTAATGGCGGGCTGATGTCGCTCGCGTCGCGACTGCCCACGATAACCACGCTGTTCGCGTTGTCCACGCTGCTCGCGTTGCTCTCCGCGCGGCTCTCGCTGTTCTCCACGTGGGTCTCGCCGCTGACGCGGATTCTGCTCGGGTGCCGCTGGCGGAGGAGGTGCTACCTCTTCCTGCGGCTCAACAAACTGCACCGGTTCAAAATCTTCATCCTGACCGTTTGTTGGTTCTACTTGAGTGCCGTCAGCCTCGGCCGCTGATGCTGATTGAGGTTTGTTCTTGCTGGGACGCCGTCTGCGACGTCCACCGCGACGAGTTGCAAATTCTCCGCGTGACTGACTCTCGGTCACGCGTGCTTCCGAATCGGTGTATTCGGCAACGGACTCAACCTCGCTGCCTTCGCTCGCGGCGCGTTTTTTCGAAGACTTCTTACTCGCTGCTTTCTTCTTCGAAGCACCGCTCTTAGTTGCAGCAGCCTTCGTGGTGCGTTTCTTCTTCTCGGTTGGGGCCGCAGCCTTGCGGGATCGTTTGGCGGGCTTTTCTTCGCCGGCTGGCGCACCTGCATCGTCTTCGTCGTCGCTAATCCGCTCGAAACCTCCACCACTGAACGTCTGCGGCTCAACGTCGTCGATGAAACTCGAAACGTGGGCCTCGCGTGGACGGCCTGCTTCGCGAATCGGATCTGCGTCGGGATCGCCGTCGTCAACTCGTTCAAATGATTCGGTACCAAAACCACCTGAGAGAATGGAACCGACTTCGGCGCTGCGGAAGTCGTCTTCCATGTTGAATTCGACCGCATGAATCTGATCGAACAGGCGTTCCTGAAGGCGAGCGTCTTTGAACATCTCGCCGTTTGCAGCCGTCTCTTCTTCATCGACGATGCGCTCGATCGATGGATCGCCGGCGACAAACGGTGTGTCCGGTACTTCAAACTGCGGCGCGGATGACTGACTCGCAGGCGCGGCCTCGTCGGTTTTATCCCAACGTCCGCGACGGCGGCCGCGACGGCCACGACGACGTCCTGATTCTTGTGTTTCCGAAACTTCCTCGGCGGGTGCCGCTTCTGCTTCCTGGAGTGGTTCAGCGCGTTCCTGAGTCGATTCGATTCTTTGTTCGCGCTCGACGCGGTTGAGAGCTACTTCCTCGGCGGCCGCGTGTTCGGCGTCAGGAGTGCCTTTCTTCGACTTGTCGATGACGATTCTTTCAAACTCTTCTTCTTCGTCGAAGAAGTCGGAAACGTAAAGGAATGCGTCGCGTTCCAGTCCGATGTCAACGAAAGCGGACTGCATGCCGGGCAAGACCCGCATCACGCGTCCCTTATAAATGTTACCGACGATTCCCTGGTGTTGTTCTCCACGTTCGATGTAGAACTCAGCGACCTTGTCGTCCTCAATGATCGCAATCTTCTTCTCGCGTCCGTTGACGCTCACAATTAGTTGTTTTGCCATTACCAGCCTTCTTCAAGTGTTGAGGCACAGAGCTGCGCCTGCAAGCCGTTGGGCGAGGCGTTCGCTCTGTGCAGAGATTAATGTGGGTATTTGCGGGATGGCGCCTGGATTGGCGCATAATTCTCTTTCAAATACAGAAACTTGTAGTCCCCGGCCTGGCTAATTACAGGGAGCAAACTCATTGTGCTCGTAACCTGCGGGCGGGCAAACTCAACCGGAGTATAGCCACAAAGAGTCACAAAGGCAAAAATCCAGCTACAAAATTTTGTGGCTTTTGTGGTTGTTAATGATTATCGGAGTTCTTTCCGACGTATTTTGGTAGTGATTCGACGATGAAATCGAAGCCGAGCCAGAGGCTCCAACTGTGGTGATAGAAGGCCACCGGGAATATCAGGGCCATGATAAAGAGCAGCACCAGGACGTGTTCGTAATCCGCGCCGACAATTAACAGGAAGAAAAAGCAGACCAGCAGGATCACGACCTCCGTGGTGACGACGTTCGCCAGAATTGCGCCCACAAAGAAGCCGTCTTCACGCTTGAACAGGGCCATGCAGTGCGGACAGTGATGGCGGATGTGGAACGGTTGGTTAACAATCCGCGACTCGCCACACGCCGGGCAGCGCAGTCTGATAGAACGGCCAAGGACCCGCTTGATCTGTTCAAAATCCACTTTCAAGGTTGGGTTTATTCTACGTGAGACGTCCGCGACAAAAAAGGCCAAACATAAATTCTTGACAGGTCGCCGTGACTCCTGTAAACCTCATGTGCTTTTTCTCCCAAAAGCGAAAATCACGAACAATTGGAGAGAATTGCGTTATGACATGGCAGAAGATCACACTTCCTATCGTCGGTGAAAATATCGACCCCAAAGTAGTCGAGATTGGCAAAATCGTTTGGGACCGCTATCTACAAGAAAACAAACCGGCAGGCTTCGCCATGTTCCACGCGTCGCGTGGCATCGACAAAGTTCAACATGACACGCGACTGGTCTATCTCACACCGGTAGCCGCTGAGCTGTGCACCGAGCTCACCGAGAGCTACACTCTCGAGCCCTGCGACGTTCCCGCCCGCGACGAACCCGATATGGCATTCGTCTTCGGCGACCCGCTTACGATGGGCCACCTGGCAGACAAATACGATCCAAGCCTCGAAGAGGCACAAAAAGCTCAAGCCGCCACGGAATAGAGCTTTTTTAGCCACAAAAAGGCACAAAAAGCACAAAAGCTTATTCAGTAAAGCGCGTCCAATTCTCCCTCGGAAAGATTGTGCGCGCCGCACTCAATAAGATTCTTTTTGTGCTTTTTGTGCTTTTTGTGCCTTTTTGTGGCTAATTCATTCTTACGTAGCGATCGAACCAGGCGAGGGTTCGTTCGAGTGCGTCGATGCGATGCTTGGGCTCGCGCAGACCGTGGCCCTCACGCGGGTAACGAACCAAAACCGTTTCGACCCCACGACGCTTAAGGGCCATGTACATCTCTTCAGCTTGCGTGATGTGAACGTCGTTGTCGTTTTCGCCGTGTATGAAGAGTGTCGGAGTCTGCACTTGCCTCACGAAACGAAGCGGCGACCATTGCCACAGCGCGTCAAAGTTGTCCCACGGGAAACCGCCAAACTCTGCGTGAATCAGATCCTGATAAAGTGAAGTTGAATAAAAGCTGACGAGGTTACTCAAACTCGCCACCGCAACGGCGCCACGAAATCGCGGTGTCTGAGTGATGATCCAGTTCGTCATGAAGCCGCCATAACTGCCTCCGGTCACGCCCATCCGTTCGCTGTCGATCCACGAGTTGCGACGCAGAGCCTCGTCGACGCCGGCCATCAAATCCCTGTAATCGCCGCCGCCCCACTCATTGATCGTGCCGTCGGAAAACTTCTGCCCGTATCCACTCGAGCCGCGCGGATTCATGTAAAGCACGCCATAACCGCGTGCGGCATAAACCTGAAAACTCGGATTGAATGACCAGCCGTACATCCCGTGTGGTCCACCATGAATGCTGAGAATGAGCGGACACTTCCGATCGCTGCTGCAATCTGGTGGTCGTATCAGCCAGCCTTGAATCTGTGTGCCGTCGAAACTCGGAAACGTAAACTCCTCTGGAAGGAAGAGTCGTAAAGATCGCATCAGCGAATCGTTGTGCGCACTGAGACGGCGCATCGGCACCAGACTACCCAAACCTGCCCAGAGTTCATTTGGCCGCAACGCATTGCCCATCGTGACGACGAAAGGGTAAGCAGTCTCAGCAGTGTTCCCGCGTCCAACAGTCTGCGCTCGGTTACTAAAACTGAAGCTCGTGATTTGAAATGGTTGTGCGAGCGCCTGAGGCGAGTTGGCTTCAGTGCGCTGTCGAGTTTCCTGCGGATCAAACGCGCCTGCCAGTTGTCCGTCGAGAACAAACAACGAGAACCGGCTCACACGGCCGCCGTCAATTCCGGTTCTGAAGATCGTGGTGTAGCCGCGGTCACCTGCGAGATACACGATCGAACGGCCATCAGGCGACCAGCGTGGATCGCGGACTCTGCGATCGTGCTCAGTCATCACCTCTCTCGGCCCACCACCCGCTACCGGGGTTATATAAAGGTGTGTGTCTTCGGCGACACTGTCGATGGTTGTGACTTCACGCGTGGTCGCGATGTAGGCAATCGATCTTCCGTCAGGCGAGAAGACCGGATCGTATTCGCAGCCTCGCGACTGCGTGACTTGTCGCGTTTGTCCGCTGAGATCGACCGTGAAGATGTCTGAATTGTT
>Ga0070699_100006197_pt1 | contig 10451 bp, 12 predicted proteins | sample KBSK1503metaG_FD_65473 | JGI IMG/M metagenome (GOLD analysis project Ga0070699, IMG submission 65473) | Corn, switchgrass and miscanthus rhizosphere microbial communities from Kellogg Biological Station, Michigan, USA - KBS K1-50-3 metaG | ecosystem: Host-associated > Plants > Roots >... | reverse complement strand
GGCGACCAGGACACGCCGGAACGGCGGGCCGTCTTTGCGCAAAGACGCGGATCCCACGCCCGCGTGCCGCCGGTCAGAGCGGGATGTTGCCATGCTTCTTCCGGGGATTGACGTCGCGCTTGTCCGCGAGCAGCTCGAGGGCGGCGATCAGTCGTGCCCGCGTCTCGGATGGGCGGATGACCGCGTCGACGTAGCCCCGGGCCGCCGCCGCGTACGGGCTCGCGAACTCGGTCCGGTACTCATCGACGAGCTTGACCTTCTCGGCGTCCGGATCGGCCGCCGCCGCGATCGCATCCTTGAAGATGATCGCGACGGCACCCTCTGCGCCCATGACCGCGATCTCCGCGGACGGCCAGGCGAAGTTCATGTCGCCCCGGATGTGCTTGCTGCTCATGACGTCGTAGGCCCCGCCGTACGCCTTGCGGGTGATGACGGTCAGCTTCGGGACCGTGGCCTCGCAGTACGCGTAGAGGAGCTTCGCGCCGTGGCGGATGATCCCGCCGTGCTCCTGGGTCACGCCGGGCAGGAACCCCGGCACGTCGACGAACGTGACGAGCGGCACGTTGAACGCATCGCACGTCCTGACGAACCGCGCCGCCTTCACCGAGGCATCGATGTCCAGGGCACCGGCGAGCACCGCCGGTTGCTGCGCGACGATGCCCACGCTCCGCCCGCCGAGCCTCGCGAAGCCGATGATGATGTTCTGCGCCCAGCCGGGCTGGATCTCGAGCCATGAATCGCGGTCGATGACGCCGCGAATCACCGAATGCATGTCGTACGGCGCCTGGGGCTCGTCGGGCACGATGGCGTCGAGGGCCGCGTCCATGCGGTCAACCGCATCGTCCGCCTCGAAGGCCGGTGGCCGCTCGAGGTTGTTCGACGGCAGGTATCCGAGGATCTGTCGGGCTGCCGCGAGCGCACTCGCCTCGTCGGCGGTCGCGAGATGCGCGACGCCGCTCCGCGTGGTGTGGGTCGCCGCGCCGCCCAGATACTCAGCATCTACCTCTTCGTGGGTGACGGTGCGGACGACGTTCGGCCCGGTGACGAACATATAGCTGGACCCTTCGACCATGACCGTGAAGTCGGTCATCGCCGGCGAGTACACCGCTCCACCGGCGCATGGCCCGAGAACGACCGAGATCTGCGGGATGACGCCGGAGGCCAGGACGTTACGCAGGAAGATCTCGGCGTAGCCACCAAGCGAGGCAACGCCCTCCTGGATCCGGGCGCCGCCGGAATCGTTCAGTCCGATGATGGGCGCGCCGACCTTGAGCGCCAGGTCCATGACCTTGCAGATCTTTTCGGCGTATGCCTCCGAAAGGGAACCGCCGAAGACCGTGAAGTCCTGGCTGAAGACGTAGACCGTCCGGCCGTCGATTCGCCCGTGCCCGGTCACGACGCCATCGCCCAACGGATGGTTGTCCGCGACTCCGAACTCGGTGGACCTGTGGACGACGAAGCGATCGAGCTCGACGAACGAATCGGCATCCAGCAGAAGCTCGAGCCGCTCGCGGGCCGTCAGCTTGCCGGCGCTGTGTTGCTTCGCCACGCGGTCCGCTCCCCCACCGAGCAACGATTCGGCGCGGAGTGCCTCGAGCTGGGCGAGTCGCTCATCGTTTGTGGGCACCGCGAATCTCCGTGTCTTTGCGCAAGGACAGCGGCGGGGAAGCCTCGCAGAGCATGATAGGCGCGGCGATTCGAGCGAGACTGATGTTGCTAAACCGGTCCAGCAACGACCCTCGTCTATCCACACTTCGGTGCACAACTCGCCCATCCTGTGGATAAGTCGAAGCCTCGGGAGCAGTCCTTCTGCGCTAGCATCCAGAGCGGCGTCCGGGCCTGCGCCACGGCCAATGGATTCGCTGCCGGCATCCCCGTACCGGCACCGTGTACACCGCCTTCTCGAGAGAACGAGGTGACGCCCCGGTGACAAACGTGATCGCGATTGCCAATCAGAAGGGCGGTGTCGGCAAGACGACGACGGCCATCAACCTGGCGGGCGCTCTCGCCGAGGATGGGCTCAGGGTCTTGTGCATCGACATGGACCCGCAAGCGAATCTCACCGCCGGCCTCGGCATCAACCTCAACACTGTGGATGCCTCGATGGCGGACGTGCTGGTCGGGCGCGCGACCATCGACGAGATCATTCGCCCGACCGAGACCGAGGGCATCGACATCGCGCCCGCGCATATCGACCTCGCTGCGACCGAGGGCGAGCTGTTCACCATGCTTGGCAGGGAGTCGCTGCTCCGCGACGCGCTCGAGGGCCGGCTGCGCAAGAAGTACGACTACGCGCTGATCGACTGCCCGCCGAACCTCGGCCTGCTCACCGTCAATGGGCTCGTCGCGGCAGACGGCGTGATCATCCCGGTGCAGACGCAGTACTACGCGATGAAGGGCCTGACCAACCTGGTCAAGGTCATCAACACGATCCGGCTGAAGCTCAACCGCAAGCTGAAGATCCTCGGCCTCCTGCCGACGTTCTTCGACGGTCGGACGAATCTCGCCCGGGACATGCTCGACGAGCTGCGCGTCGTCGGCGATCACCACGTCTTCAACGCGATCATCCGCAGCACCGTGAAGCTCGGCGAGGCACCGCTCGTCGGGCGACCGATCACCACATACGCCGGTAGCTCGGACGCCGCCAGGACGTACCGCGAGCTCGCGCGGGAGGTTGTCGACCTTGGCTAGAACAGATTTCCGTGCCGCCGCAGCGCGGCGCCTGTCGGAGGAGCGCGAGCTCTCTCCGGCGATCGTCAGCCTCCTCTCCAACGACCGCCAGGGTCGCCCCCGAGGCGGCGTCCGCAACGTCGACATCGACCGGATCGTGCCGAACCCGGAGCAGCCGCGCCTCGCATTCGATCAGACGTCCCTCGATGAGCTCGCCGCATCGATCCGCGAGCACGGTGTCCTTCAGCCGATCCTCGTGAGGCCGCTTGATGGCGGTGAATACCAGCTCATTGCCGGCGAGCGCCGCTGGCGGGCGTCGCGGGCGGCCGGCATGCAGACCATCCCCGCCCTCGTCGAGGAGATCGACGACGACACGGCGCTGGAGATCTCGATCATCGAGAACCTCCAGCGAGAGGACCTGTCACCGCTTGACGAGGCCGGGATGTACGACCGCATGGTTCGCGACCACGGCTATTCGGTGCGCCGCCTCGCGCAGAAGCTGGGCAAGGACAAGGGCTACCTCGAGAACAGGCTGCGCCTTGCCGACGCGCCAGACGAGATTCGGGAGCTGGTGTCCTTGCGCAAAGACACCCTTTCCCACGCCTACGAGCTGTTGAAGGTCGACGATCCAAAGAAGCGCAAGCGACTCGCTGCCCAGGTCGCGCGCGGCGAGCTGACGCTGATCAAGCTCCGCGACCGCATTGAAGGACGGCCAGCCCGTTCCGCGCCGGCCGGCCCGCCGATCGCCGAGGACGAGGAGCGCGACGTCACCGACGAGACGAGTGATGAGGCCGAGGCCGCCTGGACCGGGAAGTCACACGATGTGCGCCAGGCCGACCTGGCCGACGACGCGCTCGTCTCGGCGAAGACGCAGCTGGCCGAGGCGGTGGAGGCGTTCATGGACGTCCTCCGCGCGCCGGGCGTGGTCCACGAGATCAGCTCCGTCGACCGCCTGAACCTCGCCAAGTACCTGACGATCGCGAAGCTCCGCCTGGAGAACGCGATCGCCGTCGTCAGGAGCGAGGGCGGGTAGTCCGGAACGACACCGGCCAGGCGGAGCAGGCAGCGGGCAGAAGCGCTTCGAGCCTAGCAAGGACCGACAACGGAACGAAAGAGCCTCGCGGGGTTTCCCCAGCGAGGCTCTCTTCGTGTCGCTTGGCCCGGCGCTGCGCCGGCGAGCGCCCCGGCGAGCGCCCGGATCGGGCGGCTAGCGAGATTGGCCGGCGAGCGGGGGGCCGGCTACTTGTTGTGGCCCTGGCCCTTCCCGTTGCCGTGCCCGTTCGAAGCGCCCGCGGCGGCAGGTCCCTGGGCGGCGGGGTCGACGGTGCACGAGATGGCATCAGCCTTGCCCTGGTGCGCCCAGCACTTGACGAACGAGCCGTGGTTCGAGAACCATTCCGGCCAGGTCGTCTGGTGCGCCGCCCAACACACGATCGAGCCGTGGCGCATCAACGCCAGGTCCTCCGGGGTAAGGGTGGTTGGATCGGTGGCGCAGTTGTCACCGCCGTCGGAGCTCTCGTCGGGCGAGGTGACCTCTTCGGTGCTCTCGTCGGTGTTCTCGTCGCCAGCGGTCTCTTCGTCCTGCGCCTGCACGGGCACGGTCTTGCCCGCATGGAGCGAGCCGTTGGCGAGGCCGCTCGTGGTCGGCTGGGCCCCGAACGCAAGGCCCGCCGAGAGGGCGATGGCCGCGATTGCGATCAGGAAGCCGCGAAGCCGATGGATCAGCTTGGTCACGATTGCATACCCCAGTGCGAGTACCTGATGCGAACCATAACGCCCTCGATCTCGGGCTGTTAGGGGGTCATCCGGGCCCCGGTACCTTGGTCCGGTGCATGCCGGCAGCGCCCCCGGTGGTGGCCCGGCAGCGCCCCGGTAGCGCCCTGGCGGCGTTCCCCGGCGGCACCATTTCAGGTCCCTGCTCCCCCACCGGACAGGGCGGCAATCCCCGCCAGCCACCCGATGCCGAGGGCCGCGGTCCCGACGCCCTCGAGCTCCCAGCCCCGCTCGCGGATCCCCTGCCGGTCGGCGATCAGCAAGCCGGCGCCGGCGACGATCACGACGGTCCCCAGCGGCAGACCCACCGCCCTCGCCAGGCGAAGGAAGCTGTCCGGCAGGCCGCCGGCGCCGACGCCGCCGGCCGCGGCCGGCGCGAGCACGAAGGCCAGCACGAGGGCGACGCCGAACAGCGCCGCATGGGCGATCCACGCCCGGGCGCGACCGAGCCGCACCGGGATCGTGGGCTTGCCGGCCACCACGTCCCGCTCGACGTCGACCAGCCCATTGCCGATGGTCAGCGCCGCCCCCGCCAGGAGGGCGATCGGGAGGATCGCGAAGAGCGGTGACGGAACTTCGCCCGTAGCACCGAGCCAGGCAAAGATCGGGACCAGCGGGAGTGCGAGGGTGAGCGGCAACCAGGACAGGAGCGTCCGCGACAACGAAAGGTCGTACAGGTAGCCGAGACCAAGGCCGACCGCCCCGACGGCCACGGCCAGGAACCCGGATGGCGAGGCCAGGGCGAGACCCAGCCCGCCGGCTCCGATCGCCCACGCGCGGGCCACCGGAACCGAGACCATGCCCGCCGGGATCGGCTTGGCCGGCTTCCCCACCCGATCGAGCTCGATGTCGGCGATGTCATTCACCGCCCCGATCGACACCTGGAGGCAGAACATCGAGAGGCCGAGTCGGGTTGCGATGACGCCATCCCCGCCCGCGATCAGCGCGATGGCTGCCGTGGCGAGGGCATTCAGCAGGGAAGGAAAGGCGTGGCTGAGCCGGACCAGTCCGAGTGCGCGGCGAAGCGCCGCGGGCCCTGCGGCCGCGTCAGACGTAGACGAGCTCGTGGAAGTTCGCCACCAGGTAGTCGATCAGCCGGCCCCGGCTGTCCGGCACGAGCCCGCGGATGCCGGGCACCAGGGCCCACAGGCTGACCGTCGGCACGACGAGGTGGCCGCCCGCGTCCCGTCCCAGCGTGCGCGGCGCCCCACCGCCAAAAGCGAACACCCGTTCGAATTCGGCCTCGCTGAGCTTCGCCGCCGACCGGAAGTCGTTGACGACCTTCACGATCCCGCGCCGAATGACGACGTCACGCAGGAGCTCGGAGACCCAGGCGTCGATCTGGGCGTCGGTCTGGTCGCGGAGACGTGCCCGGTACTGCTTGGGATCGGCCGAAAGCCCGGTGCCGCTCATGCCGCCCGAGTATGCCAGAGGCGTCCCCGCCCGAGCCGACCGAGTCGCTCCGACCTCCCCTAGCCCGGGGTCGCGTCCTCGGTGTCAGGGCCGTGCGGCACGTCCCTGGGATCCGGTCCATGGACGAGGGTTGCGGCGGCCCGGCCACCCGGGCCCCAGTCGTTGAACATGTCCGTGAGCCAGCGTGAGATCGGTCCCGGCCGCGGGAGATCGCGGTCCTCGGCGACCAGCGCTCGCACGGCGTGCCATGCCAGATCGGTGTATCGCGCCACGGCCTCTCGTGTTGGCCGCTCGCCGGTCTCGATCGGCGCACCGATGCGGATCTGGACCCGGCCCCGGAAGCGGGCCCACGACGAACCCGTGATCGCCAGCGGCACGATGGGGACACCGGCGCGGAGGGCGAGATACGCGGCGCCCTCCTGGAACGGCAGGAGGTCGCCCTCGTGCACGTGGATCGCCCCCTCCGCGGCGATCGCCAGGACGCCGCCCGAGTCGAACACCGCCTGCGCGCGCTTGACCGACGTGAGCATGTCGTCCTTGTTCGGGCGGAATGGGATGGGGATCCCGGTCCACCACATGAAGCGGTTCCGGCCGCCCTTGTGGATGTCCGCCTCTTTCGGCCCGTACATGTACAGCCGCGGCTTTCGAGGGATGGTGGCGACCACGATCGGCGTGTCCATCCAGCTCAGGTGGTTGAAGACGTACAGCGCCGGCTCGCGCGCGAATGCCTCCGGGTTGACCACCTCGATCCGGAACAACACCTTCATGCCGACGGTCGCGAGCATTCGCGAGAACCAGTGCCGGAACGTGCGCTGGAACGGCGAGAGGTCGCCGCGCGGCAGGTTGCGGAGGGCGGTGGCCTCGTCCATGTGCCGGCGGCGGCGGGGATTGTCCGGCTGCGAATGACCCGGAGACGCCTCGCTCGCATCCTGCCGGGCGCGCTCGGGGATCGGCTCCGTCGCGGCCGTCGGGGCCGTCGCAGCCGCGGCGAATGTCGCTTCGGCGCCGACGGGTGCCTCTGCGCCGCCCATAGAGCGATCGAGCATCGCCTCGCTCACCGGTTCAACCCTCCCACGCCATCGGGAGCCTAGCATCCGGGATTGCCCGCGAACCCGCGGATCGAGGCCGGTCAAGCCGTTCGGCGGAACGAGCGTGCCGATCGGCACTCCCCACCGGAGACCGGCCTCGCTATCGTTGGACACGCCCTGTGTCGCGGGGCGGGAGGAGGGCGCGGCAATGCACATCGATCGGCGGCTCCTTGGCTGGGGAGCCTTCTTCATCCTCGCCGGCGGCATCCCGCTGGCAGTCCGCGCCGGCCTCCTGGACAGGTCGCTCGTCGGCCAGTGGGGCTCGCTGTGGCCACTGCTCCTCATCGGCTGGGGCATCGGCCTGCTGCTGCGCCACACGCCGATCGAGTGGCTCGGCGGCGCGGTCGTCGCCATCACCTTCGGGATCATGGGCGGCGGCCTGCTCGCCACGGGCTGGAGCGGGTTCCCCATCGCCACGGGCTGCACGAGCAGCACGCCCACAACCGCGTTCCAGGCACGGACCGGCGACCTCGAGACCGCGGGCCAGGTGGCCATTGACTTCAACTGCGGCTCGCTCAACGTGAACATGGGTGACGGCTCCGGGTGGAGCCTGACCGGGTCCGACCGCGATGGCCACGGCCCGACGGTGTCGAGCTCGACAGCGAAGGTCGCCATCGAGCCCGACGACACCCGCGGCTTCCCCGACACGGGCCGATCCACCTGGAACCTGAAGCTCCCGCGCGACTCGAGCATCGGCCTGTCGCTGACCTTGAACGCCGGCGACGGCACGCTCGACCTCACCGGCGCCAGGTTGAGCTCGGCGAACGTCACGCTCAACGCGGGCAAGCTCGATATCGACCTCGGCGCGGCTGCCCAGGCCGGCGACATCAACGCCACCGTGAACGCCGGGGCGGCGGCGATCAACCTCGACGCAACGGCGCGAGAGGTCAGCCTGTCGCTCAATGCCGGCTCGCTCCAGCTCTGCCTGCCGGCGGGCGCCCCGCTCCGGGCCCGCTGGTCAGGGACGCTCGGCTCGAACAACTTCTCGGCGGCCGGCCTGATACAGGCAGGCGACTCGGTCTGGACCAGCTCGGGCTTCGACGAGCGGGAGCCCTTCACCGAGCTGCGCGTCACTGCCAATGCCGGCAGCTTCGACCTGCGATTCGGAGGGGCCTGCCGTGCGTGATCGCCTGTATCGATCGCGAACCGACCGCATGCTCTTCGGCGTCGCCGGCGGCATGGCCGACTGGTTCGACCTCGACCCCTCGCTGGTCCGGATCGTCTGGGCGCTGCTGATCCTGGCGGGCGGCGTCGGGCTGCCGCTGTACATCGTCGCGGCGATCGTGATCCCGGAGGAGCCCGTAGGCGCGTTCGCTGGGACGGCCGCCGCTGGCGCCGAAGCCGGCGCGGGGCCGGACATCGGGTCCGCAACCCGTGGTGCCGCCTCCGAAGATGACTGGACTGCGCGACGTCAGGCGCGACGCGCGGCGCGAGCGCAGCGCATGGGCAACGGCGGCGGGGCGATCCTGTTCGGCCTGGTCCTCATCGCGCTCGGCGGCTGGTTCCTGATCGACCGCTACCTGCACATCGACTCGGCGATCGTGCTGCCGGGCGTCCTGATCGTGCTCGGCGGCGTGCTGGTGATCGGCGCCCTCGCCCGATCGAGGAGGAGCTGACGGCCGGGCCGCGGGTGACATGGTCGCGTCATGGCCTGCGGGTAGGATTCAGGGCCGACAGCAAGTCGATCTGAGGAGATCTGCGGACCCATGTTCTCGTTCCTGAAGCCCAAGATGCCAACCGCCACCGACGCCCTCCCCGGGCGCTCCGAGCCGATCCTCGAGCCGAAGCGCCACACCATCCTCGGCACGCCGATCGCCGGGCCCTACCCCGACGGATTCCAGATCGCCGAGTTTGCGCTCGGCTGCTTCTGGGGCGAGGAGAAGACGTTCTGGGAGCAGCCCGGCGTGTGGACCACGGCCGTCGGCTACCAGGGCGGTTACACGCCAAACCCGACGTACCAGGAGACCTGCACCGGCCGGACCGGCCATGCCGAGGCCGTCCGCGTCGTGTTCGACCCGTCGAAGACGAGCTACGAGCAGCTGCTGAAGGTCTTCTGGGAGAACCACGACCCGACGCAGGGCATGCGCCAGGGCAACGACATGGGCACCCAGTACCGGTCGGCGATCTTCGTCCACGACGCTGCGCAGCGCGCGGCGGCCGAGGCCTCGAAGGCGATGTTCCAGGAGATGCTCACGAAGGCGGGCTACGGCGAGATCACGACCGAGATCGTCGGGCCACCCGCGCCGGCGTTCTTCTTCGCCGAGGACTATCACCAGCAGTACCTCGACAAGGTCCCCAACGGGTACTGCCCGAACCACAGCACCGGCGTGAGGCTCCCGGACGGGTTCACCGCGGTCAGCCCACTGCAATACGTCAAGTAGGGCGAAAGCAACTCCGGGCTGTCCACCCGGCCTTCCCGAGAGCCGGCCTTTCACGAGAAGCCGTTGCTACGATCCCGCCGTGGACCCGGCTCCGAAGCTCTGGATCGTCCGGCACGGCGAGACCACCTGGGCCAGGCTGGGCCGTCACACGAGCCGGACCGACGTCTCGCTGACCCGCGCGGGTCGCGAAGACGCTCGCCGCGTCGGTGCGGCGCTTGCGGGCGCGCGATTCACCCAGGTGCTGTCCAGTCCGAGGCGGAGAGCGCTCGACACGGCCCGCCTCGCCGGCTTCGGCGACCGCGTCGAGGTGACCGACGACCTGGCGGAGTGGGACTACGGCGCCGACGAGGGCCGAACGACCGCGGAGATCAGGGCTGAGCGGCCGGGCTGGACGATCTGGCGCGACGGGCCCAGGGACGGTGAGACAGCGCGCCATGTCAGGACACGAGTGGATCGGGTGATCGCGCTCGCCCGCACCGCGGACGGCGACACGCTCGCCTTCGCCCACGGCCACGTGCTGCGTGCCGTGACGGCACGCTGGCTGGACCTTCCCGTGCGTGACGGCCGGCTGTTCGAGCTCGCCACGGCCACGATCTCGATCCTCGGCTGGGAGCGCGAGCAGCCGACCATCGAGCGCTGGAACGACCCGACCGACACGCCGCATACGTCGCGGAAATGACGAAGGGGGCCGGTGGGGCCCCCTCCGAGAAACGAAACGACCCTCGTCGCCGAGGGTCCAGTCGCTACTTCTTGGTCGTCTTCTTGGCTGCCGCCTTCTTGGGGGCCGCCTTCTTGGCGGGGGCCGCCTTCTTCATCCCCTCATCCTTGATGTGATGGCTCACCCGGATCGTCCTCCCGTGCCCGACCTCATATGGGTCGATTGGGGCCGAGTCTATCGCCGCGGGCGGTCGCTCGACGCACGCCGCCGCGTCGATCCCGGAGGTCAGGGGAGCCTGGTCGAGAGGAAGCTCAGGGCATCGCCGCCGAGCTCGCCTGCGATGAGCCGGACCGAGCCATCGGACGCGTCGAAGACGGTGACCGAGGCCTGCTGGCGTGCGAACCGGGCGCCGGTTGCGTCCACGCCCGGCAGGCCGGCGGCGTACACCAGCCGCCCGTCGGCGCTGAC
>Ga0070699_100006196_pt1 | contig 10452 bp, 7 predicted proteins | sample KBSK1503metaG_FD_65473 | JGI IMG/M metagenome (GOLD analysis project Ga0070699, IMG submission 65473) | Corn, switchgrass and miscanthus rhizosphere microbial communities from Kellogg Biological Station, Michigan, USA - KBS K1-50-3 metaG | ecosystem: Host-associated > Plants > Roots >... | reverse complement strand
CCGCGGTCGGATTTGTCGTCACCCCGAACGATACCCACAGTCGACGTCCGTGACGCAGAATCACAAGGCAATAGAGCAGCCGGAACGTTATCGTCGGCAGCACGAAGAGGTCGATTGCCGCGATACCATCGACATGATTGGTCAGAAAGGTCCGCCAGCCCTGCGATGGCGGCCAACCCCGGTACATATAGCGTGCGACCGTTGACTGCGCGATTGTGAAACCGAGCTTGAGCAGTTCACCATGAATGTGTGGTGCACCCCAGAGGTGATTTGCACGGCTCATCGCGCCGATGAGATTGCGCAGCTCGGCCGAGATTCTCGGCCTGCCAACCGGCTTGCGCGACCGCTCGCGCCAGTACGACTGGAACCCCGCGCGATGCCAGCGGATGATGGTCTCTGGCCGGAGAATTGCAATCGCGCTGAGGACGGAAGGGAACCAACGATAGAGCCAAACGAACAGAAAGCGATCGGTGTTGCTGAGTTGTGGTCGCTTCGATACCTGTCGGCGAAGCACGTTGAGCTGTTGGCGAAGGATTAGGATTTCTGCCACGAGCTTCGTTCTCGGCTTAAAAAGCGAGGCCATGATATGGAGAATCAGTCGGAGTAACTCGATCATCAGGTGGCAGGGTTACCGAGTCTCTGCCTCGCGTCTAGCCGAATCCAATTTTCGGTACACACAGGGCGCGGCGGAAGTCGCCAACGTCGAGGCTGCGGAGTGACCGGAAAGAGAGCCTAAGAACCAGCCAGTATGTGAACCGCTTCACTTAGGATGAGAGAGGTTTTCCGCTAGGTCCGCTTGCAGTGAGGGATCGGCTTTCGCTGGCCGAGGGCGACGTGCCGTTAGCTTCGGGAGACCGGACTGGTCCTTGGCCTTGCATGATGACTTGCTCGTCTTCGGTCCCACGTTCTCAATGGACGATCTGCGATCCACGAAGCGACGTTGAGTACGCGGAAGGCGTTCAGGTGGTTGTTGCGACACGTGACGCTATGAATGAGTGCTAAGGGCCGCGGCGTGCGTGCCGCGCGCTTACAGGCGATCAAGTCCCACATCGCCGCTTGTGGCCATTTCCGGGTCAGCACGGATAGGCAAGGCAAGTCAGGACTGGGCCTCGAGGCGCAGCGGAAGTCGGTCCTTGACTTTGCTGCCGGCTTGTCGGCGTCATTATCGTCCCCCGCCGTCTTCTCGCCACAACTCCCCGGGCCGGTTGCCGCGGTCCCTCAATCTCAAAAGTCGTGATGCCCGACGCAAGCGCCTTCGGGAGCTTCGCGCGCTACTGCGAGAGACTTCCCAGAAAGCGGATGATGGTGCTTCGCGTTTTCTCGTCGTCCACTCCAGGCAATTCCATCCTGGTGCCGGGAAACAATTGCTTCGGCGCGGTGATGAACTTGTCTATGGTCGCTTCGTTCCAGACGATACCGGATTTCCGCAGATCTTCGGAATACCCGAACCCCGCCACCGAAGCCGCCTTCCGTCCGACCACGCCATAGAGGTTCAACGTCTGCCCGTACATGTCGGGCTCCCCTCCCTTTTCGTAGTTGTGGCACGGCGTGCAGGTCGCCTCGAAAAGCTTTCTTCCTTCCGCAAGATTCTGCGCCTGAGATGGATCGGGCTGGTGAAGAACGGCTGCAAAGAAGACCGCGATTTGAAGGACCGGTGCTCGGAGCATGGAAGGACTCAGGCCCATCATTCCAATCCCTTTATCCGACGATAGGCATGCGGAACGTTTATCTGCTTGTGAGTCCACGGATAGAGCTTGTAGCCCGAGTACCCCTCTGCCGTGGCGACCTTGACGGTCTCCTCCAAGGACAATCCCTTGTCCACGGCCGCCCGTACCTCGCGATGCAGCGTTTCGAGATAACCGATGAAGTAGTCCAACGATGCCTCGATCGTGGTTGGCCGACCGTGGCCCGGCACTATGATCGTATCGGCCGGCAGGAACGCCTTTATCTTCCGCATCGTATCAAGAGCAACATCGTGATTCCCTTCGAGCAGCCACGGGATAGCCGGCTTCTCCGCGAGAATTGCATTGCTGGTGAAGAATATCTTCTCCTTCGGGAGCCAAATGAACAGATCGCCCTTCGTCTGGCCCAGGCCGAAGACCTTGAGCTCGACCGTTCGTCCTCCCAGATCGATGGTCGTGTCGTGATCGACCAGAATATCTCCAGCGCGTGGCTTGATGTCTTGGATTCCAACCTCCGCGCCCATGAGGTTGATCATGAACTTCCGGTCTTGTTCGAACTTTTGATCGATGTAGCGCTTCGATTCCGAGTGCATGATGATGGTCGCACTGCTCGGAAACAGAAAATTCCCGTAATAGTGGTCTCCATGATAGACGGTGTTCACCACGTACCGGATCGGCTTGTCCGTCAGCCTGGAGACGTGATCCAAGACTTGATTGGCCAGCTTGGCGTTGAGCATTGATTCAATTACCAGCACGCCCTTCTCGCCGACGATGATTCCGCCCGTCGTGCCCTCCGGGATTCCCGCCGGATTCTTCGTATCCGCGGTACTCGATACGAGTGCATAAACGCCCTCGGCGAGCTTGCGAGGCGTCAGGTTAATTTCCATCGCATTCCAAGGTGCGGAACGTAACGGAAGACCAAAGGAAAGGAGGACGGCCGCAGCCAAGAGTGTCGTGCCGATCAACTTCTTTCCTGACGATTTTCCACCCGGCAAAGGTGCGCTCATCGACTCCTCCCATCATCCGGCTGCCCTCCGCGCCGGATTGACCGAAAGGGTGGGCAAAAAGGGCTTGGAGACAACACCGCAGTGAGCAACGGACAATTCTCCTGCGGTGAACATCGAACGAAAAGCATCGGGCGCACAGGAGAGCTAGGACAGCGGCCGGTGCAACGCCCCGTCTGATCAGTCTTGGCCGGTGAAACTGGCTTCCATTTCACTTACGTTTGTCATGATCTTCTTTCCTCTCGCCTTGCTAAAGCGGCGCGCGCGGTCGACTCACACGGCCTTGTGCGAGCCGTCGCAGAAGGGCGGCGCCGCCGTTTGCTTGCACTGACAGAGATAGACGGTCTTCGTCTCCTCAGCGGAATACGCGAGGGGGGTGAATTGGGATCCTTTGTGGGATCCATCGCAGAACGGCTGATTGTTCGATTTCCCACAAGCACACCAATAATAGGTTTTACCCGCGTCCACCGCCGCGGCGGCCGATGATCCGCCGCCTTCTCCGAAAACCGACCACCGGAGGACGAAGCGCGCATCCGGGAGTGGCACTGAACCATCTCTCGGATCGGCGCCCGCCAAATCTCCGAGCTTTTCGCCCTTGTCAGGTCGGCGAAACCGCGGAGGGTCCAGCGACTTCTCGATGAAGATCGAGCAGGCCCGGAACGGTCTCGGGTGGTCGGCGGCCGAAACCACATTCCGTTGCGATGCCGAAGTCCGCAGCGAACCGTTCGGCCAGATCGATTCGGCACCGTGTTGCAGCGAGCCCACCGCTCTGGTGCACCAGCCCGAGGTAGAGTTCGGCCGACCTTTGAGGCCAGAGATCACGAAGCGGTTCGTAGTATTCGACATCCATCCTGTCGCGCGGAACGGGCATGTGCACCCAGGTCACGCGGCGCTTCGATCCCGCCACAATGGCATTGGCAAATTCGACGCTGCTACGAAGACTCTTCGGCTCGACGATGTGTTTGTGTCCGGGATCGCCGTAGCAAAGATGTATACCGACCTCGATTCCTTCCGGAACGAAATCGACGTGCCTGCATATGCGGCTCACTCCCCCCTCGAACTTGTCCGGATAGTGAAGCGGGTATCCTCCGTCGTAGCCGACGATTTCCATGACGGCATCCCATTGCAACGCCAGTTCCTGATGAGGGATCGCCGAAGCTATCGCGTCTGCTTCGCCCCTCAGGGCCCGTTCGATCGCCGGTTCAACCGCAGCGCGATCGGCAAGCGACACGAAACTGCTCACGAGCGCCAAAGCCGTGGGGATGCTGACCTGAAACCTCGTGTCCGGTGGAAGCTCGTCCGATTTCTTCAATCGACTGAACGTTGCGTAGGACGAGATCGCCTCTTTGGCGTAGCCCAGCGCCCCAAGTTCGACGTCAGCCGTTCTGTCCTTTAGCTTGAAGATTGGGCGGGTCTGCGCGTCCCTGATTCCCGCAATCGTCGGGTCTGGATTCTCCAATTCGAAGTTCGGATGACGTTCGAACACGTGGCGCTGCCAGCGAATCCAGTTCGTACGATGACCCGTTTCCCCGTCCGGATATCTCTTCGCGTAAATGCCCAGCTTCGACGCGAGCATTCTGAACACCGCTTCCGCGTCGGCAAGCGGTATACTTCCAACAAGGAGAATGGGCTTCAACTTCCTCATTGCAGTCCTCCCGTGCGCTCTTAATTCGCAACCGAAACTTGGAGGCTGGTTTCAGCCATCGCGGTCTTCCGCTCACGCGATCGCAGAGACGGGATGTTCGATGATCGACTTGAACGCGGCCAACAGCTCTGCGCCGAGCGCTCCATCCACTACGCGATGGTCGCAGGACAGGGTGACGGTCATTACGTCATGGAATTCGACGCGACCGGAGGCTGTCTCCTTCGGGACACGGCGGCCTGCACCGACTGCGAGGATCGTCGACTGCGGCGGGTTTACGATCGCGGCGAATTCTCGCACGCCGAACATCCCGAGATTGGAAATAGAACTCGACCCGCCCGAGTATTCCGTGGGCTTCAGCTTCTTCGAGCGTGCGCGCTCCGCCAGGTCCTTCATCTCCCGCGAAATGCCGGTGACGGTTTTGCTTTCCGCGTTGCGGATGACCGGTGTGATCAATCCGCCCTCGATGGCAACGGCCACTCCGACGTCCGCCACCCGGAACCTCAGGATCCGGTCCCCGGCCCAGGCCGCATTCGCGGCCGGAACGCGCATCAGCGCCGCTGCCCATCCCTTGATGATGAAGTCGTTGAGCGAGACGCGGTAGGCCGGACCGTCGGGGCTTTCCGCCGCCGCCTCGTTCACCTCCTTTCGGAGCACCAACAGACGCCCGATCGCGACTTCGGTCGTGAGGTAGAAGTGCGGAATGGTCTGCTTCGCTTCGACCAGGCGACGGGCGATCGTCGACCTCATCGCGTCAAGTGGAACCTCCTCATATGTGCGTGGATCGTAGCCCGCGGCGACTGCCGAGGACGTGAGCGCAGCGACTTGCGAGTTCCTGCGATCGGGCGCGGCGGAGACATCGCGGGCGAGGACCCGGCCCCGGGGTCCGGTTCCTATGACTTCAGCGATGTCGATCCCGTGCTCCGCTGCGAGGCGGCGCGCAAGCGGCGTTGAGGTCGTCCCGTCGCTGCGCCGCGCCGAGCCGAAATTCCGCTCCGGCGTCCGGACGGCATTCCATGGATCGAGACCGGCTCCATCGGAAGCCTGGACGGCGCGCGGCCCCGGCCGTGCCGGCTCTGCCGACGGCATCGAGACCAACGGTTTGGCGGGCACGGGCGGCGCTTCTCCCGCATCGGTGATGACGGCGACGACGGCGCCGACCTTCGCGACTTCGCCAACATGGACGTTGATCGCCGAAAGAGTCCCGGCGAAAGTGGCGGGGACTTCCATCGAGGTCTTGTCGGTCTCGATCTCGAAAAGGTTGTCGCTGGCCTGCACCACGTCGCCCGCGTTCTTGAACCATTTGGTGATCTTGCCCTCGGCGACGGTTTCGCCGAGCTGGGGCATCAGGACGTCCATCTCGTGCTTCTCCGCTACCACACGACGGACACGTACTGATTTTCGAGGAATTCCATCATTCCCTCGTGCGCCCCTTCGCGTCCCAAGCCCGATTGCTTCATGCCTCCGAACGCGGCGGCCGGATCCGACACCAAACCGCGGTTGAGACCGATCATTCCGAAATCGAGGCGTTCCGATATGCGGAGCCCGCGGGCCAGATCGCGCGTGAACACGTACGCGACGAGCCCATATTCGGTGTCGTTGGCGCGACGTATCGCTTCGTCTTCGGAGGAGAACCGCTGGATGGAAGCAACCGGACCGAAGATCTCCTCATCGAGCATCTTCGCGCCGTCCGGGACATCGACCAGTACGGTCGCCGGGTAGAAGAAGCCGGGTCCCGCCGGAAGCCTTCCGCCGGTCAGCACCTTGGCGCCCTTCGAAACGGCGTCGTCCACCAGCTCGATCACCTTGTCGCGGCCTTCCTTGTTCACGAGCGGACCAAGCACGACGCCTTCATCCAGGCCGTTGCCCATCTGTAGCGCCGCCATCCTCTCGGTCAGCTTCTCGGCAAACCGATCATGCACGCTGTCGTGCACGTAGAACCGGTTCGCCGCCGTGCATGCCTCCCCCATGTTCCGCATCTTGGCGATCATCGCGCCTTCGACCGCCACATCGAGATCCGCATCCTCGCAGACGATGAACGGCGCGTTTCCGCCGAGCTCCATGGCCGGCTTCACGATGTTGTCCGCGGCTTCGCGGAGAAGCTTGCGGCCCACCTCGGTCGATCCCGTGAACGACACGACGCGCACGCGCATGTCGTGAAGCATCGCGGAAACGACGACGCCGGAGGAGCGCGATGGGATGACGTTGATGACGCCGGGCGGCACGCCGGCCTCCTCCATGATCGGCATCAGTGCGAGCATCGTCAGCGGCGTATCAGACGCGGGTTTGAGCACGACCGGGCAACCGGCGGCGAGAGCGGGCGCGATCTTCCGGGTGGCCATCGCCGCCGGGTAGTTCCATGGAGTGACGAGAAGCGCCACGCCCGCAGAACGATGCTGAACCAGGATGCGCGCGCCCGACGACGGCGCGATCGAGACCTCTCCGATATTGCGGACGGCTTCTTCCGCATACCGCCGGAAGAATTCCGCGGCGTACGCGACCTCGCTTCGGGAATCGGGAAGCGCCTTTCCGTTTTCCAGGGTGATGAGCTTCGCAAGACGCTCCGCATCGCGCATGACGAGCTCATGGGCCTTGCGCAGGATCTCTGCCCGCTCACGGGCCCTCCGCGCAGCCCAAGCACCGAAGGCGTCCTGGGCCGCGTCGACCGCGGAAGCGGCGTCCTGCACCGTGGCGCTCGCCACGGACGCAACCACGTTCTCGGTCGCGGGATCGAAAACGTCGAACCGCGCGCCATCGGAGGATTTGCACCATCGGCCGCCGATCCAAAGATCGGTCGGGACTCCCGCCAGCAGATTGCCGTACATCGAACTACTCCGCCCCCTCAGCTCCCGAGCGAACGCCTGACCGTCTCGGCGACCCGGGCCGCGTTCGGGAGCACCATGTCTTCCAGGATGTCGGCCGCCGGCAGAGGGATGTGCGGCGTCGTGATCCGAACTGGCGGGCCATCGAGATCGTAGAAAGCCTCATCGGCGACGATCGACACGATCTCCGCTCCCCATCCGCACAGACGGGGATTCTCCTCCACCGTGAACAGCCGATTGGTCTTTGCGACAGAACCGAGGATCGTCTGCGTGTCGAGCGGAACCAGCGAGCGCACGTCGACCACCTCGCAGTCGATTCCGTGCTCGGTCTTCGGCTTTTCGGCGGCCTCGAGCGCCCGCGGCACCATCAGGGCGAGCGCGCAGATCGTCGCGTCCTTGCCGGGCCGCACGATCTTGGCCGTGCCGAGCGTGTCGACGATCTCGCCATCCGGCACCTCGCCCTTGGTGGGATAGAGCGATTTGTGCTCGAAGAAGATGACGGGGTCGGGATCGCGGACGGCCGCCGCAAGCAGCCCGACGACATCGAGCGGGTTCGACGGCGCGACCACCTTCAAACCCGGAATCATCATGCACCAGTTTTCGACACTTTGACTGTGCTGCGCGCCGAAACGTGAGCCTGCTCCATTGCCCGTCCGGACCACGAGCGGGCACTTCGTCTGGCCGTTGGACATGTACCGGCTCTTGGGAAACTCGTTGGCGATGTAGTCGAAGCACACCGCTATGAAGTCCGAGAACATGATCTCCGCGATCGGCTTCAAGCCCGTCATCGCCGCGCCCATTGCGGCGCCAAGGATGGCCTGTTCGGAGATCGGCGTATCGCGCACCCGGAGCGGGCCGAACTGTTCGTAGAGGCCGACCGTCGCCTTGAACACGCCACCGGCTTTGGCGATGTCCTCACCGAGAAACACTACGTCCTTGTCGCGCTTCATCTCCTGCGCGATGCCGCGGGCGACGGCGTCGCGATAAGTCAGTTCCGCCTGCCCAACCTCCATCCGCATAGACGTCTGTAAAGGGGATGTCGGTCGGCGGCATCGGGGCGGTCTTGCACGCCTCAGTCGCCTGATCGACCTCTTTCCGGACCGCTTCATCGATCTCGGCAATCTGGCGATCGGAGATGCCGAACTGCTTAAGGCGCTCCCGGTAGATGTTGACGGGATCGCGCTGCTTCCACCTTTCCAATTCGCCCTCCGGTCGGTACTTTGCCGGGTCGGCGCGGGAGTGGCCGCTGTGACGGTAGGTCAGGCACTCGATCAGCGAAGGGCCGCCGTCCGACCGCGCCTTGTCGAGCGCCTTGGTCGCCTCGCGGTAGACGATGTCGGCGTCGTTGCCGTCGATCACAATCTTCGGCAGGCCATAGGCCGCCGCGCGGTCGCCGGCCGGGCTCGGCACTGCGGTGACGTCGCCGATCAGCGTGTATTCCATGTAGAGGTTGTTCTCGCAGACGAAGATCACCGGCAGCTTCCATACCACGGCGAAGTTCAGCGCCTCGTGGAACGCGCCGATGTTGGTGGTGCCATCGCCGAAGAAGCACACCGAGACGTCTTTGTCGCCTCTGTACTGGGCGCGCCAGGCGGCGCCACAGGCGATCGGCAGATGCGCACCGATGATGGCGTAGGAGCCCATCACGCCGTGCTCCTCGGAGGTGAGGTGCATCGAGCCGCCCTTGCCGCGCATCAGACCGTTGTCGCGCTGCATCAGCTCGCCGAGGACCTTCTCCACCGAAACGCCGCGCGCCAATGTGTGCGCGTGTCCGCGGTAGGTGCAGAACGAAAGGTCCCCCGGCCGCATCGCGCATCCGAAACCAGCGGCGATCGCTTCCTGCCCGAGCGAAAGATGGCTCGTTCCCTTCACCAGGTTCTGAAGGAAAAGATCGTACGCTCGCTGCTCGGCGTCGCGGATCCTCATCTGCGAACGGTACAGTTCGAGCCGTTTCGCCTCCCCGATATCATCGTTGGGACCCGCGGCCGCGGTCCGAATTTCCGCCGTTCGCTTCGACATCTGCAGCCTTTTCCTCCGATCGGTTTCATTTCGGCTCGCGGTCGAACATGCTTCCGTACCGCTCGGCGTCGCCGCGCAGCATTTCGGAGAACTCCGCCGTCGAATTGGTCGATGCTGTCACGCCCTGTTGGGCGAAGCGGTTCTGGATGTCCGGCATCGCCATGACGTCGGCGATATCCCGGTTGAGCTTCGCGAGAATGTCGGCCGGCACTCCTGCGGGGACGAGGAGCCCGAACCACGCTTCGTAGGAGACCTCCGAAAAACCCGCCTCCGCGAAGGTCGGAACGTCGGGAAATTTGGGCAGACGTTTGGGCCCGGAAACGGCGATCGCCCGCACTTTGCCGGAGAGGACGAGGTCTTCGCCCACGCCGGGTGGCGTGAAGAACGCCTGGGTGTCACCGCGCATGACGCTCGTGTAGGCCTCGGGCGCTCCTCTATACGGCACGTGAACCATCTTCAGGCCCTGGCTACGCAGGAACTGCTCCGCCGCCATGTTCGACGTACTTCCCAAGCCGGCAGACGAGTAGCTCATCTCTCCGGGCTTGGACTTCACGAGCGCGGCGAACTCCTTCAGGGATTTCGCAGGCAACTCGTTCGGTATCACCACGAGAATCGGCATGTCGGCGATCTTGGAAACGCCCTGAAAATCCTTGACGGCGTCGAACGTGAGGTTGGCGTTCAGAGCGTTGAGGATCACATGGCCGTTCGAGACCAGCAGCAGCGTGTGTCCGTCCGCCGGAGCCTTCGCGGTAGCCGCTGTGCCGGCGATGCCAGGCCGGTTCTCCACAATGACTGTCTGATTCCACTTCCGATTCAGCTTGTCGGCGATCTCCCGAGCGAAGATGTCGCTCATGCTGCCCGCAGAAAACGGAACCACGATCCGGACCATCTGGCTCGGAAACGAAGCAGTCGAATGGGCAGAACTTGCCAAGGCTGCCGACAACAACGTCGCCGCGCACGCGCGAACGAATGGTAAGTGCACGAAGACCTCCCTGAGGTTTCCTCGCCTAGTTGACTTCGAGACCCGACTTAACGTCGGCGTTTTCGCTCTTGAGCTTCACTCCTGCCAGCAGACCCATCGTCTCCAGCAACGTACCGAAATCCGCGGAAAGGTATTTCTTCGGATCCGGCTGTAGCGACGCCGCGCCGATGTGCATCTGCAGCGTCTCACGCGCCGCAGCCGTCACCGGCATCGGAACGTCCATTTCATGCGCGGCGTCCAAACCCAGATCGAGGTCCTTGAGGAGGAGTTCGGGCGTGAAGGTCGTCGTCCAGTCGAGATT
>Ga0070699_100006194_pt1 | contig 10453 bp, 9 predicted proteins | sample KBSK1503metaG_FD_65473 | JGI IMG/M metagenome (GOLD analysis project Ga0070699, IMG submission 65473) | Corn, switchgrass and miscanthus rhizosphere microbial communities from Kellogg Biological Station, Michigan, USA - KBS K1-50-3 metaG | ecosystem: Host-associated > Plants > Roots >... | reverse complement strand
ACCGAAAATCAGAATCCTTCGGGCCACGCTCCTCCGGGTCAGAACTAAGACACAGCGCTGGGCCGTGCCCCACGATGGGCGCGGCCCTCTCCCAGGCATTTGCTGGACGTTAGCAAGCCATCACCAACGGTTTGGTGACTCTGGACGAGAGCCGGGCAGCATCACGCGGTTAAACAATGGAATGGCGGTTGCCAGCGTCAGCGCAAATCGGTAGCGCCGTTGCGCAGTCGACGGCCGAGCGAAACCAGGTCGCGCGCAACAAGCCCTCATCAACGGTTACGAATCCCCCGATTTCGGAGACGGATTTCTGGCGCAGCAGCTAGAAGCAGCAAGTGGAGAATGACCGCAGCTCGATGTGCCGCGGCCCTTTCGAGGGCGCATCGGGGTGCGGCCACCTCGGCCACACCACTACAGTCGGGAGTACGCAAAATGACAAAGGAAACCGAGCCACGCCTCCTGTCGGACGCGGAACTGGATCACGTCCACGGTGGCAAGATCACCCCAGTCCAGGTGAACGGCGGTGGCAATACCCCTAAAGGCAATGCCAACGGCGTGCCGACCGAAAATCAGAACCCTTCGGGCTTCACCCCTCCGGGTCAGAACTAAGACACAGCGCTGAGCCGCGCCCATCGTGGGCGCGGCTCTCTCCCGGGTATTTGTTGGACCGTCCATCGCTCCGGCCTTCCAAGAGCAAATCGTTCTTAGGACTATGTATCCTTCGAGGCACGAAGTGACGCCCCAGCGTTCGCTATTTCGACAGGAAGCCATTGAGTTTCAGCAGCACCATCGACAATGGGGCGAGCTCGCGCTGCTCCAGCCACTTTCGACCAAAATCATGACCTGGTTCATCACCACGGTCGTGGCGGTTGTGTTGGCCTTTCTGTTCCTGGGACACTATGCCCGTAAGGAAACGGTCGTCGGTTATTTGACGCCGGTAGCTGGAACGTCAAAGGTCTTCATACCCCAACAAGGCACGATTACAGAGATTTACGTGAAGGAGGGACAGGAGATTAAAAAAGGGCAACCTCTCTTCGCCGTAGAGACCAGCCAGATCGCGGCGAACGGCCAAGACGTCAACACCACCATGCTGGACACCCTAGAGTCCCAGCGAAATCTCCTAACAAATCAGATCGCGGCAGAGCAGGAGCGTACGAAATCCGAACAGGAGCGCCTCACTGCCCTGATTGGTGGCCTTGAGACTGAGATATCTCAGCTCCAGGCCCAGATCGAACTCCAGAACGAACAAATTCGAGTTTCAGACGGCTTGGTCTCATCCGTGACTGGACTTAGGGCGAAGGGCTACATCTCAGAGCTGGAATTCAAGCAACGGGAACTGGCGGCCCTTGAGCAAAAGCAGAAGCTAAACTCCCTGAACCAGCAGTTCGCCGCACGTCATAACCAACTGACGGAGACGCGCTATTCTCTCCACCAGCTTCCGACCGTCATGGCGCAGAAAATCCAAAGCCTGCGCAGCGAATTATCGACGACAGAGCAACGCATTGCCGAGATCAATGGTCGGCGCGCTTACATCATCAGAGCGGGAGCGGTCGGACGTGTCTCAACGCTACAGGCTACCGTCGGTCAGTTTGCGGATCCACGGCGTTTGCAGCTCGAGATTGTGCCTAGCGATAGCGTCCTGCAGGCCGAATTGTTTGTCCCGACCCGAGCTATTGGTTTTGTCCGACCGGGACAGAAAGTCAAGATGAAGTATGAGGCCTTTCCGTACCAAAAGTTCGGTACGTACACCGGCCAGATCATCAAGGTCTCACACACGATCGTAACGAGCGCCGATGCGTCCGGCCCGATCGCGTTAAGGGAACCCGTTTACCGGGTTACGGCCTCGCTCGAGCGAACGGATATTGACGCTTACGGAGAGAAGATACCGCTCCAGGCCGATATGCTTCTAAGTGCGGACATCATCCTCGAGCACCGCTCGCTCGTGGGCTGGTTGCTGGATCCATTGCTCAGCGTGAGGATGTGATCGTGACGGTAGGCCCGTTGAACTTCACAGGTCGTGGCCGCCTGCCCATAGTCCATCAAACGGAGGCAGCCGAATGCGGACTGGCTTGCCTGGCCATGATTGCATCATATCACGGCCACCGCATCGACCTGAATACACTTCGGCGTCGTCATCCAATATCGCTAAAAGGCGTGACGCTGCGGGCCCTGATCGAAGTGGCCAGCCATCTGAATTTCATCTGTCGACCCGTGCGTTTCGACCTTGGCCATCTCCGGCAGCTGCATCTACCGGCGATAGTGCATTGGGATATGAACCACTTCGTGGTTCTGAAGTCAGTCAAGAGAAGCGGTATCGTGGTGCACGACCCTGCTTTTGGCAGGAAAGTTGTTCAGATCACCGAGGCTTCCAAGCACCTGAGCGGCGTCGCGCTTGAGCTCTCGCCGTCGGAAGGCTTTCTCCTCAAGGATGAGAGAACACGGCTGCCATTTTCGATTTTCTGGAAACAGATGCGCGGCAATACACACGCGCTTGTCCAGATTTTCATTCTATCGGTGGTCCTGCAAGTCTTTGTGGTTGCCAGCCCATTTTACCTGCAGCTCACGGTGGATGACGTCATCGCAAGAAATGATGTCGATTTGCTGGTGGTACTTGCAGTTGGCTTTGGACTGCTCATCGCGATCAAGATTGCGTCGAATGCCGTCCGTTCGCTGATCATGCTTATGGTGCAGAATGTCCTGGACTTCCAGATCGGCGCCCGCCTGTTCCACCATTTGGTTCGATTGCCGATTGCCTACTTTGAGAAGCGCCATATTGGTGACATCCTGTCGCGTTTCACCTCCATTGAACCAATCCGCAATGCGCTTGCCGAGGGCATGATCGCGGCCGCGATTGACGGCCTGATGGCGATTGCCACCCTGGCGATGATCTTTCTTTACAGTACCCAGCTCGCGGTCGTGGTGATGACCGCGTTTGTGCTCTATGCGACCGTGCGTCTGGGGCTTTATCGTGTGTTCCGAGAACGTAGCCAGGCTGTTATCGAAACCAAGGCACAGGAAAACTCGACGTTCATCGAGACTGTGCGAGCGATTCAGAGTCTGAAGCTGTTCAACCGAGAGACCGAACGCGAAAGCCTGTGGCTCAACCGATATGCTAACGTCGTGAGCGCCCATGTCTCTCTCGGTCGCACAAGGATCTCGTTCACGACCATAAGGGATGTCATATTTGGACTCGAAACCATCATCACGATCTATCTCGCCGCTCGGCTCGCGCTCAACAATAGTCTGACGGTCGGGATGATTTTTGCGTTCTTAAGTTACAAGCAACAATTCACTGAAAAGGCAGCCGTTTTGGTCGAAAAAGCGCTCGATTTCCGCATTCTCGAGCTGCACCTGGAGCGCCTTGCCGACGTGGCACTCAGTCCCCTCGAGCGCGGGCATGACCGCGTTCTCGCTTACACGAGGCAGATCAAGGGCCAGATCGAACTTCGTCATGTGTTCTTCCGCTATGCCGAAACCGAGCCTTTCGTCCTCGAGGATATCAATCTCATCATCGAGGCAGGGGAGTCGGTAGCCATTATGGGTCCCTCGGGCGGCGGCAAGACGACGCTAGTAAAGATCATGCTCGGGCTACTGGAACCCACGAGTGGGGACGTTCTAATCGATGGAGTACCTCTTTTAACTTTGGGGTACAAAGCCTATCGAGAACAGATCGGCGCGGTCATGCAAGAGGATCACCTTCTCTCTGGATCCATTGCCGACAACATCTGTTTTTTCGAGCCTTCTTTCGATTCGGAACAGATGATCCGATGCGCGCAGCTTGCCGGCATCCATGAAGAGATTATGGCAATGCCGATGACCTATAATACCTTGATCGGCGACATGGGGAGCTCGCTGTCGGGCGGCCAAAAGCAGCGAGTGCTACTGGCGCGTGCGCTTTATCACCAGCCCAGGATTCTCTTTTTGGATGAGGGCACGGCGCATCTCGACGTCGCCGCCGAGCGACACATCAACGAGACTTTGAAGCACCTCCGTATGACGCGCATCAGTGTTGCCCATCGGCCGGCAGACGGAGCCGATCGGATCGTGCGAATTGGAAAGACCCTAGAATTGGAATCGCAAGAGCCAGAACTGACCCCTATCGCTGATCAGGGTACGAGGCGCCTATCGTTTTCACGCCTTTCGTCCGAAACAGCCGTTTCAGCGGGCTGAAAAGTTCCGGCGTACCGTCGCAGATCTTTGTATTGGCACTTGCCTTCGCCGCCTGCTGACTACGTTTGGGAGAGCTGCATGGTGTACCTCACTCGCAAAGCCGATAAGAAAACCTGCTACTCTGTAGGATGGACTGCCCATGGTTCCAGGTCGGGCGTGTTTTGGGACGTGAGCATGCCAGGTGGCGCGATGCGGGTCATGAGTAAGTGCGTGCATCAAGCCGCTCTTGAAAGCGCCGGCAAGAAGTTGCGCGAGTTGTCGCATGGATCGGGAGGAAGGAGTGTTCCTTGTGACGCACGAACCGGCGCAGCAGATCGAAGCCCCTCAGCCCCCATTCGACCCTGTTTTCCCTCTACTCGTAAATGAAGCTGAGGGCACGGAGCAAAAGCTGATCGGCTTCATTGCTTACGGCCTTTATCAAGACGCGAAGCGGGAGTGGATTTCTGATTTTCAAAGTCGGGAGGGGCGTTATCCCCACGATGAGGAGCTTCGTGAATATGAACGATCCTGGACCGCATCTCGGTTGGAGGGACTAAAAAACGCGGCGGTGCAGTCAATAGCGGCCTACACAGATCATGCTCGATACGACTGCGCCGACGCCTTTGCAGCAGGTAGGCAATTTCCTGGTCAAGCGCGACGATTTGTTCGAGATCGCAGGCGTGCGCGGCGGCAAGGCACGCACCTGCTGGGCCATGGGCCAAGGCGCTCCCGGCCTAGTGACGGCTGGCAGCCGCTCCAGCCCGCAGGCCAACATCGTGGCCCACGTCGCCAAGGCGCTCGGGATGCCGTGTCGGGTTCACGTGCCCGCAGGCAAACTCGGACGGGAACTGGTGGCCGCCCAGGCCGCCGGCGCAGTCGTAATTCAGCATTCGCCCGGGAATCGGAGCGTGACTAACCGCCGCGCCCGCGACGATGCAAGCGCGCGCGGTTGGCAGGTGATCCCGTTCGGTATGGAATGCACTGAGGCGGTCCGGCAAACGGCCGCCCAGGCGCGGTCGACGGTTGCCCAGATGTACAACCAAGGAGCAAGGGCACGTCGGGTGGTCGTGCCAGTGGGTTCCGGCATGTCATTAGCGGGGATTCTGCACGGGCTCGCGCAGGCGGCCTTCACCGTGCCGGTTGTCGGCGTCGTGGTACTGCCCTGTCAAACGTCTGGACAAGTGGGCACCTCAGCATTGGCGCAACCTGTGCCGACTGGTTCGAACCGGCATCGACTTTTACAAACCGGCGCCCGTCGTTCGGCTGGGCGACATAGAACTGGACCCGATCTTTGAGGCCAAGTGCCTGTCGTTCCTTAAGCCCGGCGATCTTTTCTGGATAGTCGGCATTCGCTAGAGGCCGTAGGCTCAGAAAGGAAACCGATTGCCGGTCGGCGATCCGGCCCGGGGTGATGGCCATTAAGGCGCCCCTGCGCGAGACCCGCAAATTTGATTCAGTCGGCCGTGAAGAACCCAATTTCAGACGGATTTGGGCTGGGCGGGTAGGCTGAGCGCAATCAGGGTTCTGAGCATTCGCCGCTCGATGTCGCGGATGACACGGCCGAGATAGGTCTTGAGCTTTGCGTAAGCTCCGGTTGGCGCGCTTGAATTGATGAGCATGGGCGTAGCGCTGGTGCTTGATCAGAGCTTGCGGAAACGACGTATCGGGCGGCCGTGAAATGCCGAACAAGCGGATTGGTCGGAGAGGCACCGCAGCCATCCCAGGCCAGAAGAGAAGCCCAAATAGGCCGCCTTGTAGTGTCCTAATTCCCAGCCGTTGCCCTAATTTTGAATTTCCCGCTGTCCTAATTCGATTGAGTCCACCAGCCGACTTAAAGTTCCCGGAAGTTACAGCCTCGCGCCGTCCATCCCCCCGTCCATCGTGCGTCCATCCCCCGTCCATCCCGTCCATCCTTCAAGGCGTCCATCCGTCCATCCCCTATACTAGGGGATGGATGGACGCTGTAGGACACACGTCCATCCCTCTTCTTCATGGCCTATTGTCCCTGACAATTTTAGAGTGGGGGTTAGCTGGACGGCCGTAGGAGGCGACGCGGATTTTGTTAGCGGCAAACAGTCGGTTCATGGCCGCCGCAAATCTCGCTTTGGATGTATTCTTTGCTCGGGGATCGAGGGAGAATTTAAGCGGCGCGTAGTTCTTTGCCGAAGCATTATCGCTTGCGTTTCGGCCTTGCTTTTCAAACTGATCGAGGAGGGTCAGGAATAGTTCATCGTCGGCCTGGTCTTGAGCCATCCGTTCCAGCGAGCCCGTACCTGGCACCGGCAGGAACAAGCCGTGCTGATACCGCACCACGATGGTCTCCCCGGTCGGGCCATATTGATTCTTCTTGAATTGAAGCTCTCGCAGGTCGCCTTCTGGTTCGCCGTCTTCGGGCTTGATGCCCTTGAGGTACTGCCGGAACCGGAAGGCGCCATGCCACGCAGTTGAGCCCGATATTCCCGAGCCCGAGGCGATGCCTTGAAGGCTGGGATGGCTCAGAACCGTGACGGAGCCGCCTGCGACCATCGCTAGGGCCTGCATATGCTGTGCGAACGAATACACTTGCACCCGGTCGATCTCGTTGCCTGCGAAGGCGCGCGACAGGGTGTCGATGCTGATGTTCTTTGGCTTGATGTCGCCTGCGGCTTCGTAGAGTTGATCGTAGAGGGCGGTTACTTCGACCTTGCCGCTTTTGCCGCTCGCGGCGCAGAGCGTTGCGTCTTGGCCCAGGAGGCAGAGTACATGGAGGCCGCCAGCGATCAGCTGTTCGAACATCACGCCATAGTGGCTGGCGATGTTGGCCAGGCGGATGTGGATTTCGTCTTCGTCATCCTCAGCGCCGATGTAGATGGCTGGGCCAGGTTCGGGCATTGAGCCGAACCAATCTTTGCCCGTGACGTGCGCAACGTCTTTCGTGAGCTCGACGATGCTCTTGCCTGCGCCGCCCTCGCCTGAGAACAATCCCGCTTGGTTGAGCGGCACACGATCTCGGATAGCCCACTTTCGCTCGGGAACCGGATCGCGGTCCCAAGTAGACATGTTGACCCAGTGAAGCGGGCGTTGCTTCTTCACGACCGGCGAGCGGATCAGGGCATAGCGGAGGTTACAGCGAACTCAATTCACTCCGCGTTCGTTAGCGGCCGGCAGGAAAGCGGCGTCGAAGATGTCCTGCGCCTTGGGCCGAGCCGTGAACGTGTAGACCAAGCCGATTTGCTCAACCGCTCATAACACGCGGAGGGTGAAACCACCGGGACCCGCCGACCGATCGATCCGAACGATTTTTGCCGCAATCAGCATGCTTTCTTCCGCGTGCGTCGGGGGACGTGCGTTGCCGTTGGACGCTGCGCCAGAGGCGACGTGGGGTACGCGTGGGGGGTGTATTGCTTCAATTGGGGGTCCGCGCGATTCCGTTTGGAATCGCCGCGATGCTTTTGGGGTTTGTCCTTAAATCGGCAGGGACGCAGGCAGGGCCGGCAGAGCCAGGATTGCTCGGCCCGCGTGTTTCGGTTTTCGGGACAATCCACCCTGAGCTTTTCCGGCTCAGCGCGCCGCTGGGGTCAGGGTCGCCGGGCGATCGCATACGACTGGCAAGCCTGGAACCGCTGGTCGGATTTTTCGATGCCCCAGCCAATGGGGCTCCCATGCTGACGGACACGTCCGCGTCGGCGTGCCCGAACGCGTCGTTAGACGAGCGTTTCGCCGCTTTGGATGATCGTCCCGCGTCTTTCGATCGTTTTGCCTCGGCCGATGATTGTGCGGCGTCCTTCGACGAGAGGTTCGTGTCGGCCATGCCGGTGCCTACGAGTAGCAGCCTGCAATTGCCGCCGGATCGGGACGTCCAGAAGGGGCAAGTCGAGGCTCCGACGAAATCGGCCGTTTCAGTGCACGTTCGCCTCGAGCAACCACGCAAGGAGGTCCCACAACCACGGAAGGAGGTCCCGCCACTCGAGAACGAGGGCCGCACGGCGATCTACGATATCACGGCGCGTACCGTCTACCTGCCGAGCGGCCGTCGGCTGGAGGCCCATTCCGGCTTTGGCGAGCTCATGGACAATCCCCCGCACGTGAGGATGCAGGGGGCAACGCCGCCGAACGTCTACAACCTCACTTTGCGCGAGCGACTGTTTCATGGGGTTCGCGCCATCCGTCTCAACCCCGTTGACGGCAGCCGGATGTACGGTCGCGCCGGCATCCTTGCTCACCCCTACATGCTCGGTCCAAACGGCCAATCGAACGGATGCGTGTCATTCAGCGATTATCCCGAGTTCCTGAATGCCTTCCTCAGAGGCGAAGTCACTCGCCTCGTCGTGGTCGAGCGTCTTGAAAGCCCGCCCGGTAAGTTCGCCGCGGGACAGCTGCCGGACCGTGGCAGAGACGAGTTAAAGGCGGATCGCAGTTTCCAGTATGCCGCTGCCAGTTACTGACGCTCCGCCCAAGCGGGCCGATCTCGCGCAGCGGCGAACTCGCCAACCCCACGAAGGACGACCATCTCAAGGAGATGATGGAGGATGATCGATTTCCATACGGCCAAGATGCGGGGCCATCGGCGAAACATTGAACGCTATTGCAGGCTTCTTGCCACTGAACTCACCGACCTCGAACGGCAGTACCTGCACAAACGAATTGCGGAGGAGCACGCTCAGTTAGAACGACTAAAAGAGAACGAGGCAGAACAGCAGGTAGATGCGCGCCTCAAAGGCGGCACGGGCGAACCCTTCGACACGACGAGTATGGGTTCGCTTATGGGATCACCTCGTCGGCGAGCATGAAGGTCGTTGATGCGTCCCCTCATTCAATCACCTCGTCGGCGCGCGCGAGCAGCGTCGGCGGCACGGTGAGGCCAAGTATCCTGGCGGTCTCGGCGTTGATGACCAGTTCGAACTTACTCGCCTGCACAACCGGCAATTCCGCAGGCCTGGCGCCCTTGAGAATGCGACCTGTATAGACGCCAACCTGACGATAAGCATCTGTCAGGCTCGAACCGTAGCTCATCAGCCCGCCTATTTCGGCAAACCCACGCACCGCATATGAAGCAGGGATCGCGTGACGCGTTGCCAGGGTGACCAGTTGGACGCGCCGGCTGGTTAAAAAGGGGTCCAGATCAACGAAAAGCGCGTCTGGCCGCTCGCGCACAAAAGTTGCGAAAGTCGCACTGATCTCGCTGCTGGTGCCGGCTTTGAGAATTTGAATTTCCAGGTCCATGGCGCGAGCAGCCGGCTGCACCTCTCTCATCGTGGTCTCGGCATTGGGACCGGTCGGGTTGACGAGTACGGAAACGCGAGTGGCGACGGGCACAATTTCACGCAGCTGTTCCAGCCGCTTTGACGTCAACTCACCGCTAAAAACATTGACTCCTGTCAGGTTGCCGGCCGGCCGCGCCAGGCTAGCGACAAGGCCAAGCCTGACCGGGTCTTCGCCGGCGGTGAAGACGATGGGGATCGTCGAAGTTGCCGCCTTAGCCGCGAACGCGGCACCTGCGATCGCGACGATCACGGCGACCTGTCGGCGAACCAATTCGGCCGCCAGCGTCGGCAGCCGATCTACTTGGCCCTCCGCCCAGCGGTATTCGATTACGACGTTCTCGCCCTCGACATAGCCGGTGTCTTTGAGGCCCTGGCGGAATGCGCGCAGACGGTCCGCGAGGGCGTCGGGAGAGGCGGAGAGAAGAAACCCGATCACCGGCATCGCCGACTTCTGCGCCCGCGCCGCCAGCGGCCACGCGACCGCCGCACCGCCGAGCAGCGTGATGAACTCGCGCCGTTTCATTATTCGATCACCTCGTCGGCGAGCGCGAGCAACCTATCCGGCACCGTGAGCCCGAGCGCCTTAGCAGTCTTGAGGTTGAGCACCAGCTCGAACTTGGTTGGCTGCATGACTGGCATGTCGGCTGGCTTCTCGCCTTTGAGAATGCGACCGACGTAGACGCCGACCTGACGGAACGAGTCTGCCACACTGGCGTCGTAGCTCATTAGACCACCGGCCGCGACATATTCGCGCTGCCCGTACGTCGCGGGAATGGCATGACGTGCAGCGAGTGCTATGATTTGTTCGCGCCAGCGGAAGTAGGAGGGTTCTTGGGCTACCAGCAGAGCGCCGACCCCCAGCTGCACTAAGCTCGCGAAGACGCTGTCCAGTTCGCCTTCGGTACTGACTTTGAGGACGTGGAGCCTGAGCCCAAGCGCGCGGGCCGCTTCCTCTATCTGTTGGACAACGAGTTCTGAACGTGGGTTGGTTGGATTTACGAGAAGGCCGATCACGGTCGCTTTGGGTGAGAGTTCGCGCAGCAACTCAAGCCGCTTCGGCGCGA
>Ga0070699_100006193_pt1 | contig 10454 bp, 7 predicted proteins | sample KBSK1503metaG_FD_65473 | JGI IMG/M metagenome (GOLD analysis project Ga0070699, IMG submission 65473) | Corn, switchgrass and miscanthus rhizosphere microbial communities from Kellogg Biological Station, Michigan, USA - KBS K1-50-3 metaG | ecosystem: Host-associated > Plants > Roots >... | reverse complement strand
CTGGAGAATCGAGCGCGTCTGGACCCAATGGCCGAGGAGCATGACGGTGACCAGCGTCGCGAGCTCCTCCCAGAGCGGCATGCCTGGGTAGCCGATGGTCACTGCGACGCTGAACGCGAACGCCACCGAGATGGCGAGGGTGATGAGGGTCATCATTCCTGGAAGGCGGTCGCGCAGCTCCCGGGCCGCGCCGTGGAGAAACGGCCATCCGCCGTAGCCGAAGATGAGCGTCCCGAGGGCGGGAGGAATCCAGGCGGACCCGGGGAAGGACGGCGGCTCCAGGCCCAGCGCCGACGGGATCATGTGCCCAAGGGCGAGCGTGGGCGCGGTCAGAACGAGGCTTACCCAGAACCGCGTCCGGAACATTTCGACACTGTGCCCCTCGTGGCGGTCGTGCGCGTGCGCAGTCGCGCCTGGCATCCCATGCGACGCCTGGGCACTCGTCTCGTCTCTTGAGGAAGGTGGTAGAGGAAGCCTGAGCAGCTTCGGACGTGCGGGGTGGTCCGGCATCGCCGGAGTGGAGGTCGCTCTGCCGTTCATCGCCCTTGGTGGCTGATCGTGATGTCCGTGGTCCATACCGAGCAGACCCCGTATTCCGTCATCCATTACACGTCGCCCGCGCAACGCGGCGTGTTTGACAGACTCCGCCGAAGGGAGCACAAGCCGTTCAGGTCGCATTGCTGCGAGTGAGAAAGAGGGGCGGAATGGCAATCCAGAACAGAAAGACGGCGTCGGTTTGCGCAGGGCTTGCGACATGCAGTGTGGTGATCGCCGCGGCAGCTCAGGGGCAGGATGTCTCTTTCATCGGGCGCCGGGATTTTGATTCTACTGGAAGTCCTTCCTTCGTTGTGGTGCGGGACTTCAATGGCGACGGAGTGTTGGACCTGGCCGTGGCCTACGTGGGCATCTATCCTGGCTACATCGACGGAGTCTCCGTGCACCTGGGCAACGGGGATGGAACGTTCCAGGTCCCACGGAACTTCGAAACGGGGAACGGTCCCTCCTCCATGGCGGTGGGCGACTTCAATGGCGACGGAGAGCTGGACCTGGCCGTGGCCTACGTGGGCTCCTATCCCAGCTACATCGGCGGAGTCTCGGTGCTCCTGGGGAACGGCGATGGAAGCTTCCAGGGACCCCGAAACTTCGCAGCGGGGGATTATCCTCGGTCCGTGGCGGTGGGCGACTTCGATGGCGACGGTCTGCAAGACCTGGCCGTGGCAAACTCGCATTCCGATAATGTGTCGGTGCATTTGGGCAACGGCGACGGGACGTTTCAAGCGGCGCGGTACTTCGCAGCCGGAAGCGGTCCTTCCTCCGTAGCGTTGGCCGACTTCGATGGCGACGGCCGTCTGGATCTGGCCGTGGCCAACACCGGGTCTAACAATGTTTCGGTACTTTTGGGCCTGGGGGAAGGGAACTTCCAGGCGCCCCAAAACTTCGGGGTCGGGATCCAGCCTGTGTTCGTTGCGGTGGGCGACTTCAATGGCGACGACCGTTTGGATTTGGCCGTGGCCAACTGGAATTCAAACAGCGTCTCGGTCCTCTTGGGCAGCGGCGATGGGAGGTTTCAGGCGGCCCGCTACTTCGCGGTCGGGCGCTATCCTAAGTCCATTGCGGTGGACGACTTCAATGGTGACGGGGTGCAGGACCTGGCCGTCGCCAACGATTCCCTCAACGTTTCGGTGCTTTTGGGCAACGGGGATGGGAGCTTCCAGGTGGCGCGAAACTTCACGATGGGGGGCGGTCAGTCCGTCGCGGTGGGCGACGTCAATGGCGACGGTACACAGGACATGGTCGTGGCCAACTCTGGTCGGTCCAGATCAAACGTTTCGGTGCTCTTCGGCGTCGGGGATGGGAGCTTCCAGGTGGCACCAACCTTCGGGACCGGAAGCCAGCCCGCATCCTTTTCGGTGGGCGACTTCAATGGCGATGGCCGTCTAGATTTGGCCGTTGCCAACTACGCTTCCGCCGATGTCTCGGTGCTTTTGGGAAGCGGGGATGGGAGCTTCCAGACAGCCCAGAACTTCCGGGTCGGGCTCCAACCTGTTTCCGTTGCGGTCGGCGACTTCAATGGCGACGGGGCGCAGGACCTGGCCGTAGCGAACTCCGCTCGCAACACGGTCTCGGTGCTTTTGGGCGTCGGGGACGGAAGCTTCCAAGAAGCCCAAGACTTCGTGACCACAATGCATCCTGAGTCTGTTGCGGTGGGCGACTTCAATGCCGACGGGCATCTGGATTTGGCCGTGGCGTACGCTAGTAATGTCCCCTTTGAATTCGCCGGCGGAGTGTCGGTGCTCTTGGGCAATGGCGACGGGACCTTCCAGACGGCCCTGAACTTCGCGACCGGGAGGAACTCTGTGTCCGTTGCGGTGGGCGACTTCAATGGCGACGGGGTGCAAGACCTGGCCGTCGCTAACTCGGGCCGGACGTTTCCTTTCGACCCGGGCAGCGTCTCGGTGCTTTTGGGCAACGGGGATGGGAGCTTCCAGCGTTTACGAAACTTCGGGGTTGGGAACCATCCCCGCTCCGTTGCGGTGGGCGACTTCAATGGCGACGGGGTGCAGGACCTTGTGGTGGCAAACGAAACCTCCGACAGCGCCTCGGTGCTCTTGGGCATCGGGAACGGGAAATTCCAGGCGGCGCGACACTTCCCAGCCGGGGCCCGTCCCTCGTCCGTCGCGGTAGGTGACTTCAATGGTGACGGCGTGCTGGACCTGGCCGTGGGAAACGAGAATACCGCCAACGTTTCGGTGCTTTTGGGGAGCGGGGATGGGACCTTCCGGAGCGCTCAGACATTCGGAGCCGGGGGCCGCTTCGTTGCAGTGGCCGACTTCAATGGCGACGGACAGCCAGACGTGGCGGCGGCCACTGGCTCCAACAGCATCGGGGTGCTGATCAACAACACGCGTCGGTAGTTTCAGTCGTGCGACAGCGGCACAGTTGCGCTCGGCGAGTGGGTCTACAACCCGGTGCTGTTATTCAGCACTGAGATCAGAGTCATACCAGTTGGCCGCGGCCAGATCCGGCCGCCCATCGGCGTTGAAGTCGCCGACCGCAAGCGTAGTGGGATAGCCTGCAACCGCGAAGTTCCGCGCCCCCTCGAAAGACACGTCCTGCGCCGGGGCTTCCGCGCCGACCATCAAATTGCAGGCCACCGGCCCAGCGCAAGTCAGCTTCATCCTCTTTGGAATGCCATTGCACCCTCCCTCCTACTGCACGAACATCTTCTCGAAGATGTCTCCGCGGTTCCAGCGCGGCGGCGTGGGATCCAGCGCGATGTAAAGTGCGATCAGGAAGTCGGAGCGGATCTCCTTCGCCATATTTTCGTAGTTGATCGAAGGGTCCCACTCGTCGCTCGGCTGGTGATAGCGATTCTTGAACCACCATAAATAGTGCGCCCGATTCTTCTCGATCTTCCCATCCCCATCGAGCCAGCCGGCGTGCGGAAATACCGACGGCACGCCCTGTTTCACGAAGCTGTATTGATCCGAGCGAATAAAATACACTTGGTCGGGGTCCGGATCCGGGCTGATTTTCAGGCGGGTGACGCCCGCCGCGGCCCTGACCGCCGCCTCGATGCTGCTGTGCTCGGCCCCGAGCGCGAACAGATCGTGCGGCTCCCACGCGCCTTCGACGCCGTCGAGATTCACGTTGGCGATGATGCCCCGGATGGGAACGGTGGGGTGCTGCGCGAAATAATCGGATCCCTGGAGGCCCTTCTCTTCCGCGGTGACCACCACCACAAGGATCGAGCGCGCGGCCCGCTTCGGAAGCGACGCGAAGGCCCGCGCGACCTCCAACACCCCGGCGACTCCCGCCGCATTGTCGACCGCGCCGTTGTAGATGCTGTCGCCCTTGATCGGCGGGCCGATCCCCAGATGGTCGAGGTGGCCGGTGAGCGCCACGTATTCCGAAGGCCGCTCGCTTCCGCGCAGAACGGCGGCGACGTTCTCCGAAGTCACCTGCCGCACCGTCGAGGCGACGCGCAGGTGCGCGCGCGAACCGAGTGGAAATGGCTTGAGCTCGCCCTTTGGACCCGCGGCGAAGAGCCGCTCCGCATCCTGGCCGGATTTCGCCAGCAGGGAGGCGAGGCCGCCGGGAGGGATGACCGCCATCGGCAGCACGCTCGCCGAACCCACTCGATCGCCCTCCTTCCAGACCATTCGTTCGAAGGTGGCCTGCCGGACGAAGAGCTCCCAGGGCAAAGCGGTAGTGATCTGCGGCGTGACGACGAGCACGATGCCCAGCGCGCCCCTCGATGCCAGGAGCTTCGTCTTGTTCGCCGTATCGGAGTAGACGGCGCTCGCCGCGGTGGGAAAGAAGTCGGCGCGATCCGACCGTGGCGCGCCGAAGAGAATTACCGCAATCTTTCCGTGGAGATCCTTGGGGAGGTCCTCATACCCATACGCCGGAGCGTCGATGCCGTAGCCCGCGAAGACCAGATCGCCCGTGACGTCGTCACCCGTCGCGCCGGCGCGCGGCGTGAACACGACCTGATCGCCGTGCTTAAGGGCGACCCCATCGACCTCGAGCGCGCAGTGATCCGCGTCGACCGTCGTGCCGACAAACGGAACGCTCTGGAAGTAGGTCTCGCGTTCTCCAGCCGGCTGATAGCCGAGCGATTGAAGCTGCGCGGCGACATAGCGGGCGGCGATCGCGTGTCCGCGGGTGCCGGTGCCCCGCCCTTCCAGCAGATCATCGGCCAGGTATCGAATGTGCGCCGAGAGCGCTTCCGGGCGAATGGCGCGCAGCCCCGGCTTGGCTACCGTTCCTAGATTCCCAGGCGGCGCACCGACAACAGCAGCGAGAAGAAGATGGGCAAGAGTGCTCACGGCTTTTCGCTCCGATCGAAGACCGACGCAATGACTGTGATGACAACTTCCTGGAGAAGGACCCGCATCAGTAAAGCTATCACCGACGGCGGCCGCTGGTATCTGATTCTTCGTCGGGCATTCTGCCGCCGACGAAATGCAACGAGCGACGAGCGGCGATGTCATTCAGGTGGCAGGCGGGAAGGGACGCCGACCCAATCCAACGAGAGCTCGAACAGCCGCTTCGGTTCAAGGCGGAAGCCTGCCAAGAAAGCATCTAGTTTGGAGCGGTACAACCTAAACACATAACTAAAGGGAGAAACGAAATGATGAAGCTGATCCGACTTGCAATCGCATTGTTAGCCGTTCCCGGCGCCAGCTGGGCGGGATCGAGAGGCGCGACCGTAGGGTACCCCGTCACCTTTGACATGGTGGTTTCGGCCGCCGGCGCCGCCTGCCTGCCCAATGCCAGGGCGACGGTGACGATCACTCCTACGGGACCGGTGGAGTACATGGACGTCAGCGTCTCGGGCCTGTCGCCCAACACCGAGTTCGATTTCTTCGTCATCCAGCTGCCGACTGCGCCGTTCGGCCTTTCCTGGTATCAGGGCAGCATCGACACCAACGATTACGGGCAGGGCAGTCAGACCTTCGTCGGCCGCTTTAACGTCGAGACCTTCACGGTGGCGCCGGGCAGCGGGCCGGCGCCGATCGTCTTCGGCGATGGGCCGTTCCCGGATGCAGATCACAACCCGGCGACCAATCCTGTCCAGATGTATCACCTGGGGCTGTGGTTCGACTCTCCCGGCGCGGCGGCGGCAGCGGGCTGCGTGAGCACGGTGACCCCCTTCGCCGGAGATCATCAAGCCGGCATCCAGTTGCTCAACACCAGGAACTTCGCGGATGACCAGGGGCCACTGCGTCAGCTGACCCCCTAACGGATCGGAACCGCCAGCCGCAGCCCTTTCTCGATCGGGGCTGCGGCTGACGATTTTTTTCTTATGTCGTTGGCGCTGCGCTTGACATTTCTCGACCAGGCGATTTCCATGCGCGCGCTTCTACACGACTCGGAGTCATGATGAGGTCGTTCTCGTGTGCGCTTCTTTTCGCGCTCCTCGCGGCGTCGGACGGCAGGGCGGCGGGAGGAGGCGATCCGATCAGGATCGGCCAGGTGCTCCCGATCACCGGCGAGGCGGCCGAGGCGGGCCGCTACCACAAGTACGGCGCCGAGCTCGCGGTCGAGCAGGTCAACAAGTTGGGTGGGATCAAAGGCCGCAAGATCGAGCTCATCCAGGAGGACGACAAAACCACCAACCCCGGGGCAGTGGCCGCGCTCCAGCGGCTCCTCGAGAACAAGGACATGCCGGCGGTGCTCGGGTCGATTCGCTCCACCCAGGTGCAGGCAATGCTGCCGACGGTGAAGGAGGCCGGGATCCCGTTCATGATCGGCGGGACCAACTACGGCCTCACCCACCAGGGCAACCCCTGGGTCTTCCGCTTCCGGCCCCACGACGGCTTCTCCGCCAAGGTGATCGCCCGGTTCGCCGTCGAGGAGCTCAAGCTGAAGAAGATCGCCCTCATCCACTCGACCGACGCCTTCGGCAGCGGCGGACGGGACATGGTGGTGAAGGCGCTGGGCGAGCTCAAGGCCGACCCGGTGCTGGTGCAGGGCTTCAACAACGGCGAGAAGGACTTCACCGCGGTCCTCACCGCGCTGCGGCAGTCCGGCGCGGACGGGCTCATCACCTACTTCACCTTCTCGACCGACAACGGCATCTTCGCCAAGCAGCTCAAGCAGCTCGGGATCAAGGCGACCTGGATCGGCTCGCCGTCCATCGTCGCCATCGACGGGCGCAAGCTCGCCGGCGACGCGCTCTACGGGACCTACGCGGTCTCTGACTTCCACGTCGACGGGAGCCCGAAGTCCAAGGAGTTCACCGCCGCGTACAAGGCGAAGTACAACCTCGAGCCCGACCTCTACGCGGCCTGGTGCTACGACGCGGTCTCGGTTCTCGCCGACGCGATGCGCCGCGCCCCCGACCTCAAACCGGAGAGCATTCGCAAGGCGATCCTCAGCATCAAGGGCTTTCCCGGCGCCGAAGGCGAGTACAATTTCGACGAGAACGGCGACGGCCTCGACCACTACCACATCCTCCGGAACGAGAACGGGGTGATCAAGTACTTCAAGACCATCCGCGTGCCGCGCTAGCTCGACGTGGCCATCGTCGGGCAACTCCTCTTCAGTGGCCTGGCCATCGGCGGCGTCTACGCGCTCGTCGCGCTCGGCATCGCGCTCATCTACCGCGCTACCAACGTGGTCAACTTCGCGCAAGGCGAGTTCTGCATGCTCGGCGCCTACGCGCTCGTCCTCTTCACCCAGGGCGCGCAGGTCAACTACTTCGCCGGCTTTCTCATCGCGCTGGCCGCGATGGCGCTGCTCGGTCTCCTCTTCGCGCTGGGCATCTACTATCCCCTGCGCAACCGCAGCTTTCTGTCGGTGATCATCGCCACCATCGGCGCGTCGATCATGTTCCAGAACGGCGCGCTCGCCGTCTTCGGGCCGAGCCCCGAGCGGCTCCGGCCGGTCTTCGAGGGCGGCACCGGCGGCATCACCCTCGGCGAGGTTTTCTTCGACTACCAATACGTCGTGCTGCTGGCGGTGACGCTGGTCCTCGTCGGGCTGCAGTACTTCTTCTTCGAGCACACGCTCCTCGGCAAGAAGTTGCAGGCCACCTCGCAGGACAAGGACATGGCGCGCCTCCTGGGCATCCCGGTCACCCGGATGATCGCCTTGACCTTCGTCTATAGCACGCTCCTCGGCGGACTGGCGGGGATGCTGGTCGCCCCGATCTTCTTCGTCACCCACAAGATGGGGGCGGTGGTCGGCTTCAAGGCGTTCGCGGCGACGATCGCCGGCGGGTTCGGCGACGTTCGCGGCGCGATCGTCGGCGGGCTCGCGCTCGGGGTGGTCGAGACGTTCGGCGCGGCGTACGTCTCGGTCGTCTACAAGGACGCCTTCGCGTTCGTGCTGCTCATCCTCTTCCTCCTGCTGCGGCCTCAGGGGCTCTTCGGCGAGAAGCTCGCCGAGAAGGCGTGAGGGACCCTTGAAGAACCGCCTCCCTGCCGCGATCGCGCTTGCCGTCGGGCTCGCGCTCGTCGTCGCGCTGCCGCTCCTCGTCACCTCGCGCTACGCGACGAATCTCCTGGTTCTCGCCTCCGCCTGGAGCATCGCCACCCTCGGGCTCACCGTGCTGCTCGGGTACACCGGGCAGATCTCGCTGGCGCAGGCGACCTTCTACGGAATCGGCGCCTACGCCGCCGCGCTCGGCACCACCCGCTTCGGGCTCGACTTCTGGCTGGCGTTGCCGGTGGGGATGGCGCTGGCCGCGGGCGTCGGCTTCGTGCTGGGGATGACGACGCTCAAGCTGGGCGGCCACTACCTCGCGATGGTGACCATCTGCTTCCAGATCATCTTCAGCCTGCTCGCGGTCAACTGGGCGCCGGTCACCGGCGGGCCGGACGGGATCGGCAACATCGCGAGGCCCTGGCTCTTCGTTCCGCTGGACACGGCGCAGCGCTATGCCTGGTTCTCGCTCGGCGCTCTCTACCTCGTCGCCGCCTTCGTCGCGTGGCTCAAGCACGGCGCGCTCGGCCGCTCGATGCGCGCGGTGCGTGAGAACGAGCTCGCCGCCGAGGCGCTCGGCGTCGACAGTCTGAAAATAAAGGTCGTCGCCTTCACGCTTAGCGCCGCCATCGCCGCGCTGGGCGGAGCGATCTACGCCTCGGGCTTCCGCTACATCAGCCCCGACGGCTTCGGCCTCGACCACTCGGTCGAGATCCTCGCCATGGTCCTGGTCGGCGGCTCGGACTCGGTCCCCGGCTCGATCGTCGGCGCGGCGCTGCTCACCTTCCTGCCCGAGTGGCTGCGCGATCTGAAGACCATCTATCTCGTCGTCTATGGGGCGGTGATCATCCTCGTCATCGTCTTCATGCCCGACGGCCTCTGGGGCTGGGCCCGCCTCATCGGCCGGAGGTTCGCGCGTCCGCCGCCTCCGGGAGGGCCGGAGCGGCCGCTCGCGCTGGGGGCGAAGGGGCCTGCCGGCGAGCCCCTCCTCGTCGCGCGCGGGCTCGGCAAGCACTTCGGCGGCGTCCAGGCGGTGGACGGCGTCGATTTGATCGTGAACCGCGGCGAGGTACACGCGCTCATCGGCCCCAACGGCTCGGGCAAGAGCACCTGCATCAACCTGCTCTCCGGCTTCTACGTACCGAGCGCCGGCGACGTCCGCTTTCGCGGCGAGGCGCTGACGGCGCTGCGGCCGAATCGGATCGTCCGCCGCGGCCTGGGCCGTACCTTCCAGAACATCCGACTCTTCCGCGGGCTGACCGTCTGGGAGAACGTGCTCGTCGGCGCGCAGCGCGGGGGCGGCGGGGAGGCTCTGGTGCGCGAACGCGCCGCCGCGGCGCTGGACTTCGTCGGCCTCTCCGCCCGGGCGCACCAGCTCTGCCGCACCCTGCCCTACGGACATCAGAAGCTGGCCGAGATCGCGCGCGCGATCGCCGGCGAGCCCGAGCTGCTGCTGCTCGACGAGCCCGCGGCGGGGCTCCATCAGTCGGAGAAGCGCGACCTCGCGGGGCTCATCCTGAGACTGCGCGACAGCGGCCTCACCCTGCTGCTCGTCGAGCACGACATGTCCCTGGTCGCCCAGGTGTCGGCGTCGATCACCGTGCTCAACTTCGGCAGGCGGATCTCGGAGGGCTCGGCCGCGAAGGTGCTCGAAGACCCGGTGGTCGTCGAGGCCTACCTCGGCAAGCGCGACGGCGATCAGATCCGCGCGCCCCGCCCGGCCGGCAAGCCGCTCCTCGTCCTATCGAAGGTCCACGCCAGCTACGGCGCGGTGCAGGCCCTGGACGGCGTCTCGCTCGAGGTGCGCGAGGGCGAGATCGTGGCGCTCCTTGGCGCGAACGGCGCCGGCAAGTCCACCGCGCTGCGGGTCATCTCCGGCCTGGTCCGCCCGCGGCGCGGCTCGATCGTCTTCGATGGCGCGCCGATCCACCGCCAGCCACCCGAGAAGCTGGTCTCGCTCGGACTCGCCCACGTGCCGGAGGGACGGCACATCTTTCCCGGCCTGACCGTGGAGGAGAACCTCCGCCTCGGCGCGACGGTCCGCGGCGGCTCGGACGAGATCGCCCAAGATCTGGAGGCGCTGCTCGAGCTCTTCCCCGCCCTGCGCGCGTTGCGCGGCACGCTGGGCTGGAAGCTGTCGGGCGGGGAGCAGCAGATGCTCGCGATCGCGCGCGGGTTGATGGGAAGGCCCCGGCTCCTGCTGCTCGACGAGCCGTCTCTGGGCCTCGCCCCGATGCTGGTGAGGGCGATGTTCGAGAGCGTGCGCGAGATCAACCAGAGCCTCGGCACGACGGTGCTGGTGGTGGAGCAGAACGCGAGCATGGCGCTCGGCATCGCCAGCCGCGGCTACGTGCTCGAGGGCGGGCGCATCGTCCTCTCCGGAGCCGCCGGCGAGCTCCTCGAGAACCCCGAGGTGCGCGAGGCGTATCTGGGCGGCAAGCGGGGCATCCTCAGCGACGCAATGGCGCCGGCGGCATTCGGTACCCCGCGAACAAAGTGAAGCGGCAGAGAGCCCGCTC
>Ga0070699_100006192_pt1 | contig 10454 bp, 9 predicted proteins | sample KBSK1503metaG_FD_65473 | JGI IMG/M metagenome (GOLD analysis project Ga0070699, IMG submission 65473) | Corn, switchgrass and miscanthus rhizosphere microbial communities from Kellogg Biological Station, Michigan, USA - KBS K1-50-3 metaG | ecosystem: Host-associated > Plants > Roots >... | reverse complement strand
CGAAACCTAAGCGATCGTGCCTTGAACAGAAAGGCAGATCTGAGGCGCGGCAGAACAGTCAGGCAGGCTTTGACTAATAACTGAAGCTCTTAGAGTAGCATCAGCACCCTTTCAGGCGCTTTCAGCTCTTTCGTATTTCGCACGACGGATAAAAAGCAGCGCATTCTTTTTTAGAACCTGAGCGAGTAATTGAGGCGGGCACTGCGCCCCATTTCAGGCGCGATCTCTTTGATGAACGACAAATGATTGCGATATAGCTTGTCGGTTAAGTTTTGTCCGCTCAGTAACAAAATGTGCGCTACTCGCCCGGTCACAAAGGTGTACGAAGCGTTGACATTGAAAAGACCGTAACCAGCGGTTGGTGTCTCATTATCGAAGACACGAGCTTGCCGGTTCACGAAAATCGCTTCCGGTCGGACACTGATCGCTTTGTAACGCCAGTCGAGTCCGAGCGTCCCGCGAAGAGGCGGGATTCGCGGCAACGGTTTGTTGAGTTCTGTCAGTTCAGCTCGCACATAGTCCACTTTGGCATTCAGCCAAAGAGTGGTAGCGACCTTCGTTTCTACGCTCGCCTCTGTCCCAACGAAACGGCTCTTCGCTTGCGCGTAGTTAACAATCGGGAGGTGCGATCCTGGATCGGTTGCTCCAGTGAACGCCGTGTAAACAAAGTTGCGGAGGTTGTAGTAATAAACGCTGCTCTCGAGGCGCACGCGGTTTGTGTTGTGCCGCAATGAGAAGTCAACGCCGTCGCCTTGCTCCGAATTCAAGTTCGGATTGCCGATGTCGAAAACGAGAATGCCCGGATGCGGTCCATTATCATAAAGCTCTTCGAGAGCGGGAGCGCGGAAGGAGTGTTGGTAGTTAGCTATAAACGAGCCGCCCGCCCAGAGGGGTACACGCACACCCGCACTACCCGAGAAACCGGCAAAGTTGCGCCTCCGGAAGTTGCCTTCCGGGTTGTAGCCGTTCTGCTCGACGCGTCCGCCGAATTGAAAACCGATGCGCTCGAAGTCAACCCGTTCTAAACCGAAAACAGCGACCGAATGTTGTTTAGTATGCGGCGCCGGAGCCTCCGCGCCAATCGATTCGTAGTCACGAGTAAACCCCGAGAGCCCAAAGGTGCCGGAGAATTTTCCGTACCGTCTGTGGCTAAAGCTCGCGCGATAATTGAAGTTCTTGTTCGTCGCAGTTGATTCGAGTTCAGTTTTGTTTTCGTCTGATTCAAACTCAAACTCGCGAGCCTTGTAGTCGTTATAGCTGAGGCCCACTTCGACGTTCTCAATGAACCCGTGCAACTCGTGCAAACCACCCTTGACTTGAAAGCTGTGGCGGCGTTCTCTTAGAGACTCAAAGTCGAATGCGTCCGGCTCGACGGGAATGCCGTGACGCCGGCGGTCGTAGGAGTAATTAAATACAAGCCAGCCTTGGTGCGGAAACCAACCTGTGCCTCCGCTCACGCTGCCAGTTCGAGCGAACGAATTCAGGACTGTGCCCGCGGGCGTGCGGTAGTCATCGGCTTTCTGCGCTCCTCCGCTGCCAAAGATCAGGAAGTTTCCTACTCCGTATTTAAAACCACCGCTTGCGCCCGCCTGCCAATTATTCGTGCCGCCAAAAGTTGTGAGATAACCGGACAGTCCTTTCTGATAAACGTCATTCGTAGAGATGCCATTTACTACACCGCCGATGGCGTTGCTGCCGTAGAGTAATGTTGCGGGACCTTTAACTATCTCCACACGATCGAGCGAGAGGACATCAATCGGTTCTACCTCGTCGGCTGACTGCGAAGCGATGCCTCCGACGCGCAATCCGTCCTGCAGCACCAGCACACGATCACCGTCGAAGCCACGAATAACCGGACGGCCGGAGCCTGGACCGAAGCTTCGTCTTGCCACCCCGGGTTGGTATTCAAGGGCTTCACCGATCGAAATGGGGTTTCTTTGGGTGAGTTCTAAAGCCCCGACCGCAGTTACAGACTGGTAAGAGGAGCCGACCGCCTCTGCGGAGCCAGTCGCCGTCACAGTTACCTGCTCGCTAACCGGAGTGAGAGACAATTCAAAATCAACCGTCTGATCGCCGCTTGTGACTTCGACGAACTTAATGACGTCGGGGACGCGATCGAGGTGCGCGAACAGTTGATACTTGCCCGCCGGAATACCCTTGAATTCAAACGCGCCGCTTTCATCGGTCAACACCGATCTCTTCAACTCGACGATCGTGACGACCGCGTTGCGGGCCGTCGTACCCGATGGCCCAATCCTGACAGTGCCGTGAATCGTTCCTGCTGGACTCCCGGCAAACGCAGTTAGTGATAAGAACAGAATACTTAGAATTGCCGAAAGAATAGCCTGAAGTCGCATTATTCAACGTATCCCTTGCCTGGCGAACGTTTTCAAAGACGTAGAAGGATTTGAATTTTTCCCTATCTAAATGAAACCGACTTTCAATTTCAGAACGTAAGGCAGAGTAGCGGAAAAAAGCACATAGTGTCAACAGCGGTGAGGCTTCGTTCGATGACAAATCCGCAGCTAAGCTGAAATGCCAGGCTTGAAATCATCGGTTATCTTGTGCCAATCAGCGCGACTCTTAAGGCGTGATGCGCAGTTCAACGCGCACGATTAGCGGCTGCTACCGGCGGCCGACACACGATTACGCGCGACGAGTATTAGACGGCGAAAGGCATCCTACACGTTGCGGCGACCGGCACGCGCACGAACGGAACACTGCAAGTTTTCATTACTGCCAGCGGACAGTTGCTGCCACGCTGACGAATAACGGGGGCGGCCGGCACGGTGAAGAAATCAATTGCCGCAATCTGGCCGGCATGATGCCGAAGAAAACCCTTCCAGGTAGGCGAAGGTGGTTAACGAATCCGGCCGGCCTCTATGCTTCGCAACAGTTGAGGCTGCAGTCTCATAGCCAAGCAAATGTAGTTCTGCTTGAATCCGCGGCACTCCCCAAGTCGGGTTCTCACGGGATATTCTTCTAATAGGATCTCGAATCTCCTTGTCGATCCAAGGATGCTCTTGGAACATAGCTCAGAAGTCGAGCTCGAATTTTCCGCGCACAGAAGTGCCCAGACTATTGAAGAATTGGCCGAAGTGCGAACTGCCAAGATTGTTCTGCACGTCACGTGGATTGGAATGATTGGTAATGTTGAAAATAACGACGCCAGCCTGCGCTTTCTTGTCGAAATAAGGAATCGTAAATCCCTTCAAGATAGTGGCGTCCACGGAGAGGAATGTCGGAAACCGCGTGTGATTACGGGCGCCGACGAAATCGAGTCGTTCGTTCACGAACGAGAAAGGAAAGCCCGACCGAACTTCCAAAGCGGGCATTACGGTGATGCGATGCGGGATTTTTAGCTCGCCATAGGCGAGCAAACGATGGGGGATGTCGAAAGGTAGCCTGTCGTATTGATTGGCTCGCACGACGAATGCGGGAAAATCGCCAAGGAAGTTGTCCGCAGTGTTTAAGCTGCCCTGCGCGTTGGACCATACATAGGAAATATTCCAATTACGAAAGCGCTGGCTGTTATAAAGAGCTAGTAGTTGGAACTCATTGTATCGCGACAAACCCAGACTCTTGAGGATGAGCAATCCTCGGCCATTGCTGATGAGCTTCGGAACAATGATTGGTTCATTTTTCGTGAAACGATGGAGATAGCCTGCGCGGAGCGTGAAATGCTTCGAGAGGCGACGATCAATCTGTAAGCTCCACCGTACGCTGCGTTCGTCTCGTAAAGGATTCCTAATTACGTTCATGAACTCGCGCGGACCGTCTACAATCGTCCGGCCGTCGCGGGCGTAAGTTGTGACAACTCGGCTGGGAAAACTTGTATGAGAATCAATCCTAAATCCGGTGTTGGCGAGCAACGCATCGTCGTCACTCAGATTTTCAGGCTCGAAGTATCGGGTCGTCAGCAGATTACGATCGTAGAAAAGACCGATGCCGCCGCGAACGATCGTACGGTCGTCCTTGAAAGGTAGATAAAGCATTGAGACTCGGGGCGACAGATCGTTGCTATGTGAGATAGTGTTGCGGTCAAAACGCAGGCCGCCATCCAGAGTCAGACTCTTATTGATTACCCAACGATCCTGAACAAAGCTGCCAATCTGTGTCAACGGTCGATCTATGCTGGTCGGGCCAACGAAGTCGATACGCTGGATGAGAGTTTGATCGCCTCGCCTAATGTCAATCGGCCGGAAGTCAAAACGTCCAGACATACTTGTGTAATCGAGTTCGCTGCCGAACTTGAATGAATGCTGTCCGGCGAGCGTGAGAGTACGCGCGAAGTATTGTTCCTGCCATTGCCACCGTCGCGCCGAACGTCGTGTGTCGGCGAAATAACTTCCACTGTTTCCGTCGGGCGCAAGCGTCAGTGGCCCGGATCCCTGGTCAAACACATCGAAACCGAGAGTCTTGTACGCCAGCAACGAGCTGAGGAACGATTGATCATGAAAGATTGCCTGCTCAGAAACTGAAAAGAGTGTTCCACGCTGCTTCGTGTTCGCAGTTGTCTCCTGCGGATTGAAAGTGTTTAGTCCGACGTAGCGCTTCTTCTCCGGGAAAACGGCGCCGACGAACTTCAACTGATTGCTGCTGTTTACGATCAAGTCGAATTGGGTGAAAGAGTTGAAAGCCTCGGACGTTGAGTTGTCTCGCGGCGCCGACAAGCTCGGCACATAAATACGCGAGAAGCGGTACTCAAACGATTGGAGAAAACTAAGCCGCTTCTGAATCACTGGCCCCTGAAAAGTCAGACGCGGCCGGAACGAATCGATTTTCCCACCAATGATTGTGTGAAACACCGGAAAAACGCGCGCCGCACCGAACTTGAACTTGTCACCGCCTGACTTGGTTTCCAGATTGCTCGCTCCGCCAGTTAGATTGCCGAACTCGGCCGAATATGGGTTCTCTTCAACATGAACGCCGGCAGCTGCTTCCAGCGGAATATCAAAAGCTAAATTGCCGCTGACGGGATCTGTGACATCCACACCATTGACGGTATAGGCGTTCTCGCCGGCACGCGTTCCTTTAATATGATCATTCCCATTTACATCTCGGATGACACCAGGTGTGAGGGGCAGAGCGCCTTGATAATTATCCGCGCGTAAAGGAAGCTGTTCCAACTTCTCGGCGCGGACTGTATTGGAAGTGACCGTTTCTCCTGTGCTTAGCAGTCCCTCTTCGTCTCGAATCGTAACTGACTCCGAGACAGTTGCGGTCAGAAGGACTTCCACGACGAGTATCGCGCCTGTTGTCAGATGAATTTCTCGTTTGACGAGGGGGAGCCCATTGGCTTCGGCAGTCAGAACATAGGTTCCGGCGGGTAATTCCGGGAAGGCGAAGGTACCGGTTTGGTCTGAAACAGTATTGAAGGTAGCGCTTGGTATGTCGCGGTTGACGAGAATCAGCTTGGCGTCGGGAAGCAATTCGGGACGAGCTGAAGCATCCCCAGCGGTTGCGCTAACTGTACCCTTGATGCTACCTGTCATGCTCTGGGCGTGCGCCGCGTTGCACATAACCTGAAGAGCAAACGCAAAGCAGAAGATGAATGCCAGGTAGCCTTTCGTCGCTTTTATTGTGACTGCGCGGTGCTGACAGCGAGCGAATAACACATCGGCCATTTCAACCTCTAAACCGACCTGATGGACTTGAAATCGCGTGCAAGACTGAATGCACAATTCAACAATGTGACTGCTCCGATACCTTGTAGCTTAGGGAAACTGCTAATGAAGGGGTAAATCCCGCAGATCTGGATTCTTGTCCACTGATCAATTTGGTATTGAGGCCTCAGCTTACAGCACGTGCCGACAGCATTCAAGGTAAAGGCGTCCGCCTGACTCAAAGGCATTGCAACCAGAAAGAGCCGTCGCGTTGCCGCAAGACATCAATTCCGATCAGGAATCTACGCTGAGCACTGTCCAAAGAAAGAGTTTTCACCGGCTGTATTGAATTGAGCAAGTAATGGTGAACTTGTTTAATAACGCCGCCAGGTACACCGACGACTGGGCCGCCATACGCGGCAACCCCTAAATAACACCTTCGAAGATTCAATCAGCCGCCCAATGCCCCGCATTAGTGGGCGCGCACAATGACCTCAAGGATAAGCGAGCAACTCCGCTGTGCGCGCTCCGCGGCGGCGGGTGGGTTGCCTACTCGGAGAGCGCTGCACGTCGACATTTACTTAAACGTCTTGCCATTGTATTTCACCCAACCCGCGATGTGCCGCCCTTCCGGATCATGGTGTGTCCAATGGATGACCCCACCTTCCGCACTCCAGACATATTCGCCGTTAAAGCGGACACTGTCGCCTTCCTTGAGTCCGTCAATTCGCGGGGCGATGTCGATGTTGTGTGTCACGAGCAGTGTCTGTCCCGACGCAAGACGAACCACGAATCGTTGGTGTCGCGGCACTTTCAGATCGTCCGGCAGAACACGAATCACGACGCCCTCGCCTTCGACTTGTACGTTGCTGGCCCGACTCTTGAACGCATGACCGAGGGGGTCATCCTCGGCTATCGGTGCCGTACGGCGTTCAGTAGGCCGACCCTGACTACCACACGAGATGGAGGCGAAGGCGAAGAATGCACAGGCCGTAACGACGAGAACCACCTTGACCGTGGCCCAACTGGGCTGTCTTCGACGACCGTTGTACTCAGTTTTCCCACAATACGCGAGGTGTGTGATGGGGTTCATCGGTGAGCAGCCCCGAGAGTCGCCCGGACGCGGCAAATACACCCAACCTTCGCCGCTCCAACTAGTTGAGAAAAAAGCTATCCGCGCTCCGGTCCAACGCATTCCTGACGCATCTCGCGGTCAAACGACAGGTTGCGGCATCAACTCAGAATCAGGCGCTCGCGGCTCTTCTGTTTCTCTTACAATGTCCTCAAAGAAGAATTACCCTGGCGCAAGAATGCCAAACGGGCCAAGCGGCCGGCGCGCATTCCACTCGTGCTTACGAGAGTAGAAGTAAAGCGCCTGCTCAAACAATTGGGGCAGCAGAACTGGCTCCAAGCGAGTCTGCTTTACGGAGCAGGAATGCGCCTCAGGGAATGTCTAAGTTTGCGAGTGAAAGATCTGGATTTCGATTATCAGCAAATCGCTGTGCGCGACGCAAAGGGGCACAAAGACCGCGTCACCATGATGCCCACCAGTGCTGCCGACGCTTTAAAGACACAACTCGCCAATGCCAGAGGGCTGCACCTGCGAGACCTCGCTGATGGGTTTGGCAGAGTCTATTTGCCCTTTGCGCTAGCGCGGAAATACCCGCACGCAGATCGTGAATGGGGATGGCAATACGTCTTTCCCGCCTCGACGCGAAGCCGAGATCCTCTCTCGGGCACAACTAGACGACACTGAAGCAGTGATGATTCCTGTCTCGGCCTTTGAAAGAGAGCCAGTCTCTTTGTGATGTTTTCAAGTTCCCGGACATTTCCCGGCCAGCGATAAGCTTCAAAGAGTCGCAACGCTTCAGAGTCGAATACCCTCCTTGAGGAAGGCCTCGACCAAACCCGTACCTATACCCCTCGAAGCTCCCGTGATAATCGCTGTTTTCTTATCTGACATGCATATTCCGTTGTTTGCAAAGGCTCGGATCTCCCAGGTGAGAGAGCTAGAGGCCCAGCTCGCTCAGTCCTGGATGGTCACCTGACGGCGCCCGAGCGGCCAGTGATATTTGCGGTTTGAATCCAAAATGGGGAGGTCGTTGATTGATGCGAACCGTAAAGCCATGAGCCCGTCGTCATTGAACTCCCAATTCTCATTGCCATAGGCGCGATACCAGTGACCCGAGTCGTCGTGCCACTCGTAAGCAAAGCGCACCGCGATGCGGTTCCCGGTGAACGCCCACAGTTCCTTGATGAGCCTGTAGTCTAACTCCTTGGCCCACTTGCGAGAGAGAAAAGCGATGATTTCGTTTCGTCCGTTGATGAACTCCGAGCGATTCCTCCATCGTGAATCGATCGCGTATGCCAGAGCTACTTTCCCCGGGTCGCGGGTGTTCCAGGCATCCTCGGCGAGTCGTACCTCTTGAATCGCACTCTCGCGTGTGAAAGGAGGCAAAGGGGGCCGCGTTGTCGTCGTTGCAGTTGCCATGGTTTCTTCTCCTTGAGCCGCTTGACTCTTTTGCTTCTTAGCCGTATCGAGTCACGGAATTGCATGGACAAAGGCTCGGACCAATGCAGCGATTTCGTCCGCAGCCGTGTCCAGTGCAAAGTGGCCGGCGTCGAGAATGTGAACTTGAGCGTTCGGCACGTCCTTGCGATAGCGTTCCGGTTCGCCGAGATCGAACGACAGATCGTACTTACCCCGGATCACCAGCAGCCGCGGTTGCTTCTCGCGCATCCAGGCTTGCCATTTAGGATAGGCCTCCATATTCGTTCGATAGTCGTAGAACAGGTCGCTTTGAATGTCCGCCTGGCCCGGTTGACCGAGAAACGCAAATTCGTCTCTCCAGAGATCCGGGTCATACGCTGCCACGTTCGGATCGTTTCCAACATGTCGCGTCCGCGTCGTCGGCAGCGACAGGGGATTTGCGCGCTGCGTGCTTTCGCAGTTCACGGGTGACGATTTCTTTGCAGACAAAGACGTCTGCAGCATCGTGCTTGAACTGCCCAACTCGGCTCTGGGAGCCGATGAGGTCGGACTGTGGGCTCGCACAGTGGAGAAAACCCAAGACGCATTTGATTGAAATTGCCGATTGCGTCGAAAAAGAAAGGATCGCTGCGCCAACCAAAGAAAAAACCGTAGTCGCCGGCTTTCGTTATCAAGCTTTGCGCCCAGCCGAGACTGGTGCTTGCTCGACGATGACTTCGCCGTCGTCGCACGGGCCAACAGCTCGCGGCCCTTGGGTACGACGAACTGTCGCGGTCTGCGTGCCGCCTTTAGAAGCGGCGAACTCTACACTGTAACAGAGGTCGGCAATGGCATCGCCGTCGGTATCAACTTTGATTTCATATAGCGCCCCCGGGGCGAAGGGCTCTCGTGCTGTGGGCCCTACCGGATTCACGGCCATCGACATGTGCACATTGAAGATGATGATCGATTTTCGGGGATCACCTGGCTTCGCAGAGACGTAGAGATCAGTGATGTCCAATCGGGCATCAACGTGCGGAAACCCAAAGTCCGGACCAGAAGCGTGATGTGACATGTAGGTTTTCCTTTCTTTGAAAGCTTAGCGCGCCCGGCGTCGTCGCTGTCCATCTAATCCTGACTATTGCCGGAGTTTGATGTGCACCTGATCGTTCACAATCTTGCAATCGTAAACAGGCACGCCGGCACAGGCCGGGCCTTGGACAACCCTGCCATCGTCAAGCGCAAATCGCGAGGCATGCCACGGACACTCGATTGTTCTTTCCACAATTGTGCCCTCGTTGAGCGGTGCACCGTAATGCGAACAGACGGCGCCAAGAGCATAAATAGTGCCGTCCAATCTTAAGAGCACCACCGGTTGTTCTTCGACCAACACTCGCTTCAGTTGACCTTCCGCCAGCTCACGCGTTGCCACGGCCGGCTTGAAGTCCCCCGGACCTGTTCGATATGCATTGCGGTTGATCATGACCCCCATATTGAACACCATGAGTCCTCCCAGATAGCCGCCGATCGACACCAGGAGATATCCCGCCAAAGCAACAACAAACGTTCCCCACCCAGGCTGCCAATGGCTGCCCCACCGCATCAGGAACGAAATCAAAAAGAGGACGGTAGCGCTGACGTTCACAGTCGCGTGGAAGGCGCCGATAGCTTTCTCGGGAGGATCGACATCCATCCAATCTGCCAGCCCCGCAGCGGCGGCGGCCAAAGCCCCCGCCACCCCAACGCCGGCAGCAATGCCGGATGCCAGACCCAGTTGTGGAAACCGGAACAACAGCCCAATCAGATCAAGAATGATCGTCAAAGTCCACGCTCCGATCGGTATATCGGTCAGCATCGGATGCAATGGATGGCCAACCAATGTTCCGTTCAGAAAAACCTTGAGTCGGCGCATTGCAGGCGCCCCAAAGCAGCGATGCAGGAGCCTATTCAGGGACGCGCTAATCTTCCTGATCAAATTTGACTTGATGATCTGCGCCGAAATCCGTTCCCCGAAATCCCGTTCCATGCGTCTTCCTTTCTTCCGATGCTTTAGCGTCCGAGTTGGCCCACGTAATATCCAAGGCGCTCTTCCACATCGCCCGGCTTGTGAAATCCCTGGTCCATCAACTTCTTGATTCTCTCTTGCGCGGCCGGCCGCATGATCGAGGCAAAGCACACGTCCCACTCCGGTGCGATTTCGTAGTCAGGCGGCAAACTCGCCACGTCGGCGAAGCGCTTTGTTTCGCTGATCGCCCGCTTGTCGAACGATGCGATGCGGGTTGCTAACGCATCGACAAACGCATCGAGGTCAGCATCCGGGAATGAGCGATTGACGTATCCGTATCGTTCGGCGAGGTCACCCGGGATGTCGTCCGCGC
>Ga0070699_100006191_pt1 | contig 10454 bp, 9 predicted proteins | sample KBSK1503metaG_FD_65473 | JGI IMG/M metagenome (GOLD analysis project Ga0070699, IMG submission 65473) | Corn, switchgrass and miscanthus rhizosphere microbial communities from Kellogg Biological Station, Michigan, USA - KBS K1-50-3 metaG | ecosystem: Host-associated > Plants > Roots >... | reverse complement strand
AGCCAAGGAGCAGCAGGGCTTGAAAGGAACGGTATAGTCTTTGTGGCATAGGTGTTCCTTTTATGGTGCAAAATAATTGAAGGCAATCCCTGCCAGGAGACTGCTGAGGAATGGGATCAGGATGAGATACGCAACAGGCTTACGGCGGAAGACCTGCAAATACATGAGCGTACTCTTGATATCCACCATTGGGCCGAAGACCAGGAAGGAAAGGATTGAACCAAAACTGAATGTGCCTACAAAACTCAGGGCAACGAAAGCATCTACAGTGGAGCAAATGGAAAGAATAATGGCCAAGGCCAGCATCACAATCACTGAAAAAATAGGCCCACTGCCAATCGCCAGTAACGAACTCTGCGGGATAAAAGTTTGCAACCCTGCTGCGAGCATGGCACCCAGGATGAGATAGCGTCCCATTTCAAAGAATTCGTCGGCGCAAATTAACAGCGCCTGTTGGATTTTGCGACCAAAAACCAGGTTCTCATAAGCGGTGTATGTATGTTCATGCATGGACAGGGAAACGGGCTGTAAGACGTTCGCCGGATCGTCTTCCATCCCAAAGATAAGCCCAACCATTACTGCGATTAACAGACTGAGACCCACGCGCCATAAAAGCATGGGACCCCAACCAAAGGCTGCGGCCGTACTGAACATAACAATGGGATTGAAAACGGGAGCCGCCAGTAGAAATGCGATGCCAGCTGGCAGGGGTAAGCCTTTGTGGAACAAGCGGCGTGTGAGAGGAATCACTCCACATTCGCACACTGGGAAGATCAGGCCCATCAACGCGCCTGTGATGGCCGCAGGCACAGAACGTTTTGAAATGAAACGCGTCATCAGTTCACGATCAAGGAAAACTTCCACAAGCCCTGAGATTAACGTACCGAATAAAAGATAGGGCAGGGCTTCAATGAAGATTCCCAGAAAGACTGTGGCAAAAAGGTTTAATCTTGAAACCAGATTAAGGAATAGACTCCACGGTGTGATGCTGGCTAAAACAAATAACAATACCCCAACCAACACCAACCAGATAAGCGTGCGTGATGCGCGGCGAGGCGTAGTAACAAATGTCATAGCTTACTTGGCATCTGCTCCCCACAGTGTGCTTTCATTTCTTGATTCTAATTACGCCAGGTTAATGTATGATAAGTAACCGATGCTATAACAAGCAGCCCAACCATGACAGATGTAATTTTGGAGATCGGTTTGCGGTCTTCCTGAGGTTTGTGCAGTTGGTCGGCATTGAGCTTCGCGCCAACTGCGGCGGTCGCGGGAATTGCGGCACAGAACATGCACATAGCGACTCCTTAGTCCTTATTCAATTCAGCACTTTCGTTTGGGCTGATTTCCTTCTTCAACAGGAAATACGCGCCCGTAAAATGATCATCCACACTGCCAACGAGCAAGGCGCGGCGTGTGGGCAACATATGGACAACCTCCCAGCCTTCCAATCCCTGCTGGTCAAGGGCTGGGACTTCAAACCCCTTCCCCAAGGGGTCATCTCCCATGAGTGCACCAGCCGCAAGATAGACCATTTTATACCGATATACCTTACCACCCATTTGCAAACGCTTCTTCGCGGTCTCCAGGCGGGCACGCTTTTCGCCTGCATGTTCAGCCTCAACCGAACGCTGTAACTGGGCAAATTCCGGCGAATCCTGAATTTCCTTTGCCACTTCAAGGATTTCTTCATCGTCGCTCAACATGGCTGTTACCACAAACTCATAGCCGCGTCGGTCACCTAATTTGATAAGCCCCTCAGCTGCATCAAACTGGGTTAACCAGTCTTCGTCCTCGGTCATGAGTTCATAAAGCGTTTCAATATCGCGCATCACGACGGGATCGTCCATTCGTTTGGTCATGGTTTCCTCCAAAGAATCATATGAGCTGATTGTATCATTTTGGGCCAAATCACCCATTCTCGTTACCAAGTTGGCATATCTGCCACGCGTAGAATGGGTTATGATTTACATAACAAAGCATATGGATATGTTGAGGAAGTTATCGAGCCAGGTTTTGATTGACTTGCGGGAAATGGAAGGTGATTACCGGGCCTTCAATTTGTCAGCTGACAAAACCCAGAGCATTGCCTATATGGTGATTGCAGGGATTGCCATCGTTGGGACACTGGGTTTGGATACGTTGATATTCAAAGACCAGCCAGTGTTGTTTTGGCAAATGGTCATCTATCGGGTCAGTTTTCTTGTGTTTACTGCTTTCAGCATCTTCGCAATGCTGAAAACGAATCGAGTCCGCACATTTGACCGTCTGGCCCTCAGCTGGATCATTGTCATGATGGTCTTCCTGCTGACGATGAACCTGGCCCGCCCAAGCAATTATCTGACTACTGTGTTTGATATCATCACCCTTTTTGCGGTTTATGTCCTTTCCCCGCTTCCTTTTCGCCAAAATTTTCTACTGGCACTCTGCTTTTCAGCTGGAACATTGCTCATTAATTATTTCGTGAAAGTAGATGTAGATCCTGTCGCGCTGCATGTGGCTGTTGTGGCGCAAGTGGTTGTCCACACACTGGGGTTGGGTGCAGCTTTACAATTACAAACGTATCGCCGGAGGTCTTACAAGGCTTTTATTGAGGAACGCGACGCCAAGGAGATGGTTGCTTATCTTGCCAATATAGACCCGTTGACCAAGAGCTTGACCCGGCGTCATTTTTTTAATATCGCCGAAAGCGAATTCAAACGCTACGAACGGTATCACAGGCCTTTTTCAGTGCTGGTGGTGGATGCTGATTATTTCAAAAGGATCAATGACTCTCACGGACATCACGCTGGAGATATTGTTTTACGGAGCCTCTCTCTGGTGGCGATGGAACAAAAACGAGTCCAGGATACCTTTGGACGGCTGGGAGGCGAGGAATTTGGCTTGATCCTGCCTGAAACGACTCTCGAACAGGCCAGGGTGGTGGCAGAGCGCATTCGCAAGGTCTGGGAACAGACGCCCTCCAACATGGATGGCCATCAGATTCAGTCAACAGTCAGTGTAGGAGTGGCTGAAGTGGGCGTGGAAGACGCTTCCTTCGACAGCGTTTTGCGGCGCGCCGACTTGATGATGTATAAAGCCAAGGAACAAGGGCGCAACCGGGTTGAGGCCTGAAGGTTAAAAATAAACAACTCCCTCTGATCAGAGGGAGTTGTTATCTGGTTTACCTTCCACCAGTTTGTAACAGCAGATAAATGACCAACCCCACGATCAGCAAAACAGCGATCTGCACGCTGGGTCGTTTCATTATGGAGCGTGGTCGCCTTTCTGTATTACGCCGGCGACGCTGGGGATAATCTCGATATCTTCTATTCATGGTTGCCTCTTTATCTGTGGATAGTGTCGACAGAACGATTCAACTGTCTATTTGCGTGAATAATATTTAAAACGATTGAATGGCGCTTTCCAGGTCTTTGAAAACTTTGAAGAAAAGTTTCATGCCTGCCTTTTCAAGGGATTTATCCACTTCAGGGCGCGGATTGAGCAATTTGACGAATTTGCGGGCGTTACTACTATGGGTGAAATCAGGCCGGACCTCCTTGGCATCAGGGTCCACCTCTTGAGGCACACCGCTATAGACAAGCGCAATCTTGTGTAGAGCCACCAAACCGGTCGTACTCACGGAGGTGACTTCGCTCAAATCCAAAATCATGTGGCGGGCGGGATTGTTATAGAGTTCTTGCGCCTTGTTGACAAGTTCCATGAAGTTTGAAGCGTCAATATCGCCTTTGATTTGCATAATGGCTATAGGTTCTTTGGCTTGTTGAATGGATACGGTCATTTCCATAAGATGACTCCTCTTTACCGGAAGTTAAATTCCTCATAATGGATGTTTTCGGCTGGCGTACCTTGTGCCAGAAATTTCTGTTCGAAAGCCTGTATCATGGGTAATGGGCCACACATGTAAACATGATGTTCCTTTACCGAACCACCTGCATTTTTAACAATATCATCAAAGGTTAGAGAACCGTCTGCGGATGAAAAACGGATACGCGCCTTCAAACGCGGATTCTTTTGGGCCGCAGCTTCGATCTCATCTGTGAATAGCGCTTCCTCCTTGTGCCGAACAGTGTAATAGAAATCAACATCGTGATTAAGATTCCCATCCATGGCACGGATGAAGGATAGAAAAGGAGTCAGACCGATACCGCCTGCGATCCAGATCTGTTTTTGGCCGCCTGTCTTATAGTTGAACATACCATAGGCGCCCTCAATGGTGGCATCTATGTCGGGTTTGAGGTTGGAGAACAAGGCCCGGGTGAAGTCTCCGCTCGCTTTGATGGTCAGCCGCAAAACGTCTTCCTGAGGCGCACTAGAGATGGTGAAAGGATGGGATTCGTTTAACGTCCATTCGTTGGGAAAACGCACAAACAGAAATTGTCCTGCCTGTTGTCTTTTGATCGAGCCCTTTTTAGCGCGCAAAGTTACCTCGGTGGTCGAGTTATTTGGGTGTTTCACTGCTTCAACAGTGTAAGGAATATATTTCCTGGATTGATGCTTGAAAAGCCATGTGTATAAAAAGGAGGCTACGCCAATCGCTAACATGACCCAGATGCCGCTGATTGCAAAGGTTTCGAACGCATCACGTGTATCCTTTGCCGTTAAAAATATTATGATCACTAAAATGAAGAGTATGCCAAAATATTTTTTGTAATTCCCCCAGCTTTCATCAGTGTACAGATACGATGCCGCGCCAATGACGAAGAAGATCTGCACAAAGTTGATAGCGATAAAGGCATCCAGTGGATGGGCAATTAGCAATGGATGTAAGTAGGCCAGGATGAAGAAGATGCCCATATATTTTTTGAGATTCTTCCAACCCTCATACGTCCCGCCGGTGAGTTTATTCAAATAAGCAATACGAGGTGAAAGACTAACCAGAACAATGGAGACAATTCCAATAAAAGCCATTACAGCAAGGTAATTTCCCAATCGCCAGCCTGTCAATATAATAGGTACAGTGATAACGTGGACGAAAATCAAAAGGAACGCAGCAGTGGCAATGTAACGATGGGTCACATACATTTTGTCCAGCCCGCCAAAGAAAGGCTCTGCCCATTTGGGGCGAGTAGTTAAAAATAAAGCACAGGCCATCAGCACAATGTTGACGGAACCAATCACCTCACCTGCGTACTGCCGTACAAAATTTTCACGGCCATCATTCACAGGTGGAAATACCAGCCACACGATGATTGTAAGTAAAACAAGAAAAATAATAAACCAGTTACCCAGATTGCCACGCTTCATTTCATCTCCGTTAAATCAAAAAGCGACATGACGATTTGCCATATCGCTTTTATGGCTAAAATGATTTTACCGCTTCGTCCAGATCATTGAAGATTTCAAACACAGCTGTGAATCCAACCATCTCAAGCACACTCTGTACTTCGGCACGTGGATTGAGCAATTTAATGTGTGCCTGCCTGCCTGAGCTACTTGTCTTTGACATGGATCGAAGAGCGGACCAGCCGGATTCTGTATCAGGCAGCTCTTCGCCTCTTAGCATTAGAGCCACACTATGCAGGGCCACCAAGCCAGCACTGCTAATGTAGGTCAGGTCAGACATGTCAATTAGAAAGTCACGCCAGCCAGCTTGGAACGCCTCGCGCGCCCGGGTGATGAGGCCCTGGTATGTCTGGCCATCCAGTTGACCTTCCAGCTTGACAACTGTCACAGGAACATTACCTTGTACCTGAGAAACGGAAATATTCATCGCGGCTCCTCCTCCAATGATTTCCATCCATTATATACCCGCTTTACGTTTCAGTCGTTCCATACGGTGCTCAATCTCAGCGATCCAAAACTTGCGAGCATAGAGTGGCATGTCAACCTTATCGATCTCATGCATGGCAGCCTCTGCCCATTTCAACGCGGCTTGCGCATTCCGTTCCTTGTGTTCATAATGTTTTGCCAGTTCGATAAACGCATATAGATGGCCTTGCGCCGCAGCCGATTCCCACAAACGGATTGCTTCGTTTACATCCCCACGTTTCTTTTGCAGGATGGACAACCGCTTCACCGCTACGCCGAAATCTGCTTCGTTTAACTGTGACTCGAGTCCATGCTCGAACAGACGGGCAGCTTCATCCCAATGGCCCAGGTCTTCGAAGAGTTTGCCCAGGGCGATAAAATCAAGCCCATGTTGCACTTTGCCAGCATAGGGAGTTTCCAGCATGTCGTTCATATGAGCAAGCAGAGCCACCATAGCCACTACATCCATGGCGTTATGATAAAACACTCCAGCCAATGGTCGGGCATCGCCGGTACGCAGATAATCGAAATATAGCCAGGGAATTTCATATCCAGGAACTTCTTCGCTGGAACGCTTCAAACCCAATACGTGTTCTTCCAGGTATTTCAAAGCGCGCGATTCGAGACGGTCACGCCAGAGTCTGCGGGCAAGGGGCAACAAATCGAGATGCGAGTAATCCTTGTATGGGTTGGGAATTTGATGCAGGCGATAGCGCGTCGTCAGCAGGGGTGCATCGAAAGCTTTTCCATTGAATGTGACCAGGGCCTCACACGGTGCAAGGAAGTTTGCCAGCCCTTCAAGTAGTGCTGGCTCCTCAGCTGGGTCACGCATAAAGAACTGTCGTAAAACAAACTGGTCATCCATAAACCGGGCCACGCCAATTAGAAAAGCATAAGTGCCAGTGCCTCCTGATAACCCGGAGGTCTCAGTATCGAGGAAGGCAAACTTGGTCAGAGGTCGTTTTTCAATAGTAGGGTCATTAGCCCATTGTGAAATAAAGGAAAGTGGCAGGGATGAAATAAGGGGGGCCGAGCCGTAGATGTAATTGGATGGATAGAATTGTTCCGCGGCGAACACGTCTCCGAGCTGGGTCGCATGAAAGGTCCCAGCCACGACCGAGTCGATGGAATTCGAGTCAACTTTCGGCGGTGCGAGGTGCGTAGTCCCTGTCTTGACGCCGAGCGACTTTAGTTTGTCTCCCAAGGGTGATTTTATTGAAGATTTCATCCAAAATCCATGCAAGAGAATTATAATGAAGAAAGTGTAACTTTCTGGTTACGCAAAAGTCATGTAGTCAATTGAAATGCAGGGCATGCCGCGTTATTGCCAAGTTTTAAAGACTGATTCATTTATTTTCGTCATTATTGCGATTGTGGGGAAGGCTCTTATTTCCATTACAACAAGGGAGGCAACAGTCGAACAACTGGATTGGGCTTAAGGATGCACTTACGCAAATAGCATGCGTTTATTTGCGTTTGCATTTGAGGTTAAAAATTTTGTTCAGAGGAAACACAATGCGCATTCCAAATTTTTCATCCTTATTATATAGGTTTTTCTCCGCATTGCTTGTTACCGCTTTGGCTTTGGTGGCCTTGCCGGTAAAACCAGCTTTTGCGGCTTCAATCACAGTTACGACTACTACAGATGAGTACAATGCCTCTCCTGGTAATGGTCTTTGTTCCTTGCGTGAGGCCCTAGCGAACGCGAACAACGATGCCCAAACCCGAGTGGATTGCCCCGCTGGGACAGGTGTAGATATAATTACTTTAGCCAGCGGTTCCACTTATACACTTTCTCTTGTTGGGACAGGTACCACCGCCGGAGATCTTGATATTTCTGATGCAGATGGTTTAACTATTCAGGCTAGCGGCACCACAGCTGCAATCATTGATGCGAACGATATTGATCGTGTAATTGATGTCTCAGCTGGCAACTTGACATTGGATTACATTACAGTGACGAATGGCAATGCCACTGGCGGAACCACAGGTGGCGGAATTAGTTTTTCTGGTACAGGAACTCTAACTGTCAACCATAGTACGATCTCAAGCAATACAGCCACAAGCACTACGGGTTGTGGCGGCGGTGTATATAATTTCACGGCTGCTGCAATCAATATTACAAATAGTACAATTGAAGGCAATCAGTGCACAGGTGTTGGTGGTGATGGCGGCGGGTTATGGAAAGGAAGCGGAGGCACTCTTGACGTTACCAATAGTACTTTTTACAATAATTTCACTGATGATGATGGTGGTGGCATGCGCATCACAAATGGAACTGCCACGATCTCATTTTCCACCTTTTCGAACAACGTAACCACTAATGCTGCTGGAAATATCGGTGGTGCTATTCAGGTCAGTGGAGGCACAGTCACACTCAACAATAGTATTCTGGCCAACTCTACAGCAAATGGGACTCAGAATGATTGTAATGTATCAGGTACAGGCACGATGACCCTGAATAACATGCTCATCGAAAGTGATATTAGTTGTGGTGTCCAGACATTCACTACAGACCCTGGTTTGGGTGCCTTTCAAAACAATGGCGGTCCTACCAGCACCATGGCAATCACAAGTGGTAGTGTCGCATTTGATGCAGCAAACAGCTGTGGTTCCGTTACTACTGATCAACGCGGTACTGGCCGTCCGCAAGGTGCATTTTGTGATCTTGGCGCTTATGAGTTTGATAATACAGGCCCAACCGTGACGATCAATCAGGGAGCTGGGCAGGCAGATCCAACGAATGCTTCGCCCATTATCTTTGATGTGGTCTTTAGCGAGCCAGTTACTGGCTTCACCGAAGCCGATGTTACCCTCTCAGGCACAGCAGGTGCAACGACAGCAGTCGTTTCGGGAAGTGGCACTACATATACAGTTTCAGTCAGCGGTATGACAGGGGATGGCACTGTGGTTGCTTCTATTGCCGCAGGAGCCGCACAAGATGCATCAGGCAATCTCAACGCTGCTAGCACAAGTACGGATAATACTGTGACTTACGATGCAACAGCTCCTACCGTGACGATCAACCAGGGAGCTGGGCAAGCAGATCCGACGAATGTATCACCCATTATCTTTGATGTGGTCTTTAGCGAGCCAGTTACTGGTTTCACTGGAGCCGATGTTACGCTCTCAGGCACAGCAGGTGCAACCACCGCAGTCGTTTCAGGGAGTGGTACTACTTATACCGTTTCAGTCAGCGGCATGGGATTACCCGGCACAGTGATTGCCTCCATTGCCGCAGGTGTGGCACAGGATTTGGCAGGTAACAATAATGCTGCCAGCACGAGCACAGATAATACTGTCACATATGATGCGACTGGCCCAACCGTGACCATCAATCAGGGAGCTGGACAGGTAGACCCAACCAATACTTCACCGATTATCTTTGATGTGGTCTTCAGTGAAGTCGTCACTGGTTTTGCTACAGGTGATGTGACCCTCTCAGGCACAGCAGGTGCAACGACAGCAGTCGTTTCGGGAAGTGGCACTACATATACAGTTTCAGTCAGCGGTATGACAGGGGATGGCACTGTGGTTGCCTCCATTGCCGCAGGTGTGGCACAGGATTTGGTAGGTAACAACAACGCAGCCAGCACAAGCACGGATAATACTGTCACGTATGACACAACGGCTCCTGCGGTCACCATCAATCAGGGAGCTGGACAGGCTGATCCGACGAATGTATCACCCATTATCTTTGACGTGGTCTTTGGTGAAGCCGTTACCGGATTTGCTACAGGTGATGTGACCGTCTCAGGCACAGCAGGCGCAACCACAGCCGTGGTTTCAGGGAGTGGCACCACTTATACAGTTTCAGTCAGCGGCATGGGATCACCCGGCACAGTGATTGCCTCCATTACCGCAGGTGTGGCACAGGATTTGGCAGGTAACAACAACGCAGCCAGCACGAGCACAGATAATACCGTCACATATGATGCAACAGGTCCCACGGTTACCATTAATCAAGCTGCTGGACAAAGTGACCCAACTAACGCTTCTCCGATCAATTTCACAGTTGTTTTCAGCAAACCTGTAACCGGATTTACTACTGGAGATGTCACCTTGGGCGGAACTGCTGGGGCAACAACGGAAAATGTTACTGAGATTGCTCCTATGGATGGGACAACTTACAATGTTGCAGTTACTGGTATGACTGGTGATGGCACGGTCATTGCATCCATTAACGCTGGTGTTGCGATAGATGCGACTTCTAACACTAATCTTGCATCTACCAGTACCGATAACATAGTAACTTACAACATCAACGCGCCAGATACTACTATTGATTCGAATCCTCCCAACCCAAGCAGTAGTGCGGATGCCCCCTTTACATTTTCCAGTCCGGATGCGGATGTAGCTGGTTTTGAGTGTCAGCTTGATGGCGGTGGCTTTACCTCCTGTAGCTCGCCTCTTACCTACACTGGATTGAGCTCAGGCTCGCATACCTTTGAAGTACGGGCAATTGATATTGCAGGCAATACTGACCCAACACCAGCCACTTTCACTTGGACGATTGACTTAGGCTATCCAACCGTTACCAGCTCTACACCCGCGAACAATGCAAATGTTTCTCCTGGTCCAACACAAATCACTGTGACGTTCAGTGAAGATGTTAAGAACGATGGTTCGGCAGGCGCAGCAAACAATACGGCAAATTACCTGCTGGTGGAAGATGGTGTTAATAGCTCCTTTGATACAGTTTC
>Ga0070699_100006187_pt1 | contig 10458 bp, 7 predicted proteins | sample KBSK1503metaG_FD_65473 | JGI IMG/M metagenome (GOLD analysis project Ga0070699, IMG submission 65473) | Corn, switchgrass and miscanthus rhizosphere microbial communities from Kellogg Biological Station, Michigan, USA - KBS K1-50-3 metaG | ecosystem: Host-associated > Plants > Roots >... | reverse complement strand
GTTCCGTCCTGTCCTCAGTAGTGACCTCGACAACTCCCCTTTTTACGAATACGCATGTGAGCCCATCGTTGTGGCAAACATCAAATTCCGCGCCATCCGTGAGAATTCTTATCGTTGCAGATGGTGTTTGTACGGTGACCTGGGTGGTCTTCTGCTCATTTAGATGCACGAACATGTGCCCGCTTTCGAGGTGTAGGGTTACTAGGGCGGAATCTGAGCCCTGCCTCAAGTTTGCGAGGAAAATGGAGGTATTGCTGAAGAGTTCCACCTCCAGGTAGTCTGCGAAATCCAGAATACTATAACTCTGCTCAGCTTGCCCTTCGGGCTTAACTACTTTGATGCCTTCATCCACATGGACATCCGCCATTTGGTCTTGTTGTACCTCGAGCTCGATCCCTCCACTCCTGATTATTCTCGCGCCTGACCTTATGGCAGTTAAGCGGACCTCAAACAGAGGCTCAGCCGGAGCTGTTTGAGGCTCAGGTTCCGTGGATTGCGTCGCAGCAGTCGACTCAACAATCGTTGGGCTCTCCTGGACCTGAAGCTCAGGCAGCTGTGCAGAGTAGGTTGGCACAGCCGGGCCACATGCCGACAGGATTAAAACGGGGATCAAAAAAAGCGTTGGCCTAAAAGAAAGCCGGAAATTGAGTTCTATGATCTACCTTCTTTTCAGAATGTCTTCGAAATGTAATGCTGGCTTAAAAGCGACAAAGCCAATTGGGGCATGATTTTATTCTGTGACCAACAAATATGCAAGGTTATGGTCATGACGTTTGGATTAACGGTTGGTTACACCAGTAATCTCAATCCTCTTCCAAATACTTTGCCACATCGTCCCGACACTTGCACCGCCTTGCGTTCGGTGCAGTGCAGGTGTGTTCTTGCGGGAGTGTTTGTATGAACTGGCAGCTTTTGCACCGTCGCTGACGGTATGGTTAATCAAAGAGGGTGGCTTTCAGGCACAGGCGGATAATGCAAACCATTTTGTAGAAACTTCTACTTGAAACTTGGCAATCTTGATTTATAATACTTTCAATGAACGGTTAGGGATTTGCGCCTGGAGGAGACGCAGCTATGGAAAAACAGCGCAAGACATTTCTCAGTTATTCACGAGCAAATAAGGATTTCGCCATTCGGTTGGCAAAAGAATTGAAATCGGAAGGATTCCACGTGTGGTTGGACCAGTTGGATATTCCCTTAGGTGCACGCTGGGACGTTGAAGTCGAAAAAGCGTTGGAAGAATCCGAAATTTTCATGATCATCATGACCCCGGCTTCGATCTCATCCGAAAACGTCCGGGATGAAATTGGGTACGCCATCGATAACGGCAAACGCTTTTTGCCGGTCTTGCTGGAAAACTGTACTGTTCCTTTACGCTTAAGGCGCTTTCAGTATGTGGACTTCTCAAATAAGAACTTCGATGAGGGGGTTGAAGCTGCCAAGGAGCTACTCAGAGGCCTGATCGCCCAACCAACCGTTCCACGAATAGATCTTCCTGAGGACGCCCGGAAGCAAATGGCTCAAGCCGAAGCGGATCGCAAAGCAAGAGAGGAAGCCGACAGAGTAGCCAAACAGAAAGCTGAAGACGATCGCAAAGCCAAAGAAAAATCGGATAATGAATTAGCTGCCAGGGCTACATCTGAACGCAGAGCGAAGGAAGAAGCCAAGCAAATTGCTGCTCAGAAACTTGAAGAGGATCGATTAGTCAAACAACAAGTTGAACAAGAGCGAATTTCGAAAGCCAGACTTGAGGCAGACCGTAAGGCGACTGGTGTAGAAGCCATGCCCGTTGTTGAGATGAAAGGGCAACCTATATCAGCTGCAACTACTCAAAAGAAGCCAGCTTCCAGAGGACTCGTGATTGGTGGTGTGGCTGTGGTTGCTGTGCTCGTTTGTGCAGGGATTGGGTTCAGTCTCCTTTCCAATCTTGGAACCCCAGCTACAAAAGTGCCAGCTACCGAAGTGCTGGTCATCGAAGTGCCATCCACCGAGGTGCCATCTACCAATATTGATATCTCAACGAAAACTTCAATACCGAATCCAACCGCAACGGCCATACCAGGTGTGCAAGCCACGCGGACTAAGACAACTGCTCCAACACAGGTTGCATTACCAGATTTTTTTACTATACAATTCAACAAAAATACTGACCTTGAGAACTTTGATTATTATGAAATGGGATCAGGAGATGATAGTAAGGTGGACATTACGCAGTCAGATGATGGGCTTACGTTCCTGCTTAACGATCAATCTTTATATGTATATTATATTTACGAACCCTATAATTATGAGGATGTTATAGTAAGAATGCGTGCAGAGAATATAGGCACACTCAACAATAATAATGTTAGTCTAGTTTGCCGGATGACTGATCACACATGGTATGAATTCAGTGTTACGAGCGGTGGTCTCTGGTACCTCTATGATGCCAGCAATGATGACTATATGGATATCAGTAATGGGGGAACAACTGCTCTAAAGACCGGTCAAAATGTTAACGATTACGAAATGCGCTGTATAGGAAATAATATTTCTCTATATATCAACGGACAAGAAGTAACTACAATTAAGGATGATCTTTATAAGGAAGGGCAGGTAGGATTTAACATCTCCTCTCTCAATGTATATCCCATTGAAGTCCAGGTAATTGAGTTTGAAATTTCTGAACCATAATTGATTTGGTGTAACTAGTTTTTCCACCAACCAAATCAGTGGCGCATGTAAAACATGCGCCACGTGTGCTTTTTACACCAACATCTTCATGGGATTTTCCAAAAACCCCGCCACATCGTCCTCATGCTTTTGCGGGAGCGCCTGCATGAATTGCGCGGCTTCCGCGCCATCACTGACGCTGTGATCACGAAATTGTGGTTTTCATGCGCCAGCCATATTTTCATAAAACGATTCCCTCAGGTGTTTCGATCCCAGAGTCTTCAAATGCCAGTGCCTTTGTGACGGTTCGAACCCATTCGTAATACAGGCTCTTCGCGCTAAGGATAATTCCACCTGCACCGCGAATCCGTTCCAGGCCAATTTGGTGCGCGCCGCCTGGTGAACCTGTCGCGTCTGATACAACGACGACTCTGTAGCCCAGGTCCATAAGACCCAACGCTGAATGTGTTACGCATACATCGGTTTCATAACCAATCAAGACAGCAGAATTACGTTGCGTTTTCTGCACAGCTTCGAGAATGTCAGGCTGAGCGGCAAGGCCAAAGGTCATTTTGTTGTAAACTTTCGTGTCTGGCGGGAGGATCCCTGCAACTTCGCTTGAAACATTTCCTGTGCGGGGAATGTCCTCAGCAGTAACAATCAAAGGAACGCCCAGCCAATTGGCCACTTGTATCACCCAGCACATTCTTTGTAATAAGGGGTTAGGTTCATTTTTGTTTTCTTTCTTCACGAATGATGGCTGGATATCAATGACGATGAGCAATGAGTCGTTGACTTCGAGGAGAGATGAATAGGTCATATGTCTCTGTCCCTTTGGTGAAAATAATTTTGGATTGCGCACCTATAGTTCCACCTGAAACACCAGGTTTAATATTTCTTTTAGATTACCGCCTACAACTTGATCACGCTGGTCAATCTTGTACTGGGGTTTCAGCAGAAGGCTCGCTCTGCAGAGGAAGCTGAATAGTTGGCAAAGGAGGCAGAATCGTTAGTATGGGGGGAAGAATAGTGGGTAGAGGCGGCAGAAGGGTAGGTAGTGGAGGCAGAATAGTTGGCAGAGGGGGCAGTATCGTGGGTACTGGTGTATTGTTTGGTGGGTTGGTGGGTTGCCCCGGTGCATTGGTAGGTGGCGGCAAAGGTGTTCTGGTTGGCGCCGGTGTCAGGGTGGGGACTGATGTATTGGTTGGCAGGGGTAGTGGTGTTGAGACAGGGTCCAGTCTTTGGCAGTTGGGGTCTGCTCTGTCTGCCAGGTCGTCACCATCGTCGTCACTGGCATTAAAACAATATTCTCTTCCACCCTGATTGGGATCTTGCACGGCTGGAGGCATATTCCAGATGATGATCGAGTCGAAGTGGATCAGGGCATCCGAACTGTCCATGGTTTCGACAAATAAACCGACTTCTCCACTGGTGTAATCAGGATCGTTGATCCAATCAATGAACCGGCCGTTGATGAAAACCAGGAAGGTTGAACCATAGGTTTCAACGCGCAGCGTTTCCCTGGTCTCCAAGCCGCGCATGCGTTCATCTGTGCCCTGCCTCAGGGTTTCCAGCCCGGCAGCGGAACTTTTGAGAAAATACCAGGTCTGGGTAACCGGCGATATGACGAAGGCATAATACTGATCTCCCGATCGGCGGAAGAACAGGCCGTGGCGAAAGTCACCGCCGCTCGCCGCCTCAGCAGCTACTTTTATATCGACGTTCACATCCCTGTATTCGCGTTTATTGGGTACAGAAGCGAGATATTGAGCATTGGGAACTGGCGTCTGGACCTCATAGTATCTCCGTCCTGAGAAGCGAACGTAGTTAACTATGAAATTATCGATCTTTCCGCGAGCCCATCTGCTTGATGGATTCCTGAATTCATCTCGATATAGTATGTGTGCATTAATTGGGAGCCCCAACACAGTCACAGGACATGGTTCCTGTGGTAGTTCCGATATTTCTGTTCCCAGAGCCGAGGTATCCGCGAACAGTCGAAAATGCCCTTCCCAGGCAATGAATGGCAGGGTGGGGGCACAAATAGTCGCAGATGGAGCTTCATCTTTTAAAACATAGCCCGCCTCTCCGGCTTTGACGATGATCTTCCTGCCGTTTGCAGCGACCTCGACAACTCCCTTTTTTACCAGAATGCATGTGAGTTCTTCAGTATGGCAAACATCAAATTCCGTGCCGTCCGTCAGAGTTTTGATCGTTGCAGATAGAGTCTGGACCGTGAGCCGGGTGGTCTTTTGCTCATTTAGATGCACGAACATGTGCCCGCCATCAAGGTGCAGGGTTACATGGTTGGAATCTCCTGCATTCTGCTTTAGGTCTTCAAGGAAAACAGAAGTATTGCTGAAGAGTTCCACTTCCAGGTAGTCTGCGAAATCCAGAATACTGTAACTCTGATCATCCTGCCCTTCCAGCTTGACCACTTCGATGCCGTCATCCACCTGAATATTCGCGGACTGGGCTTGTTGTACATCGGCGATACTTCCCATCCTGAGCACCCTGCTGCTCGACCTAACGACACTCAAGCGGACCTCAAACTGAGGTACGGCCAGATCCGTCTGAGGCTCAAGTTCCGTGGATTGAGTCGCAGCAGTCGACTCCACCAGCGTTGGGCTTGCCTGAACCTGAAGATCAGGTAGCTGTTCAAGGCCGGCTGGAGCACAAGCCGACAATATTAAAACGGCGATCAAAAAAAGCGTTGGCCTAAGGGAAAGCCGGAAATTGAGTTCTATGTTGTACCTTCTTTATAATATGCGTTCTAATTTGGGTTTGGTTTTATTCCGTGACTAACAAATATGCAAGGCTGTGGTCATGACGTTTGGATTAACGGTTGGTTACAAGACTCAGAATGAAAATTAAGAACGACTCTGCTCGATTCTTCGTCACACTTAATTCGTGGATATAAAAATTCCGAAGCCTGCAGGCTTCGGAATTTAGTTTGTAAAACCACTAACATCAATGGCTTTTCCAAACACTTTTTAAGTGTTGGCACGAATTGCTTAGCTTTGTAGCCATTGCAGACGAAGTGATAATAAAGCAGGTCGGACTGCCAGTCCGACCTGCTTTATTACACTAACATCCGCACCGGATTTTCCAAAAACTCTGCCAGCTTTTGCATGAACTGCGCTGCCTCCGCTCCGTCGCTGACACGGTGATCCACCGAAACTGTCGCTTTCATACGCCAGCCCGGTTTGATCTCGCCGTTCTCTACAACCGGCACTTCTCTTGCAGAGGAGATCGCCAGGATCGCGGCTTCGGGCGGATTGATAATGGCGATGAAGTCTTCGACATCATACATGCCCAAATTGGAAGTTGAAAATGTCGAGCCATCTACATCATCTGGCTTGACCTTGCCTTCACGAGCGCGCCCCGCCATTGTTTTGACTTCGGCAGAGATCTGTCGAAGCATCTTTTGATCGGTGTCTTTGACAACTACAGTCATCAATCCGCCGGTGACGGTGACTGCCACGCCGACATTGACATGCCCGAATTGGATGACTTCAGTGCCTTTGATGGTGGCATTCAAGTTGGGAAATTGGCGTAATGTGAGTGCAACAGCTTTGAGAATAAAATCGTTGACCGATAACTTTTCATTATCGGGCAGATATTCATTGGCTTGCTTGCGCATTGCCATGAGCGCATCCATTTTGTATTCATGTGTCACATAGAAATGAGGGATGGCCTGTTTGGATTCGACGAGGCGACGACCAATGGCCTGGCGTAGTTTTGTCGTTTGAATGACCTGGTCTTCCTGCGTGACATTAACTTGTGCAGAAGCTGCTGTTGTTGACGGGCGGCTGGCGGCTGATGGCTGACCACTGGATAGCGCGGCTTCAACATCCTTACGGACAACGCGTCCACCTGGACCTGTGCCCTGGACGTGGGAGAGGTCCACTTTGTTATCGCGGGCGATCTTCTTTGCAAGTGGGGAAGCTTTAACGTGACCATCTGTTTCAGTTGCTGCAGGGGCAGGTGGTTCAGGTTGGGGTGTGGATTTGGTTTGAGCAACTGGCGCTGCTGCGGGCGTTAATGGAGTAGCGGGCTTTTCATCTGCTTTTGGCGGAGGCTGACTGCTGTCTGCTGGCTGCTCCGCTTGCTTTTCATCTGGCTTGCTTTCAGTCTTTTGTGGGGCGGCTGCAGGAGCATCCACTTTTTCACCGGCGTTGCCAACCACCGCGATGGGCGCGTTGACGGGCACGACCGCACCCTGATCCACCATGTGTTGGAGCACGACGCCGCTCGCAGGAGACTCAACTTCAACGGTGGCTTTGTCTGTTTCGATCTCTGCCAGCACATCACCCTTGTTGATGTTTTCACCGACCTGCTTCACCCAACGGATGAGCGTGCCTTCGGCCATATCGAAACCAAGTTTGGGCATATTAATTGTTTCGGGCATTATTTCAAGACCTCCTTTACCGCTGCGATGATATCTGGCACTTGTGGGAGCGCGGCCTGTTCGAGCGTGCGGTTGTATGGAAGTGGAACTTCTTTTTGCGCAACGCGGATGATGGGGGCGTCGACGAAATCAAATGCTTCTTCGTAGATACGGCTCACGATTTCGGAACCCACGCCGTAGGACTTCCAACCTTCCTCGACGACAACTGCGCGATTCGTTTTCTTGAATGACTCTAGCACAGGTTCCATGTCGAGCGGGCGCAAAGTGCGCAGATCGACGATCTCAACTTCGATGCCCTCCTTGGCCAGATCTTCGGCGGCTTTCATCGAGAGCTCAAGGCCTTTGCAGTATGTCACAATGGTGACGTCTTTTCCTGCACGCTGCACCTTGGATTTTCCGATCGGGATGAGATATTCTTCATCTGGCACATCACCGCGTACCTGATACATGGTTGCGTGCTCGATGAAAAGAATCGGATCATTCGACCGAATGGCGGATTTGAGCAATCCCTTTGCGTCTTCCGGCGTCCCAGGCGATACAACCTTCAAACCAGGGAAGTGCGCAAAGATGGCGTCAGGAGTCTGTGAATGAGTCGCACCCAACTGACGCCCGCCACCGCCGACCGCGCGGATCACCATGGGCACTTTGAACTGTCCACCAAACATATAATGAAGTTTCGGAGCCTGGTTGACGATGTAGTCCATGGCGGAGAATGCGAAGTTGATGGTCATCAACTCTGCGATGGGACGCTGCCCAACCATCGCAGCACCAATTGCCGCACCAATGATGGCGTTCTCAGCAATCGGTGTATCCTTAATGCGATCAGGTCCATATTTATCATAGAAACCCTTGGTCACTGCGTAGGTGCCACCCCAGACACCTACTTCCTCGCCGATGATAAAGACGGCGGGATCGCGGTCCATTTCTTCCATAAGTGCTTGCGAGATCGCCTCGCGCATTGTAATTTTTGCCATATAAGATCCTTTTTAAACACGAAGGTCACAACGGTCACGAAGAAAAAAAGAAAGAGCCTTTGTGTACTTGGTGTTCTTTGTGTTTAATTGTCCGCGTAAATATCCTTGAACAGATCTTCCATCGTCGGTTCGGGGCTCGTTTCTGCAAACTCCACGGCCTTGTTCACTTCCTCGTCCACGCGTGCTTCGATCTCATCCAACGCCTTGGTGCTGGCGGCTTTCTTTTCGGTCAAATGTTTGCGGAAGATACCGATCGGGTCGTTCTCCTGCCATTTCTTAACTTCCTCCTGCTTGCGATAACGCTCAGGATCACCCATTGAATGACCACGGAAGCGATAGGTATCTACTTCGAGGAAATATGGATCGCTATTCTCGCGCACGTATGCAATTGCTTCTTTTGCAGCTTCGTAGACTTCCATCACATCCATCCCGCCGATGCGCGAGTTTTTCATTTCATAACCTTCCGCTTTTTGGCGGATTTCCTTTACGGCCGAGGCGCGTTCTACCGACGTGCCCATGCCATAAACATTATTCTCACAGACCCACAATATACGCAATTTCCATGTCTTGGCAAGATTCAATGCCTCATGGAAGTAACCGATATTTGTTGCACCATCACCGAACATACAGATGGTCACATTATCATTCTTCGCGTATTGATCTCCAGTGGCCAGCCCGGCCGCAATCGGCAAATGTCCGCCAACGATTGCGTGCCCGCCCCAAAAGTTTTTCTCCACGCTGGCCATGTGCATCGAACCACCCTTGCCCTTGGACATGCCTGTAGCTTTGCCAAGAAGTTCTGCCATCACTTCATTCACTGAAATGCCGCAGTTCAAAGCCACGCCGTGGTCGCGATACGCTGTGATCACGCGGTCACGCGGCTCGCGCGCCGCTATCAGACCGGTGCTTACGGCTTCCTGCCCAATATAAAGGTGCATGAAGCCGCCGATCTTTCCAGCCTGATACAGTTCCGCCCCGCGTTCTTCAACCCGGCGGATCAGCACCATCTGGTAATACAAATCAAGTTGTTGTTCTTTCTTCATCGTTGCTCCCAATAGGATATTGGCAAGGTACAGGCAAAATAACACCGGGTGCTCCCCGGCGATGTGCTTTCCACTCTGCAATTAAAAATTATAACAGAAATTCTTCATCCAATTTTCTTTCAAATCTCATCCACTTCAAAGTAAAATAGACTCATGGATTGGTTCACCGGCTCCAAAAAAGGCGAAGCAAAAAAACTCATTGCCCGTCTTGCGGATGTGACCCAGCGTGACCACGCCGCTCAGGATCTGATCCGACTCGGCGCAGATGCCGTGCCATCCCTGCTCGAAGCGCTTCAGACTCACGACTTGAACCTGCTTCCGTACTATCAGCAAGTCCTCGCCCGGATCCCTTCCGCCACCCCCACACTGATCAAGTTGCTTGCGACGGCGCATCCCATTATCCGTGGGCGCGTGGCTGATGTTTTCTCGATCAGCAAAGACCGGACGGCCGTACCTGGCCTGTTGGATGCGTTGCAGGGCGAATACTTTACCGTCCGCGCCCGCGCCGCGTTGGCACTCGGCCGGATCGGTGATACGAAAGCATTGCAGCCATTGCTGGCGGCATTGAAGGACCGCGAAGATGAAGTGCGCATTGCGTCCTGCTTGGCGTTGGGGTTTTTCAAGGAACCTTCCACATTTGACGATATTACCAACGTGTTACTGGATGATCCAAAAATAGAAGTGCGTCAGGCGGCTGCGAAAGCGTTGGGCAACACGTCGCATCCCGCCGCAGTGCCATATCTCATGGAAGCCTTGCACGATTCCTTTTGGTGGTATGAACGCGAATACGCGGCTGCAGATCTACTGCATGCCATTGAAAAAATGAATGGTGCGGCTATTGACCCGCTTATCAAAGCTCTTGAAGACAAGGAAGGGACAGTCCGCAAATTTGCCGCAACCCTGCTCGGTAAATTAGGTGACTCGCGCGCCATTGAACCTCTGAGCATGACGCTCTACGATATGCATCATGACGTGGGGCGCGCTGCAGCTGAGTCGCTGGCTAAATTTGGTGTGCCCGCCCTGGGCGTCTTGATCGAAGCGTTGAGTCATCCCGAAATGTGGATACGCATCCATTCAGTCACTGCATTGGGCCGTATCAAGGATCCACGCGTTGCATCTGCGCTGCTGGAAATGTTAAACGATCCGGAGCGTGAAGTGCAGAAGCAAACCATCCTGGCTTTGGGGGAGATAAAGGACTCACGCACATTGCCCGTTCTACAAGAGATCGCGTCCAGGCGCGCCGATCGGGAATTGCACATACTTGCAAAGGAAGCGATTGCAAAGATAGGTTAAGTGGATCCTGTTTGCCGACAATGGAGTCATTATGAAACGTATTCACTCTTTATTAGCCGTTCAATCTGTTGTGGCAATTCTGGTT